>Ga0335073_10012699_pt1 | contig 11820 bp, 8 predicted proteins | sample Lox_Sample_22_FD_207093 | JGI IMG/M metagenome (GOLD analysis project Ga0335073, IMG submission 207093) | Soil microbial communities from Loxahatchee National Wildlife Refuge, Florida, United States - Lox_Sample_2.2 | ecosystem: Environmental > Terrestrial > Soil > Wetlands | place: USA: Florida... | reverse complement strand
GCACGTTGGTCCTTCCATCCATCGCCACCGGGATTTCCGGCACGGCGTAGATCAGGAACCCGCCCCACGAGAGTTCGTTCAACATCGGCCCTTGCAGATGATTTTGATGAATGTAGGTCACCGCTCCGAGGGGGAAAGTTGCGGCCACCTGCCGTAACAATTTTTGCGACGTCAACGACCAGACACCCGCCCCGATCACCAGCAGAACTACGATCGAACCGCCGACGGCCGACCATGTTGCCAGACTAATATCGAACCTTTTTCCCGGAGCCGGATCTTCCTCTTCGCCGGAACTCGCGATGATCACCGCAGACAAAACTGCCACGAGCCAGGCTTCGCGCAACGATCGAAATCCCATCCACGCCGCCCAGCCCAGCAGCACAGCCCAGCCCGTGCGGAGCGGCCGAATCCTTCCCAGCGCAAAACAAGCCAGCATGAGCAACAGCAGAACCGCCCAATCATTCAGCGAGCGAAAATGCATTGCATGGAACTCGACAATAATGTCGTAAATCTTCGTATCTCGCGCATAGTGAAAAACGTCAATGAACAGCCTGGGCCCGTAGGGATTCACCAGCGTTGCCACGCACGAGGCGAAAAATGCCAGCCAGAGTTGACGTTGGAAACCGTCGAGCCCAGCGGGCGGCTCGCGCGTCCCACTCCATAACCAGCCCATTACCGGCTCCGCGCAGAACACGCCCAACACAAGCAGCCCGAGGACAAATTCAATATGCACGTTCGCCCAAAGAACAAACAAGGCCGGCAGAATCCACAACCATCGCGCATCCGATTTGCGCTGCGCTAAAACCAGAACCAGAAGTTCAAACACAAAAAACAGAACCGTCAATGTTCCCGGCCGCGGAGGCAAAGCTGCAGCCATGGCCAGCATCGCGAGGGCCGTAAGCCCAACTGCTTTCCAAAAATGCGGCGTCATGGCTCGCACCGTACTGAAGATCACCGCGGTCACGGCCAACCGCATCAGCATCTCGAACCAGATGATGCTCGACAGGTCAAACTGCGAAACCACCCAGTACGATCCCAGATCGAAAACCCAGCTGTAATCGACCCACGGCCGTCCCAGCGTGGCCGCCGAGAACGGATCTGCGTGCGGAATCCTGTGGTTCTGCACGATCCATTCCCCGGTGCGCATGTGCCACCAGATATCCGGATCGGCCAGCCGGGCATGCTTGATGAAAAACAAAGGGAGCGCGGCGAACAGGCAAGTCAAGGCAGCCCAAGCCAAGGGCTGGGAAAAAGCGATGGCTCGAAGGTAAGACGTCCACGATCCAGAAGCCGGCACTCGATGCCCCACTTCGTCGCGGCTCGCAACCTCAGCTTCCACGGATCACCCTCGCTTTCAACTGGTTGCGACGGGATCAAAGCTGCACGAATGAGCCTCGAACCAGTCGGTCAGAGTTGATGATTGAAGCTGCAGTCTAACAAACAATTTTGCTGGAACCGTCGACTGTGACGGAACAATTGGTTACGCCTGTAACCTCTGTTGAACGGACGCGGGCCGACATCGACAGTACTGCAGACGAGCCAACGGAGTTGAAGCTTGTCGCTGCTAGGGTTGACAGTCGTCCGAGAGTAGTCCGCGTGGTATCTCTAAGAACCAATGAGGGTCGCTTCGGCGGTGATTCAAAAAAGAATCTCTTCAGGAGTTACGGCGTCACGGCGAAGCGCACCCCACCAAAGTAGGAAAGTCGAAGGAGAAATTTACCCATGCGGAAGAAAATATCGAAACTGGCTGTCATCACCTTAGCTGCCTGGACCACGATTCTGATTGCTGCAGCCCAACAACAGCCGACCACAGGACAGTCAACAGCGCAACAGTCAAGCACTGTAACACCCAAAGCTCAACCCAGCCCTATGCCTCAAGAGAAAGCGGCACATCCTGCGCCGTCCAGCAGTGCTCAACAGAAGACGCAGAAGAACTCTGTCGGCAAAGGAGCACTAACGGTGACTACCGCCCAGCCGGTCGATTTCTGGCAAGAGCAGGTGGCCTACAGCGGAGGAAACACGGTAAGCACGGACTTCCTTTACAACCCGAACCTTGGGGTTATTTATGGCTACAGAGAGGATGATTTCAACTGTGCCAATGGGCAACCGGCGCATGGCGGGATTCTTGAAGCGCAATACACGCAGGGCAATCAAGCGAATAAGCCGGTAGGGTCGGGCTGGTATGCCGTCGAGCTCGATGCTGGGAAATGCGCCGCAAAAGAATCCGGTATTTACGGTTGCAGATTCGACGGAAACGGGAATCCTACTCAGTGCGGAGCAGCTGTCATCAATACCCAGACGGGCGACATAGATATAGCCAGCGCACAGTAAAGGACGAAAAATCCGATGTTACTAAAATTCCTCCGAACCTCAGAGAATTGAAAAATGGTCCGCCCCGAGGACTTGCGTGAATACCTGCCTCTATCCAGGATCCCCCATCTACACGCATCGTCCCCGGCGGCGGGCCACTGGGCCCCGACTGGTGACCCGAGGTTGTGTCCAATGGCATCCGCGTCTGCAATACCGCCGAGCCAGCCCAGGCGTTGGAACTGTCGGTTGCGGAACACCCGGTTTCTGATGATCCGGCAACCGCCCCATTTGATTCTGATTGATTCTGCACCATCGCGCTTGCCGCTCTCTCAAACCTGACGGCTGCGTCACCATCTGCACAGAAACTCAAGATGGACAACCAAGCAAACTTATTCCGGGACATGAATCTACAGTGGGCTGGATCTCGAGAAAGAAATCTCGCCTCCCGTCGAGCCGTTTTCTTGACATCCCTTTTTAAAGAGCTCATGGAACTTGGTTACGTTCTAAGTGCTAATTACTATCTCCGTCGTTATCTTGGCGGTGCTCTTTAACATGGCGGCTACGGAGCAGTATTTTTCTTCTGACAGACGCACTGCGTCTTCCGTCGCTTTTCGTGAAACCTGCCCTGAGACGACGTAGATCAATTTAATTCTCGTATAAACCCTTGGCGGCTCGGACGCCTGCTCGGCCTCCGCTCGGACTTCCAACGCGGTAAATGGTTCGCGCTTTTTTTTGAGTATGCTGACCACATCCGTGGCCGTGCAGGCGCAAAGACCCATCAGGACTAGTTCCATCGGCCCTGACGCCGTGTTGCTGTTTCGGTCGGCGTCCACCACGATCGCGTGATCGCTGCTGGCGCTGACCACAAACTGCTCGCCACTCGTCCAGTTAAGTTTAGCTTTCATAAGATCAGTAATTGTCGGCAAGTTACGTTCCCGCAACGTCACACGGATTCTCCGCCAAATGACCACCATTCTAATCCGTAACTATTGAGAAATCCTGACCACCAGGAACCGCCGGCCGATTTAAAAATTGCTCCACTAGCCCCGTGTGACATCTGTCCCTGCCGCAAATTGGAACCAAAGATCGCAACTTCCCCAAAAGGGATCTCGCTGAAGAGGCGGGTTCCAGGGTAGCCTCGAAAGTCATTTCTTCCTGCTTCCACGTGCTCGCGGACGGCTCTTGTCTGCCTCCACTTTAGCGAACGGGCTTGCCTAAAGCTGCCACGGCATGCGCAGGCGCGAGGCGCACCGCAAACTTGTCATCGTGTCCGCAACTGATGACTGTTGTGTGGTTCGGATATTCTCGGACCCAGATCACGCGTTCCGGATTCACGAAGACTTCCATCCCGTCAACATCTTCAAACATTACAAATTCCACGTTTCCTCCTTTTTGGCAATCCCATCCTCGTTCTCTGCAGGAATGACAAGATCACCGCGCGGTGGTCGATTGTACCGAATCTCAAAGTCGATCGGGCGATTGCCGACCGGCCGCCAATTCTTGTTGGCGAATTGCCTCAGTAAATGATCTTCAGCGAGAACTGAATCTGGCGTGAGGTTCCGGCAGTCTTGCTGATAATGCCAAAGCCGCTGCCGCTGACGACGTTCGAAGGTAAGCCGAAATCGACGATGTTGAAGATGTTGAAGAATTCGCCGCGGAACTCAAGCGTTGCCATTTCGCCATTGCCGCGGTGCCCGAACGGAGTGTCCTTGATCACGGCAATGTCGTAGTCCTGAAACGCGGGACCACGAAAAGTGTTGCGGCCGAGCGTTCCAAAGCGCCCCTGATTCGGGCCCGTCCCGTTTGGGATGTTGATCGGAATGTAGAAGAAAGAACGGTTGCCATCGGCGCCCAGACCGAAATAGTCATCGCGAACCGCACGACTTGTCGACAGGTGCGGCATAGACACGAGGTCTGGCCGATCTCCACCTCCCAGCCCCGCACCAGTCTGTTGAATTCCCGAGTACACGGTGAAAGGAGATCCTGTCGTGAGCGTCGTGATATTGAGCAGTTGCCATCCGCCCGTAACTGTCTTGCCTAAAGGACGCAGGAAAGCCACGCGATTCAACGGAATGAGTTCAATGACACTGGCCGCAAATGCGTGTGTGACGTCGAAGGTGGAGGGACCTTTTTCGGCCGAGGGATTCCAAGGATTTTGCGGCGCGGTCTGCAGCACGGTTCCAGAGGTTCCCATCAGTCCGGCTAGCACGGAACTGGTATCGTCGAGCGACTTGGAATAGGTATAACTGGCCTGCAAGCCGAGCCCGAGGCGCGCCGAGGTTTTCGTAAGACTAGTCTGTAAGGCGTTATAGGAAGAATGAGAACCACTCGTCATGAGGGTCTCGGGGCCGAAACCGGCGGTGGCGTGGCACTCGGAATCAAACTGCGTGAACGGGGCGAAGCCGCGGCAAGCCCCGCCATACCCGTTGGGATTGTAGTACCTGGGCAGGTGAATCCCCTCGGTGGCGACATAAGAGGCGTTGAACTTAAAATCGGCAAAATCCTGATCTAATCCCGCCGTCCAGGTTGCGATGTATCCGTTGGCGAAATTTCTCGCGATGCCGTAGATAGCCAGCAGCTGCACGTTCCCGGGCGCCAGCGCATCCAGGTCCGTTTGGAAACGAACATAATCAAAGACTGTATTCGCGGGAACATCCTGCGTTCGTCCCGTCGCAAAGATCGGTTGTCCCTGTACGTTGTAAGCCGTGGGCAGTTGCAGCGGAACGAACTGGTTTTGGAAATTGATCGGATAGTTCGGCTGCGCAAAAATGGACGGAGCGAAAACGTACGGAATCGCCGCGGTCAGCGCGTTATCCTGCCACAGATTGGGAATGAGCGTAGTGATCCCCGCGCCGGCGTGGAATACGGTGTGCTTGCGGGCCGCGTAATCGAAGGAAAGCCGCGGTCCCCAGCCATTCCAATCCTGATCGTAAGGCGGTTGCGGGTTGATCAGAATTTTCTGCGTGGCGTTGGTGTTCCAATATGCCGTGGGCTGGCCGTCGGCCCCGAGAAAGATCGGAAGCGAAGTGCGCTTGGTCGCCTCATGAATGCGGCTGTTCACTTCGTAGCGCAGGCCGTAACTCACTGTGAGTTGCGGCGTAGCTTTCCATGCGTCTTCGAAATAGAAGTTGTAGGCTTCGCGTCGAACTCCAGCCTCGTTGAACTTGTTGCCGACCGGGGTGATACTTGCTGCCGCCATCAGATTGTAGGAGTACGGCGTTCCAGTAAGCAAGCCGGTAAGAGAATCCGGCAGCGGATCGCCAACTTGTATGTCGTGCGTGCCGCTGGCCGATGTGATTTGCACCGGCGAGTAAGCAGTGCCTCCGCCAAATTCGTAGATACCGTTCGGATTCACCCCGAAAATAGTCGAATCTCGATTGGCGCGAATCTCGACGCCCCACTTGAAGGCATGCGCGCCGTGCATCCAGGCAAAGCCCTGCTTGAGTTGATACAGATTGCTATACGAGCCGAAGATGGAGCCTGCAGGCTGGAAGTAGGGCTGATAAAGAGCGTCGGCGTATGTGATTCCAGGTTGCGTGTGATTGTCGGTAGGAAAGAACGGCGTGCTCCGGATGTAGCTCACTGAGGTATCAGAGATCAGGTGTGCAGAAATGGTGCGTGTGTAGTGAACTCCCGCGTTGCGCTGATGATCGAAAAATAGAATGCCGAAGGTGGGATTGATCGCTGTCTGATCCGGATTGGTCAGCGGCCCGGTGACCTGATTCAAGCTAAACCGAGTCGTGAGCGATGCCTTATCAGAAATGCGGTGGTCGAGGCGGATCGAGAACTGATCGGTGTCGGTCACAACCTTGGAATAGCCTGCATAGGTCCGATCGCCGAAGGGTCCATCGGGTTCGTTCGGCGTCGGATATCCATTTAGAACGCCCGCAGCCTGCGCACTGACGGGAACGGTTAAGGTATCTCCGGGGAAAGTCGTTGTATCAATTCCTTGCCGTTCGTCCGTGGTGGGAACCGGAATCACCTGGGTTGTTCCCAGCACCTGGCGAAAGCCCTGATACTCGCCGAAATAAAAAGTGCGGTTGTGTCCGTTGTAGATCGAGGGCAGAACCACGGGTCCACCGTTCGTAAAGCCGAACTCGTTCCGCTGAAAAGGAGGAATGCGCCGGCGACCCGTGGGGTCGACATAATCGAAGTAATTGCGGGCATCGAGCGAAGCGTTGCGCAGAAACTCGAACATGCTGCCGTGGATTTGGTTCACGCCTGACTTGGTGACGACGTTGGTATAACTGGCAGCGCCATGGCCGATCTCCGCCGCCATGACGCCCGAGTTCGACTGAACTTCCTCAATCGCGTCGACATTGAAGGTGGAGAAGGTCGCGCCGCCCATCTCCGGGTCGGTTGTGTCGAAGCCATCGGTCGCGAAGACGGTGGTTACGCCGCGTTGTCCATTGACGGCAAATTGCTGGGTGAAGTTGGCGGCGCCATTGGTGTCGGTCATGGTGCCAGCGGCAAGCAGGAGTAGTTTGCTGAAATCTCGCACATTGAGCGGCAGGCTGGATACTTCCGAACCGGAGAGATGCTCACCCCCACTGGCGCGTCCTTCAGTCTCGGCAATTTGCGCCGAGGTTCTGAATAATAATTCTCCCGAAGTAGAGATCTGGAGTGACAGCTCCAATGCAGCGTCGTTCACCTCGAGCAAAGCCGGCGATCTCCAAACCTTATCCGGGGACTCGACGGAAACATCATAGGAAGCCGCCTGGATCTTCGGAAACGCAAACTTGCCATTGGAGGAGGTTCTGGCCGCATACTCCCGGCCGCCGTTGGTCCCACGTATTCTGACGGTAACGTCGGCGAGCGGCGTTCCCTTCGCATCGACTACAATTCCAGCCCAGCTGGAAGCGGCCGCAGCCGCCTGACCGCCGAACACAACCAGTACGCCAAGCAGTGGTGCCAAACCGATTTTATAGCGGGAAAACATAAACCGGGCATTATACGGCCAACACGGGGAATCCCAGTGTGATTCTCAGGCAGGTATGAAGCGTGGTTCTTATACGGGGCAAATCAAAAAATGCTGTGAAAATTATCGGAAGTTGCTGATCAGGATCACGTCGCTGGTGCGGAGTCCTTTGGCAACGAATAGGTTTTTCCCATCGCGAGACCAAGAGAAGCCGAAGATGTGCCCGGAAGTGAAATCGGTAACCGGATGCGGCTCGCCTCCTGCAAGCGGCTGTTCCCAGACATTGGACGCCCCCTTGCGAGTTAGCAGGAATTGCAGTCCTTTGCCGTCTGGCGCCCAACGAGGTGTACCGGAGCCACTCAGCCGTGAAAACGCCTTCACCACGGACCCTCCGCTGGCTGGAATGATGGCATATTTCAACTGCGGTATCGGGCTGCCTTCCTGCATGTCATAGGCGATCATTTTTCCGTCTGGCGAGATGCTCGCCCAACCACCCCCTCCCGCTGCGATGCCGATCTCGGTCGGCGCGCCTCCGTCCACGGACATCCGAAAAATTTTCGACCCCTCCGAGAGACTATTGGTCGCGTACACCAGCCACCTCCCGTCGGGAGAACAATTTTCGTCGTTGACGTCCTGCGGCACCAGTAGCGTCGGATTCGATCCATCGGCGTCGGTTCGCCACAGCTCAGACTTCGTTCCCGTATAAGAATCGAAGATGATGTAACGATCGCCGCAGCTGGACATCGTGCTGTAAGTACGCGCGTCGGGCTTCACTACGGTTCGTTGGCTGCCATCGGCATTGATCAGATCCAGTTCGCTTCCCTGGCTTCTGACCAGCAGCTTCCCGTTTGGGCCGGGAGCGACCGCAGTATCCGCCACGCCTCCTGATGTGATCTGCCGCGCCAGCGCAGTTTTCCCCTCCGGCAAGACCCAGATGTTCGAGATCTCGGTGTTGTTGACCGCCGCAAGGGTTTTTCCATCGCGCGTGAGATCGAGATACGGGCCGTAATTCGACAAGTCATTGGTAAAGCGTCGCGGTTCTCCTTCTGGATACGGAATCTGCCAAAGTTGATTGCGATTCTCCTTCGGCAAACCAACGGCAACTAGAAGCGAGTCGCCGTCGGGCAGCCATACCGGTCGGCCCAGAAATGTGGGACTCGAGTAGAGCGTCGTCACTTTGCCATCCGCCACGCGGATAATGTCCAGCACAAAGTTCTGCTCTTTCCCGCTTTGTATCCCGGAGAGCGCGATCGTTTTGCCATCGGGCGACCAGTTCGCGCCCCACATATAGATCGGATAGATGGACAGACGGGACAGCAGCCGGTCGCCGCTGCCATCGGCCGAGGCGATGTGGATTTCAAGCGCCGCCGCATCTGGTAGACCGCGCATGAAAGCGATCTGCGCACCATCCGGCGAAAATCCGACCGGCGCGTCGATATCGCGGATCAATTGCCTCGGGTTCCCGCCCAGTACCGGCATCTGATACAGGTAGCTGAAATTTTGCGTGCTTTTGTCGGAGCGAACGTAATAGATGAAATTTCCATCCGGGGAAAAGGTGACGCCCTTGAAGTCCACCACATCGGGCGCAAGTACCTGCACGTCGCTTTTGGTCGCCACATGGCGCATCCACAAACTTTGCTGCTCGCCATTCCGCAGCACATAGACCACATATCGGCCGTCGGGCGAGATCGCCACCAGAGCGGCCTTCCCGCTTTCCGTGAGCTTCTCGATCTGCATGTTCTGGAGGTTCAGGCCGTGGGAACGGTTCAACAGCCGGTAGCCGATGAAGGATGCCGCAGCTAGCAAGACGATCGCGGCGGCGATCATCGCGATTTTTGGGAGACCCTTTTTCGCGGGCGAAGTTGGAACCTGCGCCGAAGCCACTTGCGCTGACGAGATGCGGCCTGAGTCTGCGGAAGCAAGACTCGGACCTGATCCGCTCTCGACCTGGATGCGCCCCGAACTGGTATCACGCCTGACGCGCTTTAAATCGGCACGCATCTCGGCCGCACTCTGGTAGCGCAGGTCGCGATCCTTCTCCAAAGCCTTGTTGATGATTTCTTCCAGCTTGGGCGGAAGGTCGGGATTCAGCCGCACCGCGGAAACGGGAGGACGGTTCACGATCGCTTCGCAGATCATGGCCGAACTTTCTCCGCGGAAAGGTAACGCGCCGGTTGCCATTTCGTAGAGCACCGCTCCAAAAGAGAAGAGATCGGAACGGCCATCTAACTCCTTCGCGCGCACCTGCTCGGGCGACATGTAGGCCACTGTTCCCATCGTCGTTCCGGGACTGGTCAGATGCGGTTCTTCGGTCCGCGACTGCGTGTTGTCAGATGCGATCTGACTCGAGGAACCGCTGCCCAGCACAACTTTGGCTAATCCGAAATCAAGAATCTTGGCGTGCCCGCGCTTGGTGATGAAAAGATTCGCGGGCTTGATGTCGCGGTGGACGATACCTTGCGCGTGGGCGGCATCGAGGGCGTCCGCGATTTCAATGGCGAGCGACAGAATCTCCTCGATGTCCATCGCGCGCCCGCCGATGCGATGCTTCAGCGTGACGCCATCCAGATACTCCATGGCGATGAACGCCTGCCCGTGCTCCTCATCAATTTCGTAGATGGTGCAGATGTTGGGATGATTGAGAGCCGACGCCGACTGTGCCTCCCGCTGGAAGCGGGCGAGGGCCTGAGGATCCTTGGCAACTTCGTCGGGCAAAAACTTCAAAGCTACAAAGCGATGCAGTTTTACATCCTCAGCCTTGTACACAACGCCCATGCCGCCGCCACCGAGTTTCTCGACAATGCGGTAGTGGGAGATGCTTTGGTCAATCATCGTTTGCGAATCTTACGTGGGAGAAAAGGGCAAGTCAATGAATCGGGCCCGTGTAAGCGCGGGCACTCCTGCCGCGATTCTCATCAGCCCTCACAAGCCCGTGGGAGGCACCTTCCTTGCAGATTGCCAAAGAGGGTGTGTCCGCTCTGCAAAGAACTTTACTTTGACTGTTTGGCGGCGAAGTCGACCAGGCTTTTGTAGATGTCGAGCATGTGCGGATCGACGGTTCCGATCCGGCGGCCATTGATGAATAACGTGGGCGTGCCGGTCACGTCCACTGACTTGCCGAGAGCGATGGAAGCTTCCACGTGAGCTTTGGTTTCGGGCTTGGCGGCGCAAGCCGCGATGTCGGCGCCCTTCACCCCGGACTGATTGGCAATCTGAGTCAGTTTTTCGTCGACATTTTCGGCGGTGATTTCCTGTTGCTGGTCATAATCGGCGGCGATAAATTTCCAGAACGCATCGTTGGAAGCGTGGGCCACGCAGTCGGCGTATTCCGCTCCTTTGAAGGCCCAATTGTGCATCTCCAACGGAAAATTCTGGAACACAAAACGCGCGTTAGGTTCAGCTTCGGCAAGCTGCTCAATGGTGGGTTGCGCCGCTTTGCAGGCTGGACACTGCAGGTCTCCGAATTCGACGATGGTTACGGGCGCGTCTTTGGGACCGCGTTCGGGGCCGGTTATGCCCTTGTCGAGAATCGCGTTATCTTTCGCAAACGGCTTGGCCCCGAAGGGAATGATGTCGCCGGTGATGGCATGCTTTCCGTCGGGCGTGACGTAGAACCGGCTCAGTTGCTGGCCTTGCGAGCTGGCAAGAATGACCGTGACTTCAGCCAAACCGCCGACTCCGGCCGGTTTAATGCTGGAAATTTTCCACGAAACGTCCGACTGATAGCCGAAGGTCTCGTGCAGAAAAGAATCGACCGTCGCCTCGGAGGGCAGGTTCACGGACTCGTCACTGGCTGGCCTCGGAGCCAGCTTCGGGGTTGCGGTTTGAGATGCGGCGAAGGTTGCGGTCAGCATCACGGCAAAAGCTGCGTTGCGGAAACGGCGCATTGGTTCCTTTCGATTCGCGTCGCGGAATAAATTTCCTATCAGGATACGTCCGATTTATCAGGATACGTCAGCCTAGGATACGTCAAGCCTCGCTTTTCGCGGCAATCGGAAAACGGCGGCCGTAGCCGAAAGCTTTGGGCGAAATTTTTATTCCGGGAGCGGCTTGTTGGCGCTTGTATTCGGCTCGATCGACCATGCGGACTACGCGACGTACGGTTTCGATATCGAATCCGCGATCGACGGCAATACGCTCAGCAGAGTGTGAATCTTCGACGTAATCTTCGAGAACGGCGTCCAGGACTTCATATGGTGGCAGCGAGTCGCTGTCCTTTTGGTTGGGCCGCAATTCGGCCGATGGCGGCTTCTCTAGAGTAGCCCGCGGAATGATCGGACCACACCGATTTGAATCACGCGAATTCACGTAATGCGCCAGGCGGTAGACCAGCGTCTTTGGGACATCGGAGATGACGGCTAAACCTCCGACCATATCTCCGTAGAGCGTGCAGTATCCCACGCCCAGTTCGCTCTTGTTTCCAGTCGAGAGGACGATGGCGCCGAACTTATTCGACAGCGCCATCAGCAGCGTTCCGCGAGCGCGCGATTGAATGTTCTCTTCGGTTACATCTTCTTTTTTCCCGGCGAAGACGGGCGCCAGAATTTCACGATAAGCCTCGTAGGCCGGATTGATGGAGAGCAACTCGAAGC
>Ga0335073_10012696_pt1 | contig 11825 bp, 16 predicted proteins | sample Lox_Sample_22_FD_207093 | JGI IMG/M metagenome (GOLD analysis project Ga0335073, IMG submission 207093) | Soil microbial communities from Loxahatchee National Wildlife Refuge, Florida, United States - Lox_Sample_2.2 | ecosystem: Environmental > Terrestrial > Soil > Wetlands | place: USA... | reverse complement strand
TATCCCGTGAGGGATGGAAAAGACCTCTTGGATTGCGCAGCACGCTGGAATATGCTTGGGCGCTGGTTCGCAGCGGGATTTCTTGGTCGACCATCTCAAGGTGTGGGGGGAGAATACGAGGACGGGCGTCGAGCTGACGTTACCGGTGCCGAAATGCGTGTGGTGTGCTGCGCAGACTGACAGTCGCTGTTCGGCAAAGATCAGAAGGCTGCTAACATTTGAGAAGGAACGTTGATGCAACACCGACCGGCATTCTGACGGTGCTTGATGGCAGTCGGCTGGGTCGCAGGCGATGGTTGTCCTAAAACGGAGCATGCGCTGGGTAGGCGGGAAGAAAGCCCGCATAGCACGCCCCATCTTATTTCTTTCGCTCTTCTATTTCTCTTCCGCTATTTGGTCCGCAGCGCTGGACTCGATACACAAGGTCTCACAATATGCGCATACGGCTTGGCGAGTACAAGACGTCGCCGAAGACTTTCGCGGCCCATTCACTCAGACCGCCGACGGCTACTTCTGGTTCGGAACAGCCAGTGGGCTAGTGCGCTTTGACGGCATCAGCTTTGTTCCGTACGCGCCATCGGGTCTGAAGCTGCCAACCCGTGGATTTAAGCACTTATTGGGTGCTCGCGATGGCAGCCTCTGGATTGGCACCACAAGCGGTCTGGCTCGCCTAAAAGACGGCAAGCTTCAGTGGTACTCCGATCCCGCGCGGCATATCGGAATCGGTTCCATCCTCGAGGATCACGAAGGCACAATTTGGGTCACGCGCTATCACGTTCCTGCGACCGAGGGGCCTTTGTGTCGAGTAGAGGGAACCGGGCTCCATTGCTATTGGAAGAACGATGGCATTCCAGTCCATTATGGGCTCGGCTTAACGGAAGACAGCGTAGGAAACTTATGGTTTGGATCCAAGGTCCTTTGTCGTTGGCGAGCGGGCTCTGTCGCGACTACGTACTTGAATGAGATAGCCAACCGTCGCGACGCGGGAGACGGCGTACTCGATGTCGCAGCCGGACCTTCAGGAACGGTTTGGGCGGCTACGGATGGGGTTGGCCGCGACTTGGGCGTACGTTATTTCTCCGGCGGCAAGTGGGCTTCCTACATCGTCCCAGGCTTCGATGGAAGCAAAGTCAATGCCCTGGCATTGCACGTCGATCGGAATGGCTCTCTTTGGATTGGCACAGACAACAACGGACTTTATCGTGTCCACGACGGGATAGCGGAACACTACGGAACCGCCGACGGGCTTTCGGGCAAGGCCGTGCATTCCTTTTATGAAGATCGCGAGGGTAATCTCTGGGTACTCACCGACGCCGGAATTGACATGTTCCGAGATACACCGGTGGTCAGCTACTCCACGCGAGAAGGATTATCGCAGACATTTATCTTCACGGTTCTTGCCTTACAAGACGGGTCCCTGTGGGTTGGAAACGGGAGTGCCATCGACATTCTTGCGCCAGGAGGACACTCAAGACTTTCGGCGGCAGAAGGGCTCCCGGGTCAGGACGTAGAAGCATTGTTCCAAGATCATAGGGGCGTCGTTTGGCTTGGTTTGGATGGTAAGTTGATGGCATACGAGCATGGACGGTTCAAGGAATTTAAGCGTCCCGACGGCTCCAGTCTTGCTGAAGGAGACTTATCAGCAATAACAGAGGATGCGAACCACACTATCTGGGTTTTGACGTCAAGCCGTGGTCTCTATCGAGTCGAAGACCAATCCGTAAGTAAGGTTTTGTCGGTGAGCAGTGACAATCGGCCTTCGGGATTTCTCGCTGCCGATCGCGAGGGCGGCGTCTGGGTCGGCTCACTGAACGGCACCTTGACTTATTACCGTGCGGGCCAAGCCCATACCATCTCATTGCCAGCGCTGGACAGCTCTTTCACGCTGATGGACATGGCTGTGGACTACGACGATTCCCTGTTGCTCTCGACGAGCAATGGACTTTTTCGTTGGGACAGCCAACACTGGAACGTTTTGAACAATCGCAATGGCCTTCCCGGGGACGCAGTTTTTACCGCAATCCGAGATAATGCTGGCGCACTATGGCTATTTACGCAGCGTGGCCTGATCAAAATTGAACCGTCGGAATATGAAAAGTGGCGCCGCCAACCGGAGAGCAAACTGGCAGTCGAGGTTTTTGACAGGTCTGACGGTGCACGGCCTCGCGGCACCTTTCAACCAGCGCAACCGGTAGCCGCAAGAACAGGGGATGGAAAACTCTGGTTCGCAGCATCCGACGTCCTGCAGATGATCGACCCGAGGCAAACCTACAGGAATCGCATTCCACCGCCGGTTCACATAGAAAAGGTGATTGCTGATCACAGCGACTATGGCTTTGCGAATGGAATCCGTCTCCCTCCCTTAACCCGCGACCTCGAAATCGACTACACAGCGCTGAGCTTTGCTGTTCCTCAAAAGGTGATGTTTCGCTATATGCTTGAGGGCCACGACGCCGGCTGGCAGGAACCTGGCACGCGTCGACGAGCCTTTTACAATGATCTGCGCCCGGGCCGCTACCGCTTCCGCGTCATCGCCGCGAACAACAGCGGGGTATGGAACGAGACCGGTGCGACCCTGGAGTTCTTGATTGCTCCGGCGTACTGGCAGACGAGCTGGTTCCGCGCGCTCTGCGTGCTCGCTTTTGTGGCGACACTGTGGACGGCTTATCAGCTTCGCGTTAACGCATTGAAACGGCGGCAGACAGTCTTAGAGCAGCATCAGGCATTATTGGAGCGACATCAGATTGAGATTCGCGCCCTGAACGAACAGATGATCAAAGCGCAGGAGGCGGAGCGGATGCGCATCTCGGGGGAACTGCACGACGGTATTCTCCAGCAGATCACTTCGCTGACCCTCAGGTTGGGCAAGGTGAGACGCCAGGTGCCGGCCGACTCCGAAGCTAACGCAACGGTCGACGGTTTGCAACAACAACTCATCCAGATCGGAACTGATATCCGTCACATATCGCATGAACTTCATCCTGCATTGCTGCAGGAGGCCGGCCTGCCCGCGGCCCTATGCGCGTATTGCGAGGAGTTCAGCAAGGTGCGCGACATTCCAGTGTCGTGTGAAACGGATGAGAGTGTGCAGGACTTATCGCCTGGCGCGGCGCTATGTCTCTACCGTATCGCGCAGGAAGCTCTGGGCAATGCCTCCAAATACTCGAACGCCAAGAAGGTTGAGGTTCGGCTGACGCGCTCCGACGGTCGCGTTCACCTTTCTGTGTCCGATGATGGCGTTGGTTGTGCACCCAGCCAGATCGGAAAATCGGGAGGCCTGGGACTGATCAATATGCGGGAGCGCGTGCTCCAACTGAGTGGGACGTTCGCGTTCGACAGCGAACCAGGACGCGGGGCCACCGTGAGGGTGTCGGTTCCTTTTCGACCGGCGTAGTAATTACAACTCGTCTCATAAATCGATCAGGATTGTATTAGGGTACGATTTCAGTCGTACCGCCCCGTCTCGCAGCGAAGGTGCCTGTCCGGGATGGAACCTCTTCACTTCTGCATGTGCCCGTCATATTGTTGCCGGTAAACCTCGCATCATAGTCATAGGTAACCAGCGCGTATTTGTCCTGCTGATCAAAAGAAAAGGAAATATGATCTCCTTCCACCACGACGTTGTAGATCGAGCTTTGAAATCCAGGAGCTGTTATTTTGCCAATTGGCGTCCCGTCTTCCCACGTAGCGATAGTGAGGCGAAATTTGCCAGAGCACCTATTGTTGGTGACATCCCATACGCCATTGACTTGAGCAGAGACGAGACTGGGGAAGAGGACAGCAGTCAGGACCAATAATGAGACAGCGCGGCCGTAGGTCATATGCATTGCCCGATGTAGCGACCATATAGCTCGCGAGAGTGAATTGCGCCACCGGCAGCACCGCTTCAGCACGATGTGGTAGTCGTTGTATCCAGATCGGGTTTTCTCAATTGTTTTCTGAATGAGTGCCATTTCGAACCGTCTTATTTTTGAAAAGGTCTAATTCACATCCTTCGCTTTCGGTGTAAGTTTGCGCAGAAGGAATTCCTGAGCCAGGCTGCTGACCGCACGTTCGGCGGTGCCAAGCGCAAAATGTCCAAAGACCAAGCCCGCACCGCGATTGGATTGGGGATAGTAGGCATTCTCAAGTGCCGCTGCCGCCAGATCGCCGCCCATGCTGGAGTAGTTTGGCTGCCAAGTTCCATTGTCACCCTTGCAAACGAACGGACGAGTTAGTGCATAAAGAATGCGGGATTTCGGGGTTCCCGTACCCTTGTAGAAGTAGCGGGGATCCTGATGCAAAAGCGTTGGCAGGATTGCCCCGCCGATCAGGATGTCGGCGGACCCGTTCGCCGCCACGGCGCCAAGCCGTTGGCCGTAGCCCTTGGCGCCCTGCTGGTAATCTGGGGTGTTTCCCGCCTGGTCGAAGCCGGCAACCAGGGCAACACCAAAGATGGTGACCGGGTCGACGGCTGTCTTCAAGGCAAGCTCGAACTTAAGCTTTGCAGTGAGCGGCTCGGGATTACGATAATAAACGGCATAAAAATTGGGCGCGATGCCCAGGACGCGCTGTTTCTCCGCAGCCTTCACCTGTTCCGTAGCGACTTCCACAGAGGAATAGCCCACATTGACCGTGGTCTCGACATCCTGAAGGCGAAGTTTGCAGCCGGTCAGAAGCTTGTATTGGCCACCCTCGAGCACCACGGCGGAGGAAGTCCAGTCTGCGAAACCTTTGGCACGGACCGTGACTCGATACGGTATTCCTGATTTCAGGCCGTGAAATTCAAAAAAGCCATTATCATTTGACAAGGTGGTATAGCGATCGCGGGATCCGGGGCCTTGCAGAACTACAGCAGCGCCAGCAATGGTGTTGCCGGTCGGATCGAGGACAGTTCCGGAGATGGCTGTCGGTAACGATTGTGGAGATACGCTTTCCGCCGCCCATGACAGGTTGGGAAACACGATGTATAGCGCAATGGCAATGGCCAGAATCAGCATCGCAACTTTGGTTATCTTCATGACTGAACTCGATCGATCACACTTGGCTTAATTAGGCCAGGCGGTTCGCCTCTGGGATTCGCAATCAGTAAATACGTTCGCGACGTGCTCATCGGAGAGCAGCAATCGGCAGCTTGGCGAACATCGCCGCACGTTGCGACTTGCTTCTTCCTGCAACGGCCTCTCCGGCGCCGTTAGTCGGCGGACACGCGTTGTTCGCGATCGTCCATAAACGCACCATTGCCTCCGTGCACGGCTCGCAGTCTGCTTTCGTGTTTGCAATGGTCCGAATTACACAATTTGCATTTCATAACAGCCTTCTCAGTCAGCCCGGTAATCGAGTTCCGACCGACTGCACTTGAGGTAAAGCAGGCCGGAGACCAAACTAGAAGTCGGGGTAAGTGATTGGAGAAAAGGCGACTACAAAACTGAAGACCTATGAGCTAGCTGAGGCGGTCAAGATGTTGACACATGGCTGTTCCGTCTGTAGAGAAGTTGACAGAAAGAGAGTAGCTCAGGTGGAGCAAAAAGACCTTTCTTGAGCATCTCCAGATCGTGAAACTACCTGGGAACGTTGCGTTGGAGAGGTTACCTGTAACAGGTTGCTAAGTATTGCCGAACTTGGCCGGGAATACTGCCTCTAAGATTCGCTTACCTCGTCTTGATCCGGTCTGCGCCGCTGGTGTCACTGGTTGCGTAAGCAGGTCGATGGAGTGTCCTCCGGCCAGCCCGGGATCCTCGAGCTCAATGAGCCGGTTTACAACGGCAAACAGGAAACCTGCCGACAGTCCGCACATCAGCACACCGGTAACGCTTTCCATCGGACCCATTGTGCGCCACATCTGCTTAAGAAAAAGATCCCCCGAGCCGACTGTGGAATAGTTAGCCACGGAGAAATAAAATGCCGACTCCCAGTCTGGAAAGCATTTCCAGCGATAAAACGAGGCCCACAATAGAATCTCAGACATGTGCAAGCAGATAAGCAGAGTGGTGAATCGCACCACGAGCAAGAAGGAGCGAAATAGGCCGAGTTGGTGAAGGCCACAGGGAAATTGAGCCTTTATCCACTCGATAAGAGCGACCATTCCCCCAGCCTGCAATACAAGGGTGAGTGTAATGAGGAGAATGGCTGTAACGCTCTGGTGGACGAAAATCATAGGCTCGCTCGGTTGAAATTGAACAGCCCCTATTTGCGCTCAGCGAGAACACGCTCGCCACGTTTCGGGATTGGTTTTTCGTGACTAGTCTGCTTCACCTCGGTGCCTCCACGTACCCGTCGGACTCCTCAGGATGTGAATCTTGCAGCAGGGCGACAACTTTGGTATTTGCTGGTGCTACCTGCATTTGGATCAGAGTACTTATTTCAGACCAGACGCGCGGATCGCATTCGATAGCTGTATGCCCCTTGAACAAGAATCTGTCATGCCATGGATATCGACTGCACTCGGCAGGCTCGGTTTGATAGCGGTATCCATAGTTGCCGAGGATGGTAGTGCGCGATTGATCCAAGGCCCTGATCTGAGATCGTCCGTGCAATACTCCCCCAGTCTGATAGAAGTTGACAGCTTCACGCACGTTAGGAGGAATCACCGAATCGTCCTCGCCGTGTTTTCGGATGCTGTCCACTTGCACGGTCAGGGAAACGGGTATTCCATCGCGCTGAAGATCGCGCGCGAGGTAAACTGCGGCCGACGCTCCCCAGCTATGGCCGAACAAAACAATTCGGGCGTGCCGTCGCTCCTCAGCCGAGAGATGGCTGTCGTTATCTGTGTCGAGAGCACTCAGGATGAAACCATGCGCCTCCTTGACATGGCGATTGTCAAATACCTTCGCATGCACGCGGCTGCCATAAATCGACCGCATCTGTTGTATGAGTTGTACTTCTGAGTGGCGAAGGTCATTACTGTGAACAAAGCCGCCTACAAAGCCGATGATGATAAGACGTGTGGAGGAATGCTCGTGCATCTCAGCAAGTGACGTTCGGGTTTGACTACTGGCTGTACAAACCAAACTTGCAGCAAAGACAATCATTGTCATCACCAAGCCGAAGAACTGTTTCGAGTGCCGAGGTGACCCTTCGTCTAACGGTTTGAATTGGACTAGGAGGCATTCTCGAACGTTCATAATTCGAGACCTAGTTCTGCCAGCCTGGCTAAAACCACTGTCTCCTCGACTTTGACCTCAGCGACGCACCTGCGCAACTCGCTATCTCTGAGTGCAGGTGGCGCGACCGATTCCAGCCTTGCAAGCCGCGATCGTATTTGTCGCAAAACCGTTCTAAGCGCGTCGATGTGCCTTTGCGTCGTCATGAAGCCTCCGCGGGGGACGTAACCAGAGAGGTGAGAAAACCTGCGCACATGGTGACAGTTGTGAGTTTGCGGTGCATGCGTAACATGACAAGTTCATCCTGACGTTGAGAATCTGCGGGAACGCGAATTCAGACACAGCTCAGCGCTCAGCCACAGGTCGAGTTGTTTGCACACGGCCGGTTAGATCTTTGGTTCAGCCCGCGTCGCAGTTCATATGGTGGATTTGCCGCGCGCCGACGAGGAGAGCTTCCAGCCTCTCCTGAATACGTAGGCACTCCTCCAGCGTCACTGAAGCTAGTGTTGTGTGGACAAACTCCCGCTCGCAGCGTTGCGAGCAGAAAAGGTTCTGGTATTCGGCGGTGGAGCTTCGCGCATCTCTATATCTCCGACAGTGAGAGCACAATCCAGGTGTCGGTGCCACGAATGCCGCCTCGGCCAATAGGACACCGATCTCGATCAGCATCGAGGCGGCCGATTTGTTTGGCGGAGCGTCTAGTGGCGACCTGGGGAATTCGAGCTCCTTGAATCTGATGGGTGCATGCTCTGATTGACCCTGGGACATTCGGCACCATCCTTCGAGCCTTATCCGTGCACTTAAGATGCCAGAGCAGTAGGTGTACCTGAGCACCCAATATAGGAGCAACTTCGTTGTTCCGCTGCATATTCACTGAGCCAGACGTGCATAAGTGGACAGAGCATTGTCGATGAGCGCACACGCAGCAGACGCAATCTCGACTTGCAGGGGTTGTTGCCATGCGAGCCGGTTAGCACATGCTCGTGGGTTGACACTGCAGGCGAGCGATAGCCTCTCACTCGCCATCTAAACTCCGCGAGTGTTGCCAATTTGTCCTCGGGGCCCCCCGATTAAAAAGCGTCAGAACTCCCAGCGCTGGTTTGAAGTGGTTCTCGAAGTGCATTACTCAACAGCGCAACGAGCCCGAGTTGTAGAGGGGCATTCCAGGAATGCAACCGGTGCCGGGAAAGGAAGAGTTATGTGGATGAGATCATGTCCATTGTGTAAATCGCTTCTGAAAAAACTTCACCTGTATGATTTCCTGCGTTGCCAGTGCGGCTGGGAGTGGAAGTAAGGAGTATGTCATGTCGTTGTCAGAACACTCCGTATGGCGGCACGCCAACCAATACAGCGCCGATTCAGCTTGCGCACACTGTGAGGGTATCGTCTCTCACGAAGCATGGTGCAGCTCGAAAAATGCCAGGGTTCGATACGCGTTCGACGTGGCCTTGTACCCAGATCACCTGACGACGCAAGACACCCTGATTCTGCACGCCTTAGGTGTGATGTGGAACGACAGTAAGCTATAGATCCTTTCTCCGTACTGCCCAGTTACCGCTCGGTCATCACAGTCGCACTTAGATACACAGCCCAGCCATCGTCCAAGGCGAATACCTGCATCGCATTTTGCAGCAGTGGCGTGCCCACCGGTTGGCAGTTGGCAGTGTTGTTTGGCGGACATCAATCGGATTGCACCGGTGTTTCGTCTCCAGGTTTTCATGCAAAGGGCTCCATACGTAGGTGGTGCGTATTTGGCACGTAGATTGCTCCTATATAGGCAGTGATAGCGTTCGTTCCATTACTTGGGAGCGACGAAGAAAATCAAGGGTGCTCAGAGGCAAACCAGCCCTCGAGCTCTAGGAGTGTTAAGTGATAATTCACGTGGAGACCCACTCGACCATGAACCTTCGTCGCACGCGCTGGAACTGTCCCATCCTTTTTTCCTCCCCCAAGGCAGGGGCCTGCTGATTGTTGCCGGCCCTTGCCTCTCGCCTTGCTGATTGGCCAGTTTTTTCGATGGGGATAAAAGCCTCTTAGCTCGTCTCGCTTACGTTGCCCAGAACGTGCGAATGGCGTCTTACAGCGTCCCAGGTTTGGTACGTAGCTTGCATCCTGAAACGTCGGAGCGAAAACATGGCACAGAGAAATCAGAGGACAAAATTCTGGATAATCCTCGCGCTCATAAACATTGCCGCGATCATCTACCCTGTCGGCCTCTATGTTCAGGCGGACAGCAATGAGACACAGCTCTTCGCAGTCATAGCCTTGTCTTGCGTCGCGTTTCTGCTGGCGATCGCTGACATGGTAAGCGCGATTGTCGTCTACATGGAGTGAGCTGCATTGCCAATTTTCTATCCAGATTCTCCACGACCTAATTCCTCACCCAGGAACGGACTGATAATGCAACTCTCAGCCCTGATAAGCGGGATATTGTCGGGTTGTTTCCATCGCCGGGCCGCGTGGCCTCAGCATAACCGGCAACGCTGTCTGGCCTGCGGCAGCTGGCGCCTCTACGACCTGAAACAGGGCATTCAAGGTGACTGGAAGCCGCCCGAGCGGCCGCAATCGGAACCGTCGCTCGGCTCTGGCCACGCAATTCTTCAGCCTCCTGTGCCACGCCAAATTGAACGGGATATTCAGCATCTCCTGCCGGTCTCGATATCGGGCGAGGGAGCCGCGTAATGGACGCTCCTGACGGCGCTTTTGGGTCGCCCGGAGCCGCTCAATAACGTCCCTGGCATGGCCAGCCAAGCCGTTTGTGACAGCTCCAAATTGCTGCGTCAAGTAGTTTGGCAAGTGTTCCAATCGCTACTGCAACAAGGAAATCTTGCATTTAGTTCTGCGCGATGCGGGTCACTTACGAGCTGAAATAACCGGTCGTCGCTCCCTCGAATGCGTAGAGCGCAGTACCAGATCCCCCATGGCAGACATGCTGCCGTCCCGCAAAAAAAGTCAACGGATTGACAGTGCAGATCTTGTCGCTGGGTAGGTGTCGAGAGATTGTCGTTTTCCCAAACCCATCGGCTCTGGAGGCCCAGATTCACTGCTCAGGTGCAACCGAAATGGACCGAGATTTGGAACAGCAGTTGCCTATTTCTTAGATACGAAGTCGTTGACGAGTCCAAGCAGCCGAGTTATTCGCGTCGAGTCCTTTTGGGCAGTAGGAAGTGAAAAGTTCAGCTTTGTACATATTTTCTTTAGAAGAAGGAGCGTGATTGATGTCCGCCTCCCCCGTTGCCGTTGATTCCGCAGCACCAGTGCCGAAGCCCCAACAGCCTGACAAAGAGCAAAGTGCAGCAGCGAAGCCTGCTTTCGACTGGCAGAAATACATCACGCCTGCCTTGGTTGCACTTCTCGCTCTCGCCGTACTAGTTACGGTTACTTGGAACTGGAATTCCTGGGAAGGCGGGCATGTTGAACAAGTGACCGATGACGCTTACGTTCGCGGCGATCTCACCCCGCTCAGTACGAAAGTTGCCGGCATAGTTCGAAATGTAGCCGTCTCCGATTATCAGCAGGTACACAAAGGTGACCTCCTGGTTGAACTGGAGGACAGCGATTATCAGGCACAAGTAGCGCAGGCGAGCGCGGGCGTAGAGGCTGCCAAGGCGGCTATCGACGACAACCTTCGCCAGCGTGAGCTGCAGGACGCCCGTATTGAGAGGGCCCTTGCGGGAATCGATGAGGCTAAGGCCCAGATCGCGGCGGCGCAGGCGGGCAAGGACGCCGTCCAAGCTGGGTTGGTGCGTGCCCGATCAGAACGGAAGCGCCAGGAGGGGCTTTATCAGACTCATTCAACAACCCAGCAGAAGTTGGAGCAAGCGGTTGCTGACGAAGAAGGGCTCGCAGGTCAGTTCGCCAGTCGCGATGCCGACCTCGCCCAAGCTCGAGCCATGCTGCGAAGCAGCGAACTGGCGGCTGAAGCGGAGCGGCGTCAGAAGATGGTCCTAGAGTCTCAAGAGATGCAGCTCGCCGCCGACCTTCGCGCTAAACAAGCAAGCCTGGTCTTGGCGCAGGTAAACCTCAGCTATACGAAGATTTCTGCGCCTGGCGACGGGACTGTCGGCGAACGGCAAGTCAGGCCTGGGCAGTTGGTGTCTCCCGGAACGCAGGTCATTCCTTTCGTCGATCGAACGCGATGGGTGCAGGCGAACTATAAAGAAACCCAGCTTACTAACGTAAGGGTCGGGGATGCAGCCGAGATTCGCATAGACCAGTTTCCCGGGAAGGTCTTCCGCGGCAAGGTCATCGAAATAGCCCCGGCCAGCGGATCGCAATTTGCGTTGCTGCCCCCTGATAACGCGACCGGTAACTATACCAAGGTAGTGCAGCGAATCCCGGTCAAGATTGCATTTGAAGATACGGAATTCGCCAACCAGCTGCGTCCGGGACTGTCGGTGACCGCGACCGTCCGCACCAAGCGATAAACAGGCTTAACGTGGCTACCGCAACCGTCATAACCCGACCAGCGCCAGCGCAGATCGCCCGCGCAACCGCCGCTGCCATCCCTGCAGAAATCTCCGCCCGGCCGGTGTTAGGGATACTCGGGGTGCTCATCGGCGCCGGGCTCGTCACGTTAACCGGTCGCATGCTCAGCTTGGGGCTGGCCGACCTCAAGGGACACGTCGGCATCAGCTACGATGCGGGTGCGTGGCTCGACAGCGCCTATAACGCGTCGGTCATGTTTATCGGACCTTTTACTGTTTACCTCGGGGGTTTGCTGGGACCACGCCGCGTCCTTCT
>Ga0335073_10012695_pt1 | contig 11825 bp, 9 predicted proteins | sample Lox_Sample_22_FD_207093 | JGI IMG/M metagenome (GOLD analysis project Ga0335073, IMG submission 207093) | Soil microbial communities from Loxahatchee National Wildlife Refuge, Florida, United States - Lox_Sample_2.2 | ecosystem: Environmental > Terrestrial > Soil > Wetlands | place: USA: Florida... | reverse complement strand
GGATGCGAGAATCGGTGGCGCCGATTGGGACGCATCTCGAGTGCAGCGGAGGGAGCATGATGATTTCGCAAGTTGGACGGAGAGCGTTTCTTCGCCAGGCGGGCACGTTGAGTTCGATGGCGATGTTGGGAGCGCTTCCGCAAGGTGCAGCGGCCCTGGGCGGCGCTGCGAAGCCTGTAATTGAGGACGCGGTGAAACCGCAGGAGGCGGAGGCAGCGCCGAAGTACCACGTCAAGTTCAGTGTCTGCGGCATGAGCCATGACCACATCTACGGCATGGTGGGCGCAGTGCAGCGAGGCGGCGGCGAGCTGGTGGCAGCCTGGGGCGGCGAAGAGGACAAACTGGCGGCATTCACGAAGCGGTTTCCGAACGTGAAGATCGTCAAGACGCAGGAAGAGATCCTGGACGACGATGCGACGCAGCTTGTGCTGAGCTCGCAGATTGCGAACGAACGCGCACCTCTGGGCATCAAGGTGATGCGGCGTGGCAAGGACTTTCTTTCGGACAAGCCGGGAGTGACCACGCTCGAGCAGCTGGCAGATATCCGCAAGACGATTGCCGAGACGAAGCGAATCTACGCGATTATGTACAGCGAGCTGCTGGAGGTGCGGGCCGCGGTGTATGCAGGCCAGCTGGTGCAGCAGGGCGCGATCGGCAAGGTGATTCAGACGATCAACATCGCGCCGCACCAGATCTATCAGCGGCACGGCGATGCGGGCGGCGGAGGCGGACGTCCGGAGTGGTTCTGGAATCCGGAGCAGTATGGCGGGATTCTGTGCGATATCGGATCGCACCAGGTGGATCAATTCCTCTTCTATACGGGATCGAAGCAGGCGGAGGTGGTGGAGTCGCAGATAGCGAATGTACGGCACCCGGAGCATCCGCAGTTTCAGGACTTCGGCGACATGGTGCTGCGCGGAGACCGGGGTCTGGGTTACGTGCGGCTGGACTGGTTTACGCCGGATGGACTGGGCACATGGGGCGACGGGCGGCTGTTCATTCTGGGCACGGATGGATACATCGAAGTGCGGAAGTACACGGATGTGGCGGTGAAGCCGCAGGGCAACAACCTGTTTCTTGTCGACAAGGATCGTGCGCGGTATATCGACTGCAACCAGGCGCCGCTGCCGTTTGGGCCGGAGTTTGTAGCCGACATTGTGAACCGCACCCACAACGCGCAGGACCAGGAGGAGTGCCTGCTGGCGGCAGAGCTGGTGATCAAGGCGCAGCGTGGCGCGACGCATGTGAAGTTGAAAGATTGAACAGCGGAAACCGGTGGGTGTACGGGCAGCCGGCGATGGCAGAGAGCAAGGATCACTCGAGGAGCGAAGGAGGTTGCGGATGGAGATGACGAGGCGCGATGTAGTGGCGGGGCTGGTGGCGCTTTCATGTGCGATGGGTCTGGATGCAAAGGCTGAGGGCAGCGAGGCGAATCTGGGACCGACGGTCTTTCACTGGGACGAGATGAAGGTGGAGAAGACGAAGACGGGCGAGGTGCGACACCTTTACAAAGGGCCGACGGCAACGCTGGAGCAGCTGGAGATGCATGTGACGACGCTAGATCCGGGGATGCAGCCGCATCCGCCGCATCGTCATGTGAATGAGGAGCTGATTATTCTGCGCGAGGGACATTGCGAGACGCTTTCGAATGGACAGTGGGTGAAGGTGGAGCCGGGCTCGGTGGTGTTTAATGCGTCGAACAGTCTGCACGGGTTCAAGAATGTGGGGACAACCCCGGCGGTGTACCACGTGATCAACTGGAGCCCGGACCAGAGCCGGCTGCACTCGTCGTGAGCCGTCCCAGACCGCCCGGCGTTCTGATGGAACACCGGGCGCGAGCTTAAGACGGGCGCTTTGAGGGCGGAGCTTTAGCGAAGAGCAGCCGTTGCTACAACTCGTCTCCAAGAGTTGCAAGGCGCGCAGAGAACTGTGCATAGAGTTCTTTGCGGAGTTGCTCAGCCTGTGCGCGCTGCCGGGGCGTGAGGACCTGCATGATCTCGGTCCGCACACGCTCCCGCTCGACCAGAACATCTTCCATGGTGGATTCATGTTGCCGGGCAAAGGCCCGGACGGCCGCCTCATCGAAGGTTGGCTGGGAACGAAGCTGCTCCTGTTCGAGATGCACTTGCGCTGCGAGCGCGGCAATGGCGGGCTGCTCAGTTCTGAGTATGGTCCGGATCTGTTCCCGCTGCGGGTCTGTGATGCCGAGCTGACGCTCGATGCGGTGAATGCGTGCGGCCGCCACTTTCTCATGGAGCCAGCCGTTATCGTCCTGTAAAGCGGCTGCAGAGACCGCGAGCGCGGCGATGGCGGCGCATACAACACACGTGGCAAGCAATGCCTTTTTCATGCGAGTTCTCCCATGGAGTGGATTGTGCTCACTCTCATTCGGTGGTAACACCGTTGCTCGGAGGCCGATGTAAGGAAGTGTCGGCGGAGGAGGCTGGCACTTCCTTACACGGGAGGGACAAAATCTGTGATAAAAGCGAGCTGAGGGCGGCGCAGCCTGCGCCATGAGTGGAGCTGAGGGCGGCGCGAAGCAAGGGAGGATGCGCGACTGAGTTCAGGCGAAAATCAGATTCGTGTTCTGCTGGTGGACGACGATAGGGTTCTCTGCGCGTCGCTGCAGCGGCTGTTGCAGATGGAGGGGTACTGTGCGGACGCGGCGCACACGGCACTGGAAGGGATGCGACGCGCTACCGAGGAGCCATTTGCGCTTGTCGTGCTGGACGTGATGCTGCCCGGCGGCGATGGAAGGATGGTCCTGAAAAAGATTCGCACGGTATCGGATGTGCCGATCATCATGCTGACTGCGCGCGGAGATGAGAACGATCGCATCGCGGGGCTGGAGGCAGGCGCGGATGATTATCTACCGAAGCCCTTCAATCCGCGGGAGCTGGTGGCCCGTATTCGCGCGGTTCTCAAACGTAGAGTGCCGCAGACGACGCTACCCGCGGTGATCGCCGTAGGCGATATCGAGATGCATCCGGCCACGCGCAGAGTGATGCAGGGGAGCGCTGAGGTCACGTTGACCGGGATGGAGTTCGATATTTTGCTGTTGCTGGTGAAGTCGGCGGGCAAGGCTGTGTCGCGCGATGAGATTGCAGAGATCTGCCTGGGGCGTCCGGTGGCGCCTTTTGATCGCAGCGTGGACAACCACATCAGCAATTTGCGAAAGAAGCTTGGGCCGCAGTACCTGGGCGCCGAGCGGATTCGCAGCCTGCGCGGAACCGGATATATGTACACAGGACTGGCTGAACCGCGATGAGGATCTTTCGCACGCTCTACGCCAAGATCTTCGGGTGGTTCTGGCTGACACTCACTGCCGGCTCTCTGCTCGTGGTGCTGGCGACTGTGTTTACCGGCACGCAGCCGCTGGGGCGGCGATGGATGCGCTTGACGCAGGACATGTATGCGCATTCGGCTGTGGACTTCTACATGACTGGCGGCGCTCCGGCATTGCAGCGGTATCTCCTGGCGCTTCGGTCGTCGTCGGGCATCGAGGGGTGTCTGCTGGATGACCGGTTTGAGAGCGTGCTGGGCGGTGTGATGCCTGCGGGCGCGGATCGCGTGCTGCAGAGAAGCGTGGAGGCGGGCGAATCGCGCTTTCGTCTGGGCAGAGTGTGGACCGCTGCTTCACCGGTGCGTTACGGGTCGAGGCAGTTCTACTTTGTGATGGAGGTGGCGCCGCTGCGCGGATTCTTCCTTGGCAGGTTGTTTCTGTTTCCAACAATTTGGCGCATGACATTGGCGCTAATGGTGGCCGGAATATTTTGCCTTCTGCTAACACGCCACATTATGGCGCCGGTGCGCGCCCTGCAGTCGGCCTCACTGCGACTGGCTGCGGGAGACCTGAGCAGCCGAGCTTTGCCGGCGATTGCGCCGCGCGGCGACGAGCTTGCCGATACCGCAAGGGCGTTTGACCTGATGGCGGATCGTATCCAGCAATTGCTGCAGAAAAGGCAGGAACTGCTGGCGAATATCTCGCATGAACTGCGCTCGCCACTGACGAGGCTGTCAGTCTCACTTGAGCTGATGCGCCGCGGAGAAACGGATGTGGTGGAGCAGATGCAGGCCGACCTCGAGCGGATGAACGAAATGATCGGCCAGATTCTGCTGCTCACGAGGCTGGATCTGGAACCGATGCAAGCCGAGATTCAAACCGTGGACGTGAAGACGATGCTGCAAAGCGTGGCGCGTGACGCGGAGTTTGAAGCGCAGAGCGACGAGAAGACCGTGCAGGTGAGCGTAGAAAACGCATGCAGTGTGCGGGGCGACGCAAATCTGCTGCGGAGCTGTGTCGAGAACGTGGTGCGCAATGCAGTGCATTACACAAGGGCTGGAACGACGGTGGAGGTTGCAGTCCGAACGATTGCGAGCGGAGCTGGAACGGCGCAGTGTGAGATTGAAGTAAAGGACTGTGGACCGGGCGTGCCGATCGAATCGCTGCCGTATCTCTTTGACGCATTCTATCGGGTGTCAGAGTCGCGCGACGCGCGCGAAGGGGGCACGGGACTGGGCCTTGCGATTGCGCATAAAGTAGCTGAACTGCACAGAGGCACAATTCGCGCGGAAAATCGCGGCGATGGCACAGGGCTGGTTGTGAAACTGCTGCTGCCCTGCGCATAGACTCGGCAGACCGACACTTCCTTACATTTTCCACCACAACAACCGGCCGAATGCGCGGTTCAATGGGAGTGTCGGCAAGGCAACGAAGCCGAGAGACTGCAACCCACGGAGACGAAGATGAGATCCAATGCAATCGCAATATACGTGGCGGTGTTTGCCTTCAGTGCGGCGGCCGCCCATGCGCAGGCAACGAAAACGACGACCGCAACGGGCCCGAACGGAAATACCGCGACGCGGACGGTAACGCGCGGAGGCGGCCAGACGGACGTTTCGGTGACAGGGCCGGGAGGCAACACGGCGACGCGTTCAACGACCCACTACGCAGGGGGCAACTCAACCACAGTGACGGGGCCGAACGGGGAATCGGCGACACGCAGCGTGACGGGCCGCGGAACGGGCGATGTGACAGCAACGACGACAGGGCCCAATGGCAACACCGTTTCGCGCAACACGCAGCGGTATCCCGGCGGCAAATCGACAACGGTGACGGGACCGAATGGAGAGAGCGCCAACCGCACGGTCACGGGTCGTGGAACGGGCAACGTAACCGCAACAACAACCGGGCCCAACGGCAACACGGCGACGCGCACCACTTCGCGTTATCCGGGCGGCAGCTCAAGCACATTGACAGGTCCGAGAGGCTACACGGGAAGCCGGACTGTGACTGGCCGTGGAACGGGCGCTGCAACGATCACCCGCACGGGGCCACGCGGGACCTTCATCCGGCGGCGTTAGCGACAGGGACAAGTGCTGTTGCGCTCCTGGCGCAGTGGCCGGACCGGGATGCGAGGTCTGGCCACCGCTGTCTGGCGGATTGCAGACACAGAAGCCAGTCGAGCGATAGAAGATGACCAGTTGAACGATCAACTCTGGAAAAGGACAGATGATGAAGCTACGAGCCCTCCCCGCAGTTCTGATTGTGCTGTTTGGATTCAACATGTGTGTCGGGCCGCGTATAGGCGCGGCGCAGAGCCCGCAAGGAACGCCTGCAGCGGACGAAGCTGCGGCGCCAGACAAAGTGGCCGCCATGTTAGCCGACAAACTGTCACTCAGCGACGACCAGAAGAGCCAGATAGAACCGATAATTGCCGACCGGCAGGCGCAGCTCAGAGCTTTGCGCAACGATCAGTCTCTGCGCCGATTACAGCGGGCACGTGAGGCAAAGAGAATATTCAAAGAAAGTGACAAGAAGATCGGCGCCATCCTAACGCCGGATCAGAAAAAGCAGTATGCGGCGCTGGAGAAAGAGATGCGTGAACGCATGAAGGATCGCGCGCAGCAGGGACAGGCCGGAGCGGGAGTGTAGACTGAGCGCCAATGTTCCAAGAGCAGAGAGAGCAAGGAGCCAGATGCGTATTTTGATTCCACGGCGAATGTTGGGGGCTGGCGCGCTGACGCTGTGCACGCTGTTGGTGCTGAGAGTTTGTGAGGCACAACAGCGCGTGGAAGCGCCGCGGGCAGACGGCAAGACCACGCCGTTGCTGGTGTATGCGGCAACCGGGGCGAAGAGCGGCTGTGCACCGCTGGCGGTCATTTCGCACGGGGCGGGCGGCTCAGAGAATGGCTATCGCTATCTCGCGGAGGCGATGGCGCAGCTTGGGTACACGACGGTGGTCATGGGGCATCGCGAAAGCGGGTTGGCGGCGCTCCGTGCGGACATGCGGCAGTACGGCATTATGCCGGGCGTTCGCGCTCTGGTGGCGGACCCGAATGCCGAGCAGGCGCGACTGCTGGATGTGGGCGCCGCGCTCAAGTGGGCGAATGGGCAATGCCGGGCGCCGTTTCGCGTATTGCTGGGACACTCGATGGGCGCGGAGACCGTGATGCTGGAGGCGGGGGCGCAGAACATGATCGGAGTGAGTTCACCGCCGGCAGGCAAGGACCGGTTTGATGCGTACGTTGCGCTTTCGCCGGAAGGGCCGGGGGTGGTGTTTCCTGATGGAGCGTGGAAGGGAATCGATAAGCCGATGCTGATCCTGACCGGAACGCGCGATCAGTCATTGAAGGGCGGCGCGGAAGCCCGACAGATTCCCTGGCAGGACTTGCCGGGGCGGCGCGACCACTGCCAGTGGATGGGTGTCATTGACGACGCAACGCACATGAACTTTGCCGGGAGCGGGTTGGGCAAGGAGCGCGTGGAGCCGCTGGTAACGACGACGGTGGCGGAGTTTCTCGACGGTGTTGAGAATCATGAGTGCACGCAGCCACAGCCGGAGAGGCGCATGACGCTGACCGCGAAGTAAGCGGCTGCCTGAGCCGCGCGAATCGACGCCAGACCGGGACGCCGCGGACGGCGAAGGGTTCCAGCAGCCTGCGCCGAGCGCCGCTCACGCACACTATCTATGCCGCGAACTCCTCGGGAACCGTTAAGCACGATCCTCGGAGGCATCGCGGCAAAGGTGCAAGGTTGCGGTCGGATCCGACGCAAGCGCGCATAGTCCAACCAGTACTAACTCGCGCTGAGATTGCGCAGGTAGACGGAGTAGCGCTCATCCATGATCTCGTTGAGGGGCACAAGCGTGTGCCGGAGGCCCTGGCCTTTTGTCTTGAATTGCAGGCGATAGAGCGGTGAGGCTTCAGTCTGCTCGAACCAGATTGCATCGACGGCAGGCGGGACAGCAGCGGGCTGCGCGTCTGCGCCGTGATCGCGATGCGGGCGAGGACGCATATCGATGGTGGGCATCGGGTAGCCATCGTCGTAGCCACGCGGACCGCTGTCACCGTAGATCATCGAAGTGGTGAGATCGTCTGTTCCGAGGCGTGCGGCGAGGACGAGAGGACCGTACATGGCCGCCTGCACCTGCTTGTCATCTGGAGCTACGGCGACGTGGAGAGTGAGCGGCAGGTCGACCGTTACCTGATCGCCTGCTTTCCAGGCATGTTCGAGCGCGAGGTAGGTGGAAGGTGTTGCAGTGACGGTTTGCAACTGGCCATTGATGCTGACCTGGACGCCGCTGGTGGCCCAGTAAGGGATGCGCAGTTTGAGGGCCGTCGGCGCGGTGGGGGCGCTATCGACGGTCAAAGTGACGCGCTCGTCATAGGGGAGCTTTGTTTCCTGACGGAGCTTCAGGCCGCGTTCATGCCAATCGAGCGTCGACGGAATGAAGAGGTTGATGAAGACGGAGTTGTCGTCGTGGAAGTAGATGGAGTCGTTCAGCTTTGCGTACTCCTCTGAGCCGGTGCCGGTGCAGCACCAGAAGGAATCGAAGAGCGTGCCGAAGGTTTTGTACATGCCGGGCTCGAGCGGCACGTAATACATGAGCATGCCGTTGCGGTCTTGTGTGCCGTAGCGGACGTTCATCAGGAGGCGTTCGTAGTAGTCGAAGAATCTGGCATCGGGCCGCTGGCCGAAGAGATGGCGCGCGAGCTTCATCATGTTGTAAGAGCAGCAGCACTCTTCGGCGGCCGGGCCCAGTTCGCTGGCGATGGCGTCGGGCTTGTGCCACATTTCGCCGTTGCTGGTGCCGCCTGTGCAGTAGATGTGGTGTTCAGTAACGATGCGGTAGAAGTTTTCGCTGATCTTGCGATAGCGTTCGTCGCCGGTCAGCTCATAGCCGCGCGCGGCGCCGATGACTTTGGGGATGTTGGTATTGGCATGGTTGCCGGCAAGAATGTCGTCGTCCGAAGCGAGCGGATCGAAGATTTTCTTGTGTTCGAAGCGATAGCCCAGGTCGCGGTACTTCGTGTTGCCGGTGATGGCGTAGAGATTGAATGATGCTTCATTCATGCCGCCTTGCTCGACAAGGAGGACGCGCTGCCAGTCGTCGTCAGTGAAGGAACGCGCGTAGGCATCGGCCCAATCTGCCATGCGCGTGGCCATATCGAGAGCCTGTTGATTGCCGGTGTGCTGATACATGTCGATCAGGCCGGCCATGATCTTGTGGTAGGTGTAGAAAGGCGCCCAGACGCGTTCGTGTTTGCGCAGGCGATCATAGAACGTGGCCGGATAGGCGCCGAGGTAGCCGTCCTTTGCCTGGCACTCCGCGAGCATGGAGACAAGCTCTGTGGCTTTGCCGGCGATGAACTGATCGCCGGCGCCGGCGTGCAGCAAGGCGCACGAAGAGAGATAGTGCCCGACGTAGTGGCCGCGCAGTTCGCAGTCGGGGGCCTCCCAACCGCCCAGCGGGTCAGCGGTAGAGGGAATGCCGGCGGTGACGCGGAAGTTGTGAGCGAGCCGCTCATTGGGCAGCGCGTAGAGGAAAGCGCGATCCAGCTGCATCGTGTCTTTCCAGTAGCTGGGCAGAAGGCGCACGTCAGTCATGGGGAAGGGCTTTGCCTTCCATTGCACTTTGGCGACACTGGCATCAGTAAGCGTGCGGTTTTCAGTGTCTTCCGCAGCGTTCTTCCGATGCTGGTCTGCCGCGGCGCCTGCCGGCAGCAGTCCAGCGGCGCTGACCGCGGCCACGGTGCTGAGGAAACTTCTGCGAGTCACGTTCTGCTTCATGATTTCAACCTCATCTTGAATCTCTATCGATTCGCCTTCACCGTGGCTGGCGATTTTCTCACGGGTGTGTAGGGTGGTCGCCGTAGAACTTCCAGCTGGTCTTGTAGCCGGGAGTGAGCTTCAGGTTTTCCATGTCGGCGCGGAGCAGTTCAATGGGCATGGAGTTCTCGTGGAGGATTGTGTCGTGGAACTCGCGGTCGGTCATCTTCTTGGAGTCAACGAGTTCATGATGGAGCGCGCGGAATTGCAGGGCGCCGAGCAGGTAGGCGCTTTGATAGAGAGGCCCGACTGATCCGTCGAAGGAGCGCCGCACCTCGGCAGTTGCGTTGTCGCGCTCGAAGCCGACGTTGTCCATGAGGTATTGGACACATTGAGCGGGTGTCCAGCGGCCCAGGTGAAAGTTCATGGTGAAGATGATGCGGGCCGAGCGATGCATGCGCCACACCAGAGCGCCGACGCGTTCTTCCGGCGTCTTGTCGAAGCCTTTGTCCCAGAAGAGCATTTCCCACCAGAAGGCATTGCCCTCGATCCAGAAAGGCGTTTCGAAGGCACGGCGGTAGGGGCGGTAGCGGGCCGCCATATAGAACTGCAGGAAGTGTCCGGGGATCATCTCGTGAAATGCCGTTGCATGGGCGAAGGGGATGTTGTTGCCGCGCATGCTCATCTCACGCTGGTCGTAAGTCATCGTGTCGGTGGGATAGGAGACGCTGATCTCGTTGCCGCCAGTGAAGAAGGGATTCACGAGCTGGCGCTCGGGCGTCATCATGATCATGCGCCAGGTTTCGTCGGCGAGCGGGGGCACGGTGACCAGGTTGTTCTTCTTGGCGAAATCGCTGCCCTCGACGACGAGCTTGCGGATCAGCTCCGGCTGCTGGCCGGGCGGGACGTGCATCTGCTTTACTTTCTCGACCGCTGCGCGCCAGTCATCGCCATAGCCCATTTCGCGCGAGGCTTTCAGCATCTCGCGCATACACCAGTCGTACTCGGTTTGCGCAATGGCGATGAGCTCTTCGGGCGTATAAGGGATCATGTTGTCAGCGAGCTCTTTCATGAGAGCTTCGCGGCCCACGGGATCGCCAATGATGGTGGTTTTGTCGTCGGGCGCAATGCCGATCAGCTTCTCTTTGAGAAAGGCCTTGTAGTCAGAGAGAGCCTTGTCTGCTTCCTTATAGGGTTGATCGATCCACCACGTGAAGGCAGGGTCATATCCGTTGTACTGATCGAACCATTCGTGCAGGTTCTCGGTGAGTTCCGCGGTTGCCTCGACGGCGCGATTGGCGACGACGGGGTCGATCTTTGGCCGCTGTACGGTTGCTCCAGGGGAGGCATTCTTTGGATTTGGATCGAGCTTTTCACGCGTGATGGCGATCTGCTTCACCATTTCAGAGAGCGCGGCAGCGTCCTTTTCAGCGTCGGGACGCTGCATGAGGCGCTTCGTCTCCATCAGGCCTTCAATGGTTCTGGCGAAGGGGAGAAGCGGCGTCATCTGGCCGATCCTCTGCTTCTCGATGTCGAGGTCGTGAAGGTCGGAGGTGATTTGGGTTTTGAGCAGGAGATAGTCGATCTGGTCTTCGTGGGAGAGCCCTGCGAAGTTCATTGCATCGAGAGATGCCAGAGTGTCGCCATAGAATTTTTCGAAGCGGGCGATGCGCGCAGGGGAGATCTCAACGGAATAGGTGCCGTCAAGCGAGCGGGAGTCGGCGGTGAATTGCTCGATGATCTGGGGCATGCGCGCGGGGCTGGCGGGCGCCTCGGCGGCGCGGGAATTGCCGGCGCTCGACATCGTCATCATCCATGCGCAGATCGCGAACCCAGCCAGCCCGGATATTTTCATTTTGCCTCCCGATCAGTTGATGAGAGCGGCCGTTATGGCATGAAGCCGCGGTTTCCCGGGTCGTCGCGGCGCAGGCGCCGTGAGGGTGCGGGAACAGAAGTGAATTGTATACTAAATTGCATTCGATCGAACCAGTCCGATTTTTGAGGCGCTTTCTCTGCCACACGCAATGCGCCATCAAGAACTGCCAAGATACTATCGTTCAATCCGCGAAGCGGCGTTCGAAGCACTCTAAGTACGAAAAATCGGAGTCTGGCGAAGAGGTTACTTGAATTGACCACGCACAATGAGAAGCCACAAGAAGCGGGCACGCCGTCGTTCCATCGGGGGCTAGGTCTCTTTGACTCCGTGATGATGGTGGTCGGCGTGATGATCGGGTCGGGCATTTTCATTGTCTCGGCCGAGATGTCGCGCGAGATCGGAAGCACCGGGGGGTTGCTCACGGCCTGGGTGCTGACCGGAGTGCTGACGGTTTGCGGTGCGCTGACCTATGGCGAGCTGGCGGCGATGATGCCGCAGGCCGGGGGCATGTATGTTTACCTGCGCGAAGCGTTCTCGCCGCTGTGGGGCTTTCTCTACGGCTGGACGCTTTGGACGGTGATCCAGACCGGGACGATTGCCGCGGTGACCATCGCTTTTGCGCGGTTTGCAGGGGTCTTGTGGCCGCGAATCTCGGAGTCGAATTATCTGATCGCGCCGATTCACCTATCGAGCCACTACGCGGTGTCGCTTTCGACGGCGCAGGCGCTGGCAATTGGAGTCATCGTACTGCTGACTTTCTCGAACAGCCGTGGACTCGAATATGGAAAGGCGGTGCAGAACATCTTCACGGTGGCGAAGGTGGGAGCCTTGTTGGCATTAATTGTTCTGGGCCTGACGCTGGGCGCGAGTGCTTCGGCGATCCACGAGAACTTCGGG
>Ga0335073_10012694_pt1 | contig 11825 bp, 12 predicted proteins | sample Lox_Sample_22_FD_207093 | JGI IMG/M metagenome (GOLD analysis project Ga0335073, IMG submission 207093) | Soil microbial communities from Loxahatchee National Wildlife Refuge, Florida, United States - Lox_Sample_2.2 | ecosystem: Environmental > Terrestrial > Soil > Wetlands | place: USA... | reverse complement strand
AAAGCACCACGGCCGCTACACCGGCGACGGAAAACGCCGAGCCACCAACTCCAACTCCGTCTACTCCCATCACTCCTCGTCATCCCGATTCATTCAACAAACAACAGAATGGCAACAACGCAACCAATGCGCAGCCGCCCAATGCCGCCGCGAACCCTCCGCAACCAGGCCCGACCCAGCAACCCGCCGCTCCCGCCGCTCCCACCCTACCGGTCGCGGCCACGGCCTCTGCCACGTTGGACTTCGACGCCAACCAAGAATTCGGGCTCAACTTCGCCGACGACATCGGCTCGTCGGCCTTCAATCTCGACTTCGCCACCAGCCTGGACACGACCGACGTTCTGGACAACTTCGACTTCGACAGCTTGCTGAACACCGACGGCGGCCTGCCGTTCGGCGAGTAGCGGCCCATGCCGTCTGGCTGTTTTGCTTTCTTGATGGTGATGGGTAGTTGCGAGCATTTTGGCGGCCGTCGGATCGGTGATTATCTTGGAGACTGATGGTCCGTCCCCATTTACTTTTTTTTTTTTTCCTTTGAACAGGTGCATATTATTCTCCCCTTATATCTGGATCATGGCGAGAGTTTGGCCGCCATCTTCGTTCAAAGGGTTACAACACTGCGAGTTTGTCAATATTCTCCAAAAAGCTCTAGCTATTTGTTTCTTGGGAAGTGGCGTTCTATTGGAGGTTAATCGGCGAATATCTTTCTATTGGGCCCTCTCTGCATCATGTCTTCTGGCGGGAGGACTGGGCATTTCTTTTATCCTTGAGACAGGCAGTCTTTATTGACTCGTTCACCTCTTTGAAAATTTACTATACCCTCTTGCTTTTCATCACCGCCCACATCTTATTGTATTGAATATTGGTACTCGTTGCCGACTTCGTTGTGCTTGCGTTTTCGGTTCGGTTAGAGACTTTATGTATGAATGAAGCAACGGAAAGGTCCTAATCTGCACCCAGACCATATTATCAAATCGAGTCCACTTCGTACCTCCCTAAGGATTGGGATTTCAAAAGTGTTGTTTCTACGTCTCGCGACCCGCAACAGAGAAGTCTTCCACCGTGGCCCATCTACAAGTAGCCTCGACTTCGCCAATACCAAAATAAAGAGACTGACTCCGTCTGGATTAGAAGTTGCAAGGAGCATCACATGAACTGAACCTAGCCAGATGAGCGCCACGAATATAGTCAGATATGAAGAATCCGAAAGCATTCAAGACCGAAAACATTCTCATTGGGCCGGTCGCAGCCGTGCTACTATCCTTCTAAGAATCAGACCGTAAAGCAGTTCGCAGAACGAGTATAATGACTTTGTCTATTTGAATGCACCCAAACGGTAATAAATCCCTGCTTCGATGCTCTTCGAATTGGCTATGCATCTCTTTGTCCAATCAGTCATGGGATCCAGTGGCTTGACGTCCATGCCCAAATGCTCCTTCGCCGACTCATCGAAGTCGTACAACGTAAGACCCGATGTAGCTTCTATTGATGTTGGCCTATCCTTGGTCTTGACTTGGAAGACAAGCTTGTATCGTCTTGCTCGTTGATAACCAGGCTCGCGGGACATCTGCTCGAGATGCTCTTCCCTGTACCATGCGTCCAAATCATCTGCGTAACCATCCTTGGCTTCCATGCCAGCTAACAGTACGATTGGGAAGAAGTCTGAGAGTTGTGAATGGCTGGATTCAGAATGTTTCGCCCGGAGAGTTATTACCAGTTTCCTTCACATTTTTGATATTGTAGTCTTGCTCGAGCTTGTAGAATCGAGTATCAAAATCAATGAACTCATGGCAACTGCCACCATTCGGCATCAGATCGCTTGTCATTGGTATGGCCCTGAACTTTTCTGACTGCACTACTGCCAGATCTGGCACGAGATATAGAGCCATATACTTTCGATCTGCGTTCGGATTCGCATTTTTGAAGCGGAACGCTGCACTAACGCCTCCTGTTGCAAGAACATCCGGTACATGGACTTCGTTGTACCACTTGTTGTAGGTCGCGTCAGAAAGTTGTTCTGGTTTGATGATCTTCGAGGTTGAGCAGAATATGCCTGCGCCAGATAAAGCCGGACCGTTGTATGTTGTGCGTTCGGGAGCCATGTTCGGTAAGGAATTTCGGATGTGGTATGTTGGATTCAGGTGCTAAAGCTATTTCACGAGTGAGACCTACAACTTCCGTTGAAAAAGCCAAACAGATTGGTTCTTTTCACAGTATTCGATCATGGAGCTTAACATTAAAGTACCGGAAACCGTTCTCCGCCCCCTGAAGTTGTAGTGGAAAATATGCATCCTTGTTCCACAGAGAATAATGGACGGAGATGTTAACATCCATGACACTCATCTCGTGAATGTAGTCTATGATTCTGTAGCAGAGTTTGATGCCAGTGGTGTTGAAATAGACTTAGCTCCTTGTAACGTCTTGGAATTGCCATTCGACGTCGGCCACCGACCCGTAAGGCGGAGATCCGAAGAAAGTGGTCCAAATTATATTAATTTGCAGCTGTGCATGTCCAAAATTGGTATCAAGAAGCTACTCCTTCGTAAATGACCCAGATTCGAGGATTCCGACCATAAAAGCTGAAGACTGATCCGGATCAAGGATTACCCATTCGATTCAGAGTAATCACGAAGGGACACTCGAAGCTACGTCCCAAATACTCTCCTCGATGAAGACTTAATAGTAGTGAAGAAACTCCTCAAAGACAAAAATGGGTTTTAATCGGTTATGGGCAGCTTTGCATTCACAAACAACGAACTGCCTTCGTGTATACATACCCGATTCAGTAATAACATTGCGCAATCGCTAATGAATAGTCATCCCCTCATCATCAGTCCACATCCACTCACACAGCATGCCATTATTTCTCGACCTTGCCTTGATCAGTATTATTACAATCAAAGCTATCTGCCTAGTTTGTTTAGCTTTATACGCTTTGGACTTCTGAAACCTCAACCTGCGAAAAAGAGCTCGGAAAGACAAGTGGCGTGATTTCAGGGTGGAGCACGAATTATCTAATACCCGAACACGACTTATAAGACTTGGATTATCAATTGCACAAGGTAGTGGGACCTCAAAAGTTGTATTTTGTGTTGTCGCCGGTGGAAGATCTCGAATCAGTACCTTCGCTTGTCTCGGTGTTCATCCAAAATGGCAATCGATTCTATTGAAGGCATATCGGCGCCCCTGAACGGTCATGCAAATGGGAACATCGCTTCGGAGAACGCAGTAAATGGGGCGGCTTCGGAAAAGTTCACGTCAATTCCGATATTGAGTCTTGAGAAAGCTCGTAATCCGGAGACCAAAGAAGCCTTTCTCGCGGAACTTCGGCAAGCGTTATTATACGTCGGCTTCTGTTACATCTCAGACACAGGTCTTCCACCTGAACTCATTCAACGTGTGAAGGATGAAACTTTTAAGTTCTTTGACGAGGATATCTTGCCTCTGGCAGAAAAGGAGAAGATCGAGATGAAGAATGAAAAAAGTTTCCTAGGTTGGAGCAGAGTAAGTGCTCTTTCAATCATCTTTCTTTTCTTGATGAGCGTAACCATTACAATAAATCCATTACTCGTAACTTGCTCGCAATATCAAACCGCAGGTGGAGTATCATGCAATAAACGCTGGACAAATTCCTCCCCAACCAATTACGAATTCGAACTAAGCCAGATGGATATCAAATACCACACACCGCATATATCTTCGTACTCCATCATGGAGCATACACGAACACGAAACAAGAAGCTTTTGGCCGTCTCCCCGTTCTTTCCATTATGTCCTTCATTTCCCCCGTAGCAGAACGAAACATTAGCCGATCAAAACACAGAACCCCAAGACTAACCAGCGCCCGCAATGAGCAGCTGAACAACGAGACCACAGCGGGCCACTCCGACTACCGCGAGCAACTGGACCTGTCCACGCCACACCCGCTCCCGGGGCCCACCGACCCCCTCTACCACAACCTCCTCGCGCCAAACCAGTGGCCGTCAGCGGCGCACCTGCCGGCGTTCCGGCCCACCTTCGAGGAGTACATGGCGCGCATGGCGGGCGTGAGCACGTTCTTCACATCGCTGGTGGCGCAGGCGCTGGGCCTGCCGGCGCGCGCCTTCGAGCGGTTCTTCGACGCGGACCAGCAGCACAAGCTGAAGATCGTGCGGTACCCGGAAGTGGCCGGCGCCGGCGCCGACGACGACGACGACGCGTGCGCCCGCCAGGGCGTCGGCCCCCACAAGGACTCGATGCTGACGTCGTACCTGCTGCAGGCGAGCGGGCAGGCCGGGCTGCAGGCGCAGAACGCGGAGGGCGCGTGGGTGGACTGCGTGCCGCGCGAGGGCACGCTCGTGGTCGCCGTTGGCCAGGGCCTCGAGGCGCTGACGGGCGGCGTGTGCCGCTCCACTACGCACCGCGTGCTGAGCCCGCGGCCCGGCGACGGCCCGCGCTACTCCGTGCCGTTCTTTCAGGGCGTCTCGTACGATGCTAGCTTCGAGGAGATGGAGGTGCCCGAGGCGGTGCGCGCGCTGAGCCGTGTGCGTGGAGAGCTGAAGGATGATGTTGAGTTTACCTTTCGGAAGGGTCGCTGGGGCCATCTGGGCGAGGCGACGCTGGCGAATCGTGTTAAGAGTCATCCTGATGTTGGGGAGAGATGGGTGAGTCGATGACGATGGATGTGAACTTGCGTCGTGACACGTGTAGCTGACTTGGTTGTAGTATCCAGACCTGCTGAAGAAGATTCGCGAGGAGCAGGCGAGGGAGCGAGAAGCGAAGGCAGCTCCGTGAATCGTGACGGATGGGCCTCCGCCGATTATGTTTTAGAGCCAAATTGTGCGAAACGACCAAAGCCATGGTGCTGAAGTATATCGAATGAGTGAGGCTTCTCTTGACTACGAATGAAGGAGTATATCTCCACTTTCATAGCCGACAATTAGGCTAACGCGAATCCATTAACTGACAAAACCAGTCGTCAACCTGTGTGCTTCAACACATAACGCAGAAAACCCAGTGATAATCCGTAACACCTGCATAGAAATCGATACCGTAATCTTGGATGTCTACTGTGTGCTATAAACTCATGGTTGAGGGTGCTAAATTGCTCAATGGAGCATAATATGTACGTGAGCTGGGTCCGAATGAAATCGGTCTTCAACGAAACCAAGGTCGTGTCACTGAGACGTCCTGATATGCTTCTGTGATGCTTTCTTGGTAAAGTCTGCTTGCTTGATCAGATTCCATCACCACTATAGTTATTAATGCTGGATCATCTTGACTAGAGAGACGTCGAACGGAAATGAGCATTCAATTTCGGTTCTCGCTTCCTCTCTCTTGATGATTGACAGTGACGAGCATGAAGTGACTTCCAGCGTGCGAGTAAACTTCAGACTGGACGCCGTGCTATTTCATCTGGCAGAACCAGACGTGAAATATTCTCATCACTCACTCTTCATGTTAGGAGTCATGCCGTAGGCAATATGCTGTGCATGCATTGGAGTTGGCTGCATCATCGGCATTGCTTCTTCGTGCGGCGAGGCGGTAATGTAGGTTTGGGGATTCGTAAATGAAGCGTAGGCAGGAGATGGAGCAATATGAGCACTCGATTGTCGAGAGTGGTACTCGGTAATATGCGATGGTGAAGCTGACGACGGTGGATACGACACCATTGGTGTCTGTTCTTGATAATGCATGGGTCGGCCTGCAGAATCGACGATGTAATTGTAGTTCACGGGCTGTTGAACGTTGGTATCGACTGGCTGCATCATCCGATCCGCTTCAGTGACTGGCGGACTGATCTGACCATGCGGAGTACCCCAGCGAACATTGCTGTTCATCGGAGAAACATCGGCCAGTGATGGTGAACGTTCAACGCCGGCAGATACGGGGCTATAGGCATTAGCCCACGTATCGTGTTGCTGCACAGACGGCTGCACCGTCGAGACAGGGACGGACCGCGGTCCCACCGTTGAGACTGGTGAGGCACGCATTTGGGTGTTGAGCTTTATCCTCCCGCTCGGTGATGAGGAACCACTTGTAAGGGCAATGCCTCCTTCATTCGTTGTCACTGTGACGAAAATCATCAGCCCATGCTTCCATATATGCTTTTTCCCGGGGCTCCGGCTCGGTTGCGAGGCGACTGCACCCGCCACTGAGACTTTTGGGGCAAGAAGGTACGTACCACCGTTTTCAGACATGGAGGCTACGGCGTGATTGAGTCTGGAGCGCAGAATGGCATTTTCTTGTTCGAGTTCTTCGTTGCGTTTCAGAGCTTGCATTAGTTTGGCACCCGTCTCGTTGACCGCGCTCAGTTCAGCAACCCGGCGCTCTAGATTTTCAATGTGTTCCTTGGTTCTCTGGCGGATGGCCCGCTGTGCCTCGCGATCGTTTGCTCGTTTGCGCTCGAGCTGGGCTGCTGTGAGGGTGGAGACGCTGCGAGTGCCCGCTCTGGAGGGTCGTCGTTTGGCCCCCGGCTGCGCTTTCGGTCTACCTTCCGAAGCCGACGAAAAGGCATCGTGGGAGCCAACCTTCTGAACATAAGGAATTGAACCCGTAGAAGTGTTCGGAGGTAATGCTGGATCGGCCATGACGTAGTAATCGGAGAAATGATTAAAAGAATGGGCGGGAAAGGTCGGAAATTGTACTGAAATCATGAAGGGCAGCTAGCTGGTGCGAAAAGGCTGCGGGTAGATGCCGTCGGGGTATTCTAGCGCACAGCCGAACCGTGAGAAGAGGCGCCTTTCGGAGCGATTCTCACGCACTGGATGTTGGTTTTCCTGCGACTTCGGTTGCGGCTGGCAAAATAGTGATGGGTGGTCTGAGGGTATTTTGAAGGGAGGACCTGGAGATTTTGACTTTTATGAGAATCGAATTCGTGAAACCAGAGAGCGGATGGTGGGATTAATTTAGGCTCGGTTGACATTTAACAACACTTCGAACAGGCAAGGTAAGGCTGGGACGGTACGCGGGCGGAAGAGATGGATAACCCTTGCGGCAGATCATATACGTTTAAGAATGAGGGAGCAGAAAGCAGCCGTTGAGTGGCATCTAACGGTGAACGGAGGTGCAGATCACTAAGGGTTTGGCAAGTAAAGCTGCCAGGATGCGTAAAATCCATCAGCTGAGACTCGTCGCCGGTCTTTATTTTGATGCTCGAGCAAGGTCTCCCTGAACCAGAGCTTGATTCCGATTCCGAGCACAGTCCTTGAGGGGAACGTGCAGCAGCAAGCGGCGCAGTAGCAGCTGGTACTGGCGGTAGGTGTTGAAAGGCTTTCCGACTAAAGCTTCGCCATCCGAATCATTAGTACACCAAGGGCAAAGGCCATGCCGCACCGCACGTGTTGCATGAGGCCCATGCGGCAGAGCAAAAGGTTTCAGCTCTGGCGGCACTACGGCCAGGCAGGCCAAGGCTTAGAGGTGGGACGGGGGAGGAATGTGTGTGATTGAGTGAGGGTGCGCGCGTGGGAACGAGGCTTTACTCCGCTTGGAATGGGATAGGAGGAAGGAGGGCGGGTTTGCGTGACAAGGCTTCTGTATGTGTTCCAGAAGAGTATGATGTATCGGCGTGACGGAACGGCATGCTGCATGGGCGTTATCTCAGGCGGTGCCATGGCTGACCAACGTCCACACGTCTAGACACACATGGAGACGGAAATCTAAATGCAAAGCGACTGGCCGGGGTGCTGCTATGATGCTTCGATAGGTACTTGGGATGGGCGATCTCGGAAGGGACACGCATTGCCAGGATGTATGAATCAACCCGTTCAATTGCTTCTTTTATTCCATGTTGTCTTACTATTGAACCAACGTCCAAGAGGAGAAAGAGTTGCGAGTGGGATTTGGTGATAGTTCGCTGCTTTCATTGTCCAAAAACTCGGGAAAGGGGAAGGCAGGCAAAGCATTGAGTCCGAGTTCACAGTGCACAGCCTGGATCATCTTGCTCCCAGATGCTTTAGGGGGTATTTCGTCATCAGTTCAGGCTGCCTGTGCTTCCGGTCGTAGTCCAATTGTGATTTGCTCTTGCACTGCATTTTCATACCCAGAGCGACATGGAGCACCGAGCCAGCAACCGAATGGCGGCACACTGGCGGACTCGAGCGCGATCTGCCTAAGCCAGATTCCGCGATACTAGATGCTGCAGTTCTAGCAACCAGCGTCTTGGCCGTACTAAAATCGCCTGGTTGTATGTGCCATGAAGCAAAAGTTTGAGGGCCGCTGCGAAGACGATGTGCAAGCCACGACGGGAATTGGCAGCGCCGAGAATGCGAATGCTATGGGAGGACAGGATGTTCCCTGCTCATCCACCTTCCGTCAAGATCCCCTCCCGCTGCTCGCCGCCTTCGCCATCTGCCATCTGTACATGGCAGCGGCACGAGGACAGGGCAATGCGCTCCATGCTCCACGCTCCATGCTCCATGCGCCATGCGGCCAGCGCTCCGGCAAAGCAGAGGGTTGATCGAGGAGATCACGATTGACAAGGGTTCCGGCACCATGCAACGTCGATGCTTGGTTCTTGATCATGCCTGTTGATGTATCAGAGGAACCCTAGATGCCGGAAAGAGCCTGGGCGTTCCAACGGCGGTGATGTTATTCGGATTGCTGTCTACCGCCAGTAGCGGTGCAGTGCTAACATGTGCACGCTACCACTTCCCCATGTGTTCCGGAGGATACTGTGGATTGCTCGCCCACGTTACGAGGCTAGCGCTGGACCTTTCGTGCCTGGCGATCCGGCCTCAAGAAAAATAAACTTCGGCCGTCTGTTGCGCCGCGGCGCCACGTGTTTTGCGGATTAGCCCACTGTACCCTCAGCCCCCCGGAAAAGCGGCAAAAAGCTGGCCACCCCTTTGGCGCTCGTTTAGGGCTCCACAGTGGGGCCCATAATTCTCGCTTGGCTGCGGCGGGGGTGGAAGTAAGTGCCGTACAGTACATTGGCTGCCTGTACCTGTGTAGTGGTCGGTAATTTTTGTTTCGTGGTGCGCGCAACTCACCCCGTACGCTGGGACAGTGGTCCGATCAGGGACCAAGTGCGCAACGCAAACGCATGGGATGGCCGTTTGAGCTCTCAAGCCCAACCGCATGGTTTGTAGTATGCCTTAACTGTGTGCCACGAACCACTGCAAAACACGAAAAACGCCGCAGTACTAGACCAGAACCACGCCCAACACGGTAAGCCCATTCACTCCGACTTCTACTCCGACTAGCGAATTGATCCACCCGCCACGTGGAAATAGGTCAACGCTCAATCGCAAATGTGACGCTCAAAGCCACCGTACCGTCGTAGCCTCAGCAAAGGCTTGGACCGTACCGTGTCCATCATCAGAATGCGGACCTTCTTCCTACCTGTGGTTCACTGTCGGCCAAAACGGGTCATGATACTGCCATGCTGTCCGAATGGGGCTGTCTCGAAAGCGTCCGAGTGCCCTGCCGGATGGACACCAGGGATAAGGAGAAGATCCGATCTGCACCGCTACAGTACATACCGCATTTCTTAGTGTAACGGGAGTGGACGGCGTGAATCATCTTTCGTTTCCCTTTCGACGCTCTTCTGCTCACTTCGCAACCAAAACGAACCATGGCGCCTGTTGCGCGTTGTCCGTCAGCCGTTCACACATCCCAGGTTTCTCAATCTACTGCGGCCAATGTGTAACGGTTATACTTTCATTTTCGTCTCCAGAAGCCTTCTGGCGTCCAAACTACTTTGCCGCCCGGGACGGCCTCGCCTAGACGACAAGCTTGGGGATTTCAAAACGTCGGACCACGGTCTTTTACGGCCCGCCGTCTGGTCCCTGCAACGGTTGGTCATCAGTTGTCACATTGCGAATCGTTTATTTATTTTTCTCTTGTGTTTTATTGATTTGAGTTTGACCATCTTGGCTTACGATGTGCTCTCCACTCCCTACTTTTTCCTCTATCTTGTCCTAAACCCCCCGGTCTCACGGCGTGGGATTTCAAAGCCAGCCCCTGTTAGCTCCTTGGAATGGTTCCTGAGACCTACCATTCCTCGGATATCGAAGTGGCTATTAGCCCCTTTCGCTTCACCTTCTTTAATGTACGAATTGCTGGGTTTCGTGCTCCGTCACAAGCGTTCACGTTAAAAGCAAAGCCGACCATAGTCTGGTGCCGACGTGCTATCCCCATGATAGTCTTTGCTCAAGTCGTCTCCTGATCACCTTCGCAGGACCTTGAGACAGCCGTTTGCAGCCTTACTCTACCGTAGACAGGCTATTTGGTGTGCGGTCACACTGTTGGCTAGTTTTGCAGCCGATCAGCCCATTGACCTGCAGTAGGTGGAACACGCCCCCAGAATTTCCAGATGTCGATGCATGTAGAGAGCTTCACGTTGCCTCGGGAAAGGCCAATGCAAAGCTGCTGACGTCTCTCGGCCTTCCAACTGCAGCTTAGCAATAAACTAAGAAATTCTCCGAACACCAATGCAACTTTGCAAACATGTTCCTTGGCACGAGCGTTGTACTACCAAGGCGCACTTGCACCAGAACGTCCTGGTCAGTGGCCCGATTCTGGAGCTGAATAGTCGTTAGCGATGGCTCAAGCACAGAGTGAAGACTATCGATCGCAAGCTGACTCTCTCGTTCCATCTTGAACCACGCTGGTAATCTCCTTAATTTTTCCCTCTCAACTCGCTAACACTACTGTCACAGCTACTGCGTCTGGCTCCTTTGCCTTCTGGAAGCCCTGAGCCAACCTGCATTCTAACTACGCCACATATTATATCACCTCACTAGGGCCTCCTATAATGTCCTGCTTTATTCGACTAGGCTTTGATGACGCTCACGCTCTTCGAATTGTCGATCCCTCACACCCCTTGGTTATTCTGTCTATGCTATGGAATCATTGTTTTTTTCACCGTTGCATGACAGGAGTGTCATGTCCCAATTAGGGACCCCGGGAACAGGCTGACAGCTATTTACGCTCGTAACTAGATGGATTGTATCCACTCTGTCACTTTTCACTACACGGATTTCCGGTTTCAGGTCCAACCAGCCTCATTCGGATTCGTCGATCCCAGCCAATCACACCGTCTATCACCCCTTTCTTCACGGCGTTCTTCGCGGCGGCCCAGAGCATCCGAAGACCGACCGTTACAATCTCTCAGCTCATCTTCTCTTCCAGTGTCTAGCCTTCATGCTTTTCAATGCGAGTGGAATTGCTTTGCTGTCATCAACCGTGACCTCAGCCCATTTCGTCAGGCTCTACAGCTTTGCCACATTGGTATTCTCCCATACTCATTGGTAGAGTAACCCTTTCGTTCAATAGAACTAATAAGAAAACTCTTTGCGGCGCAGATGTTGTTGATCATGAACCGTATTACGCTGCGAGCCCTCCTTTCTTGCCATTAGCATCTGGACTCACATCTGTCATGACGGTACGGCAGAAGTTCTTTCCCAATGCGATTGAGAGTCATTTCCACTGTGCTGCGCCTTCAAGCAGTTCGCAACATCCTGCATTCTCTCTCTAGTCCGACCGCTATCTTGCGTCTCGACTGGGCTGACGATCCTGATCTCGCATACTTTAGCTGAGCTTTTGGTGACCAACGCGCGCCGCTGGTCTGCCCCATACCTACAAGGCCCAAGAGTCACAAGGTATTCTTCTCGAGAAGAGTTTGTCAAACGCGGAATGGCCGCCGTCCATAGCGTACGGTTCTTCGAATTGTCCGAGAACCTCTAGCTTCCTCAACCCGGAATCTCTTCAGGAGCCCAGAACACCTTTGTTGAGCGATTCGCGTCCCGTTCATGCGTATTCCCTGGGTTGGGCTGCACCATAAAATATTCTCCGCCACTCGTTTCTAATACCTTCACGAGTCGAGAGGTAAAGCTACAGCTGCA
>Ga0335073_10012693_pt1 | contig 11826 bp, 11 predicted proteins | sample Lox_Sample_22_FD_207093 | JGI IMG/M metagenome (GOLD analysis project Ga0335073, IMG submission 207093) | Soil microbial communities from Loxahatchee National Wildlife Refuge, Florida, United States - Lox_Sample_2.2 | ecosystem: Environmental > Terrestrial > Soil > Wetlands | place: USA... | reverse complement strand
ATCACGCTGAAGTCAATCAGCGCGTACCTGCAGGACGTGTCGCCGCTCTGGAATACGGCGAGTACGTCCTCCTCAATACCAGGGGTTTTCATAGGCTCGAGCTATCCGTACCTGACCGGCACCGCGGTGACCTACGACATCCGCGACGATCAGTTCACGCAGGAATTCCAGCTCGGCGGCCAAACCGGCAGCTTCAATTGGGTGACCGGCCTGTTCTATTTCAACGAGCACGGCTCGCAGCTCGAGAATACGTATTTCGGCGCGGCATTCCCCAACGCCATCACCTCCGGACCGCCGGGCTTCGTGCCGGTCGTGCTCGGCAACGCTGTGGCTCTCGACCCGCCTGTGCCCGTCCCCGACTCGGCGAGTGGCGCGAGCGTTCACGACGAATCGTACGCAGCGTATGGACAGGCGACTTGGCGGCCGCCCGTCCTCGAGAAGTTGTCGCTCACCGGTGGTGTGCGCGTCGGGCGGGATGAGCAGTACGCCACCCGGCCCTTCGGCGGAGTCTGGTCAGCGGTGACCTTCCCGGTGCCTCCGAACACCGTCCCGGCTGCAGCCAACTACGACTGCGCTGCGGTGCCGACTCCGGCGCAGTGCAACAGCAGCTATGGGCACACCGAGAGCCAGCCGATGGCGTCCCTCGCTTACGACTGGACGCCGGATCTGAATACGTACTTCCGCTACTCTACCGGCTACCAGGCGTCGTCGGTGGCCATTGCCTCGCAAACGTTCAAGCCCGTCAGGCCGAGCACCGTGCAATCATACGAGGTCGGCATGAAGTCCGAGTTCTTCCAGCACCGCGCCCGGGCCAATGTCTCGGTGTTCTACCTGAATTGGAACGATCCGCAGGAGAACGTGCAGACGGTGAGCGCCTCCACGGTCGAATACTTCAACGGGCCGCCGGTCCACACCTCCGGCGTGGAATTCGACTCCTCGTTCTTGCCGCTCGATACCGTCACCATCAACTTCTCGGCAAACTACCAGCGCGGCACGCAGGCGCCTTCGACCGACCCGTACCCGGATCCCTACACCGGAGCGACCGTTCCGGTCTACGATCATATCGTCGAGCTGCCGAAATGGACCGGCACTGTCTCCCTTCATTGGGACATCCTCCAGACCTCTCACGGCACTTGGAATGCGAATCTCGACGCGGACAGCACCTCTTCGTATTACTCGGTGCCGAATATCCCGACACCGATCGGAGGCTATACGCTCCTCAACGGCAATTTCGGGCTGGCCCACATTCCAATGGGTAGCGGCGCCGTCGACGTTATGCTCTGGGGCCGCAATCTCCTCAACAAGAGCTATGAGACATTCCTCTATAGCGCCCCTGCCGCGTTCGCCTTGAACCCGACGTTGCCCGCGGTGAACACGGATGCCGCCTTCGGCGAGGTGAGGACTTACGGAATCAGGGTGAACCTGACGTTCTGACCGGCTGGAAGCGTTTGACGGATGCCTGATTGCGCCTATAATCTGAACGGCGTTCGTATATAGGAATAGGCAATGATCGAGCTTTCGCGCCGCGGCGCCGTCGCGGTGCTCACCCTCGCGCGTCCGCCGGTCAACGCGATCGACGATGAGATGATCCTGGCGCTGCACCGGCGGCTCGATGAGCTTGCCGCCTCGGGTGACGTCCAGGTGCTGCACATTCGCAGTGCCCAGAAGGCGTTTGCCGCCGGCGCCGACCTCGCGCTCATCCGCTCATGGAAGGATGCGTCCTCGCCCGCGGGCGCGCTCGGGGCGTACATCGACCGGCTACAGGGAATTTACCGTCGCATCGAGGCACTACCGCAGGTATCCCTTGCGGAGATCGGTGGCGCGGCAATGGGGGGCGGTTATGAGCTGGCGCTCAGCTGCGATGTGCGCGTTGCGGCCGAGGAAGCCAAGATCGGACTGCCGGAAGTCGGCATCGGGCTGCTGCCGGGTGCCGGCGGCACTCAACGCTTGACCCGACTTTGCGGCCGCGGCGTTGCAGCCCGCGTGATCCTTACAGCCGAGCCGGTCGATGGCCGCACCGCGGCGGAGCTCGGCATGGTCGACATGGCCGTACCGCGAGTGAATCTCGAAGAGGAGGCGCGCGCCCTCGTGGACCGGCTTGCCTCGATGCCTGCGCACGCGCAGCGAGCGGCCAAGCAGTGCATCGCCGCGGCAGATGCCGCGCTGCAGTACGGGTACTCTCTCGAACGTGAGCTCGGCGGTGCGCTCCTGGAATCGAGTCGAACACAGCAGCTGATCACCGCCTTCCTCGAGCGCAATGCGTCGAAGTAGCCCAGTACTATATATATGAGGACCCGGACCGATGTCTGACGCCACTCCAGCTTCTTGGCAGCAGGCGACGAGCCTTGCGGGTAAGACCGCGATCGTCACGGGCGTGGCTTCCGGGATAGGTCGTGCCACGGCGACGCAGCTCGCGCAGGCGGGGGTCACAGTTTATGGCGCCGACCTTAACACCCAGGGCGGCGAGGCGACGATGTCGGCGATCCGCTCAAACGGAGGTAAAGGCGAGTTTCTCGCGCTCGATCTCACGAAGGCCGAGTCGATCGACGCCTTCGTCGATACCCTCAAGGTGAAGACCGGAGGCGCGATCGATATCATCGCGAGCGTCGCGGGCGTCGATGTCATCGAGCCCTTCATCAAGAGCAAGCCCGAAACCTGGAACCTCATCGTCAACGTGAACTTCCTCGGTCCGGTGCGCATGCTGCATCGGCTGTTGCCGATGCTCATCGAGGCCAACCGGCCGGCGAAGATCGTCACGGTGGCGAGCGACGCGGGCCGCGTGGGCAGCACGGGCGAAACGGTCTACTCGGGCAGCAAGGGCGCGATCATCGCGTTCACGAAGGCTCTCGCGCGGGAGACGGCGCGCTACGGCATCCGCTGCAACTGCGTCGCGCCGGGCCCCACGGACACGCCGCTTTTCACCGAGGCCATGCAGGAGTCGCTGCGCGAGGCGCTCATCAAGGCGATTCCGCTGCGCCGCATGGCGCTGCCCAGCGAGATCGCCAACGTCATCCTCTTTTTCGCCTCGCCCGCGGCGGACTACATTACCGGCCAGGTCCTGAGCGTGAGCGGCGGCCTCACGATGCACGGCTGAGTGGGATGATGACTGACACACATCCCGAGCTCGAATTCTTCGCTTTCCTGGAAGGGGGGCGGTTCATGATTCAACGCAGCCGCGAGAGCGGGCAGTGCTTCTTCTATCCCCGCGTCGCCGAGCCCGGTACGGGCGCGACCGATCTCGAATGGGTGGAGGCGAGCGGGCGGGGCACGGTGTATTCGACGACGGTCGTGCGCCAGAAGCCGCCGACGCCGAACTACAATGTTGCAATCATCGAGCTCGCCGAAGGTCCGCGGCTCTTGAGCCGTGTCGATGGCCTGGCGCCGGAATCCGTGCGCATCGGGCTCGCGGTGCACGCCGTGATCAAGCGGGAGAGTGACAAACCGATCGTCGTCTTCGAGCCGGTCTGACCGTCATGACGATCACCTACAGTCTTCCCGATGGCTTTCCGCGCGGTCAAACCGCCATCGTCGCGGGAGCAACCTTTGGCGTCGGTGAGGCACCCGGCTACAGTACGTTCGACATGGCTGCCAAAGCCAGCATCGCTGCGCTATCTGAAGTGGGACTGCGGCCGCGCAACGTCGACGCACTGTTTGCCGTCGTCATGGACGACACACTATCGGGGCTCAGCTTCGCGGAATACCTTGGGACCCGGACTCGCTTCAACGACAACTGCCGCACCGGGGGCTCGTCGTTCCAGATCCATGCCAGCATCGCAGCCCTGGCGCTCGCGAGCGGCCAGTGCGATGTCGCTCTCATAGCCTACGGCAGCAATCAGAAAAGCTCCGCCGGCAAGCTGGTCGGCAGTACCCGTCCCTCACCCTGGGAGTCACCGTACCGGCCGCTGCGGCCGATCTCCTCCTACGCCCTCGCCGCTGCGCGGCACATGCATGAGTTCGGCACGACGCGCGAGCAACTCGGGGAAGTCGCGATTGCGGCGCGCAAGTGGGCTCAGCTCAATCCCGAGGCCGTCATGCGCGCGGACCTTACGATGCAGGACTACCTCGCCGCACGCATGGTCTCCGATCCGCTCGGGCTGCGCGACTGTTGCCTCGTGACCGACGGGGCCGCGGCAGTAGTCATGGTGCGCGCGGATCGCGCACGCGACCTCTGTCCACGCCCGGCGTACCTTCTCGGGGCGGCGCACGAGACGACTCATCGCGAGATCGCGAACATGCCGAGCCTGACGACGACGTGTGCCAGGCAGGCGGCGGAGCGGGCCTTCGCACAGGCGGGACTCGGGCCACGGGACGTCGATGTCGTCGAGCTCTACGACGCGTTCACCATCAACACCATCCTCTTTCTCGAAGACATGGGGTTCTGCCCGAAAGGAGAGGGGGGGCGATTCGTCAGCGGCGGGCGCATCGCACCGGGCGGCGAGCTGCCCGTGAACACCAACGGCGGCGGCCTTTCGTACTGTCATCCCGGCATGTACGGCCTTTTCACCATGGTGGAGGCGGCGCAGCAGCTCATGGGAGTTTGCGGCGAGCGCCAGGTGCCGGACGTCGAAGTGGCGATCGCGCAGGGCAATGGCGGCGAGCTCTCGAGCGAGGCTGTGCTCGTGCTCGGTGCCGGCTCGACATTGTGAGGTACGCAACATATCCATGATCGACTACGACATCGTCAGGAACTGGAGTTTTGACGAGATCGTGCAGAGCTACTCGGCTCGCGACACGATGCTCTACGCACTCGGCATCGGGATGGGCGCCGATCCCATGAACACGGCCGAGCTCGGCTTCGTCCATGAGAAGTCGCTGCAGGCGGTGCCGACCATGGCTGCCGTGCTCGGCTCGCCCGGGCCGTGGCTTCGGGATCCGCGCACGGGCGCGGACTACGTGAAGCTGGTGCACGGGGAACAGTCGATCCGGCTGCTGCAGCCCCTGCCCGCCGCCGCGACGCTCGCGGCCCGCAACCGTGTGCTCTCGATCACCGACAAGGGTGCTGGCAAGGGCGCGATCGTCGTCGTGCAGCGGGAGCTCCGGGACCAGCGGAGCGGTGAGCAGATCGCGGACATTCGCCAGGTGACTTTTCTGCGCGGCGACGGGGGTTTCAGTGCCGGTCACGGCCGCAGCGATGCCGGACCCGAGGCGCTGCCGCCCGTCCCGGAACGTGCGCCCGACGTCGAGGAGTCCATGCCGACCCTCGAGCGGCAGGGACTCATCTATCGTCTGAGCGGCGACTACAACCCCCTGCATTCGGATCCCGCCGTGGCAAAGGCCGCCGGATTCAACCGCCCCATCCTGCATGGCTTGTGCACATACGGTATCGCCGCCCATGCGCTCCTCAGATCGGTCTGCGGGTATCAGGCGGCGCGACTGAAGGAGCTGTCCGTCCGATTCACCGCGCCGGTCTACCCTGGCGAGACGATACGCGTCCAGCTATGGCATGAGGGAACGGGACGCATGCGCCTGCGCGCGCGGGTCGATGAGCGCGATGCCACGGTGCTCAACAGCGGCGTCGCGGTGATCGCATGAGCGGGGATTTCTCGCTGCGCGGCAAAACGGCGCTCGTGACCGGCGCGTCCCGCGGCCTCGGGCTTGCCATGGCCGGCGCGCTCGCGCAAGCGGGGGCCCGCGTCGTGCTCGCCGCGCGGGATGCGGCTCGACTCGATGAGGCCGTCGGGCAGCTTCGCGCGGCTGGGGCTGACGCCCACGCGCTCGCCTTCGATCTGACCGATGAGCCGGCGGTCCTCGCGGCGATCCCGCGGCTGCTCGAGCGTCACGGCCGTCTCGATATCCTGCTCAACAATGCAGGGGTCTGCATCTGGAGCCCGTTTCTCGATTCCACGCTCGAGGCCTGGCGCCAGACTCTGGAGACGAACCTGACCGCGGTGTACCTCCTATCCCGCGAGGCAGCGCGCCCGATGATTGCCCAGCGCTGGGGCCGGATCATCAACGTCGGCTCCTACGTGTCCGTGATCGGGCGCGAGCGCCTCCAGGCGTATGTTGCGAGCAAGCATGGCCTCGTCGGACTCACGAAGTCCATCGCCGGGGAGCTCGGGCGGGACGGTGTGACCTGCAACGCCATCGCGCCGGGACTCTTCCTGACGGACATGGCGAAACCGGTAACCGGAAATCCCGCCCGCATGCGCATCTTCACCCAGGCGATCGCCCTCGGGCGTTGGGGCGAGCCCCATGAGCTCGCCGGTCCGGCCGTGTTCCTCGCCTCCGAAGCATCTTCCTACGTCAACGGCCATACTCTTCACGTTGACGGGGGAGTCGCCGAGGTACTTTCCCTCCCGGTTGCGGTAAGCTCATGAGAAGGACCACCGCATTGCCGCAGGTGGAGCCACACAGAAATGCCAACGGCGCACAAAGCCGCCAGGGTAGCGTCTCAATGGCCAAGATCCGTAAGTCCCCCTCCGGAGGACGCGAGGCGAGCGGTCCCCGGTCCCTCGCGCGAGTCCTCGGGCTGTTCGATGCGCTCGCAAAATCCAAACAGGGTCTGAGCCTCGCCGAGCTCAACACGGCGCTCAAATCGCCGAAGAGCAGTCTTCTCAACCTGCTGCGCCCGTTGGTCACCGACGGATATCTCAACTGCGAGAACGGGCGCTACCGCCTCGGCTCCTCGATCTTCCGCCTGGCCGGCAACATCATGTCGGTCTGGAACTTCTCGAGCGCCTATCGCCCGTATCTGCAGGAGCTCGCGGCGCGCTCGCAGGAGTCGGTGTACATGGGGGTGCTCGAGCCGCTGGGCAGGAACATCACCTACCTCGATGCGATCGAGAGCCCGCACTCAGTGCGCTTCTCGGTGCCGGTCGGCGCGGTGCGGCCGTTGTATCCCACTGCCGCCGGGCGCGTGCTGCTCGCGTTTGCCGAGACCGGATGGCTCGAGGAGTATCTGCGCTCCACCAAGCTCGAGGCGCACACCCCGACTACCATCGCGACGCGCACGGCGCTGCGCGAAGAGCTCGAACGCATCCGCCAGAGCCGGATCTCCGTGAGCCTGGGAGAGCTCTTCCCGGAGTCGGCGGCGATCTCGGCGCCGGTGTTTGGCGCGGACGGAAGGATCGTCGGCGCCATCGCGATCGGCGCGCCGGTGACCCGGCTCGAGCCGCGCCTCGCGGAGCTGCGGCCGATCATCGCTGAGATTGCTGCGCGCGCCTCCGGTGCGACCCGCGCCGGGATGGCCGCCGAAGAGACCGCCGCGGCGACGCGGGCAGCCGCGCCGCGGCGGCGCGGCGCGGCGGGCGGCTAAACCGCCCAGACTGCGGATTTGATTCGTCGGCGAGCTTGCGCCCGATGCGGGCGCGGACCCGCCGTCGCGCTCGACCCATGGGACAGCAATGAGAGACTCGGACAACCACCAAGAGATCCGCTCCGGTGTGCGCGCGCTCTGCGCCGAATACCCCGATGAGTACTTCCGGCGGGTCGATGCCGAGCGCGGCTATCCGCTCGAGTTCGTCGAGGCGCTGACCAAGGCGGGCTGGCTGGCCGGCCTCATCCCGCAGGAGTACGGCGGCTCCGGGCTCTCTCTCGCCGAGGCATCCGTGGTCATGGAGGAGATCAATCGCTCGGGCGGCAACTCGGGGGCGTGCCACGGGCAGATGTATGTGATGAACGTGCTCGTTCGCCATGGCTCCGAGCGGCAGAAGCGCGAGTACCTGCCGAAGATCGCGACCGGCGAGCTGCGGATGCAGTCGATGGCAGTGACGGAGCCGACCACCGGGAGCGATACTACCAAGCTCAAGACGACCGCGGTCAGGACCGGCGACCGCTACATCGTCAATGGGCAGAAGGTATGGATATCGCGCGTGCGCCATTCGGATCTGCTCGTGCTGCTCGCACGCACGACTCCGATCGACCAGGTCAGAAAGAAGTCGGAGGGACTGTCGGTGTTCCTGGTCGATCTGCGGCAGGCGATCGGGCATGGGCTCGAGCTGCGCTCCATCGCCAACATGGTCAACCACGAGACCAACGAGCTTTTCTTCGCCGATCTGGAAGTGCCGGCCGAGAACCTGATAGGCGAGGAAGGCAAAGGCTTCAAGTACATCCTCGACGGGCTCAACGCCGAGCGTGTGCTGATCGCCGCCGAATGCATCGGCGACGGTTATTGGTTCTGCGAGCGCGCCTCCCGGTACGCCGCCGAGCGCCAGGTCTTCGGGCGTGCCATCGGCCAGAACCAGGGGGTGCAGTTCCCGATAGCGGAGGGGTACATCGAAACGGAGGCGGCGAGCCTGATGAGGTTCCGGGCATGCGAGCTCTACGATGCGCACAAGCCCTGCGGCGCCGAGGCGAACATGGCGAAGTACCTCGCCGCCAAGGCATCCTGGGAAGCGGCCAACGCCTGCCTGCAAACTTATGGCGGATTCGGTTTCGCGGCCGAGTACGACGTCGAGCGAAAGTTCCGCGAAACGCGCCTCTACCAGGTCGCGCCCATCTCCAGCAACCTGATCCTTTCCTACATCGCCGAGCAGGCGCTCGACCTGCCGCGCTCGTACTGAGCTCCCGCATGGGCCGACTCCTGGAAGGCATCACCGTCATCGCGCTCGAGCACGCGATCGCCGCGCCGTTCTGCACGCGTCAGCTCGCCGATCTCGGCGCCCGAGTCATCAAGATCGAGCGGCCGGCCGTCGGGGATTTTGCGCGGGGATACGACACCCGCGTGCGCGGCCTCGCCTCGTATTTCGTCTGGACCAACCGCTCCAAGGAGAGCCTCACGCTCGACGTGAAGCATCCGCAGGCGCGCGTCATTCTCGGGCGCCTGCTCGCCGAGGCGGACGTGCTCGTGCAGAATCTCGCGCCGGGGGCCGCGGCGCGCCTCGGCCTCGATTACGACACGCTCGCGCCCGATCATCCGCGCCTCATAGTCTGCGACATTTCGGGTTACGGCAGTTCCGGCCCCTACGCGGATAAGAAGGCCTACGACCTGCTCATCCAGAGCGAAGCCGGCTTCCTTTCGATCACCGGCACGCCGGAGTCGCCGAGCAAGGCCGGCAACTCGATCGCGGACATCTCCGCCGGCATGTACGCGTACAGCAACATTCTGGCCGCTCTGCTGCAGCGCGAGCGGACGGGCCGCGGCAGCCGCATCGACGTTTCCCTCCTCGAGACCATGGCTGAGTGGATGAGTTACCCGCTCTACTACGCGTTCGAGGGCGAGCCGCCGCCGGGGCGCACCGGCGCCACTCACGCGACCATTTGTCCTTACGGTCCTTTCCGGGCGGGGGATGGCCGGCTGGTCATGCTCGGAGTACAGAACGAACGCGAATGGGCGAGCTTCTGTGAGACGGTGTTGCGCTCTCCGGCGCTTGCGACCGACGCGCGGTTCAATACCAACGCGCGTCGCAGCGCCGCCCGCGCCGCCCTCGAGACGATCATTCTCGAGTGTTTCAGCTCCCTTACGGCGGCGGCGGTGCTCGAGCGGCTGGAGAAAGCGGGTATTGCCAACGCCAGCATCAATGACATGGCGCAGCTCTGGGCGCATCCGCAGCTCGCCGCCCGCAATCGATGGACGCGCGTTGCGACTCCGGCGGGTGATATACCGGCGTTGCTCCCGCCCGCGCTGCCGAGCGGGGTCGAGCCGCGGATGGATCCCGTGCCGGGGCTCGGCGAACATACGGAGCGAATCCTGGGCGAGCTGGGTTATGACCCCGCGGCCATTGCCGCGCTGCGGAAAGAAGGCGCTCTATGAACTATCAGCAGATCCGCTACGACGTGCAGGATCGCATTGCGACTGTCACGCTCAATCGGCCGGAGCAGCTCAACGCCTGGACCGATGTCATGGCAGAGGAGGTCTACCAAGCGATGCACGCAGCGGACGCGGATGAAGCGGTGCGCGTGATCGTGCTCACGGGGGCGGGCCGCGCATTCTGTGCCGGGGGGGATGTCACCGGCTTCAAGGCATCGGATCCCCGACAACTGATCGACAAGCTTCCGCGCGCCTATGATTTCAGCCGGCGCCCGGATTACCAGAGCCGTGCCACCTATTTCCCGGCGCTCTCGAAGCCGGTCATCGGCATGTTGAATGGAGCCACGGCGGGTCTCGGCCTGGCTCATGCCCTTTTCTGCGACGTGCGCTTCGCTGCCGACACCGCCGTGCTCACGACAGCGTTCTCACGCATCGGGCTCGCCTCCGAGTACGGCATGGCGTGGATCCTCGAGCGGGTGGTCGGGCATGCCCGAGCCCTCGACCTGCTGCTCTCGGGGCGCAAAGTGCGGGGCGCGGAGGCGCTTCAGCTCGGGCTCGTGAGCCAGGTCGTGCCGGCCGACCAGCTCGCCGCGACGACTCAGGCCTATGCGCGCGACCTTGCGGAAAACGTCTCGCCGCGCTCGATGCGGGTGATCAAGCGACAGCTGTGGAATCTGCCGTTCCAGAGTCTGCACGAGGCCGTTGCCGGCGACTGCGAGGAGATGATGAGCTCGAATGTGTGCGAGGACTTCCAGGAAGGCAAGCGCGCCTTCATGGAAAAGCGGCCGCCGCGCTTCACGGGTAAATGAGGAGCTGACCCGAATGGACCTGCGGGAATCGCGCGAGGATGTCGCCTTCCGCGCCGAGGTGCAGGCATTCGTCGCTGCGAGCCTCCCGGCGTCGCTCCGCGAGCGTGTGCTCGGGTTCACTCACCTCGAGCGCGAGGACTACATCACCTGGCAGCGTATCCTCCACGCTCGCGGCTGGGGCGCGCCGGGCTGGCCGCGGGAATTTGGCGGCACGGGTTGGAGCGCACGACAGCGGGCGATCTTCGAGGAGGCCTGCTTCGAAGGCGGAGCGCCTCGACAGATGCCGTTCGGCCTCTCGATGGTGGGCCCGGTGCTGATGAAGTTCGGCACCGCGGCGCAGCGGGCCCGGTTCCTGCCGCGAATCGTATCCAACGAGGACTGGTGGTGTCAGGGCTACTCGGAGCCGGGCGCGGGCTCGGATCTCGCCTCGCTGAAGACGCGGGCAGAGCGACGTGGCGATGCGTTCGTGGTCACGGGCCAGAAGACCTGGACCAGCTTCGCGCACTGGGCCAACTGGATCTTCTGTCTCGTGCGCACGCGCACCGACGGCAAGCCGCAGGCCGGCATTTCGTTCCTCCTCATCGACATGTCGAGTCCTGGCGTGCGGGTGAAGCCCATCCGCACGCTCGACCAGGGCGCAGACGTCAATGAGGTGTTCCTGGATGAAGTTGCGGTGCCGGCGGAGAACCTCGTGGGCGGGGAGCACGGCGGCTGGACGATCGCCAAATATCTCCTGGGCCATGAGCGCACCAACATCGCCGGCATCGGCATGTGCAGGCGGCTGCTCAAGCGTCTCAAGGAAATCGCGGGAAGCGAGCTCAAAGGCGGCCGCTCGCTGCTGGCCGATCCGCTGTTCCGCCGCCGCCTGTCGCAGCTCGAGATCGAGCTGCTCTCGCACGAGTGGTCACTGATGCGCCTCATCTCGCTCGAGCAGGCCGGCAAGCCGATCGGTACCGAGGCCTCGATCCTCAAGGTGCGCGGCTCCGAGATCCAGCAGGAGCTCGGGCGGTTGCTCATGGAATGTGCCGGCCCCTATGCGCTGCCGTATCTGCCGGAAGCCCTCGATTCGCTCTTCGGCGGTGAAACCGCGGGCGGGTTGCTGCGCAACGCACTTGCCGCGCAGTACCTCGATCTGCGGAAGGTGTCGATCTACGGCGGCACCAATGAGGTGCAGAAGAACATCATCGCCCAGTCGGTGCTGCGCTGATGGATTTCAATTTCAATGAGGAGCAGCAACTCCTGGCCGAGGCGGTGGGTCGCTGGCTTGCGGCCGATCATGACCTCGAGGCGCGAAGGCGGATCGCGGCGAGCGCCGAGGGATTTTCCGCT
>Ga0335073_10012692_pt1 | contig 11827 bp, 6 predicted proteins | sample Lox_Sample_22_FD_207093 | JGI IMG/M metagenome (GOLD analysis project Ga0335073, IMG submission 207093) | Soil microbial communities from Loxahatchee National Wildlife Refuge, Florida, United States - Lox_Sample_2.2 | ecosystem: Environmental > Terrestrial > Soil > Wetlands | place: USA: Florida... | reverse complement strand
GGTCGGTCCCGCCGATTGGGCAATTGCCGCCACGCGAAGTGGCAGGCCATATCCGAGCCCGAGCGTGAACGGGACCATGCCAACGTAGGCCAGATCGACCGCTCGGGTGAAGAACCGCAGCATCGATTCGGTGCCACTGTCGGAATAGCGGATGGCGACACGTGTGTTGCGGCTTCGTCTGCTCTGCGATCCGGTAGCAGCACGGACGGGCGTTGTTGTCATGACGCCGGCGAGTCCCAAAGGCGCGGGCATGCCAGCGGCGAGCCGTTCGGACGGCCCGGCCGTGCTCGGCCCCGGTGTCCGCGAATCCTCCTGCGCAATAACAGCTTTCGCGGTATCTGATACGCCGCCCGTCGGGGCTTGCGCATGCGGTGGCTGCTTCTCGGTGACGGTCGCCGGGGGACCCGAGGCCGGTGCGTCGGTGTCCTTGAGCCGGTTGATCGTTCGGTAGATGTCCGCGTAGAGGTCGTTGCGGGCGCCGAGCAGCTCGAGGATGTCGTGCCCGCCTTGTCGTTCTTGCGGGTCGACCGAGTACAGAGCGGGCTCCAGCTGGTTGAGGATGTCGCGCTGCTGGGTGTGGTCGAGCGGCGATGGCTGCTGTGCCTGATCGATGAGATCGGTGAGGTAGGACAGCGGGGCGGCGGGCGGTTCCGGTAGGGGGTCGGGCAGCGGCGGTGACGCGGGCAGCGCCGCAATCCCGGCCGCCAGCGACAGCGCGGCCCGGTCACGATCGGCGGGTGAGGAGTAATCGATGATGTGCAGCCTGACCAACCGACCCGTCAGCGCCTTCGGAACGGGTTGCACGGCGACCGGCAGCAGCGGCTTGCCGAGCTTGTCGGCCCATTCAAGTTCGCGCTGGCACGCCGTGGAGTTTTGCGCCTCGTGGGAGACGATCGCGATGAAGACGTCGCAGTCGGTGATCTGGTGCAGGATCTCTTCCCACCAGTCTTGGCCCCCGTGCAGTGATTTGTCGATCCACACGTCGCAGCCCAGCACGTCCAGGTGCCCGACGAGCTGGTCGACGTCGGGCCGGTTCGGGCGCGCATAGGAAATGAACACTCTCCGCACGGGTACCTCCGCAGTGATGCCGCTGGCTAAGTATGCGCGAGGGCCGCAAACTTCGTGATCCGAACCAGAACCCCATCGCAAAGCCGTCAATCAGGCCGACCGGCGGCGGGATTTTCACCGCAGAAGGCGTCGTCAGGCGCCGCCGGTGGTGCGCCGAGAGTAGCGCCGGGTCCGGCCGATCCGGCGCTTGACAGCAACGGGATCTTTCGCGGCTCGGCCCGCACCTCGCCGCTTGTTCGGTTTACACATGGCGCAGCCGCGCCACGAACGCGAGGGATGATGGTTGGGCATGAGCGCTCCCGGGAGACTCCGCACGAGGGCGAAGAGTTGAACGTTACCGTCTTATCGCGTCGGCGACCAGTGCCCGGTGCCTGCATGGCCGGCTCGGATCTCGCTGGGCTGAGCCCGGCCTCGGTCCGCCCATCGAGATCGCGTAGGCGCCGCGGACTTGCCGCGGCGGCACTCGGCAGCGCTACGGGCTCGCCGTGATGGGCCGACTCCTCGACGCTGCCAAAGTGGACGGGAAACACCACAATTGTGGTGCAATCTTTCCTGACCATGACGTGGTGCAATCTTTCCTGACCATGACGTAGCGCCAGCAGCCCGGGACCGCAGTGACAAGTGCCGAACACGCCGATCGAAATGGCACTCAGTCTGCCGCCACACTCCCGGCCGCGTTCCGCTGGATTATGTTGTCTGGCGCCGGCGCGGTCGCGCTCGTGTTGGGGTACATCGGCTACAGCGAGTACTTCGACCATTTACATCGAATCCACCAACTTGACTTTGGTCCCCGCTGGACCGACTGCCTGTACAACAGCCTGACGCTGTTCATCCCGGGCAATGCGCCGACGAGGACCGGGCTGCCGATCTGGCTGGAGATCGCGCGTTTTCTTGCCCCGACGGTGGCCGGCTATGCCGCGCTCTCCGGCCTGTACTCGCTGTTCCGCGACCAGCTCCAACAGACCCGCATCCCGTTCATGCGCAATCACGTCGTGGTTTGCGGCCTCGGCTATGTCGGCAGCATATTCCTTCGCCAGCTCCGCGACTCGGGGGCTTTTCGATCCCGGCTATGGCGCAGGCTGAACGTCGTTGCCATCGAGATGGATCCGGCCAATCCGCTCATCGAGGTGTGGCGCAGCTCGGGCGTCCCGGTGATTGTCGGCGACGCGCAGCTGAAACGAACACTGCACAGCGCCGGCGTCCAGCGTGCCGCCAACCTCCTGGCGGTGAGCACCGAGGACGCGGTGAACACCCAGATCACCGCTGTGGCCCGGGAACTGGCCACCGGCCGACACCACGGTGAGCTGCATTGTCTGGCGCAAGTCGGCAGCCCGCACATGTGCGAGTTGCTGCGCTCGCAGGAACTCAACCGCCCCGCCGACTCCTCGTCGTCACTGGACTTCTTCAACACCGACGAGGTCGGTGCGCGGTTGTGGCTGCAGAAGTTTCCCGCCTTCGACGCCCAGAGCCGTCAGCCGCACGTGCTGATCAGCCGCCTGGACGGACTGGGCGTCTGGCTGGTCAGACACGCCGCACGATGGTGGTACGAGACACGCAGCGAGGAGGTCCCGCTGTGGATCAGCGTCATCGACGATGACGCGACGACGCGTATTCAGGCCCTCAAGGACCACCACCCGGCCGTGGAAGAGATATGTCGGTTCGTCCACGCTCCGATGTCGCATCGCGGAATGCATCAGGTGCTATTGCAACGTCACATCGACGAGGCAACGCCACCGCTGACCCGCGCCTACGTGACTGCGTACCGCGACGAAGACGCGCTGGAAACCGCGCTGAAATTGCGCTCCGCGCTCGATGCGGCCATCCCATTGGTGGTGGCCTTATCGCGGACGCAGGGGGTGGGCCGTCTGATCAACGACGCCAGTGCCGACGGCGGGTTCGGCAGCCTCGACATCGAGATGTTTCCCACGCTGGAGCGCGCGTGCACCCCCGATCTTGTGCTGGGCGGGTCGTTGGAGCCGTTCGCCGAAGCCCTGCACAATCGGTGGCGCGAGGAGAAACTCGCGAAGGGGGATGACGCGCCCACCTGGGGCGACCTGGACGAGTCCCGCAAGGCATCAAGCCGCGCGCAGGCCCGCGATATCAAGGTGAAGGTGCAAAAATACGGCTGCAAGATCGTGCCCCTGCACGAATGGGACGCATCGGATTTCACGTTTAAGCGCGAGGAAGTCGAACAGCTCGCCAGGGACGAGCACAAGCGTTGGATTGTTGAGCGCGAGCGTGACGGTTGGCGACAGGTGCACGGCGCCACACAGGCGGACCCGATCAAAAAGACGACGCCGTACCTGATCCCCTTCGACGAACTGCCGGATGACATCGCCGAGTACGACCGCATCTTCGTGCGAGAGATCCCGAAGATCCTGGCTTCGGCCGGTTTGCAGATCAAACGGCGGGCACAGCCGGACCCGGATGACGCACGGGCCACGTGGAGCGGGTGGGGGTGATGTGCAGCCGCCACGTGTCCGCCACGCTTCCAATGACCGTTCCCCAGCCCCGGTGTACCGGGGCTTAAGCGCTCAGGGGCGTCCGGCGGTGCGGCGCCGGTAGCCGCGGGTTTGATCGAGCCGTCGCTTGATAGCCACGGGCCGAGGTCGGGAATCGCCCTACACCGCGACGCGTTCGATATCGCCCAGCACCGCTGGGCCTTCGCCGTCACGGGCGCGGCGGAGCAAGAACATGCGGAGCCTACCGTACTGTTTGGCCATCTCGGTGTTGCCGACGTAGTCGCAGGAGAACTCAGCAGCATTGTGCAGTGCCAGCACAGCGGCAAACGTTTCGGTGACGTAGACGCAGCCTTCCGGGGTGATCGGCTCGATGCGGGCGGCGCGGCTGACATTGGCACCGTAAATGTCGACTCCATCGGTGATCGGGTCGTCGAGCTCATAGACCGGCCCCAGGTGGCCGCCGAGGCGCAACTTCAGCGTCTCGGGCAGCCCGGCCGCCGTAAAGTCGATAGCGCTCATCGCGTCCTGCATGTCCAGTGCGCATGCAGCGGCCCGGCCGGCGTCGCGGAAGACGACGAAAACGCCGTCCCCCCAAGTCTTGATGAAGCTGATGTGCTCCTTGTGGCGGCGGGCCACGTCGCCTAGCGGGCGCATGACCTTCTCGGCGAAAGTCGGCAGCTGGGCGTCGGTCAGCTTGCTGAAGCCGTGTAGGTCGCCGAACAGCATCGCCCGGGTGTCGCGGCGGCCCCGGGTGATCGCCGGACGGTACCAGGGCGGGAGCTTCTCGACGGTTGCGTCTGGGCCGACCGGCACAATCGTGACCGGATGGCCGGCCTCGCGCCACGCGCTCATGTCGGCGGCGGTGCTGGCGATCGCCCCGTTGTCGACGGCACCGTCCCACACCGCCAACTGCAGCAGCGGCGCATGCAGATGGCGGGCGCACAGGCTGGCAAGGCCCATCGCCAGGCTGCTGCCGTAGGTGAAGAGCAGATCGTCGCCCAGATAGGCGTCCTCCGTGGCGAGGCGCACCGTCTTGGCCGCGGCGAGACAGGCCTCGAACCGCGTCACCCACTCGTCGCCGGCCGGGCGGACTGCCTGTTCGACGAAATCCTCGGGGGCGAAGGGCAATACGATATTCAGGGCGACGCCGTGTTCGAGCAGCGCCTCAGCGAACAAGATGTCGGCGCCCGCGGCGAGCGAGCCGTAGGCCGCACTGATGCGCATGCCCTCCACCACCGCGGCGATCTGGGCGGCCACCGTCGGCGCCTGCGCCGCCCGAAACCCGCCAGTCTCACCCAGCGACGGCGTGATCACCGGGCCGAGGAAGTGGACGACGGTCGGCACCTTGAACGCGGCGAGCACACCGGCACCGAGGTTCGTCGCCGCGACGATGCGCTCAAGCTGCCGGCCCGTGGTGGCCAGCGCGGCGTCATCGCGGCCGGCCGCCGTGACGACCTGCTCGGCCAGCCCACCCGCCGCGTCGAGATCGCCCCGGACGAGATGGGCTTCCAGCGCCGTGGCCAGTACCCAATAGCGGTCGGGCGCAGCCTCATCCAGGCCGGCGATGCGCGGCGCCAGCAGATCGAGAACCTCGCCGGCGAGCCGGCCGGCGGCCCCCGCATCGCCGGCGAACAGGGCCAAGGTCGCGGCGTTGATGGCCGGGTAGTACGCCTCTGGGTCGCCGGCATCGGTCGCGGCGTGGAAGGCGTCCTCGTAGATCGCGCGGCCCTCGCGGAACAACGCGGAGCGCGCCTCGCCCGTCGCACCGAACGCCTGGTCCTTCTTCAGCCGGCCGAGCAGGCTGCGCGCGTCAGTCTCGTTTCGTTGATGCAGGCCGAATTCGTAATACTTTTCGAGCGCAAGCGCGGTCGCGCCGGCATTGGCCAGGCTCAGCACCGCCCGGTGGGCCAGCCACACATCGCCGGGAAACAGCTCCAGCGCCTCTGCCGCCAAGTCGTAGGCGCGGAAGAATTCGCCGTGATCGAAAAAGGTCTTGACGTCCTTCAGCGCCCCGTCGGCGGCGGAGGAACCGCCCAGGAAAACGGTCGATTGTGCGATGTCGGGGCTGAGCTGCCGGTCCTTGTCGATGAAGGGGACGACCTGGCGGTAGGCGGCCAGGAACGGTCGCGTGCCGCGGCCGAGGGCGAGAGCCGGATTGGTCCGCTGACGGAGGTCGACGGCCTGCGCGGCGTGCATCAGCTCCACGGCGAGGATTGAGAAGGTGTTCTCGACGATCTTGCTCACGTTCGTCGCGGCCGCCGCGGCATTGGTCGCGGTGTCTTCGATGTCGCCGGCCACGGGGATCAGGTCGAGGGATACGGGGTCGGCCAGGCGTTGGTTTCGCGCGGCGAAGTCCGCGGGGATCTTCTGGATCGCCGCGAATCCGATCCCTGCGTCGTCGGCGGTCAGGAAGCGGGACAGGCGGGTGAACTCGGGAGTCCCGAGGCGCATGATCCGCTCCGTTGCGGTGATCGAAACGTGGGCGAGCGCGACCGCGAGCGACTCGAGCTGAAGGACCCACGACAACGGTTCAAAGTTGGCGGTCGGAACCACAGCGCCCTCGACGCCGTTGCCGTGCACGTAGTAGGCGAGCTGCTGCGCCATGGCCTGCGGGGGCGGTGCGGGTCCATCAAGAACCGTCGGGTTGTCATCTGCGGTGTTGATCTGTGTCGTGAGTTGACGGTCGAGCCGGGCGAGGATGTCCTCGGCGCTGCCCACGACGTGGCTGAAGGTGCGGAAGCTCAGCGGGTCCTGAAGCGCGCGGTTGGGGTCGAGTGAGAACAGGTAGCTGCCGGCCAGGTTGTCGCAGACGGCGGCGGCGACGGTGGCCTGCCCCGGGAACTCCCGCACGCCCTGGGCCTCGGCGAGGAAGGGTGCGATGTTGCCGTTGAGGCCCTCGATGCTCAACGTGAACACCTGCCGTGCGCGCGTGAGCAGGTGCCGGGCGTCGGCCGCCGCGAGGATCGCGAGCGCCGCCGAGTACGCATTGGAGCTGAAGATCGATAACGCGTCTTTGCCGAACGGGACGAGCGGCGTCAGGCCCGCTGCCGTTAGGGCGGTGGCGGCCGGCACCGTCTCGCCGCCGTAGTAGACGTCGCCCTCCCCGATCAGCGCCAGCCCGATGTGCGCCAGGATGTCGATGTCGGCCTCGCCGACCGTTCCCCCGCTCGGGACCACTGGCGTGATCTTGCGGTTGAGAAACTCCGCAAGCCCTTGGACGACGGCGGGCTCGGCGCCGCTGTGACCGATCAGGATCGCATTCACGCGGATCGCCATCGCCGCGCGCACCACCTCTGGCGCCGCGGGCGGACCGGTGGCTGTAGCTTGCACGCGGAGCAGGTTGGCGTTGAACTGCTCGGAGAGGTGCCGTGCGGCGGGAGTGATCTGACCGCCGGGAAAGACGGTCTTGTCCTTGTTCTCGCCGACTCCGCGCGTCAGGCCGTAGATCGGCTTGTCCTCGCGAGCAGCCTCGAGCAGGACGTCGAATGAATGCTGGACCCGCTGCATCGCCTCCGGCGGCACGCTGACGCCCGCGCCGCCGCGTGCGATCGATATGACTTGGGGAAGCGTGAGGTGCCCTCCGTCCAGGACGATGGACGCCGAACCGTGATTCTCTGCCGTCGGTTTGGCCGGCGCCGCGGCCTCGGCAGGCTCGGCGGAAGCGGCGCTCGGGCCGGCACTATTATCGGCGTGCGTAGCGCGCCCGGCATCCCGGTCACCGCTGTGGCCGCGCCGGCCCGAAACGGCGCCGGGGTTATCGGCTGGCCCGCGTTTGGACATCACACCCGACCCGCCTGTTCACGATGTCTTTGCCGACGCTTGCGGCGACTGCCGTATTCAGCGGGACCGCGAAGAACCGCGCAGGCTTGTTTGCGCGCAGTTTATCGTGGTCGTCCTGGTCAGCGCTGGCGATCGGGGCGGCAAGATCAAGCTGCGGGAAACGGTCGCGCAGGGGTTACCGAAACGGGCGCCGGGGATCTCGCGGGGCAGGTGGCGCGCTGGCGCGCGAAGTCAGGTCCGCGCGCATCAAGCAAATCTAGAAGTTGACGGTGTGACAGATTTTCCAGCTGCCGTTTTCTTTGGCGTATGTATCGGTTTCGGCGTTGTGGGTGCCGTTGGACCACGTGCTGATGACGCTGGCGGTGGCCCGGTCTCCGGTGACAACGATGTTGCTTGCCGCACTCGACAGGGGCCCGATTTTGTCGCGCGTATTGAAAACGTTGTGGGGCAGCTGCGACGCGCTTCCGCCACACATCAGTGACGTCAGTCCCGCGAGATCGTGTTTGTTGAGATCATCGGTCCAGGCCGCGACCAGCTTCTTGATCTGGTCCTCGTCGGAGGCCGACGAGATCTGCTGCCCACCGGAGTTCCCGGAGATCTGGTGTCCGGCGGAGCTTTCGGAGATGAGCTCGTAGGCCGAGAAGCCCCCTATCACCACCAGCGCGACCGCGCCGACGGCCTTGATGATGACCGCGCTGGGATCTCGGATAATGCGCGGCGGGGTCCACCAGGCCGACTCTGGGAAAAACGGGTCCGCTGTCGCAATCGGCGGGGAGTCTTGACCGTCGCAGTCAGGCTCGGCGTCCGGATTATCTGGGTCGTGGTCGCAGTCGGCCGGGCCAGGTGTCGTCATCGGGAAACCCTTCATTTCGTGCGGGATCATTATCGTCTTTACCCTTTGGGGCCGCCAAGAATTTTTGGTCCCCGACCCTGTGTTGTTCGGTTGATTGAACTGGAAAGCGCGCGGACCAGTTGGCAGAACCCTTGGAGAATCACTCATCTGCACCGCGGCGAATGACACGTGGTTCGGGGCGACCAGCACGTGTTTAGTCGAACACCGGCTGTTCGGGTTTCGAGGACGCTGGCCCGATCACGTCCCACCGCGCGAACGCAAACCGGCAGGAACCACGGAGTCAATTCCTACCCGGCACCAGCAAAGTGAATAGCTATGTGACACCGGGGAATCGAAAAGGCGTGGACATAACGTTCGCGGCGGCGTCCACGGGCACTTCGTTGACCTGTCGTCAGGTCTTTTTCGGCTAGCCACACCCGGGCTGAGTCAGTACTAGTCGTGATTGTCGTGATTGCATTTTTCTCGACGCAGAGCAGATAATGGACGCCGGGCGTCACCATGAACCAAAGCTCCCATCACCAGCCCGCATGATGCACAGTAGAAGCCATTGGGTCGCCGGGAGGATAATTCTGATCGGGCTGGGTAAGCGAATTGGGCACGTTGCCCTTTACCGGCGCCGCCCGCCTTGGTCGACCGTCGCGTTATTGTCGGTAACCGGCGCCTTTCTCGCTTTGTTGATGAAGCGTTCGGCGACGACCGCGGCGCTGGGCACGGGGTTGCTATCCGCCATGGCGTTGGTGGTCTTGCCAACGGCGGTGGCGAACGTGGACCTCGCCGCGGGAATGGCGCTCAACATCGGTAATCACGCCTGTTCGCTTGGATTCTTCGGGTTCAACGCCCGCCAGGATCGACTCGCGGTGACCGCCGGTCATTGTTCTGACGCCGTGCCCGACGAACCGGTCTACGCGGACAATGGTGTACAGATTGGCAGGGTTGTCGCCTGGAGGGCGGACCAGGTGAACGCGTCGGGCGATCTAATCGGAGAGCGTGGATACACGGTTATCTTTGTTTTCGAACGTCTTTCGTTGGAGCCGTTCTTCACCGGCGTCAACACAGCGGTCAGGGATGGTGAGCACGTAATCAAGTTCGGTCAGCGCACCGGCAAGACCATGGGCGTCATCAAAACGATTCAATTCGACCGCAAACGGCCCGAGTTGGCGTTGATCTCGTCGAACATGGTCCAACTGCCCGGCGACTCCGGTTGCCCCTGGTACACCAGCGACGACCAACTGGTCGCGATGGCGTCCAGCGGCGATCAGGAATGGGCGGGCGGCGATGCCGGCAGCGAGGCTCAACCGATCCAGGCAGTGCTCGACCTGATACGCGCGAACGGCAGCGTGTGGACCGAGGACTTCAAAGTCTGGACCCAGTAGTCCTTGCCGAATGATCTGAAAACGTCCTCCCGCACGGCCCGCACAGTTCAAGCAGTAGCCTGCGCCTGGGCGAGTGCCGCAAGCGAGATCGCGTATTTGTGAAGCGGTTTCAGCTCGCGGGTGCCGGAATAGACTCAGCGCAAATGGTTCATCACCGGCTCCGCCGGAGCTTAAGCGGGAACCTCGGCGAGAGCACCTCACAGCTGATCGCCGCCTAATCGTTATGACGGCGAAAGCAATTCGACCTTGGCGCCTGGTGAACTCGATGACCTGTGCAGTTCGAGTATGCCCCCGGCAGGCGTGTTTGTCGGCACGTCAAACGACAATGTGACCGTAGCGGTGGTACCGGGGCCGACCATGGTTTCGAAGGTCAGCGTCCACACCGCGGCCGCGGGGTCGGGAACATAGACAGCATCGTTGATTTTGAGCCTCTGGTAGGACGCGATGAATTCCTCGAGCTGACTACCGTTGTTGGTGATGGTCAGCTCGGCGGTGAGGAATGTGCCCCTGGCGGTCGTCTGGATGAAGGGCAAGCTCGGGTTGGTGACGGTCTTGGAGCGCGTTACCGAGGTGACGACGAACGTGATGTTGCCGTCGACGGCGCGCTGGCCGATTCGCACCGGAGCTGTGGGTTGGGGCGACGGTGGCGCGGGAAGCGGCGCCGGAACAACCGCAGACGGAATACGTTGCGGTGGCGTCGGATTCAGCGGATGCGGGATCGGCCGGCTCGCTGGGTGCGGCATCGTGACGGCCGGAGCCGAGACGGGGTGCGGGCGCGGTGCCGGATCGGCCGATCGGGCGCGCTCGGTGGCGATCACGGCAAAGGCGAGCAGGCCCGCGGCGACGGCAGCGCCGACCGCCAAAGATGGGCGACCCCGTTTGCCCGACCCGGGGGGTGATTCGACGGCCGGCTCGGTCGCCCGCCTGATGCCGAACAATCCCCATTGGCGGTCACCGCGGAGAAACGCCTCGTTTTGGTCATCGGCGCGCGCGGCAATCGCCGCCTTCTCTTGGCGGCGGCGCTGCCACGAGTCGATCGCCAGCATCCCCAAGATAGCCAGACCGCTCACCACAGCGGCGAGGCTTGCCAGCAGCAAAAACACCTTCCAGTTCGCCACGATCAAGACGAGGCCGGCCAGCACCGCGAATCCAGTGAGGACCGGGTGAGCGGACATGAATGCGCGGAAACCTGGCTTTCGATGCGTCGCGCGGTTCGACCCGGCATCACCGTCGTCGGCCGCGGCGGGAGGTATAGCTCCCGCAGCGGTCCGTACGGTCCCTCTCGGAGATCGCGTTCCCTGGGTGCCTGGCGGGCGAGGCGGAGTAGGCCGTGTCATTTGAGCTGAATGCTACGCCGAAATCAGGTGCTACCGGCACACTAATTCGCCCTAGGCTAAACTCGGCTTTTACCACTCTGACCTGTGCCCTTGCCCGGGCTCGGCGCTGAGCGTGGCAACGTCATCGCGCGTCGCGAGAAGGCTGTTCACCACGTCGGCGCGCTGCCGATCATCAGTACTCACCGATGGTGAACTTCTTCTTGCGAAGCGGTCCCAATCGATCAAGCAACCGCCAGAGCACCGGTTAGACGCCCGGGGCTTGTATCGGGTCGCCCGGCGCCCGCGCACATTTCCGACCTACCATCGCCGAAGCCGTGGAGTTTCTTGCCGTGGTGGCTATCGGGTGACACGATTTGCCCGATGGACAACGACAAGGCGACGCTCGGCGAGATCCTGTGGGCGCAAGCCGACAGACGCGCCAGGCAAGCCGACCTGAGCGCCGGGCTCGCCGTACGGGCCGCTCGCAATATCGATGAGCTGAAGGCAATCCCATCGCCGAAGGCAATCGCATCGCCGTTCTCGAAGGGCAACGGCCTGACGGCAAAGCAGGTCGAACGGGTGAGGTTTTCGACGGCATCCATCGTTGGTAGGCGCGGTTACGACGAAGACGAGGTCGACACGTTTCTGGTCCGCGTCACGGCAGAGCTGCAAGCTCCTGCGGGACGCGGTCTGACGGCAGAGCTGGTTCACGGGGTGGCATTCTCAAAGGCCCCCACCTGGAAGCGCGGATACGACGATGTGGACGTTGACGCGTTTCTCGACCTCGTCGAGGAGCAGTTGAGGGCTCGGCAAAGCGGATCTGCGCCGCGCACGGCAGGGTATGTGCCCCCGGCGAAACGGCCTGCCCATCTGCGTCGGACTCGCGGGACCTGACCCACGTCGGCGGTCGAGTTGGATGCTGACGCCGGGCGGCGATTAATGGTTGGCGACGGACGTGACCGCCGGGTGGCCGTC
>Ga0335073_10012689_pt1 | contig 11827 bp, 6 predicted proteins | sample Lox_Sample_22_FD_207093 | JGI IMG/M metagenome (GOLD analysis project Ga0335073, IMG submission 207093) | Soil microbial communities from Loxahatchee National Wildlife Refuge, Florida, United States - Lox_Sample_2.2 | ecosystem: Environmental > Terrestrial > Soil > Wetlands | place: USA: Florida... | reverse complement strand
GACCCTGGACTGCCTGGCCGGTGGCCGGTGCCGCTCCGAGGTTTTGGGCAACGCTGGCAGCGGGTGCTACCAGAGCGGCTCCGATGAAGGAAACGAGCAGGAGCACCTGCAGATGTTTCTGCGCGGCACGCACAGCTCGCACAAACGACTTGATCATGGACTTGCCTCCTTGACGGGGTGCCGTCGAGCAGGAAGGTCGCATGATTCTGCGTTTCGATCAATTTGGCGGAGCTTGGATTAGGTTCGGTTCGATATACATGGAGAAGATCCAGAGGGGAACTTCCTACTGATCGAACCGATCAAATGGGTCAGGGAGCTTCCTGGGACTTGTCCCAACCACTGACAAACCTGCCTATCCCGTGCCTCTTCCGTTCCCGAGTCCTCTTACGCATCTATGTTTTCCCGTGCTTTCAGAGCGCCGTTACAAAAGCGAGGTACACGCTTTTTCTCTTTTTACCATTCTCGAATTAGAAGCTCGTCTGGTCGGCCTTGCTGACTCGTTACAAAAGTGAAGTACACACTTTTTCTCTTTTAACCGTGTTATCCACAAAGCCCTCGTCTGCCATCGGCGGTCTCGCTTCACCGTTACAAAAGTGAAGGACACACCATCGATATGCTCAATCCTAAGTGAAAAGTCTCCGCCGACCCCTAGGCACATTTTATGAGACCGGTTCTAGGTTCGAGAGGGATCGCACGCGTGCAGCAAGGTGTCCCTGTCGAGAATAGAAAGTGAGCCACTACGATTGCCGAAGTTCAGATTTGAGCGAAGTCGCGACGCCTGAGTCGACTTACCGAAAACGCCCTTTTCAAGGACGACGGCCTCGAAGTTGACATTGCTGCTGCGGGTAATGTCCGGATGGGCGACCATTCACTCGGAACTCGCAAGACCGTGCCAAATCGGGCTGGAAACGCGCATTGGGCTGGTATCGCCAACTGAGAACGGGAAGGCACTTGTTTGGATGGATAAGTCGCTGGTTGAGGAGCATTTGGTGTACAAGTGCTGAACTCAGCAGAAGCGGCTGATTCAGAGACATCCAAGGAGGCTCCTCGGGACGAGTATGAACTTCATCGGGTTGGACATCCACAAAAAGACGATCAGTTATTGCGTGAAGGACAACAGTGGCAAGGTTCTGTCAGAGGGCAAGATTCCGGCGACGCGGCAGGGTCTGCAGGAGTGGATTGGGACGCTGGCGAAGCCTTGGACGGTGGCGATGGAAGCGACCATGTTTACGGGTTGGATCTACGACTACCTTCGACCGCGCGCGGCGGCGGTGAAGGTGGCTCATCCGTTGATGCTGCGTGCCATTGCCGTGGCTAAGAAAAAGAACGATCGCATCGATGCAGGCAGGATCGCCGACTGCCTGCGCTGTGACTTTCTGCCCGAGTGTTACATGGCACCGATGGAGATTCGGCAGCGCCGGCGCACCCTGCGCTACCGGAAGCTGCTGGTCCGGCAGAACGTCCAATTAAAGAACAAAATCGCGCAGCTGCTGATGGAGTCCGGTGTCAGCTACAACAAGGAGAAGCTGCACCAGCAGGGGTATTTCCATCAGGTTTTGCCAGCGAACCAGGAGATCGACCCCTCGGTGTGGCCGCTGCTGAAGCTCACCCGCGAGATGATCGAGCGCACCCAGAAGACGGAACGAGCTATGCTGCGTTCGCTCGAAGCCGACCCACTGCTAGCAGCGCGGGTCGAGCGATTGATGACGATCCCTGCCATCGGCCACGTCACGGCGCTGACCTGGGTGCTCGAAGTGGGCGAGGTTCAGCGGTTTCACTCCGTCAAGCAGGCCATCAGCTACTGCGGTCTGTGCAGCGGAGAGAAGACCTCGGCCGACAGTTCCAGACGCATGCCCATCTCCAAGCAGCGCAATCGGCACTTGCAGACGGTGCTATTGGAAGCCGCGCATCTAGCTCCGAGACTCAATCCGGATCTGGCCGTTCTCTACCAGCGCGAAGCCGCGCAGAGCAACCACAACCAGGCTACTATCGCCGTCGCCCGCAAGCTGGCAGCGTACCTTTTGGCCATCGATCGCGGAGAACGTGCCTTCGTGACTCACCAGGTTCACAGCAGCGTCGCAGCATAACTGCTGTTCCCAGGGCTTTTCAAGCGCACTCTGCCAGGTCTCACAACTTTTCGGCTGAGCGACGGAGCATCCGCTCCCAAGGCTCCAACTCACTTGTTTCGAGACTGGCAGAGAATCTCAACTCAAACATCTGTGACGGCTACGGCCCAAGACAGCAAATGGATGTGTGGTTCTGCGTTCCATCGCAGGAACCAAAAACAAAAGCGCTATGAAAGGAACTGCAAAAACTACCTCACCCCGCGCCCTCCGAGCGCGGCACGAAGACCCTCGCTTTTCCCTTGACTTTACTTATCATGGATGTCCGAGGAGCCGACTGCACGTCCGTGTGACTTGCTGTCACCAATCGCTTGAGTGAGTCAGCGATCATGCGATCTCGACCGTTCTCTTCCAGACCAAGCTTGCGAGCACGTGGATTGAAGGAGCATAACCTTTTGGTAGTGTTCCTAGAATTCAATCCTCCCCTGGAATGCAATCATGCGCGGTGCACTGTCACCTCCCAGTCCAACACCCAACAGCCCCGTAGGGGGCGAGATTGTGGTTTCGAGCGTTCCGAATCGAGCCGGGATAGAAGCGCCTGGTACGCCAGCTTCCACCTCGCTGGGCAGCGCGAAGTTGGGGTGGTTGAAGGCATTGAACATCTGCGCGTCCAAACGGAATGCGATGCCCTCTCGAATCGGGAACGTCTTGCTGATATAGATGTCCGAGCTTGTGTAGTGTGGCCCCCGGATAGAGTTGCGTCCGGAGTTACCGAACTGGCAGTTGATCGGCGAGTCTCCTCCAGTACACGCTCCTGTTTCGGGGTCGACTACAGAGACGAACGCATTGGGATTGAGCCATTGTTTCGTGCCCGCCACGGTGACGCCCGTGACCGCATTTTTGCTATATACGGGTACGCCAGGCACCCGGTTCGCGTAAGCAGGCGCGTTGAACTGGACCGTGCTCGCTCCATTTGCCTGGAAGACGCCGTTACCATTTGCGATGTAGGGCTGGCTGAGTACGCTGAACGGCAAACCGGAGTGCAGGAAGGCAGTCCCGGAGAAGGACCAGCCTCCGAAGATCTGCCGAAGAACAGCGTGGCTGGAATGGAACGGCACCTGGTAAAGGCCAAAAGCCGAGACATTGTGTCGCACATCGTAGTCACAACTGGCATACTGCCGTCGCAGCTCTCCAGGCAGAGGGGACATGAGGCCCTGTGTCGAGAATGCAAGTAAACCACCATTCGATACCTCATCGAGGCAATGACTGAGCGTATAGTTGCCGCGCAGAGTCAGTCCGCCCCACTGCTGGGTGTAGACGGTCTGCAAACCGGCATAGCTGCTGTTGGCATCCGTGCGGAACTCGTTCACATTACCGAAGCGCTGGTCGAGCGGTTGCTGATAGGGAAAGGGCACGAAGCATCCATCGCAAACAGTTTGATAACCGTTTAGCTGTACCTGGAAGGGTTCGTGCAGTCCTCGGGTGCCAACGAAGTCGGCGCGGAGATTGCCGCGTGCCCCGATCTGCTGCTCGATGCCAAGATTGTACTGATAGTAGTACGGGGTCTTGAGCGTCCCGCTCGGGAAGGTGTTGAGACTCACCGCTAACGGACAGGTTGGAGCGCCGGGCTGGATTCCCAGGCAAGGAGCCGCACCCGACCGAAAGCTGGTCTGGAAGGAGTTGTTGGCGCTGACGGTGGCGTCGATGGCGCTGCCGGGAACACCGGGCGCGATGCCGATGCCGCCGACTTGTCCGCCGATACCCCCGACGAAAGTAGGATCGTTAGGCGCGTTCATAGCGGCAAGGTCGGCAATCTGCATGGGGATGATGTCATTGAAGACTCCAAACCCGCTATGCAGCGCGGTATGCGAGAGAAGCTGGTAAGCGAAGGAAACCCTCGGCTGGTAAACGAACAGAGGTGTTGCCGGAAACAGGTCGTGGACATTACTGAGAACGACCTGATCGAGCGGCTGGCTGGTTTCATGCGAGGCATCGAGAAAGGATCCCGTCGTTCGGGAGAAGAGATCCCTGGCACTGGTGACATTGGTGTTCCAGGTTATGCGCATGCCATAGGTGAGAGTGGCTCGCGGCGAGGCTTTGTAGGTGTCCATCGCATAGTATTCGAGGTTTCCGGCAGAAACCCTTTCTTTCAGAGAAACCGGGAAACTCTGGCTGGCTGTATACGCCGCTCCGTAGGTGAACTGCGCGAGATCGTTATAGGTCACAGTCGGCACGGTGCCTTCGCCAAGGTCATAGTTGCTGACGTTGAGACGGCGGGTGTTGATGCCGAACTTCCAGGTGTGCTTCCCGTGAGTCCAGGTCAGGTTGTCATTGACCTGCCACTGGGTGACCTTGCGGCCTTGCGGATAGGTATTGTTGTTGCCTCCGATGGTCGTAAAGGGCACGCTGTCGCTGCCTGATGAGAGCACGATGGGAAAGGATTGCTGCACCTGCGAATAGTTATTCGGCTGGAAAATGCTGGAGTACCAACTGGCTCCAGGATTGAACTGGTTTACCAGGGCCGGGCTGAATACGTGGGTGTAGCCGACGACGAGAGTCCGCTGCGGCTGGGGCGAATACGAGTTGAAGATAGGGTTGATAGGATCGGTGTAGGCTGCCTGAAGTCCGGTGTCCTGCTGGAAGCGGTACCAGACACTGTCCTTTGCATTGATGGTGTGGTCTACCTTCACCACGATTAGATTCTCGCTGTCGCTGTTGTTGAGCGATGCTTGGCGCTGGCTGGCGCAGCCGTCACCGTTGGTCCCGAGGGAGCATCCAACGATGGGCACTGGTGATCCACCCGGCGCTGGCAACAGAGAGAACATCTTCTGATAGAACGGAATCTCTGCTGGCTGCGCCGGAAGAGAAGTACCCGTGACAGGATCGGTTCCACCAACGGCTAGTTGTCTCAGGACATACTGCTGATAGGCGGGGGTTGGCAGTGTGATCTGGGAGACGATCGGCAAGGCGATGCGGATGCCTTCATAATGTCCGAAGAAGAAGAGCTTGTCCCTGCGAATCGGCCCACCGACACTGACACCGAACTCATTTACGGTGGACCGGGGCTTTTCGGCGATGTTGTCTGCCGTGTCGTTGGCGTGAAGGAAGTAGTCCTCAGCATTGAACAGCGACCCGTTCCATATCTCGTAGACATCCCCATGAAATGCGTTCGTGCCGGACTTTGTGAAGTAGTTGACCTGGGCCACAGCATAGCGGCCCTGATCGACGGAGAAGGAGTTCGTGTTCACCGTCGCTTCCTGAACCGCGTCCAAGCCGATGACAAGATTGGTTGAGAGCCCAATGTTCAGTCCGAGCCATGGATCGTTCGTATCGTAGCCATCGAGAATGTACCCGTTCGACGTGGCAGGCAAGCCGTTGAACTCGACATTGCCATAGCCACCGGCCGCCTTGGCATCGTTCGATGAACCTGCTGTATTCATTAGCGCACCCTGTGCAAACTGGGCGAGGTAAGTCAGGTCCTGTCCGGGGTTGGGGAGATTCTTGATTGCTTTCGCGTCGATAGTCGTGGTGGTATTTGGATTGTCGAGGCTGAGTAGGCCCTGCTGAGCGGTCACTTCGACGGTCTGACTATTTGATTGAACCGGAAGCGAAAAGTCTAGCGCGACCGTTCGGCCAACACCGACAGCGGTAGGTTCGGATTTCGAAGGAGCGAAGCCCCTGGCCTCGACGACAACCTGATATGTGCCTGGATTGATCTGAGAAAAGAGAAAATGGCCATCGGTGTCCGTTTCGCCAGTGCGGGTCGCCTTCGTGTTCACATCCGTCGCGGCGACAGTTGCGTTGGGCACAGCAGCTCCGCTCGCGTCCGTCACTTCGCCGGAGATGGCGCTACTGGTCCCGCTCTGAGCTTGCAGCAAGCCTGGGTTAACTATGGCTAACGCCAACAAGAGAACGAAGTTGTTTTTCCATGCTTGAACTGTCCGCATATGGGTCTCCGGTTGTCTTGTGCTGTTTCGCTGGAGCCGGATTCGTGAAGTCTACCTAGCGCGAGACAATTTAGGTATACCTAACTCACTTAGGTTCGCCTAAAATAAATGACGTGTCAAATCGGAGAAATGGGACAGTATGACAACACGCCGAGTCAACTTGAACACGGAATCGGTGGACAACTATCTGAAGGCCATCTTTAATCTGGGTGGACCGGGGGAGGAGCGCGTGACAAGCACCGCGTTGGCGGAGCGGCTTGGGGTCGCTCCAGCATCGATCACGAACATGCTGCAAAAACTGGCAGCGTCTCCCTCACCCCTTGTTGACTACGAACGGCGTCGCGGTGTTCGACTGTCAGCCGCTGGTAGACGGCGGGCGCTGGAAGTAGTACGCCATCATCGGCTGTTGGAGGCATTTCTGTACGAGATATTGGACTATCCGATTGAAGAGGTCCATGACGAAGCCGAAAGGTTGGAGCATTTCATCTCTGAACGCTTCGAAGAGCGTATTGCTGCAAAGCTGTGCCACCCAAATTTCGATCCACATGGACATTGCATTCCCGCTTTGGACGGCAAGATGTCAAAGGAGATTTCTAGGCCATTGACGGATATTGAGGAGAGCGGGAATTTTGTCGTGGACAGTGTTTCCGATCACGATGCGCATTTGCTAAAGCAACTAAAGGCTCACGGCTTCATCCCGGGTGCACGTTTCAAAGTCGTTCGCCGGTCCCGTGAGGAATTTGTTCTGCGCGCGGGCAGTAGTCCGAAGGCTTTGCGTCTCTCTCATCCTCTCGCGGGCGCAGTCCGAATCCGTCCCGCGGATTAGCGTGCAAGCGACAAGCGACGCTTGTTCGTTTTGTTGTGCTCCGATTTCAGCGCAGCCTTCATTCGCAGTTATTCAAAACCGGACGGTGAGGATCACTACCTGCCTTTCGCCGGAATAACGACGACGGAAAATGAATGTGGAGATCCTCAAACCGGAAGAGCGGCGCAGCCTGTTTCCACTCGGACAGACCCTAGTCGAAGTGGTGGTGCTGAAGCCAGAGGGCCAGCCACACGCAGAAGATGGTCATAAGCACGAAAAGTGCAACAGCGTGCAGGATCTCACTGCGCTTCCACCGGATCTGGGAAATCCTTCTTTTGGTTCCCCTGCCGAGGTTCATGGTCGCCTCGTTTTGAAAGAGGTGCCCGGAGACAGCCGTCGATGGCTTCCCCGGCGCCTGAGCGAAGACGAGTTATCGCCGGTTAGAAGTGGAAGCCTATTTGCGCCGTAAGTGCTCGCGGCGTGACGTAGTGCGTACCGCTGAACGTGGAAAGGAAATTGTAGAGGGCGTACTTGTTTGTGAAGTTTACTGCCGTAAGGCGAAGACTCCACGTGTGGTTGTCCCCGCCGAAGAGGTTGTCGTCGCCAATTGAAGCGTCGAAAAGACTCCGTGGCTGGATCCGCTGTGGATTGTGGTCGTTGTCCCCGGTGCCGGGAGCCGGAATCTTCACCAGGCTTGAGCTGTACTCCGATGCGGGGCACGGAGTCGGCAGCGGCGTGGTCGGCGTCGCCCTCACTCCGTTGCACATCAGCCCCGCCTCGAATTCCTGGTCGGCCGTCAGGCTGCTCAGATCGACTGCCGGTGTCCCGTCCGGAAGCGTAGTCGAGAACCCGTCGCACGGCGTATTAGGATTGGCCGACGCCAATCCGTAACAGGGCGCTGCACCGGCAACTAGCCCGCTGTCATACCGCCAGTTGAAGCCGGCCCACATGGCATGCGTGAACCTGCCGCCGGGGAAGGTGTACTGAAGGTGAGTCGTCTGATTGAATCGCTCGTCGTGATCGATGCGGAAGGGGTATTCGCCTTGGACGGCCGGGGTTGCACCAGCTCCGGCACTCTGGGGCGGAAAGAAACGTGCGGCGACCGAAGACATGACAACGTATGCGGAGATGTTGTGAAAGTTGGGTACGCTGGCATTGAGCGCGAAGCCGGGAATCTTCGAGTTGTGCCAGTCAATAGGAAAAGTAATGGGCGTGTTGCCGAGCACGCTGAAGTCGAAGGCATTGTGTGTGTATTTCCAGATGTACTCTCCGCCGACCACTGCGTATTTGCCAAAGGCCTGCTGGAATCCAGCGTGGAATTCGTTGCGAAATCCCGGCTGCAGCGTTCCGCTCACGCCCGGCGTACAAAGCAGGAGCGGTGAGAGAACGGCGTTGTCGCAGCCCTGGCTCGAGAGAACCAGGTTTTCGTTAAAAGGTGTTTCAAGAGTTCGCGCGTAGGAGATGCGCAGCACAGTATTTGTCTTGGTAACGTTGTAGGCAACACCCACGCGAGGCTCCGCCTGGCGTTGAACCGTCAGACCGTTGTATAGGTCACCGCGTATACCCAGATTGAAAAGCCAGTTTTTCGCCTTGATCTGGTCTTCGATATAGAGGGCGAGCTCTTTTACGTCCGTATGGCCGAAGTAGTTGTAGTAGCCGCCGCCGCGTGTCAGGTCGTACGGAGCGAGCACAGGGAGATAGTTTGGATTGGCGGTATCTCCGTAGGCCGCACACTGTGATGGGTCGCTGAAGCCGGGCAGCGAATTGCCGTCGGCGTCGACGCAGGGCGAGTTGAAGGTCGGAGCGACCACGGACAGATTGTCGTGTTCGCGAAGGAAGGTCTGCTCGTAGACGGTGCCGGCCTTGATATTGTTAATGCCCTTTACGTAGGAGTAGTCCGAGCGGACGCCGGTGTTGAAGAGACTGCGGTACTGGCCGACGGTCTGGTTCTGCAGGTCCGGCGGCCCCTGGTCGGCAAGGGGGTTGCCGCTCGGAAAGTAGTTGTAAAAGTCCTTTCGGGCGTAGGCCCCGAAGTTGAAGACCGCATTTGCGCCGATAACCCGGGTGTAGGTCGGCGCAATATTGAAGGTTTCAATCTTGGATTTCTGGTCGGTGTTGCCGACGTTGCCGAAGACAGGGTTAGGGCTGCTGCCGCCACTGATGACGTTCTGGATGTTCAGGTTGTCGTAGGTGTTCGGCGTCTGGAACCAGGAGCGGCTGTAGTTCAGGTCCAGATGCATCGAATCGACCGGCGTAAAGCTGTAGTCCACGCGATCGAAGATATTCTGCTCGTTGCCTTTGTCGTGGAAGACGGAAAACTCCGGCGGATCAAGAAAACGTCCGCTGTTGAGCCCGTCGACCTCGAGAAAGTTGCCCCAGTTCTTCTGGCCGTAGGAGAGGTCGAAGCCGCCCGTCGCCGAGCCGAAGGTTCCATAGGAGGCATAAACGCTGCCCGTCGGCGTGGTAATACCTTGTCCCGACCGGGTGGTGGCAACGATGACCACGCTGGTCTTGTCGCCATATTCCGCCGGAGGCGCGCCGGCGATCACTTCGAGCGCCTGAATGGAATTAGTCGGAAGCTGGTTAGAGAAGACTTTGCTCTGCTGGTCGGTAATAGGCTGGCCGTCGACGCTGAAGGAATTCGATGCGTGATCGCCGAGGCCGTGGAAGAGTCCGTTTGAATCGGCGGCGATGCCGGGCGTGGTCAGTGTGACCAGCGAACTGAGCCCCGACGACTGGCTCTCCAGCGGAACTTTCTGGAAGAGGCTCCTGTCCACATCGGTATGGAAAGTGGGATCGTTTTCGACGAGGTCCTCGCCGCCTTCGACTGTGACGGTGGTCGATTCGGTGCCGACAGCGAGCTTGACGTTCACATTCTCAGGGACAGTCGAGCGAACATCGACATCGCGGGCGGAGGATGCGAATCCCGCGTGGGTGACGCTCAGATGGTAGGGGTTGAACGGCACATTGGTGAAGTTAAAGTGTCCGGCGTCGTCAGTGGTGGTTGTTCGCGTGTATTGGCTGACCGGGTTGTTAATGGTCACTGTGGCGCCGGGAACGACGGCTCCCGAGGGGTCGGTGATGATTCCGGTGATCGTGCCGGAGTTGGATTGAGCGAAGACTAAGGAAGATGCGGCCTGCAATGAAAATGCAAGTAGAAAGACGATGAAGCATCGCACGAATGTGCGCATGGAAACGACCTCCTGAAAATCTGCTGAATTGTAAAAATGGCTCTCTGCTTAGGCAAAAGCAGAGACAGCAGGAGGAGGCCGGCAGGCCAGCTTGAAGAAGAAACGCTGGCGTGGCAGATCAAGGGTTGGTTCAGCAGCGACAGTAGCGATGGGTCGGCTGGAAAGGCTGAGGACGACCAGCGCAACCACCTGAATGGCGTGATGCGCGGTAACGCAAAGAGCGCAGCTGTGATCGGGCTCGCCGGAAGCGTGGGTGTGCGCAACCTGAACAATTCCGCTAATCAAGACAAGCGAAACACAAAGAAACCCCAGGAGAGTTAACCAGGAGAATCGTCTGCTCAGCCGTGATGCGGAAAGAGACACTATTTTCGCACTATAGCTCAGATGGACGAGAACTTCAAAACATTGCGAAGGGGGATGTAAGTGTGGTGAAACCGGTTAACCGGGTAAATAATGAAGCGTACGTGTCTTCCGGGACGGCGCTGAAGGCAATGACCAAGAAAGATGACCGCCAGAACATTGAATCCGATGCGTCCGCAGTTCCAAGCTCTGCAGAGGAAGGCGAAGACAGATCGATCTGCCAACGCCCACATCAAATCCAGTTACCCCCAAGGCTGGATCATGTGCCCTTTGAATTCCATCGGTAGTCTGAGAAGATGCCCAGCATCCATGTACCCGCACTGCCCATTCGAGCAGTGATTGGTATTGGTTGAATTCTGTGATACTGCCCAGCCATTGAGAGCCGGTCTCGGAATTCACAACAACGACATTCGGGACATCGCATGGCCCAACGCAGCCGCTGATCGATAGCTGAACGCGCTTCGGCAGCCCCCGCCTGCGCCACTCACTTCTTAGCCAATCTGCAGGCACCTCCGGACGGTCCTTGTGTGTCGCTCCGCAGCCGCAGCCCTGGCAGACGATCATCTGACCGATCACGCGGCGTTTCGTTTCCAGTACGGTTTAGCTCCCTGTTGGATCTTCCCCCGAATCATAGTGTAGGGGAGTATATTAGTGCACTCAAGGAGGATTTTTTGTCTCACACCACGAAAAGCAAGGCGAAGTTGCTGTCGCGCGCCCGCCGTATTGAGGGTCAAGTCCAAGCCATTGAAAGGGCGCTTGAGGGAGGCAGCGAATGCGAGGACATCCTGCAGCTGGTCGCCTCGTGTCGCGGGGGCTTAATGGGCTGATGGCGGAGCTAATTGAAGGCCATGTGCGATTCCACGTGCTTGATCCAGGCCAGAAAACGCACCCATCGCAGCTTGAGGCTGCGGATGACCTAATCGCTGTAGTGAAACGGTATTTCAGCTAAAGATCTGGAGACGCCATGAAGGGCATCGTCGAGAATGAGACACAGGACCATGAACAACAGACGACAGCCTCCGTTCGTGGACCTCATGAGGATGGGAATACTGACCAGGGACATGAAAAGAGCCATGAGCATGGCGTCGAACCTGCCGAGGTTCTACGCGTCGTTTTCGTGGCGCTCGCGGCGGCTGCAGTCTGGTTCCACGTGTGGGAGCCGCTTCACAAGGTAAGTGTGATCGGATTGGCGGCAACGCTGATTGGCGGCTACCCCATCTTCAAAGAAGCATTTGAAAACATCGCCGAGCGCCGCATGACGATGGAGCTTTCGATGACCATTGCGCTCGTCTCTGCGCTGGCGATCGGCGAGTTCTTTACGGCGCTGGTGATTACGGCATTTGTGCTGGCGGCGGAAATCCTCGAAGGACTGACCGTTAACCGAGGACGGCGCGCCATTCAAGACATGCTGGATTTTCTGCCGCAGACGGCGAGCGTCTTACGGGACGGCCAGATTGTCGA
>Ga0335073_10012687_pt1 | contig 11827 bp, 9 predicted proteins | sample Lox_Sample_22_FD_207093 | JGI IMG/M metagenome (GOLD analysis project Ga0335073, IMG submission 207093) | Soil microbial communities from Loxahatchee National Wildlife Refuge, Florida, United States - Lox_Sample_2.2 | ecosystem: Environmental > Terrestrial > Soil > Wetlands | place: USA: Florida... | reverse complement strand
AATACTGTCTTCCTTGACTATGCCGTCATTGCGGTTCCAGCCTTTGTTCTCCTTTCGATACATTGACTCGAGGCCCGAGTACGAGACCATGATGACGTTGTACTTCTTCAAGTCCTTTGCAGTAAGGGTCTTGCATTTGGGATTGGCCGAGATGTGGTATATGAGCACATTGAGTTTCCCATTGGTGTAGTCATTGATCTCAGCTTGCCACTGCATCAACGCAACAGGTGGGACTACTACCAATGTTGGATCTTTCGCGGGAAAGTCAGACATTATCAAACTGACAGCCTGAATCGTCTTTCCCATGCCCATTTCGTCGCCGAGTAGGCCACCTTTCCATTGAGACTGTTCCTGGCGTATCATCCAGTTCAAGCCTTCAAGCTGGAATGACTTGAGCTTCCGAGAGATGCCGGTAGGTTGTTCGGCTGGGATGGGTGTGATAGGTTGAACTTGTTTCAAGTCATCCCACATTGTTTTGATCTCAGGATGAGCCCTTTCAAGCTTCTGTCTCTCTCGTTTTGCTCGTCTGCTGGCTGGATTTAACAGATACTCACTAAGCTCAACACGCCTCCAACGACCCCCTGGTCGTCTAGTGAAACGGCTACCTCTTGCTGTGAGAGCATTACCCGTAGTAGAGATGGCTGCAGAGCTATTGCCAACTGCATCAGCGATGCTGGTGTCCGAGCCTGCGATAGAAATGTCTTCGGCGAATTCTGACTCATAGTCGCCTTCACTGTTTTCGGAGTCGAGCACTGAGAGTGATGAAGTATCACTACCTAGAAGCGCGGCCGTGGCATTGTCGTTGTGTGCAGACTTGGTCAATATGGGTTTTCTAGCTAGGTGTTCAAGCTTGGGGAGGGTAGTCTTGGAGGTTCCTGGCATGCTGAGAATGGCCCTCGGCTTTTGTCTTGTCCAAGCCAAGAGATCCTCTTCGCTGTCGCTGTCTGTGAGTACAATGGGTGACAGAATTGAGCCTTTTCTTCGCTTGGCAGGTTTGGCAAACTTATTTTCCTCGACCGCCAGGTACTCTTCAGCTTGTAGCTTTCGGGCTAGCTTTGCGTCGAGGTCTTCGTGATCCAAATCCTCGGCGGATAGCTCTCTTTCTGCACGACGCTTTTTGGAAGCAGTTCTTGCTGGTGCTAGAGCATGAGAGGAGGATCTAAGCTCCAAGGCTCTGGCTGAGGCACTGATCTTTGGTTGTGCTTGACGGCTAGAACTACCACCGTCGACAGCTGGTGTGACAGCAGCACTAGTAGCAGGAGTCTCATAGTCGCTTGATTCGCACGAGTCCGCAATAGATGAGGGCGTCTGGGACATCATACTGTGCCGACCTTTTTTCTGACGGGCTGAGGGCTGCCGTGCTGAGGGCTGCCGGGCTGAGGGCTGCCGAGGCGATATCACAACACCTTCGAATCGATCGTTCTTAGAGGAGGATGCTGAGACAATTGAAGAACTATCGACATCGTCAGAGTCAAGTATCTCTTGCATTCGGGATTTGCGTGGACGACCCCGCGGTCGAGGCGTGGATTTGGGAGTTGCCATCGGCGGGCGGCGGATTCGCAGGGTGCTGGGCACTCGAAGGCTGCAAGGATGTAAGGCGCCGAATCAGAGGCCTTAACAACTGAAAAGTTGGGCGCTGGGGACGCAAAAGAATTATTTGTAGCCGCAGCGTTTTCCTGCAATGAAGAAAGTCTTCTAGCAGCAAATGTGACGAGTAAATGGGAGCTGCAAAAAAAGAATGACCGTAGGGGCGTTTGAAGGTAAAACCCCGGCCCTTATCGAGAGATCGAAGCTAAGATCGGTTAGGCGTGTTTGAACACGACGCGAAATCAGGTGCCCACGCGTCTTAATTGGTGCATGAAGCCAAAGCGCAGCCTGGCATTCGTGACTGACAAAATTGCTTGAGCGGCTTTTGGCTGACCCGTCTCTAATTCACTGACCTTCGGCTATTGTTGTTGTTCATGAAGCTGATCTATCAGCTTCAACCCCTCTCGCTTTGGATACCTGGTACTTCACCCCCCTAACCGATACATCTGCATCAGGCTCTAAGTATCGCCATCATGTATGTTACCTCGTGGTAGACTTCATCCCCTAAATCGTTAACTTCTGCATAGGTCTAGGAGGGCATTGAACAACCGCATTCGCGGGCCGTAAGTCCACAATCCCATTACCACTTGTCAGTCATTTGACATTCGTTGCTTGCAGACAATCCGCTTTGACAGACTTTCTTGCCTCGCACAACATCTCTGCACAGCAAATCCACACCGACTACCAGAGAAGACTTCGGGAGGCACAGGAGCAGGCGGCACAGTCACCCAGCAATAATCAGGATGAGGATAAGGAAGATGAAATGGAAGCTGAGGAAGACGAAAATGGAGAGACAGTTGAGGAGCGTAAAAAGCGAAAGAGAAAGGAAGAGAAGGCTCTTGCGAAGATCAAGCAAAGCAAGGAGTTTAAGCGCAAGAAGTCTGAGCACAAACGGAACTATAGCGACGACGAATCCGACGACGCAATAGCACGAAGTATGCTTGCGAAAGCGCAGCCTCTGCCCGGCCAGCTTGAGAACTGCGAGATTTGTGAGAAGCGCTTTACAGTTACCCCCTACAGTAAAACTGGACCAGATGGTGGCTTGCTCTGTGCCAAGTGCTCGAAAGAGCTGGCTAATGAACAGAGGAAGAGCCAACCGAAGAAGCGAGGCGCTCCAAAGGGAAAACGGAGGCAAACCGAAAGTGACAGGATGATGGGCAACGTCAAGCCGGGCTCAAAGAGTTTATTGGAGACATGCGTTGTGGTAAGCAGTGGCCTTTTCATCGAAAGCACATCATTGATCTGACACTACCCAGCGAGTCGCAGATGTTGTTCACGACATTGAAGAGTTTGGAGATCTGCCACAATACCTACTTGATCGCCTAAGTCAGATCCTGTCGAAGAAAAGAGTCATCACCTCACGGACAATTGATCTTTTCCTGAAACCAGATGTCGATCGAATTGCCATCTACGATTGTGGAAGTACGTGCCACATTCCGTCGCTATAATATGTAGCCACTAACAGAAGATAGAGCTTGAACAGGAAGATTTCCAGCGCATCTTCGCGTTCCTTCCACAGGTCGAGAATGTCAACCTACGTTTCGCGGGTCAGCTGAAGAGTGAGGCGCTAAGGTACATGATCGAAAAGAATACGAAAATCAAACAGCTACAGCTAGGCGCTTCGAACCTCATCGGTGACGATACATGGCGGTTATTATTTGAGACTCTTGGCCCACAGCTGCATAGTCTCAAACTTTCCGAGTTGAATGACTCGTTTAACGACGAAACCGTACAGGAGATGGCACAGCATTGTGGGCAACTCCAGCGCCTAAAACTCAGGACCTGCTTGAAACTGCATGAGCTTTCCCTCAAGTCAATTTCGAGCATGACCACGCTTGAACATTTGACATTGGCGGTGGGGCAAAGTGCCTCCTCCGAGACCCTTGTGGACCTGATTCAAACATTGGGACCATCGCTGAAGACACTGTGCCTCGAAAATTATGCCGAAGCAGATGATGACGTTCTACTGGCCATTCACTCAAACTGCACCAGACTCTCCAAACTTCGACTTACAGGTAGCGTTGTCTGCTCAGATAGTGGCTTTGCAAACCTCTTCACTAACTGGGACAATCCTCCACTGCCCTACGTTGACTTGTCCGACAATCGCGATCTCGACAAGGGCAATCCGGATGGACCGTCAGAAGCACCCATTGGGCTGGGCTCGGAGGGATTTAAGGCGCTCATGAAGCATTCTGGATGCCGGCTGGAACGGCTGAATATCCATTCTTGTCGACACATCTCCCACGAGGCGCTTTCCGACATCTTCGACGGGCGCTTACAATACCCTTTGCTAAAGGACATTGATTTGTCGTTCGTCACTGTGGTTGATGATTTCATCATGACTGGCATCTTCAAGAGCTGTCCCAATCTGGCAAAGTTGGCCGTCTTCGCCTGCTTTAAAGCCAGAGATGCACGGATCCCCGCTGGAGTTGCAGTGATTGGACTTCCAAACGCACAGGATGCCGTAGTTATCGAAGGAGATGTCGTCGGTGAGCTTTAGGCCAGCGCTGGCGGGGGTAACTGACTTCTGATGGGGAACGGCGTTTTTGATGTTTTTGAACACAAGGGTATTGTAGAGAACGAGATCATGATAAAAGCACGAAGATAACTCCAAGGCGATCTGCTTTTTATTCTAAGCAATAGGCTTCACCTTCCAAAGCCCTCCTTCACATTCATATCTCCGAACTTAATCTTCAACGTGCTGATGTGATCATTGCCGGTAAATTGTGTTTCACATTGGCCAGACATGGTCCGCTCCACAAGGAACTTGACTGGAATAGGCGGGTCACTAGAGGGTACTTGAGCGCGATCGATCTGTCCAGATCCGTACGACCAACACCATCAATCTCCCTGTGCTCGTGCAAAGCTTGTCATGCACACTACCCTTGTCTCTTTCCTCAATGATACCTAGAGCGAGAGACCAGTCCTTCAAATCTGGGGGAATTGGCATGCTAAAGTCCGACCCTGACGTACGCTGTTTTCGGAGGCGCTCGGTTCAGCCAATTACCGTGACGTCGGAAGTGGTTCCTGGAGCGGCCGCCGAAAAGGTCAAGGTCGTTAGTTCGTTGGTTTTACTGTGACCTAGTTTGCTGGCTTTGTTAGTGCTTGTTGACTGATGCGCCTCCCAACTAGCCAACTAGGGGGATGCACCAATGCTGCACATCGCAAATGTCTCGCATCGGACTGAAGTCTCCAGTCTCCTTGTTTCTTTACGGTTGAAATCTTTTTGTCCACATATTATCACCATCATTCTGGCCGAGTTTCCAAGTCTTCCTACACCAAAAACCAGACTTGGAGCCAGTCAATTTTCAACGCCTCGTGTCCCCGTCTGCCTCTACCCTTGAACGTGGTTCCTCGAATGCTAAAACAATCTTCCTCGCACCTTTTGAAACAACGGAATCACCTGTATGTCCCATCCACCTACCACATCATTAGCTCCAACGGCCACTTTCCTGTACAGCCCCTGGCCTGCCCTTTTACACTTAAACGCCTGATTGTTATTTTGAGCGAGTAGGATGTTGGAATGGGGTCGCTAACGTGCCTTTGCAACAGAAGGCTCCGCAAGACTCCGAAAGCACCGCCCAATCTCTCTGTTCGACTAGACCTGTGAATATAACCTCCCACGCCAGCTGCAGCCCTATCTACAAGTCTCAACGTAGTGGGCAGCTGTGGCCTGAACCACACCCATGCCCATCAAGCTTCCCAAGGGATTTCAACGTCGAAAGTCCTCCGGGCCGGCTCTTGAAGAAATTCCTAATCCGCCTGAGCCCTCTTTCAGAGTATTCGAGCGCCCTCACAATGCAAGCAAGTCCTTTGATGGGGGCCACGTCCTCGGGAGATCAATCATTGCGGTCGAGGAGCGTCCGGTAGTGTCACAAAAATTGGGACTTAAAGAGGCCAATGAGCCACTCTTCACGGTATCAAGAGCAGATCTCGCCAAACGGTAACAATCACCGTCGAAAAATCATGGCTTCCGTTCTAACATGAAATTTCAGTAACAGTACCTGGACGGACAATTCCATCTCTACTAAAGCGCCGTACAGCAGTGCTGCTTCTTCCGCACGTCTGAGCTCTTCCTCGACTATTCCTTCTTCTACCGATACACGATCGGACGTAAGTGCAGCCTCAGGAAACCCCAAACCTTTCCGCGACATTCCAGTTCCTCCTACTCAGGTCCCACGGCCACCGTTTTCGTTTCGCTCTTCGGCGCGCACCTTTTCTTTCGGCAACAGGACAGGTGGGTCGTCTTCAATGCTGTCTCAGCCACCTCTGCCCGCGGTCCCTCGTGCTGCACCAATTTCAGACAGCAGTAGAGACCGCGCTTTCTCTGCGAGTACTGCCAGCACAGCGACTCCACCTAAACTCCTGGATGCGGATCTAGCGTTCGGCAACAACGACGCAGACGAATTCAGCAATATGTTTGATAATATTGGGGAAAGGGATAATAAAAGTACGAGTTCGAAACAAGACTTGCCATCAAATGTATGAGGGCTCCAAGCATGTGATTGTCTATGAAAGCTAAAACGTGACAGGCCTTCCCGTCTTCACCGGCTGCAGCACCGGGACGGCCAGATCACCTTCGACCGCAGAGGTTTACCACACCTTCACCGATAAACGTTGACAGATCGGAAATCATTGAATCATCACCGTATTCGCACACCAGTCAGAATTCCCAAGACGGACTAATACGTTCGCCAAGTCCGGATACTCGAGAGCGAAACTTACCACCTCTCCCACGAGAAGCTATTTCTGCTTCACAGGAAAGACCAAATGTGGCCTCTGCGGCTGACAGGGGCAATCAAGAACCGGCAGGGCACTCTAATGCCCAATATCCTAGCAGTCTTCCACAACAGTTGCCGAAAGGGATTGCGAGACTACCCAGTGATTTCATGCGGAAGCGTCGTCAAAGCTATCAACAGGCGAGACGACTAGAAAGAAATGGTAGTGGAGCACCCAAACCAGATTCAACTCTTTCAAACACGGCATCTAGGGCTTCGGATTCCGACTCCATTCAGAAATCTAAAACGGCATCTGGGACTTCAGATTCCGACTCCATTCAGAAGTATAAGACGGCATCTAGGACTTCAGATTCTGACTCCATTCAGCAATCTGAGGCTGCATCGCCTCCTCCAAGTCCAACCCTCGCCGCTGGCGCCCTCCTAGCCGCAGAGTGGGAACAGAGAGAGGAAGCGCGGCCTGCTGTGCAAAAGCCTGTGAGCAAGAATAAAGTGATGACTCCTGCGCAATTCGAGCGATACCGACAACAGCAAGAGATCGAACGCAAGAAGGCAGAGGTCTATAAAGACGACCAGTCCGATGGCGACAGCGACAACTACGAGGACGAAGATGAGGCTGAAAGAGACCGTCGAGCCACGGCCCAACGACGAAAACAGGAAGCTCAGCTCGCCGTCTATCGTCAGACAATGATGAAAGTAACGGGCGAGCAACGTCCCCAAAGCAGGGCCGATAGCATTGAACGCCTAAGTTCCAGAATCCCGAGCTCAGGCTCTTTAGACTTGACGAAATCCATCTCGAACCTGGCCTTGGATCCGAAGGCCTCCGTGGCCAATGGAAAGAGTAGTGGCGAAGAGGATGAAGACGAAGACGTTCCTCTGGGTATCTTGGCTGCACATGGGTTTCCCAACAAGAATAGGCCTCCGACACGATTAACCAACCAGTCGTCAAATCCCAACCTTCGAGCCGTGTCCGGAGTAGGTTCCATTACCGCTGAGCCAAAGCAAGCACCGAAAGGAGGCTTACCACCATTTGCCCGGCATCTGCCACAAGATCCATATTACGGTGCAAGTCTGGTAAACCCGTCAAATCGCGAGTCGTTCGCCATGGGCGGAGGAAGCTCGGTTCATGGAGGACAAGTTACAGGAACCCCTCCTGGACTTCATCCTGCTGGCCTAGTAGGGGTTATTGCTGGCGAAGAACGAGCCAGGGCAATGCGCCGAGGCAGCCCAAATCCTTCAGGCGGGTATGAAATGCCGCCTGCCATGATACGCTCTCAGACCATGGGCAACTTTCCGATGGGATCCGCGCCGGGAATGGTGCCGGGAATGGTCCCAGGAATGGCTTTGCCCCTGACACCCGCGGACCAGGCTCAGATCCAAATGTCGCAGCAAATGACCCAGATGATGCAAATGCAAATGCAGTGGATGCAGCAAATGAGTCAAATGGTGCAGCAAGGTCAAGGCCAGACAATGCAACCGCCACCTAATGTCATGCAGCAGCCAGGAGCTTCGCCCGGGTCAACCGGCCTTCTGGCACCACCAGCACAGATTGCAAGGCCGCTGTCGATGCCGATGCCAGAAGTGGGATCGCCCAGACTAGGCCAGAGGACCATGAGTTCGCTGAGCCCGGGAATGGCGCCTTGGAATAGGCCGCTGAGCTTTGCTCCCTCCATGCAGGTTTCTGCTCCTGGCGTTGGACCAGGTTATACCCCGTCCATCGCCCCTTCCGAAAGGAGTAATGTGGGTTTGGCGAGCAGATACCGACCTGTGAGCATCGCGCCTGCTGATGGCGTTCGTCCCGCAGCGAAGAGGTCGTCGACCTTTACTTCTGGGACTGTTCAGCCGATGTGGACGAACGGTGCAACGGGTAGAAGATCTCCCGGTGCGCTGAGTACCATCCGTTCTATTGGTGACCAGTCATCTCACGGGAAGTCGAATGCGAAAGAGGCACCAGATGATGAGGACGACGACCAAGGATGGGTGGAAATGAAGAAGAAAAGGGATAAGAAGAAGAGCACGTGGAAGATGAAGCGGGCGCAGACGCAGGGTGCCGGGCTGGAAGACTTCTATAATATCTAGAACTGGGGAAATGTGTCGATGGACGGGAGTTGAGAAGGACAACCTGGACTGCCCATTGCATAGAGATGGCGTATAAAGGAGAAGTCAGCGTTGGACCTTTCATCGTGCATGAACCTGGAAGCATAAAATGGTATCATTTCAGGGCCGCAGTCATGTATGAAGCCCTCGGGGGGAGGGGGGGAATACTATTAGAAACTTTTAGACATATAATCAAACAGGCACATATTACATACCCGACAAAAGCATATTGAAAGATACTGAATCTACTGAGATACTAGTACATGAGAGGGAGTGATAGCAACAATGAACCCGATTGCTCTGGAGTTCGAAATGATGTTTGTCAACGCCTCTACGACCCAGCGGAGTCGAGCGTGAGCGAAGTTAAGCCGCGACGGCATTAGCATTTTACGGAAGAATTGTCAATGCATTATGCAAGGCAGTGACAATAAGCGGATTCTTTTACCCGCCATACAAGACGCATTGCTTATTTTTTTCCCCCGAGAATTAAGATTAGCCACCCATTTGATTGCGCATGGCTTCCGCCTCCAAGCGCTATTTGTTGCTGCCCGATGGTGCTATCACTCAAGGGGCCTATCGTAGGGGTTGGGCGGCAGTGGAGGTGTGCGGGGCTTGCTCAATCCGCACGTTTTTGCACCCGGACTTGGCCTGCTTCCAGTTAGTTTCGCTCCCCATGCACGCGATCTGCCGGTTCCCTTATCTTGGTCTCCCAGCTTCCCAAGTTATTTCCATTCCATTGTCGCAATGGCGAAGCCAGGAAACTCATTTGTGATGTTTACTTCCCTATCCTACACTTACCCTCACCGCCGTCCTTGATAAGGCGCCGCCAACAAAGACCTGAAAGCGAACCTCTTCATGTGCCATCCATCCTGGATATGGAGAAAAACGGCCAGAACGGCAAACGTAGGGGCTCCGGCAGCTCTCCTACTTCCACATACGAAGGCGCTTTGGTTTCACGCAGAGATGGATTACTAAAACGGACATGGGACGGCTTCAAACGCGATCCAAATGCTTCAATCACCAGGCCAGCCGCTCTGGGTGCTGACGGCAAAGTGTTCGATGTCGAAGCAGCTGCGCAGCGCACGGCAGACTCGCCTCTTGCGCGGAGATTGAAGGCAAGACATCTACAAATGATAGCGATCGGGGGATCAATTGGTGAGGAGCATCCAGCCCAATATGTCCTTTTCCGAACCCGGATGCTGACACACCCCAAAAAAGGCACAGGGCTCTTCGTTGGATCTGGCAAGGCCCTATCCACGGGAGGTCCTGCCTCACTCCTTATCGCCTTTTCGTTGATTGGTTTCATGTTGTACTGTACCGTCCATGCCCTCGGCGAGTTGGCAGTCATCTTCCCAGTGGCCGGCTCCTTCTCCTCGTACTCGACTCGCTTCATAGACCCTGCATGGGGCTTCGCAATGGGGTGGAACTATGCGGTGAACTGGCTTATTACCATGCCCCTGGAAGTCGTCGCTGCTTCCATCACGGTAGACTTCTGGGGCTCGAGTGTGAACAATGCCGCCTGGATCACCATATTCCTAGTCTTGATCGTATCGATCAATTTCTTCGGCGTCAAGGGCTACGGAGAGGCTGAGTTCGTCTTCTCGACCGTCAAGGTTATCGCTGTCATTGGATTCATGTGAGCCATTCCCTGGCAACGTGTCGCTTCGATACTGACTCAACATTCCAGCATCCTTGGAGTCGTCCTAGTTTGTGGCGGCGCTTCGCCATCTGGTGGCTATGTTGGTGGTAAATACTGGCACCATCCCGGCGCATTCCACCATGGCTTCAAAGGTCTCTGCTCCGTCTTTGTCACTGCAGCTTTCGCTTTTGGCGGCACTGAGCTTGTTGGCCTTGCCGCCGCCGAGACCGCCAATCCGCGCAAGTCCTTGCCAACCGCCGTCAAGCAAGTCTTCTGGCGCATCACCCTCTTCTATATCGTCGCGCTTACTCTCGTTGGCCTCCTTGTTCCGTATACCGATAAGCGCCTTCTCAATGAAACCGGCCAATCCTCCAACGCAAAGGCGTCTCCGTTTGTCATCGCCATTAAAAACGCAGGCATCGCCGGCCTACCGTCCGTCATGAATGTTGTTATCATGATCTCTGTTCTCTCGGTAGGAAATTCCTCGGTCTACGGCAGCTCGCGCACAATGGCCGCACTCGCCGAACAAGGCCAAGCCCCAGCCTTCCTTGCTTATATAGACCGCCGAGGTCGCCCCGTATTCTCAATCATCCTCGCCTCTTCATTCGGTCTTATCGCTTACGTGGCGGCGTCCAACAAACAACAGGTCGCCTTCGACTGGTTGATTGCCATTGCTGGCCTCTCCTCGATCTTTACCTGGGGCTCTATCTGCCTCGCACATATCCGGTTTCGGAAAGCTTGGCGTGTGCAAGGCCACAGTCTTGATGAGCTGGCCTTCAGATCCCAAGCTGGTGTTGTTGGATCATGGGCGGGCTTTATTTTTAATATTCTGGTTCTTATCGCACAGTTCTGGACAGGTTTTGCTCCGATAGGCTACCAGGATAAGACGGCTTCCGCGCTTGTCAATAACTTTTTCCAGGCCTATCTTACAGCGCCGATTATCTTCTCCTTCTATATTTTCTACAAGATCCGGTTCAAGACGAAGATTATGAGGACTAGGGACATGGATCTGCATTCGGGAAGGAGAGACTTGGATCTCACGTACCTACTGGCGGAGGAGAGGGCGGAGCGAGAACGGTGGCCCGCTTGGAAGAAAGTATATAAAACTTTCTGCTAGGGAATTCTGAACATGCTTTGTACTATTATACCAGTCCCGTGAAACGATACTGCTCGATGGTTCTTGACCAATCCAAAAGTCTCCGCAGCAATAAGCCCAAGCTGCAGGCAGGGTCGAAAAGTAATCTCGATGACACCGAATTAAAATTCCATCCCACCACTCCAGCTTGGATCAGAACTGCCCCCTGAGTAGTAGTAAATTGATGTCGGCTTGCTTGACGAACGCTATTACTAGTCGGATGAAAGGCTGGTCTTCGGCGCCAATTCCACAGTCAACCGCCTAGCGGAGATGACCATTTACGACGATCCTCCGCCATTCGCATATCATTCCGCTCTTTCACTCACTACTTCAGTGCAACCTTTTCCTTGGGGGTTTAATTTTCCATCTTAGCTCTTCTTTACCCTTTTAAGCAGCGGGGTATAAATTTCCTTTGAAATTGATCATCATGGCTGGTGGTGTTCCCATCCCGGTGCCTGTAACGGTTCCCGAGGAGAAGATATTATGTATCGCGGACTTGGAGAGGGCCGGGTCGAGAAAGATGGAGAAGGGTGCAAGAGGTGAGCTAAATGGGGGAAGTTCCGTCTTATTTCGCTTTCCTACTTTTCCTGTCATGCCATTTAATATTCTCCTCCTCTATGCGTCGTTGAATTT
>Ga0335073_10012686_pt1 | contig 11829 bp, 5 predicted proteins | sample Lox_Sample_22_FD_207093 | JGI IMG/M metagenome (GOLD analysis project Ga0335073, IMG submission 207093) | Soil microbial communities from Loxahatchee National Wildlife Refuge, Florida, United States - Lox_Sample_2.2 | ecosystem: Environmental > Terrestrial > Soil > Wetlands | place: USA: Florida... | reverse complement strand
CGGCGATGCGGCCGCTGTCGTCCAGAACGGCCGGCCGCTGCCTGGTGTTGCACAGGTTGCGATCCAGGAGGGCCGGTTTGCTGGGCAGGTCGTTGCGAGGATGATCAAGGGGCGCGCACCGAAGCGTCCCTTCCGCTACTTCGACAAGGGTAATATGGCGGTTGTGGGCAAGAATTTCGCGATACTCGAAACACGGCGGATGCGTCTGAGCGGCTTCGGGACGTGGTTTATCTGGGCCTTCATCCACGTAATGTTTCTACCGCAGCTTCAAAATCGGCTCCGCGTGCAGAGACAGTGGCTATGGTCGTATTTAACCGGCCAGCGCAGTTCACGACTCATCCCAGAATCGTCGACGGTGGCTCGGACGGCCGCGGTTCTGGTAAAGGCGGTCGCGGCGCCAGACCCTGATGTGAATCGGCGCTTAATGGGGACCCCGCCGGGCACCGCATTGCCTTGATATGATTGCCATGATGCGATTCAGTAATGGACCGCCGGCCTGGATCGGAACCCGGCAAATCATTGTTTATTTTTAGGCAAATCAATGGCTCGCGCGCGGTTGGTTGCCGGGTCCTTAAAAAGGCGCGAATTCTCGGCCAAAATGATAGCCCGCCATGCAGATGCTCCAGGTCCGGCACCGGTTCCCTCAATCGATTGCGAGCCCGCACCGCCGAGTTGGGACTGCACGGAAAGATCAAGTTAGAGCGGACATCCTATCATTGCGTGCCGTCGTATCCGCCGGATTGGACCGGTTCCACATGACGCTACGAGCCGACATCGTGTCTGAGCATTGCGTGCGGTAGACTTCTTGCTCAAGTTTGGTTTGTCGAGCTGAGCGGAAGAATGATTGAGGAAACCTCTGGGCCCGGGACCGAGAACCCGGAAGGCGATGGGGCACGGCCCGGTGCCGCCGACCAAGTTAGCGTGAGCGGCGAGAACGAGCAGATCCTGTGGGAAGACGGCGATCGTCGCTTCTGCCGCGTTTGGTGGGATTGTGTCGATGGCAACCGGCGGCTTGCGTTGGCCGTGCGTCCAACGGCGAAGCACCCAGAACAAGCCACACTGGACCGCCTGACCCGCGAATACGAATTGAAACTCAACCTGGGCGGCAGCTGGGCAACGCAGCCGCTAGACCTCCTGCGAGAGGGTGGCCGAACAACGCTGGTGCTCGAGGATTGCGGCGGTGCGCCACTCGAGCTCCTTGTTGGCGCGCCGATGCCAATGGAACACTTCCTGTCCCTGGCAATCGGAATTGCTCACGCTCTGGGCAGGGCGCACCAGTATGGCCTGGTTCACAAAGACATCAAGCCGGCCAACATCCTGGTAAACCGCGCAACCAAAGAGGTGCGGCTCACCGGCTTTGGCATCGCCTCGCGGCTCGTCCGCGAGCGACAAGCGCCGGAGCCGCCCGAGTTCATTGCCGGCACCCTTGCCTATATGGCGCCCGAACAGACCGGGCGAATGAACCGATCGATCGATTCCCGCAGTGACCTCTACGCCCTCGGCGTCACCTTTTACCAAATGCTCACTGGCGTCCTGCCGTTTACCGCCGCCGATCCAATGGAATGGGTCCATTGCCATATCGCACGAAGACCGATCCCGCCCGTCGAGCGTATGGCGACGGTCCCCGCCGCGGTGTCCGCCATCGTCATGAAGATGCTCGCCAAAACAGGCGAGGAACGCTACCAGACGGCCGCCGGCGTCGCACGCGATCTCCGGCGCTGCCTCGACAATTGGCAGGCGCACGGCTGCGTGGACGATTTCCAGCCCGGTGTGAACGACGTACCGGACCGGTTGCTGATCCCCGAGAAGCTGTACGGGCGAGAGCGTGAGATCAATACTCTGATCGCCAGCTTCGACCGCGCCGTCACGAGTGGCACCGCTGAGCTGGTATTGGTCTCCGGCTACTCCGGCATTGGCAAATCCTCGGTCGTGCAGGAACTGCACAAGGTTCTGGTGCCCCCTCGGGGCCTGTTCGCGTCCGGCAAGTTCGATCAGTACAAGCGCGACATTCCCTATGCGACCCTGGTGCAGGCATTTCGGGGGCTGATCCGGCCGTTGCTAGGCCGGAGCGATCGCGAATTGGCGCCCTGGCGGGATGCTCTGCTGGAGGCGCTGGGGCCGAACAGCCAGCTTATGGTGACCCTCATTCCCGAGCTTGCGCCGCTGCTCGGCTCGCAGTCGCCGGCGCCGGAGCTGGCGCCACAGGACGCGCAACGCCGCTTTCAGCTGGTGTTCCGCCGCCTGCTCGGCGTTTTTGCACGGCCGGAGCATCCATTGGCTCTGTTCCTCGACGATCTGCAGTGGCTGGATGCCGCGACACTCGACCTGCTTGAGCATTTGGCGACCCAGCCTGACCTGCGTCATCTGCTTCTGATCGGCGCCTATCGCGATAACGAGGTCGCCGAGACCCATCCGCTCATGCAGCGGCTGGCGGCGATTCGCAGCGCCGGGGGAAGGGTTCAGGAGATCGTGCTGGCGCCGCTCGGGCTGGACGATGTGGGCCGGCTTGTCGCCGACGCCGTGCAATGTGAAGTGGCGCACGCCGCGCCGCTCGCCCACCTGGTACACACCAAGACTGACGGTAATCCGTTCTTCACCATCCAGTTTCTCGCTGCCCTGGCCGAGGAAGGACTTCTCGCCATCGATTATGCCGAGGGGCGCTGGTCATGGGATCTCGAGCGAATCCGTGCCAAGGAGTACACCGATAACGTGCTGGAGCTTCTGCTCGGCAAGGCACGCCGGTTACCTCCAGCGACCCAGGATGCGCTGCAATTCCTGGCCTGCCTGGGCAACAGCGCGGCGATCAGCACCCTTGCCCTGGTCCGGGGAGAGAGCGAGGCGGCGCTGGACGTTACACTTCGCGACGCGGTGCACGCAGGACTGGTACTGCGACTGGATGGGCAGTACCGTTTTCTGCATGATCGGGTCCAGGAGGCAGCTTATAGGCTCATCCCCGACAACGAGCGGGCAGCTTCGCACCTCGCCATTGGCCGGATTCTCCGCGACGGCACGGCACCTGACGCCATCACGGAGCATATCTTCCAGATCGCCAGCCAGCTCAACCGCGGCGTCGACTTGATCGGGTCCCCTGAGGAACGGGAGCAGCTCGCCGAACTCAACCTGATCGCGGGCCAACGGGCAAAGGAGTCGACGGCTTATGCCGCGGCGCTGACTTATCTCACCGCCGGCGCAGCACTGTTGCCCGGCGACGCTTGGAAGCGCCTGCCTAAGGTCGTCTTCAGCCTCGAGTTGAACCGCGCCGAGTGCGAGTTTCTCACAGGAACGGTGGCGAAGGCACAGGCGCGCCTGGCCGAACTAACTCACCGTGTCGCCACGCCTGTCGAGCTGGCCGCGGTCACGCGACTGCAAATGGAACTCTTCATAGTTGAAGATCGAAGCGATCGCGCCGTCGAGAACGCCCTTAACTACCTGCGCTGCGTGGGCCTCACATGGTCGGCGCACCCAACGCAGGAGGAGGCGCGGCAAGAATACGAGCAGATGCGGCGGCAGATCGGCAACCGCGCGATCGAGACCCTAATCGACCTTCCGACGATGGCCGAGCCAGTTGTGTGCGCAACGATGGACGTCCTCGCGGCGCTGGCGCCGCCAGCCTTGCACACCGACGCAAACCTGCTCTGTCTGCTGCTCTGCAGGATGGCAAACCTCAGCCTTGAGCACGGCAACAGCGATGCCTCATGCAATGCGTACGCCCTGCTCGGCGTGGCGCTGGGGCCGTATTTTCGCGACTATGATGCCGCGTACCGGTTCGGCCTGCTTGGCCTCGATCTCGTGGAGCAGCGCGGGCTGAACCGCTCCAAGGCCCGCGTCCACATGGTTTTCGCCAGCCACGTGAATCTCTGGAAGCGGCATGTGCGGACGGGCCGCAAGCTGCTACGGACCGCTTTCGAGGCGGCGCAGCAAGTTGGTGATCTGAACTATGCCGCCTATAGCCGTACCCACCTTATTTCGAATCTTCTCGCCAGCGGTGATCCGCTCGACGAGGTGGAGCGCGAGGCTGAGGCCGGTCTCGGCTTTGCGCGTGAGGCGCGGTTTGTCCTCATCGTCGATCGGATCACGGCCCAGCTTCAGCTGACCCGAACGCTGCGAGGTCTGACGCCGAAGTTCGGCTGCTTCGACGATGGCGCGTTCGACGAAAGGCGATTCGAGCGGCACCTGGCGGCGGATCAACGTGTGGCGATGGCAGCTTGCTGGTATTGGATCCGCAAGCTGCAGGCCGGTGTCTTTGCCGAGGATTATGGGGGTGCCGTCGCGGCGGCGGCGAAGGCGGAAAGCCTCCTCTGGACTTCGCCTGCTGTTTTCGAGCGGGCGGAATATTATTTTTATCGCGCGCTGGCGCATGCTGGGCTCTGCGATGCGGCCGAAGATTCGGCGCGGGCCCGCCACCTTGAAGTCTTGGCTGACCATTTTCGGCAACTGCAAGTCTGGGCCGAGAATTGCCCTGAGAACTTCGAGAACCGTGCCAAGCTGATCGGCGCGGAGATCGCGCGCATCGAGGGTCGGGAGCTCGATGCGGAGCGGCTTTATGAGCAGGCCATTGGCTCAGCCCGCGCCAACAACTTTCTCCACAACGAGGCACTTGCCTACGAAGTTGCCGCGCGATTCTACGCAGCGCGCGGCTTTGAGCAGATTGCGCATTTGTATTTACGTAACGCGCGCCAGAGCTACATGCGTTGGGGCGCCGACGGCAAGGTGCGGCAGCTCGATCAGTTGCATCCGCATCTCAGGGACGACAGGCGAGCGTCGGATGGCACAGGCACGATTGGTGCGCCGGTCGAACAACTCGATCTCGCTACCGTAATAAAGGTCTCGCAGACCGTATCGGGCGAGATCGTCCTGGAAAAGCTTCTCGACACGCTCATGCGCACCGCCATTCAGCTGGCGGGGGCCGAGCGTGGCCTGCTGATCCTTGCGCGCGACGCGGAGCAGCGGCTCGAAGCGGAAGCCGTGACCGTCGGCGACGCGGTTGTCGTGCATCTGCGGGACGCGCCGATAGAAGGGACCGCGCTGCCGGAGTCAATCATTCAATACGTCTCACGCACGCATGACGGCGTGATCGTCGACGACGCATCAACCGAAAATGCATTTTCTTCAGATCCGTACATTCGCCGGCATTGCGCCCGTTCCATTCTCTGCCTGCCGTTGCTAAACCGGGCCAGACTTACCGGAATGCTCTACCTGGAAAATAATCTGGCCTCGCACGTCTTCGCGCCGGCCCGCATCGCGGTGCTGAAGCTGCTCGCCTCGCAGGCGGCAATGGCGCTCGAAAGTACCGGTTTGTACCGCGATCTGGAACAGCGCGAAGCGCAGATTAGGCGTCTGGTCGACGCCAACATCATTGGCATTTTTACATGGCACCGCGCGGATCAGAATCCCGAGACCGGCGATGCAGTTTTTCTTGACGCCAACGACGCGCTGCTTCGAATCCTCGGACATGACCGCGAAGATTTGGTCTCGGGCCGCCTGAATCGATGGGGGATCACGCCCCCGGAATGGCGCGAGCAAACCGAGCGGGCGCAGGCCGAGATGACGGCGACCGGCACTTTCCAACCCTACGAGAAGGAGTACTTCCGCAAGGACGGTAGCCGCGTGCCCGTGCTGGTCGGCGCGGCGAGCTACGGACAAGGTCAGAATCGAGGAGTTGCTTTCGTGCTGGATCTGACCGAGCGCAAGCGGGCCGAGACGGCGCTGCGCGAGAGCGAAGAGCAGTGGCGAGCGGTGTTCGAAAACAATCCGACCATGTTCTTCATGGTGGACTCGACTGGCGTCATCGCGTCGGTGAACACGTTTGGCGCCGAGCAACTCGGCTACTCGGTCGACGAACTGATCGGTTGTCCCGTGCAAAATCTGTTTCACCCCGAGGACCGGGAGGGCGCGCTAAGCAACACGGCCATCTGCCTTAACCAAATCGGCCGGGCCCACAGCTGGGAGTTGCGCAAGATCCACAAGAATGGCGAGGTAATTTGGGTTCGCGAAACCGCCAGAGCCATGTTGATCAAGCAGCGTCCGGTCGTGCTGGTCGTGTGCGAGGATGTCACCGACGGCAAGCGCGCGGCAGACGCCTTGCGTAAGACGCAAACGCAACTGGCGCACGCGAACCGGGTTGCCACCATGGGACAGCTCACCGCCTCGATCGCCCATGAGGTGAAGCAGCCCATCGGTGCGGCGGTCACCGACGCGCAGGCTGCTCGGCGCTGGCTCACTCGTTCGCCGCCTGATCTGGAGGAAGTGCGGCAGGCGCTCGACGCCATTGTCGCCGCCGGCAACCATGCAAGCGAGGTCGTTGACCGGATCTGCGCCATCATCAAGAAGGCGCCACCCCGGATAGAACGCCTCGACATCAACGTGGCGATCCGTGAGGTGATTGAACTGACCCGGGCCGAAGCGGTGAGAAATAACGTGTTGGTGCAGGCAAACTTCGCAAATGGCCTGCCATCGATTGAGGCCGACCGGGTGCAGCTGCAACAAGTAATCCTCAACCTGATCATCAATGCGGTCGAGGCATTGGGCGATGCAAGCGAGGCGCCGCGCGAAGTCATGATTAGCACCGCAGAATCCGGCCCGTGCGGCGTCCTTGTCACGATAAGGGATACCGGCCCAGGGCTCACGCCCGCGACGGTCGATCAGCTCTTCGACGCCTTCTACACGACGAAACCCAATGGTTTGGGGCTGGGGCTGTCGATTTCCAGGTCAATCATCGAGGCGCAGGGCGGTCGTATGTGGGTGGAACCGAATGAGCCAAGGGGTGCGGCGTTCATGCTAACCGTGCCTGCTCGCACAGCGGGCCCTTGAATTTCTGGCTGGCGGCTAGGCACGCTCGAGCGCCGTGCGGACACAGCCTATCAGCTCTTCATCGTCGAACGGCTTATGGAGGTAACACATCACCCCATCATTGAGCGCGCGCGCGCGAACGACATTGTCCGGATATGCGGTGATGAGAATGGTCGGTATCGCAAGTCCGGTCTCTTTCAGCTTTTGGTAAAGCTGGACCCCCGTCATCGCCGGCATGTGAATATCCGCGATCAGGCACTTGGTCTTTTGCAGGCCCGGAGATGCGAGAAACTCTGCCGCCGAAGCGAAGACCTCCACGAAATAGCCCAAGGACCTCATGAGCCTTCCGGTAGCGGCCCGCACCGCCTCATCGTCATCAACAATCGAAATCAACATTTCTTGAACCAAGACACCTCCGACGAACTGATGCAAGCCGTCGCGGGCGCCTGCAAGGCGGTCCTGCATGCAAGTGTGCTTCTTCAATTCGGCCGATCATAGCGAAGCTACTAGGGCAAGGCCCCTAAACTTAGGTTTACCCGCCAACTTGCCCATGGGGCTGTCCATTTCGTAAAATTATGCTAGACATGTACTCAAGTATGCTAGACGAGCTACCCGAGGGGTGCAGGTCGTGGCCGCGAAATGGGCCCAAAACTCTAAGGCTGATGGCTGTTGCGTCGCAAGTAGGAGCGATGTCTGAAGCGAACGGTGCCGTCCTGGTTATCGACGATGATCGGGTAGTCCGCGAAGCGATTGGGCGCCTGCTGCGGTCGGTCGGCCTGGATGTTCATCTTTTCGAATCGATCCCCGCGTTTCTTGCTGCCTCCCGACCGAACTGCGCTTCCTGTCTCGTGCTGGACGTGAGGCTGCCAGGGCAAAATGGCCTCGACTTTCAGCGCGAGCTCAGCGCGGCGAATATCCAAACTCCGATCATCTTCATCACGGGTTACGGCGACATTCCAATGTCGGTACAAGCAATGAAGGGAGGTGCCGTTGAGTTTCTCACGAAACCGTTCCGCGACCAGGCTCTACTCGAGGCGGTTGAAGTCGGCCTGGCGCGCGATCGTGTCCGGCGCGAAAATGATGCCGCACAGCGCGAGCTCAATGAACGTTACGAAGCGCTGACGCCGCGCGAACGCGAAATCATGCTTCAGGTTGCGCGCGGCCGGCTTAGCAAACAAATTGCTTTTGATTTGGGTGTTAGTGAAGTGACGGTAAAGGTCCACCGCAGCAATCTGATGCGCAAAATGCAGGTCAGTTCACTGCCGGAACTTGGCCGAATGGCCGACAAACTCAATCTTGGACAATAGGTCGTCGGTGGCATACCGAAAGGCGGCAAATTACTTGCAGGATTGTCGCGGCCGCGTCGGTAGTCGTGCATTTGTCGCCTTAGGACAACATTCTCTCATTCACCAGGCAAGGTGAATTCTAAGGCTGCACCACGGGGCTCATTGGCGCTTGCCCACAGTTGTCCACCGTGTCCTTCGATGATGGAACGGCAAATGGAGAGCCCAAGCCCCAAACCTTCCGGCTTCGTCGAGTGGAAAGCGTCGAAGGCACGCTCCAGCGTGTCGGGGGCCAATCCGGGCCCGGAATCGCGCACCGCGACGCGGACGCTGCTTGAGTGGGCGTCTTTTTCTGTGCTGATCACCAGTTTTCGCGGCTCGTCACTGCTGGCACTCATGGCTTGGATAGCGTTGATCGTCAGATTCATAATTACCTGTTGCAACTGCACGCGGTCGCCCCCGATCAGCGGCAAGGCTTCAGCGAGTCGCATCTCCACCGAAACGCTGTTTTTAACGACTTCACTTCGGATAAGCTCAATCACCTCGCGGATCGCTGCATTGATCTCCATTCGTTCCTTTCGCGGTGGAACTTTCTTTACCAGGTTGCTGATACGGTCGATGATCGCGCTCGCCCGTTTTCCGTCATTGGTAACGGAATCGAGCGCCTTTTGTGCCTCTTCCACATCTGGCGTTTGACGATCCAGCCAGCGCCGCGCCGCCTGCGCGTTGGTGATGCTGGCAGTGATAGGTTGTCGCACTTCATGTGCGATCAACGCGGTCAGCTGTCCCATGGTCGCGACGCGGTTCGCGTGCGCCAGTTCCATCTGCATCTCGCGGTAACGCCGCTCGGTCTCGCGTGCCTGAATTGCAACGCCTGCCAGGTGCGTAATTTGCTCTATAAGTTGCTGATCACGCACGGTTGGGCTTCGCGGCTCGCGATAATACATGGCAAACGTGCCGATCACCTTGCCTTCAGAGGAAATGATGGGGTTCGACCAGACTGCGCGCAAAGAATGAAAAAGCGGCAATGCAACCTCGCGGATGCCATCCCACAAGGGGTCGGTCATGATGTCGGAAACGATGACCTGTTTGGCGAAATACGCCGCGGTTCCGCATGAGCCGACCCGGGGTCCGATCGCGATTCCATCGATGGCATCGACATAGGCTTGAGCCAGGCTCGGCCGGCCGACATGCCTCAGGCGACCGTCCTCAACCAGGAGGATCGAAGTGAGCGCGTCGCGAGCATGCTGCTCCACCAGTTGGCAGATGGAGTTGAGGATATTTGGAAGCGAGTCCCCGCTGGCCACCATCTCGAGGATGCGCTTCTCGCCAGCCAGCAGCGCCTCCGCGACCGTACGATCTGTAATATCGCGTGACACCGACAACAGTTGCTCGGGCTGACCGTCCGCATTGCAGAGCGGCGTGGTGACTGATTCCCACCAGCGGGGCGCACCTTTTACCGATGGACAGAATGCCTGAAATCGTCCAGTTCCACCAGCCCGAGCTGCAGCAATGGCTGCTCGCGCGGTCGGGCGATCTTCCGGCTGCCAGAAGTTGATCCAGCATTTGTCAAGATAATCCTGAATGTCGTCTATTTCGAGCAACTCCTGCCCGCCACGGCTCATGAATAGAAGGTTTCCCTCGAGATCCAGGACCTTGATGCAGTCCCTGCTGCTCTCGATGATTCTCCGCGTAAGTTCTTCGCTGGTCCGCAGTGTGAACTCGGCACATTTGCGTTCGTTTATTTCAAGCATGAGACCACACCGTAGGTTTGTCGCAAGCGACCTGTTTATTTTACGACGCTGGCATAATCGACACCACCTGTTTGCGTTCACGCGGCGTCGGCGTTGGAATGCCCGCCGCCCATCGCGCTGCGGGTAAACATCGGTTCGACTGGTAGTCGCCAAACTCTGCCAAAACGAGAGTATCCCTTTTTCGTACCGATTGAAAGCCGCTCGCCGAGAAAAGTGCTTTTTCTTGGGGCCGTCTTGCCGTCGACGTGAATTGAAACGCCACCCCACTTGGCGCGTTCGCGCGTGCCGACAATCGTCTACCTTGTGATTCGATGGTCGACTGGCAGATCGCTAGGCCAGCCACAAGCCGCTCTGTTTGCTCGTATAGAACGGTTGAAGGAGCCGTTCCGGGGCCACTGGCTCCGGTTCGGGGCTGGTTTTTTCGCCGACGCTGTGATGCCGCCGGCCCCCTCGCGTTCGCCCGGACCACAATCCAGCCCGGTCCCTGGCTCGGAGCCTCGCCGACCTGCCCTCTGGAAACTGAGGCTGCCAAGTTTCGTAGCTCTTCGAGTTGCCACGAACAGAAAAGACGGTGTTATGTTGCTCCATTAGGCGGCCACCCGGACCCCCTTGGGGTCGTAGTCCGACGGTGTCGAGCCGACGACGCAGGTGAGGTTGCCCGTATGCTGCCAGCAGAGGTGCGTTTCCAGCGGTGATGTCGATGGCAATCAAAGCGAAGGCGCATCTTTTTACTGCTGACAAATCTCGACGTGCTTATGTGGCGATGACCGTGATCTTGGGATTCGCGATACTCGTTCTCGACATTTGGACAGATGTCGACATCAATGTCGGTGTGTTGTACATAATCGTCGTTTTCATGTGCATTAGGATCTGTGACGCGCGAGGTGTTATTATCGTCACTCTTTGCTGTACCGTATTGACATTTGCTGGTTGGATTATATCTCCTGGAAATACATTTGGAACAACAGCTATTGCCAACCGATTACTCGGTCTTCTGGCGGTTGGACTCACAACTTTCCTCGGCCTTAGAGATCGCGCAGCCCAAATTGCCCTTCAGGAAGCCTGGATGCAGCTTGCCCGCGTAAATCGTGTCGCCACAATGGGCGAACTGACAGCTTCGATAGCCCATGAAATCAAGCAGCCTATTACTGCAATGGTCACTAATGCGAACGCGAGCTTGCGTTGGCTCGCCTTCCAGCCGCCTGAGCTAGAGGAGGTGAAGGAAGCCCTTCGGGAAATCGTCCGCAACGGCGCACGGGCAGGCAACGTTACCGACCGAATTTACGGGCTCGTGAAGAAGGAGCCGATCTCAACGGAGGCCCTGAGCGTAAATGAGATAATTTCTGAGGTCCTTCTTCTGGCTCAAAATGAGCTGACCCGAAATCGGATCTTGGTCGAAACGCAACTCTCAGTTGGGTTGCCATCTATTTTGGGAGATCGGATCCAACTGCAGCAAGTTCTTCTTAATCTCAGCCTCAACGCAATTGAGTCGATGCGAGAGTTGACCTCCGGTGAACGCGAGTTGGCGATCACTTCGGCCAATGACAGCTCGAATGGCGTAGTTGTCACGGTGCGCGATTCCGGGGCCTGGGCTGCGCCAGGATGAACTTCCTCATCTGTTCGATGCATTCTATACTACCAAGCCACGGGGTATGGGCATGGGATTGACGATTAGCCGCTCAATTGTCGAGCGCCATGGTGGGAGGTTATGGGCAACGCAGAATGAGCGAAGCGGTGCCACATTCCATCTTTGGCTGCCGCTTGGCGCCACAGCGGCGCCAGAGTCGAACCAAGTGTAGCCAGCGAAGAGTGGGGGAAACCCATGTCATATGCCGGCAGATCACGTCCGGAGATCCGCGTCTGTGATTCGGCGTAAAAAAAGGCCCCAACTGCGGGATACCTTTTGCGTATCGATTGACAGCTATCACCCAAAAGTAGAACTCGTTTCTTAAGGCCGTTTGGCCGCCAGCGTAAATTGAAACACCGCCCCCCTTGGCGCGTTC
>Ga0335073_10012685_pt1 | contig 11829 bp, 10 predicted proteins | sample Lox_Sample_22_FD_207093 | JGI IMG/M metagenome (GOLD analysis project Ga0335073, IMG submission 207093) | Soil microbial communities from Loxahatchee National Wildlife Refuge, Florida, United States - Lox_Sample_2.2 | ecosystem: Environmental > Terrestrial > Soil > Wetlands | place: USA... | reverse complement strand
TGGCGGGAGAACGGCTGCAGAAGACCTATCGCCAGGCGATGGAGGAGTATCGCTACGGACCGGGCGTGTTCAAGATTGACTACGCGCTGTCCGCGCCGATTCCCTGGAAAGCACGCGAGTGCAGCCGTGCGATCACGGTGCATGTGGGCGGGACGCTCGAGGATATTGCCGCGTCGGAATCCTTAACGCGGCGCGGCGACGTCGCCGACAGGCCGTTCATGCTGGTGGCGCAGCCGACGCTGTTCGACACGACCCGCGCGCCGGCGGGCAAACATGTGGCGTGGGTGTACTGCCACGTTCCGAACGGATGCCCGGTGGATGTGACGAGCCGCATGGAAGCGCAACTGGAGCGGTTTGCGCCGGGGTTCAAAGACTGCGTGCTGGCGCGGCATGTGGCGGGTCCGGCGGCGATGGAGCAGATGGACGCTAACCTGGTCGGCGGCGACATCAACGGCGGCGAATTGTCGCGGAGGCAATTCGTGTTTCGCCCCGCGCTGGGGAACTACTACACAGGGACGAAGAATCTGTACCTGTGCTCGTCTTCGACGCCGCCCGGCGGCGGGGTGCACGGGATGTGCGGATACCACGCGGCGAAGATGGCGATGCGGAGGACGGGGTAGAGCCAGGCCCAGGTCCTCCTGCAATTGGAGCAGTAGTCTTCGCCGCAAATTCCGCCCTTCCTGACCCCTATGCGCCTGGGCTAAGCTTCCCGACACGGTAGCGCGCCCCGCGGCCTCCCCCTTCTCCGGCGCCTGGCCACACGGCCACTCATTCGGAGCTCGCAGCTCCGGGTCTACAGGAGTTTGTCATGCACCTCCGTCACTCTGCGCTCGCCGCGAGCGCTCTGTTCCGCACGCTCGCCACGGCGGTACCGGCAGGCACGTACTATCTGATGATTTCCGCGATCATGAACAATCAGGCGCTGGTGTGGATTCAGGCGATCGCTCTGGACGCGGGCGAGAACACGATTACGCTGAGCGCGGCGAATGCGCAGGCGATGCGGTAAAGGCGGGCAAGAGGCAGGAGTCCACCGGCTATGGGGGACAACGGCGAAGATGGCAATGCGACGGATGGCGTGAAGCGCGAATTGGGGACTTGATGCTACAATGTAGGTGATCGTCGAATCCTACCTGGTGTTCTTGCCTGTTCCGCGTCATCGCTAACTCGCAAACAATTCCACTTGAGTTCAGCGATACACACAAAATCGAAAAGGAAACACAGATATGGAACAGGGAACCGTGAAATGGTTTAACGACGCCAAGGGCTTCGGATTTTTGAGCAGACCGAACGGCGAGGACGTATTCGTCCACTACTCCGCGATTCAGAGCAATGGAGGCTTCCGGTCGCTGCAGGAAGGTCAGGCCGTCCAGTTCAACGTGACCAAAGGCCCGAAGGGCTGGCAGGCTGAGAACGTCCAGGCTCTCTAAGAGATCTGAACAGAGAAGGAACGGGAAGAATGAAAATTCTTCCCGTTTTTCTTTTTGGGGCGTCGTGAGGTTCCGGTGGAACCTGAAGAGCACGGGCACTGGTGGCGGCAGCGGCAGCACACGGGAAGACGGCGGGCGAGTGAACGGCATGAGCGGCTGACGGGCGTCGGAGGAAGCAGCGCGGATGAAGACACGAAGCGGGGTAAAGGAGCGCACGGCCCCACAAACGGGTCATCTTCCGCGTTAAACTTCATGATCGCTTTGCCGATGGAAAGAGCGGGAAAATAGAGAACAAAGCATTTGGTTCGTGACGGTGAAAGCGCTCTGGGTCTCAGGGAGGCGGCGGGACAGGGACTGATGAGATGAGTGATGGCGGGAGGAGTCTACAGGTTCGGAGAGCGGTTGACGCAGCTGCGCAGCGGGAGTTGATTTGCCTGGTCTACGGCACACCTTCGGTGCCGTTGATCAATGGTGTCGTCGCGATCGTGACGGCCAGCGTGCTGTGGCGGATCTTTCCCTTTCGGCTATCGCTGGTGTGGCTGATCGTCTCGCTCGGCGTCGTGCTCGTGCGCCTGTCTCTGTGGGTGCAATTCAGGAGGCACGGAGCGGGCTCGGAAGACATCCGCGGGTGGGGTCGCCACTTTACGTTCGCGACGGCGGTTACGGGCTGTCTCTGGGGCCTGGTAGCGTCAACCACAGTTGTGGCGACTGAACCCATCTACTATCTGTTCGCGGCTTTTGTCGTTGGAGGACTGTGCGCGGGGGCGGCCATTCGGCTGTCGCCGCATCCGCCGGCGCTTTACGCCTACATCGGCACCTCCGCGCCCCCGATGGTTGTCACCCTGATGGTGCACGGCCGAGTGATTTCCATTGCCATGGGCGGTTTGCTGCTCATCTTCATCGTGGTGATGATTCTGGTGGGGCGCGAGAACTATCAGCGGCTGGCTGACTACATCCGGCTGAAGATCGAACAGGAGGTTCTGAATGCCGACCTGCGAAGGCGAGAATCCGACCTGACGACGATCGCGAAACTGAGCGACATGCTGCAGTCCTGCCGGACGATCAACGAGGCTTATCCGATCGTGGCCGAGAAAGCGGCCGCTCTGTTCCCCATGGCGAATGGCGCATTTTTTCTCGCAAGTGCAGAGAGTCGGAATTTCGAGCGGGTGTCGGTGTGGGGCGTTGTCCCATCGTGCTCGCTGCACCGATTTCAGGAAGAAGACTGCCCGGCGGCGCGGGAGGATCGCGAACTCGAGAGCAGGGGTTCAGGACCTGGGGTTGCCTGTCCGCATCTGGCCGGGGCTGAGGGGAGATCGAGTTTGTGCGTGCCCGTCAAAGTGCAGGAGAGAGTGCGCGGCGTAGTTAGCGTGACCGCAGCGGAAGGCCGGAGGCTGGAAGATGCGACTCGGCAGGTGCTGCATTCCTTCACGGATGTTGCAAAGCTTTCCTTCGCCAATCTACAACTCCGCGAATCGCTTGCAGAGCAGGCATTTCGCGATCCGCTGACCGGCCTCTTCAACCGCCGCTATCTGATGGAAACCCTGCCGCGGGAGATCCGCCGGGCGCAAAGGCGCGGGGCTCCCCTGACGATCGCCATGCTGGACATTGATCATTTCAAGAGATTCAACGATACCTACGGGCATGACGCGGGCGATCTGGTCCTGAAAGGACTGGCGGAGCAGTTTGGGGAAGCTTTGAGGGCGGAGGACGTGGCCTGCCGCTACGGCGGGGAGGAATTTCTTCTTCTTTTGCCGGATTGCGATCTCGATCCGGCGTACCAGCGGATCAGCGACATCTCCGCCAAGGCAAGAAGGAGAGCCTACGTTCTGCGCGGCAGGTCGCTGCCCGGCACAACCGTCTCGGCGGGCCTGGCGGTGCTGAGCGACAAGCTCTCGACCAGCGAGAGTTTGATTACAGCGGCCGATAAGGCGATGTACGCGGCGAAGCGGATGGGGCGCGACCGGGCTGAGTGTTTTCAGGTATCGCCGCCAGAGTGAAGCTGGATCAAGCTAAGTGGTCTCGAGGGCGCCGGTCATGCGGAGGTCGTCTTCGAGGATGACGGAGACTTCGGGCTTGTCTTCCTGGTAACGGACCTGGATGTGGCGGCCGTGGAGGGCGTCGGCGAACGTCTCGGCGTCCTTCTTGCCGCGGAAGCGGCGGGTGTATTTGCCGTAGTGGTATTGGGAGCGAGCGAAGTAGCGGTATTCGAGCGTCACCAGGTAACCGTTCTTGTGCTCCACGTTGGTGTGCTGGACCTCTCCGTCGGCGCTGGGCCAGGCGGCGGCGCGGCGCTGGCGCAGTTTCTGCCAGATCTGCTGGCCTCCCGCGGCACCGAGCAGGTACGGCCAGAAATTGTGGAAAAGGTTGAAGCTCGTCAGCAGGTGCCGCCACCAGTGTGCGGGGAACGCAGTCATATCCTGAGCGCCATGGTACGACGAACTGTGGAAATTTTTGGGCAAGCCGGCCACAAAAAATGGCCCGAAAGCGTCATTTCTAATGTGAGTCTCGCGGGTGGACCATTCTGGCCGCGGGGGTTTATTGTAATCAGTCGCTGTGTGTTCGAATCGCGTCGCGGGAGGGCAGAGAAAGATGGACGCGGAGGCTCAACAGCGTCAAGGAGCAGTTCCCCAATGTCGACTTTGGTGCAAGCGGAAGTAGCTGTACAGAAAGATTTTCTTCCTCTGAATGGGACCGACCACGTGGAGTTTTACGTGGGTAATGCGCGGCAGGCGTCGTTCTATTACCGGCTGGCGTTTGGCATGAAGTTGGTGGCCTACGCGGGGCCGGAAACGGGCGTGCGCGATCGCGCGTCGTACGTGCTGCAACAGGGCAAAGTGCGGTTTGTGCTGACTACGCCGCTGCGGTGCGACGGCGAGATTGCCGAACACGTGAGAGTGCACGGCGATGGTGTGCGCGACGTGGCGCTGTGGGTGGACGATGCGCGCCAGGCGTGGAAAGAAACGACGAAGCGCGGAGCGCGCAGCGTGCGCGAGCCGTTTGAGATGAAGGATGAGAACGGTGCGGTGCGAGTGGCGTCGATTGCGGCGTACGGCGACACGATTCACTCGTTTGTGGAGCGCAGCGGGTACTCGGGACCGTTCCTGCCGGGCTATCGCGCGGAGCCTGAGGACACGCTGGCGCGCCCGACGGGGCTGCTGCACGTCGATCACATGGTGGGCAACGTGGGCTGGCACGAGATGAACCGCTGGGTAGATTTCTACGCGACGGTGATGGGCTTCTCGCTCTACCAGCACTTCGACGACAAGGACATTTCAACGGAGTACTCAGCGCTGATGTCGAAGGTGATGGCCAACGGCAACGGGCGGGTGAAGTTCCCGATCAACGAGCCGGCCGAGGGGCGGAGGAAATCGCAGATCGAGGAGTATCTGGAGTTCTATCACGGGCCGGGCGTGCAGCACATCGCGCTGGCGACGGGCGACATTCTGGATACGGTGGCGAAACTGCAGGCGCAGGGGGTGAAGTTCCTGACCGTGCCGCACACGTACTACACCGAACTGGAAGGGCGCGTGGGCAAGATCGACGAGCCGATCGACGAACTGGAGAAGCTTGGCGTCCTGGTAGATCGAGACGACGAGGGTTACATGCTGCAGATCTTCACCAAGCCGGTGGAAGATCGGCCGACGCTGTTCTACGAGATCATCCAGCGCAAGGGAAGCCGGAGCTTCGGGAAGGGCAACTTCAAGGCGCTGTTTGAGGCGATCGAGCGGGAACAGGCGGCAAGAGGAAACCTGTAGGGAACTGCAAGTCAGCAAGTCAGCGGGGCCACCTTCGGGTGGCCCTTCTTGTTGGCGCAATGTTCAGAACGAAATGCGGCCGGTGATTTCGAGCGCGCGGGGACCAGCGCCTTCAGCGGTCTGCAGGCCGGTGATGGTGCCGAAGCCGTCGGCGTCGACTTCAGTGTTGGGCGGCTCGTAGTTGCGATGGTTGAAGAGGTTCGACGCCTCGGCGCCGAACTGGAACTTCGCCTCGTCGCCGATGGCAAACGAGCGAATGAGCGACATGGAGACATTCTGGGTGCCGGGTCCGACGACGTTGCCGACGCCGGCGTTACCGAAGCGTCCGATGTTGTTGCCGGGAATCGCGAAGGCATTGGCGTTGAGATAGAGCGGCACGCCCTGGTAGGTCGAACCGCGCGGCACGTATTTGCTGATGCCGGGCACGATGTCGGCGCGGGTGAAACCGACGGTGCTGAGGACGTTGGTGCCGCCTGGATCGGTGGATTCTTCAAAAGGCGTGAGGAACGGACCGCTCTGGAAGACGAGCACGCCGCCCCATTGCCATCCGCCGGCGATGGCGCGCGAGACGGGGTTGGCGCTGAGGAACGGTTTGCCGCTGCCGAGGGGGAGCTCGTACAGATAGGTCGCGAGGAAGCGGTTGCGGCGATCGTAGATTACGTTGCCGTAGTCGAGGGAGGGATGAAAGCGGTCGGTGACCATATTGCCGCCGGCGGCGACGAACGCGGTGGGATTGTCGCCGGCCTCGTTGGAGAGATCGCGCGTCCACATATAACTGGCCTGGAACTGGAGGCCGTTGGAGAAGCGCCGCTCGACGATGGCGGTCATGCTGTTGTAGTTGCTGAAGGCGCCATTGACGACGCCCTGAATGAGCCCGAGCAGCGGGTAGGGGCGGCTGTTGCCGGCGATGTTGTAGCCGACGGTGTTGGCCGGCACCTGATTCATGTCTTCTTCGGTTTCAAGATTCGCGCCGCGGCTGCCTACGTACGAAATGCGGAAACCGATGTTGTGGCCGAAGTCCTGTTCGGCGGTGAGGTTCCACTGCTGCACGGAAGGATCGTGGTAGTGGATGGGGAAGGCGAACTCGAACGACGCGCTGCCCGGCTGCGCGAGATTCGAGGGGAAAGGATTCGCATACGAGTAGAGCGGGTTGCCGTTTTGGTCGTAATCGTTGGAGTAGAAGCCGAGATAGCTGGCGCTGGCGCCCCATCCGGAGACGAGCGCCCAGCCGAGCGGCGACTCGATGAAGCGGCCCCATCCGCCGCGCAGCACGGTGCGGTCGTTGCGGAAGGGACGCCACGCGAAACCGATGCGCGGGCCGAGGTCGGTTTTGTCGGTGTAGCGGAGGTATTTCGGTATGCCGGCCTGCGCCGCGGTGAGGATCGGCATGGGCGCGATGGACTGCGCGAATGCCGGTTCCGTGAGATTGTTGAGGGCCTGCTGATTGGGAACGACGATCGCGCCCTGCACGCCGTTCTGGCTATAGTCGGGCAGGAAATCGGCGGTGTTGGAATCGACGTCCCAGAGCGGGGGATGCAATTCGTAGCGCAGGCCGTAGTTGAGGGTGAGGCTCGGCGTGATCTTCCAGTCGTCCTGCCCGTAGAAGGCCCAGGCATAGCCGAGGCCGTTCATCGCAGGAGCTTTGACCACGGCGGCGGCGGTGTAGTCGGGATAGCCCAGCAGGAATTGCGCGAAGGGCGCGCTGACCGGATTGCCGGCAGAGTCGTAGCCGTCGATGGCCTGGCCGATGTCGGACGAACTGTCAAAGGCGTACTGGCCGGAGACATAGTTGCCGAAGACGTTGTCGTCGTGATCGGTCATGCGGCGGAAGTCTCCGCCGAATTTGTAAGTGTGCTGGCCGTGGGTCCAGGTGATGTTGTCGAGGACCTGGATGATGTTGCTGCGCTGCTTCGAAGGCTCTGCGCCGCCGGTGGGCATGAATCCGACGATGGTAGTGTTGGGGACCTCGGGCTGCGTGTCGACCTGGGGCACGGAGAGGCCGACTTCGCTGAGATACTGCGCGGTGGTGCCGGCCATTTCGGTCGCGGTGTCGGTGCCGTTGAATCCGGCGCGGACTTCATTGACGAGCGTGGGGCGGATGATCCAGTTCCACGCGAGGGTGAGGCCCTGATCCGTTTCCGGCTGCTGGAACGGGCCGGTGGAGACGCTGCCCGCGTTGTAGCAGAAGAAGGGGCAGGAAATGTCGGGCGCGGAGGTCACCGAGCGGTCCGTGTAAGTGAAGCGCGCAAAGATGGAGTGGGCGGCGCTGATGGCTCGATCGATGCGGAGATCGCCCTGGTTGCTGGAGATGGGCGAGGGGAAGTTGACGGCGTAGTTGTTGGAGTAGGAATCGGACGGGCCGGTGTTGGGCGCGGGCATGAGGTACCGCATGAAGTTGGCGGAAATCGCGGAGACCGGCACGGCATTGCACGGAATCGGCGTGACGCCGTCCGGCTGGTACACGTTGGCGACGTTCATGCCCGGATCCTGGGCTGCGAGGTAGGCGCAGATATTGCCGTTGCGCATGGCAGCGGAAGGCACGCTGGCGACGATGGGCGTGTCGTGCGGCAGGCGCAGGCCTTCGTAGCTGGCGAAGAAGAAGGTTTTGTCGCGGCCGTTGTAAACGTTGGGGATGATGACAGGACCGCCGAAGAATCCGCCGAAGTCATTCATGATGAGCTTCGGCTTGCTGGTGGCAAAGGGATTGCCGGAGTCGAGCGCGGCGTTCTCGTGATTCTCGAAGACGCCTCCGTGGAAGGCGTTTGTGCCGCTCATGGAAGTGGTGGTGACGTCGGCGACACCACTGAACTCGGCGTTGTTGTTCGTCTCGCTGACGCGGATTTCGGAGATGGAGTTGAACGAGGGGAAGAGCTCGTTGATGGGGCCGCTGTTCTCGACATCGACGCTGCTGATGCCGTCGATGGTGAACGACATGAGCGCGGGGGTGGTGCCTTCGACGGCGAGGTCGCCGCTGTCGTCGGTCTGGACGCCGGGTTCGGTAGTGAGCGTGGAGATGGGGCTGGTGGAGCCGCTGGCACGGGAGTAGATGGCGACGGGGAGATCGTTGAGTTCGGTGCCGGTCTTGGTGACAGCGATGCTGGAGACGTCGGTGGTGATAACGCCGGCGGAGCTGGCCTGCACGACCACGGTTTCGGTGCTGGAGCCTGCCTTGAGCGAGGCGTCGACGCGTTTGGTTTCGCGCGCCGCGAGATCGAGATCGGAATAGGTGGCTTTGCTGAAGCCATTGCCGGAAACGGTGACGACGTAATGGCCGGCCTCGAGATTGACGAAGCTGTAGCCACCGGCTGCGTCGGTGGTGGTCGTGCGAATGGCGGCGGTGCCCGAATTGGTGAGGGTAACGGCAGCGCCGGGCACGATGGCTCCCGTGGAGTCGACGACGGTGCCGAGGATGGAGCCGAAGGTGGATTGAGCACGCGCCGGGAGGGAGCTGAGGAGAAAAAGAAAGGCGAGAAGCCAGAGCGCGGGTGCGGTTCTGGAGCGGGGAGACCGGAGACGCAGGGAGACTGCGTCGGCGGTTTTGATCATCTTGGTCACCTCCTGCGAATGCGGGGCGTGGCTTACTGCGCAACAGCTTCGTCCGGCGAAACCCTCAGCGAGCGGGGAACGAGGCGCGAGCGAGGCTCGGGTCAGTCTGCCTGGACGGGATGGTTCATCGTACATTCACAATCGCGGAGAGACAACGGAATTGGAGTCGCGGGCTCGGGTGGGGAGAGAATCCCACTCAAGCCAACAGGAGGCTTGGGCGAGGCACTCGGCGATTTAGCGGCGTGAGCGACGGAGGAAGCGCGCGACGGGTCCGTGGCCGGGGCGCGACTCGCGCAGGAGACGGGTGAAGGACCAAATGAGAAATCCTATGCCGGAGAGGACGACAAGGCTGAGGCCGTCGAGGGCCATTTGATTGCCGGAGATGGACATCGCACTTCCCTGTCTTCGATTGAAGGCAGGAAGGCAGAAGCGCGGCGCAAGGAAGGCGTAAGGGTTTTGTAAAGGCGTCAGATGGCGCGATGGTGCGCTTAGTCAGCGACCATGAGTTCGCCGGGGAGGATGGGGCGGGTGCGGGGCAGGATACCGCGAGCGGCGAGGGATCCGAAGACGACGTACACAGCGATGTAGATGGCGAGCTTGACGACGTCGGTGGTGTGGTTTTTCGGCAGCGTCTTCCAGAGTACGAGCAGGACGGTCTGTGCGGCCGTGACGGACCAGACGGCTCCGTAGAAGTAGCGGCGCTCCCAACCTTCGCCCTGGGTGGAGCGGCGCACTCGCGGCAGAACGCCGAGCAGGCCGAGCAGCAAAATGACTGCGAGCAGCGGCGTGTAGCCGTGCTGGTAGATCTGTTTCAGGCGCCACTGGCCGGACCAGGCGGCCCACGCGAGTCCGGCGAGGTTGAGGAGCGCGAAGTTGAGCAGCGCGTTCCACGCAAAGGTGTAGCAGATGCAGCGGTAGAGCGGGTTGCGGCGATCCTCGTCGAAGCGGAGGATGTAGGGCGCGGGCTCTGCGCCGGGAAGCTGGCCGAAGAGCGCGGCAATGCCGGTGCCAGCGAGCACGCAGGCGAGCCAGATCCAGTTCGCGCGGCTGCCGCCGTGCTCGAAGAGGCTGAAGGTGAGCGGCCCCGGCGCGAGGAAGAAGACCCAGATCCAGATGGGCCAGTGGGCGGCGCGATACCGGCGGGTGTTGCGCGTGCGCATTTTGCGCCGGCTGGCGTATTCGACGCGGACGGAGAGGGTCATGGACGTTGTGATTATATTTCCGCGGCGATAGCGTCGCGCGAAACGGGCGTGAAGGAGATGGTCAGCAGGTCGCCTTCAACGGCGATCTGAACATCTTCGAGCGAGCGCACGACCCAGTCGGCGGAAACGAGACTTTCGAGCGAATGCGAGAAGAGGGTCGCGAGGACTTTGCATCCGGCGGCGTGGCCGGCTTCGGCGCCGGATGCGGAGTCTTCGATGACCAGGCAATCTTCCGGGGCAACTCCGAGGATTGCGGCACCCTTGAGGTAAGGCTCGGGATGCGGCTTGCCGTTCGCGACCATGTCGGCAGAGACAATGCGGGCGGGGACGGGGACGCCTCCGTGGGCCATGCGGCTGCGCGCGAGGCGATCGGTCGCGGAGGTGACGACGGTCCAGAACTTCTCAGGAAGAGCAGCGAGAATGGCACGCACGCCATGAAGCATTTCCACACCGATGTTGTCGTTGAGCTCCATCTGCTCAAGCCACTCCAGCTCTTTTTGGTCGTTGAGATCGGGGCGCAGTTCGCGGACGGTTTCGATGGCGCGGCGCCCGTGCGCGATGCGAATGGCGAGCGCGGGCTCGACCGCGCGAGAACGCGCCCATGTTTCCCAGCTGCGCTCGACGGATCCGATGGAGCTGATGAGGACGCCGTCCATATCGAACAAAATGCCGCGCAGATGCAGGACAACGGGGGAAGGAGCGGGCGAACTACCCATGAAATCAGGGTAGCAGTTCGGGATGATTCGCTCTGCGAGCATGAGGCAGCAAAAAGCAGGCGGGAAGACAGTCGAAGTCGTGTTACCCTCACTCTTTCTTTGTGAAGGCTCGCGCATCCTCAGCCGGTTCCTGTATGGAAATGTGCGAAGTTGAGAATTTGGCGACGCCGAGGGCTGCACTTTTGCGAACGGCCGGATATCGGATGGGATGGACGGCCGCGCTGATGGCGGTGGCGCTGCTTGCTTCCGGCGGCTGTTCGCGGCGGGCGCCCGCTCCCGCGCAGACGGCGGAGCACGATCCGCTGGAGATTCCGCAGACTCCGGAAGGTGCGGTGATCTGGCGGGGGAAAACAATCTTTGATCACACGCCGAGCCAGGTGCAGGGCTGGCGCGGAGATCGGTTGTCGTGCGTGGACTGCCATTTGAAAAGCGGGACGCAGGCGTTTGCGGCGCCGATGTACGGAACGGCGAACGACTATCCCTCGTTCAGCGCGCGCGCGAGGCGAACGATCACGCTGGAGGAGCGGCTGCAGGAGTGCTTCGTGCGCAGTGAGAACGCGCCACCGCCGAACGCGCAGGGCGATGTGATACAGCCGCTGGTGGCGTATATCCACTGGCTTTCGCGCGATGAGCTGAAGGATCGCGCGGCGACGGGGCGCGGGTATGGAGACTTTCCCGATCTGAAGGGCGATGCAGGGCGCGGACGAACGCTCTATGCGAAGAAATGCGCGGGTTGCCACGGGCTGGAGGGCGCGCCGAATCCGGCAACGCTTTCGCCGCTGTGGGGGCCAGAGTCGTGGAACGATGGAGCGGGAATGAACCATGCGGAAGTGCTGGCGGCGTTCCTGCTGCGGAACATGCCTGCGGACAAGCCGGGAACGTTGTCGGCGCAGGAGGCGATGGACATTGCGAAGTACGTGGATTCGCGGACGCGGCCGAGGTTCAACAAGGCGTACGTGAAGTATTGACGGCGCGCATCGCGGTTGACACGCGAAGAAGGCAGGACCTAGGCTGGGATCAGGATGATCGCGTCTTCCCTAACCTGCATGTGTTGTTGTCGCTGCGTGCGGGTGCGCGTCTGAGAATCTGGTTCGGAAATCAGAAATTCCTCAGAACCCACTCCCCGGATCGGTCCGAGTGGGTTTTTGCGTTGTACTATACCCTATAGACTTGGTGGGGAATT
>Ga0335073_10012684_pt1 | contig 11829 bp, 13 predicted proteins | sample Lox_Sample_22_FD_207093 | JGI IMG/M metagenome (GOLD analysis project Ga0335073, IMG submission 207093) | Soil microbial communities from Loxahatchee National Wildlife Refuge, Florida, United States - Lox_Sample_2.2 | ecosystem: Environmental > Terrestrial > Soil > Wetlands | place: USA... | reverse complement strand
TCCTCGAGGTTGCGCAGGACGTGAATGTTGTCGCGGTCCGCGCCCGCCCCCGGCCACCGCCGCGGACGCGAGCCGGTGGCGAGGATCAGGCGGTCGTACGCGACCTCGTCGCCGTCCGCAAGGACGACTCGCCGGCGCTCGCGGTCGAGGCTCGCTGCCGGGACGCCGAGCCGCCACTCGGCCTCGAGCGTGTCGCATGGGAATTGGACCTGGCCGACATCGTGCTCGCCGGCCAGCAGCTCCTTCGACAACGGTGGGCGCGTGTACGGCAGGTGGCGCTCTTCGCCGACCATCACGAGCCCGCCATCGAACCCGGCCTTGCGTGCAGCCTGAGCCGCCCGCAACCCGGCAAGCGATGCGCCGACGATGACCAGTCGGGATATGCTCACTTCGTACCTCCGTGTTGCCAAACTGAAGTCAGTTCGGTACTCTACGGACACCGACGGCTACTGTCAAACACCATGTCCGACAGCTCCCCCTTCCGTGTTGCGATCATCGGCGCCGGCCCGGCCGGCTTCTACGCCGCCGCTCAACTGCTCGCGGTTGCCGAGCCAGAGTTCGCCGTCGATCTGTACGACCGGCTGCCGACGCCCTACGGACTGGTCCGATCGGGCGTGGCGCCGGATCACCCGAAGATCAAGTCGGTCACCCGCGCCTACGACAAGACGTCCCAGCACGAGCGCTTCCGCTTCTTCGGCCACGTCGAGCTTGGCAGCGATATCGGGCGCGAGGATTTGCTCGAGCATTACCACGTCGTCCTGTACACGCTCGGGACGTCCACCGATAAGCGGCTCGGGATCCCGGGCGAGGATCTCCGCGGCTCGCACGCCGCGACGGAGTTCGTCGCCTGGTACAACGGTCACCCCGACCACTCCGGTCTCGAGGTCGATCTCCAGGCCATGCAGGCGGTGGTCGTGGGAGCGGGCAACGTGGCGATCGACGTCGCGCGAATGCTCGCGCTGGCGCCCTCCGAGCTCGAGATCACCGACACGGCCGACCGTGCGATAGAGGTCCTTAGCGCGAGCGGAATCGAGGCGATCACCATCCTCGCGCGCCGCGGTCCGCTCCAGGCAGCGTTCACGAACCCGGAGTTGCTCGAGATGGGCGAGCTCGAACGCGGGGACGTCGAGGTCGTCGGGGCCGAGCTCGACGAGCTGTCGGCGACCGCGCTCGAGGAAGCGGACAAGACGCGCCGGCGCAACGTCGAAATCATCCAGGAGTACGCCGCCCGGCCAAAGACCGGCAAGCCGATCACCGTACGCTTCCGCTTCCTCGCCTCCCCGGTCGAGCTGCTCGGCGACCCGGGCGGTCATGTCCGCGCGGTGAAGATCGAGAACAACGAGATCGTCGTGCGCGACGACGGTTCGCTCGCCGCCCGAGGGCTCGGAACCTTCGAGGAGATCCCGGCCCAGCTGGTCTTCCGCTCGATCGGCTACACGGGCGTGCCGGTCGCGGGGATCCCGTTTGACGAGCGCCGCGGCCTGATCCGCAACGAGGCCGGACGGGTGTGCGACGCCGGCGGTGCCCATCAGCTCGGCGAGTACGTCTCCGGCTGGATCAAACGCGGCCCGTCCGGCGTGATCGGAACGAACAAGAAGGATTCCCAGGACACCGTCGACAAGATCCTCGAGGACGCGGTTGCCGGCCGTCTCAACGAGCCGGTCTCCGATGACATCGAGGCGATGATCGCCACGCGCTGCGCGCACGCTGTCACCTGGGAGGGCTGGCAGGCGATCAACGCGATCGAGACCGCCGCTGGTGAGGCGTCTTCTCCCGGACGGCCCCGGGTCAAGCTGACCGAGTGGGAAGCTCTTCGCGAAGCCGCGAAGAGCGCACTGACTACTCGTCGATCAGGCTGATCGCGCTCTCCGGGCAAGTGCCCTCGACGTCCCGGGCGAGCTCCTGGAGATCGTCGGGAACGTCGATTGGATCACCGCCACGGATTGTCACGTAACCCTCGTCGTCGCTGGTGAGCATCTGCGGGGCGAGCGAGTAGCAGCGGCCATGCCCCATGCACGCCTCGCTGACGGAGAGCTTCACGACCGCACGTCCCAGCGCAATGGCAGGGTGCTCAGCGACATCATGGCGCCGCCGCCGCGCTCGAACAGCTGTGCGTCGGTGGCCAGCTCGAAATTGGGGATCACCTTGAGCCACTCATCGACGGCGATCGCCATCTCACGGCGCGCCAGGTGCATGCCGAGGCAGCGATGTGGGCCGCTCGCAAACCCGAAGTGGTTATTGCGCTTGCGGTCGATCACGAACTCGTCGGCCTGCTCCCAGTGCCGAGGGTCGCGGTTCGCGCCGGACACGAGCCCGTAGACCATGTCGCCCTTCTTCAGCTGGACGCCGTGGAATTCGACGTCGCGGGTCACCTTGCGCCCGTCGCCGAAGATGATCGTGTAATAGCGAAGCGTCTCCTCGACCGCGAGCGGAATGATCTCCGGGTCCTCCACCAGCCGCTGGCGGTGCTCCGGATGCTGAGCCAGATGGTGGAACATATAAGCGAGCTCCGCCCGCGTCGTGTCGAGCCCGGCGAGCGTGAGAACGGTGCACATGTCGAGCAGCACGTCGTCATCGAGCGGCTCGTCGTCGAATTTGGCGTCGAGCAGATACGAGAACAGGTCGCCCTCTCGGTGGCCCTCGCGGCGACGATCGTCGAGCTGCTCCTTCCAGAACACGCGCATCTCACCGAGCGCGGTGGCCATCCCGGCGGCCCCTTCGGGATCACCGCCGAAGCCGCCGAAGAACGCATCGACCCATCCCACGAACACATCGGTATAGGTGATCGGCACGCCGATCACGGTCAGGAACGCCGCGGTCGGGAAGCGCAACGCGAAGGCCTCATAGAAGTCGCATTCGCCCTTGGGCACGATCGGCTCGATGAAACCCCGGCACGTCTCCCTGATCATCGGCGCCGCGGCCTCCATTGCCTTCGGCGAGAACCATGGGTTCAGGATGCGGCGGTACTTGATGTGGTCCGGGGCGTCGACCTGAGTCGGCACGAACCGGTAGATCGGATCCGGCTCCCACGGCGTGATCGACGCGCTGGAGAAGATCTCGGGGGTCTTGTAGATGTCGTTGACCGCATCGTGCCGGGTGAACACCCAGTAACCGCCCTCGGCGTACTTGTTATAGAAGTGCGGGCACGTCTCGCGCAGCTCATTGGCCAGCGTCCAGTAGGCGCCCATCTCGCGAGTCTTGGAGAAGTCGTGATGCATGACAGGACAGCCGGTGACCTCCGTCCCGTGCCGTTCCGCGATGACACTCGATTCCATGCGTGGTTACCTTTCTGTCAGCTCAGCCGGTTCTATTGGTTTGGGCGGGGTTAGGCGCCCGCGGGTGTGCCGGCCAGCGCCGCCGGCTTGCTCGATTTGACCCGCTCGGCGATGTCCTGCCCCGCGAGGAAGCCGAACACCATCGCCGGACCGAGCGTGCCACCCGCGCCGCCGTAGGTCATGCCGAGCGGCGAAGCCATGGCGTTGCCGGCCGCGTATAGGCCCGGAATCACCTCGCCGTCGAGGTCGAGGACGCGGGAGTGTGTGTCGGTCAGCGGGCCGCCCTTCGTACCGAGCGCCCCGCTGAACACCTGGATCGCGTAGAAGGGCGGGTTCTCGACCGGGCCGAGCGACGCCCGTGGCGTCCCGTCGCGCAGGGTCGGATCGCCCCACCACTGGTCCTGCGCGCTCCAGCCGCGGTTGAAGTCGGGATCGTGCAGGTCACGCGCGCCCGAGTTGAACCGCTCGACGGTCTGCTCGAGCACGTCGCCGTCGATGCCTAGCTTCTCGCCGAGGCCCTTGATGGTGTCGGAGGACGTGATCCAGTCGGTACGCGCCTTCTCGGTGCCACCGAGGCCGCCGGCGAAGCCGTACTTGTCGAGCCACTGCTGGTCGAAGATCAACCAACACGGCAGGTTCCTGTACACGCCCATGATCGTGTCCTGCTCGTGGAACGCGGCGCCGAACGCGTTGTAGTTCGCGGCCTCGTTGGTGAAGCGCTTGGCCGAACGGTTGACCATGATCGCGCCGGGCAGCGTTCGCTCGTACGTGAGGAGCTGCTGGCCGGTGGGGACGATGTCGGTCGGCATCTCAATCATCGGCATCCACCAGGCTTCGCGCATGTTCCCGAGCATCGCGCCGACGCGCATCGCCATCTTGAGGCCATCGCCCTGGTTCGTCTCGACCGCGACCGTGTGGGTGCACGGGCCGCGCAGGAACGCCCGCTTGAGCTCGGCGTTGCGCTCGAACCCGCCGGTTGCGATGACCACGTTCGGTGCCCGAACTTCCTTACGCCCTTCCGGAGTCTCGAACACGACGCCCGCCACGGCACCGTCCTCCATGATCAGCTCGACTCCGCGATGGGTCGTCTGCGGCTCGACACCCCGGTCGAGACATGCCTTGAGCAGCCGGCCGCCGAGCGCAAGACCCATGCCGCGCTCGTCGTTGTCGGCGCGGCGCTGCATCTCCTGCGGGTCAAGTGCCTCCGGGATCGCCTGGCCGAGCGTGGTCTCGCCGATCGTGAGGTGGTAGCTCGGGTAGTACGGGGAGATGTGGACGCGAGAGCCCCACTCGCCGAGCTCGCCGTAGGGATAGATCGCGGTCTCGAGCGAGCGGCCGCCCTGGGGGAGTCCCCCGCGCTGCTCGGGGTGATAGTCCGGGAAGTCGGGAACGGCGCGGAACTTGACCGGAGTGCGCTCATCGAGCCAGCGCACCATCTCGGGTCCGACGTCAAGGTAGGTCTCGGCCATCTCGTCGGTGATCGTGTCGTTCGACAGCGCCTTGAGGTACTCCGCCGCCTGCTCGCGCGTGTCGCCCTTCTCCGGCGGCTCGTGCTGATTGAGCGGGATCCAGATCATGCCGCCCGAGTAGACCGTCGTGCCGCCGATGGTCTCGCCCTTCTCGAACAGGCCGACGTTCGCACCCAGCTCGGCCGCGGTCACCGCTGCGGTGAGCCCCGCCGCTCCGGTTCCTAGAACGATGACGTCGTAGTCGGCCATCGGGGTCTCCTCCCGTCCTCGCTACGTAATCGAATTCACTTCAGGTCGGGTAAGGTAGCAACGGCGGCACCGCCGTGTCAACGTTCGCTGGGTCATTCCGCTGCGCCGACGTCCGGATATAGACTTTCAAGCTGAGTTCACTTTGAATCATCGTGCGAGCCACCAGCGGCCCGTCGATCGAGAAAGGAAGGGGCAGGAGCCATGGCCGGAGGACCGCTCGAGGGCAAGGTCGCAATCGTCACAGGCGCCGCCATGGGCATGGGGGAGGCGACCGCGCGAGTGTTCGCCGCCGCCGGGGCGCAGGTGCTGGTCACCGACGTCAACGCCGAGCTCGGCCAGACGGTGGTTGACGGCATACAGGCCGACGGTGGGTGCGCGTCGTTCTGCCGGGCCGACGTTTCCAAGCCGGCCGACGCCGACGCCATGGTTCGCGCGGCTGTCGAACGCTATGGACGGCTCGACTGCGCCGTCAACAACGCCGCGGTCACCCCCGATACGCATCCGATCGCCGAACTCGACGAGGCCGAATGGGACCGGATCATCGCGGTCGACCTTAAGGGCGTTGCACTCTGCCTGAAGTACGAGGTGGCGCAGATGCTCTCCCAGGGCGACGGTGGCGCAATCGTGAACATCGGGTCAGTGAGCGCGCACCGCCCCCAGCCGGCAAACGCGGCGTACGTCGCCGCCAAGCACGGCGTGCTCGGCCTGACCAAAGTGGCGTCGCTCGAGAACGCCCCGCAAGGGATCCGCGTCAACACGGTCTGCCCGGGTGCGATCGATACCCCGATGATCCGTGACGCGCTCGAGACCGTCGGCTTGACCGAGGCGGAGTTCGCTCCGGTGCTGAGCCTGTTCGGACGCTTCGGGAAGCCCGAGGAGGTCGCCCAGGCCAGTCTGTGGCTGTGCTCAGACGCCGCGTCGTACGTGACCGGCGCGATTCTCAATGTGGACGCGGGCTACACGTCGCGCTAGCGCACACAGCTTGACGACCCGAACGCCGAGCCATAAACTGAATCGAAGTAAGCTCAAATACGAGACGCCGCCAGTAACGAGAGGGAGCTATGACCGCCACCAACGAATCGTCCGTCGACAGCGCGAGCCTTCAGGCGCTACAGGACCGAACCGACATCGCGGATGTCCTCTACCGGTACTCCTCGGCGGTCGACTCGTTCGACACCGCCGGTGTTCGCAGCACGCTCGCCGACGACCTGTGGGCCAAGTACGGAAACGGCGACCCGGTCGAGGGTGGCGACAAGCTTGCCGACTGGATCGCTGGCGCCACCGCCACCGTGATCTGGCAGCACCACCTCCTCAACGTCTACCACGTCACTATCGACGGCGATCACGCCAAGACGGTCTCGTATCTGACGTCCTATCAGGTGTTCGAGGAGAACCCGGACGCCGCGATCATCCTCGTCGCGAGGTACCACGACGAGCTGCGGCGTACGCCGGCAGGATGGAAGATCAGCAAGCGGATCATGGAGCTGCTGTGGGGCGAGGAGAAGGCCGACGAGGGCTACCTGGCGAGCCTCGGCGGTCGCGGGCCCAAGGTATGGGCGCGAAGCTGACAACCACCGTCCGAGGAGACAACCATGGCAATCGTTCGAACAGCCTGCACGATGACGCTCGATCCCAAGGACCTCGACGAGGTCGTCGGGATCTTCGAGAAGTTCATCAAGGACGTGCAGGAAAACGATCACGGCGTGCTCGCCTACCACTACTTCATCGACGAGGATCCGCTGACCATCCACGTGATCGAGTGGTATGAGAGCCCGCAGGCGATGCTCGACCACTACGCAAAGCTCGACCTCGAGGCGGCCGGACGTCTGGTCCAACTCGTCGAGCTCTCCCCGTTGCACTACTACGGGAACCCGACGCCGGCGGAAGAGGCGCAGATGGCGGGGTTCGGCACGGTGCTCATCCATCGCCCGCTGGCAAGCATCGAGGAGACCGCGGCAAAGGCCTAGTCGATCTCTCCTTTCCGCTCGGCGTGGGAGGCGGTCGCCGACGCCACGGGGCTCGGCGACGGGACGTCGTTGCTCGATCTTGGATGCGGAGACGGAGCGTTCTGCGCGTTCGCGGCTGACCGCGACGCCATCGTCCACGGTGTCGATGCCGAGCCCGACGCAGTTGCTGCCGCGCTGGAGCGCGTTCCGGGCGGGGATTTCCGGCTCGCAATGATGGAGAGCCTGCCCTGGGTCGATGCGTCATTCGACGTCGTCACGTCGTTCAACGCGCTGCAGTACGCGCTAGATCCAGAAGAGGCGCTGATAGAGGCTGCGCGTGTCGTCCGCACTGACGGTCAGATCGCTGTGTGCAAATGGGGACCGCCGTCCCAGAACGAGTTCTTCGCCTTCCTCACCTCGATCGGTGCCGGTGGCGTCGGACGGGGCCGGCTCCCGGTTGGCGATCCGGTCGAGGATGCGATCCGCTCCGCGCCTGTCGAGGTGCTCTCGACCGGTGAGGTGTCGGCTCCGATCGAGATGGTCGATGACGCAGCACTCCAGAAGTCTCTGTCCCGGGCGGGAGTCGCGCCCGATGCGGTCCGGATCGGGCCGGGGATCTCGGTGATCGGTGCCGCCGCGCCGTACCGCCGGCCCGACGGTGGCTATCGCTTCGAGAACCGGTTGAGGTACTGGTTGCTGGGGGGTTTCCGATGAGCGTGGAGGTCGCGCGCGGCGTTGGTCCCGCGCGGCTCGACATCGCCTACGAGCGCTTCGGAGATCCCGACCGGCCTCCGCTCCTGCTCGTCATGGGCCTGGGGACACAGATGCTCGGTTGGCCCGACGGCTTCTGCTCGGCGCTAACCGCCCGCGGCGTGCACGTGATCCGATTCGACAATCGCGACATCGGTTTGTCGACTCATCTGACGAACGCGGGGGCGCCGGACCTGCGGGCGGTGATGCGCGGCGACGTGTCATCGGCGCCTTACCGGCTCTCCGACATGGGCGGCGACGTGATCGGCCTGCTCGACGAACTCGAACTCGACAGCGCGCACCTCGTCGGCGCTTCGATGGGCGGAATGATTGCCCAGCTGCTGGCGATCGAGCATCCCCGCCGCGTGCGTTCTCTGACCTCGATCATGTCGAACACCGGTGATCGTTCGGTGGGGCAGGCAACTCCTCGAGCCCTCGCCGCGCTGATGTCGCCGCCGGCGGCGACCCGCGGGGAGGCGATCGAGCGGACCGTGTCGATTCTGCGCATCACTGGCTCACCCGGCTTCGACCTCGACGAGGCCGAACTCCGCCGGCGAACGGGCCTGGCCTTCGACCGCTCCCACGATCCCCTCGGCGTCGCCCGCCAGTTCGCCGCGATCGGCGCGTCCGGCGATAGGACCGACGCGCTCCGGTCGGTCTCCGTGCCGACGCTGGTCGTGCACGGCGCCGACGATCCGCTCGTCAACGTCAGCGGTGGCCGCGCCACCGCCCGATCCATCCCCGGGGCCGAGCTCGTCGTCTATGACGGAATGGGCCACAACCTGCCACGTGAGCTGTGGGCCGATATGGCACGGCGCATTGGCGAGGTCGTCGAGCGGGCAGAAGCGGAACGGCGACGCGGCGCGTAGGCGGTCGATCAGACCCAACTGGGGTTCAGACGGCGGTGACGAGCCCGCCGTTGGGGCTGATCGTCGCCCCCACGAAAAAGGCAGCATCGTCGGACGCGAGAAATGCGACCGCCGCCGCCACCTCCTCCGGCGTGCCGAGGCGACCCGCCGGCGTGCGAACGACGTTCACTTCGCGCGCCACGCCGACCTGGGCCTTGGTCCGCGTCGTGTCGATGAAGCCGGGAGCGATCGCGTTGACCCTGATCCCCTGAACGATCACCTCCTTCGCTGTCGCCTTCGTGAAGCCGAGGACCCCTGCCTTGGCCGCCGAGTAATGCGGATGTCCCGTGCACCCTTCGATTCCGCAGACCGACGCCATGTTGACGATCACGCCCGCGCGTCGCTCGGCCATCCGGCGCGCCGCTGCCCGCGTCCCGTAGAACGTCCCGTCTAGGTGGACCGACATGACGAACCGCCACTCCTCGTCAGTCAGGCGGGCGAGCGCCTCGAGCGGTGTCTGGATCGGGCCGACGGCCTGCTCGGCCTGCTGCTGTTTGATCAGCGGCGTGATCCGGGCCACGTGGGACATCGCCAGCGCGCCGGCGTTGTTGACCATGATCGCCAGCGGACCTAGCTCGGACTCGACCTTCGACACCGCTTCCTCGACCGAGTCGCTGTTGCTGACGTCCACCTGGATAGCTGCAGCTCCGGGTAGGTCGGCGACGATCTCCTGCGCCGTGTCCACGGACAGGTCGAGCGCGGCGACAGTCGCGCCCTCCTCGGCGAGGCGACGGCAGATGGCTGCGCCGATTCCCGATCCGCCGCCGGTGACCGCGGCCACCTTGCCTTCGAAGCGCATCATGGACTGAACTTACCTCAATTCGATTCCTGGTTCAAGCCCGGATCCGCGTCGCGCTATAGAAGGCGACGTACCGAGCGATTTCGCCGTCGGCGGTCAGTTGAGCGGTCGAGAAGAAGCTGCCGCCGCCGGCGATGCCCTCGATCACGCCTTCGACGAACACGCGGCTGCCTCGCTGCCACAAGCCTGTGATGATCTGTTGCGCCGGGCTCCGCCCGCGGTCGGTGACCCAGCCCCGCAACAGCGCCTCTCTCCCGCAATACAGGACACGCTCGCTCCCGCCGGCGTAGGGCGGATGGGAGTAGATCGTGTCGGCGCTGAAACGCGACGCCGCCTCGCGGAACCTCGACGTCATGAGGTCGGCGAAGTAGCGTCCGAGCACGGTTCGTGCGTCGGGGGCGGCATTTCCATCACCGGCGTCGCGGGCGGGGACGAGCGCTGCGCGCAGCCACACGAGTCTCGATACGGCGCCGGCGTCGTCGCAACGCAATCCGACGATGCACGTCTCCTGGCGACCGTCGCCGACGCGTTCGATCTCCGCCCAGCAGGCGTCGTCGGCATGCGCCACGCCAACGACGGTCAGACTCGACGGCGCGAGCCGTGCGAGCGCCTGCCTGGCGTTATCCGCGCCGTGAGTCGATCCGACTGCGGCGGCCCGGCCCTGCTCTGGACTGGCGATCCAGGTGCGAACATCAGGCGCCAAGCAGCTGCCGGACGCTCGCCGGTCCGAGCCCCCCACGATCGCCAGCACGCGGTCGAGAGCGGCTCCACCTGAGCCTCGCCAACCCGACGAGTCGACCTGAACTGAACTCATATAGTGATATTACAGGTCCCGCAGGCGCGGGCATGACCTACGAGGCCAGCTGGTACTGGGAGTGGGAGGTGAGAGCCGCGTTAATCGCCTCAGCGGCGCGAATCATGCGACGGCCCTGTCGTCTGACCCTCTGCGCCTCGGGCGTGTTCCACCCGACCGGATGCTCCAGCCGTTCGTTGCCGCCGTCGAGAAGATCGTTGGCGATGACCTCCAGCAGAGCGCGAGGGGCAACCATTCGCACTTCGTCCGGCGATTCGCCCCAGGCGAGCGTGTCGAGCTGCTCAACGCACAGGTCGACGACGGTTCGGAGGCGCTGTCCGTCCTCGCGCGTCGGCAGCGGTTCCCCAAACGGCCGGTCGAGCTCACAGGCGAGCTGGATACGGAGCGCTCGCGCGACCTCCTTCGCCAAGAGCGGGCTCAACGTCACGCCAACGCGTTCGTCGCCCCGAGGCCGGGACGGGAGTGTCTCCATCTTTCCTCTCCTCTCTTTCCGGTCGGAGCTCGCTCTCTCGCATCGCTGACTGGGACCGAGGTGCGGATGGTATTGCCGAAGTTGGATTCAGGTCAAACCGCGCCCCCTCTATGCGTTCGGATAATCCGAACGCCGGCGACGAGACCTTCCCCAGCCGGGCGTCGGCTCAGGCGCCTATCATTTCCCGGGCACCGCCATTCGCCCCAGCCAGGAGAGAGCGTGCCACCGACACGGCAGGGTTCCACCCGCAGACGCGATACCGGCGCCGCCGGTACCTCCTCGCGGAGCAAACGCGACGAGATCCTGCGGACCGCGACCGCCTATTTCGGCGAGAACGGCTACGAGGCGACCAAGCTCGCCGACGTCGCCGCCGCCGTCGGGATCGGCTCGACCGCCCTTTATCACTACTTCGAGTCCAAGCTGCACTGCCTGTACGTGATCATGGCCGACGCGCTCGGCTTCTTCCGGACCGAGTTCGACATCAGAACGAACCAGCACGACGACTACCTCGACGCGCTCATGGCCGTGCTGCGTGGGGCCTACGAGCTCAACGAACAGGACATACTGCGCAACCGGGTTCTCGTCGCCGAGCAGGGACTGGTCGCCGTCCGCCGGACGTCTCCACGTGAAGAGGAAGCGCGCACGCTCGCTCGCGCGCGGATCCGGGACGTCGAGTTCACCTGGGCGACCTTCCTCGTACGCGGAATGGAGCAGGACATCTTGCCCGAGGCCGATCCGCGCCTGCTCACCCGCGCGCTCCTCGGGCTCTACAACAGCATCTGGCACTGGTATCGCCCGCGCGGCCAGGTCAGCCTCGATGAGGTGACCGAGTTCTACATCCGCCGGCAGCTGGCGGTGCTCGGTCTACCGCCGGCTTTGGCGGACGGCGACCGGTCTGCGATCCCGACGGTCGCGGGGAAGGCGGCGTCTTCCTCGCGCGGGGCTCGCGGTCGCCGGCGGACTACCCGCTAGCCACGGGTCGCTCGCTCTCTCGACCCCGCCAGCTAGCCGCTCGCCCCCCGGGGTCACCCCGCCAGCTAGCTACTCGCCACCGGGGTCACCCCGCCAGCTAGCTACTCGCCCCCGGGGCCACCCCCGCCAGCGTCTCTCTCCCGACGCGCTGGAGGTCCCTGAGGTACGCGAGGTG
>Ga0335073_10012683_pt1 | contig 11829 bp, 9 predicted proteins | sample Lox_Sample_22_FD_207093 | JGI IMG/M metagenome (GOLD analysis project Ga0335073, IMG submission 207093) | Soil microbial communities from Loxahatchee National Wildlife Refuge, Florida, United States - Lox_Sample_2.2 | ecosystem: Environmental > Terrestrial > Soil > Wetlands | place: USA: Florida... | reverse complement strand
AGACCGGCGAGACGCACATCTCATGCAAATGCTCATGCGGGCTGATCTGAATCTGTCCCACCGCGCCGGCGCGCGACGCGTTCGCCGCCTGTCCCGGACTGGCGATTCCCTCGGTCAGCACGATCGCACCACGCACATCCTTGCCGGCGAAATCCTCGGCGGCGCCATCGCCGACATAGACCAGCCGGCCCGTTACCCCCTCGGCCGGCGAGGAGCGCGAGAAGGAATGCGTGATGCTGGTCAGCACCTGGTTGTCCACGTCCACCCGGGCACGCCCCGGCAAGCTGATATACGCGTCGTGGTGCAGCAGCTCCGTGCGGTAGCCATATTCGTCCAGCCGCGCCTTCACGTATCGCAGGCTGGTCAGTTCATCCGGCGTGCCCGACAGCTTCACCCAGCGGGCGAACTCCTGCATGTGCCCCATCAGCACCGTCCCATCGACGGCATTGCACAGCGAGCTGCGGAGTTGATCGGGCATCGGGGGCCTCCTGTGTCGCGAGATCGCTCGCAGCGTGCCGGCCATGCCAGGGAATGGCAAGCGGTGGCGGCCGCTCGTTGACGCATATCAATGCGGCAGCGGCGAAATCGCGGCAGGAGGCGACACTGGCCCAGGAAAGGAGGCACGACGTGATCGCCCCATCGCACGGCGCGTCCGCGCGCCGCGGTTCGACCCTGCCGCTGCAAATGCTGGTTGGTCTCCTGCTTGGCCTGCTCGTCGGCGTGGAATGGCCGGGTCTTGGCAAGCATTTGCAGCCGATCGGCACCGCCTTCATCCAGGCGATCCAGATGATCGTCATCCCGCTGATCTTCTCGGCGGTGACGCTGGGCGTCTATCGCATGGGCGAGAACGCACGCCAGCTCGGCCGCGTGGCCGTGATCGCGTTCGTCTGGTTCTACCTCGCATCATTTTTCGCGATTGTGGTCGCGCTGGGCGTTAACGGCGTATTCCACCCTGGTGCCGGCGCCAATGTCGTCGCCACCGGCAAGATCCCGGGCAACCTCGCGCTGTCGGTGGATTGGACGCGATACTTGCTCGACCTGATCCCCACCAACGCCATCGCCGCAATGGCGGCGCAGCACGTGCTGCCGACGCTGGTGTTTGCCGTGTTGTTTGGTCTCGGGCTGGCCCGGATCGGCGAAACCGGCCGACCGATCGTCGCCTTGCTCGAGGCCGTGATGGCGACGATGTTCCGCGTCGTCGGCTGGATCGTCGCGACCGCCCCCTATGCGATCTTTGCCATCATGGCGTGGTTGTTCGCCACCCAGGGGATGGCCACCATCGGCGCGCTCGTGAAGCTGATCGGGCTCATGTATGTCGGCCTGATCCTGATGGTGCTGGTGTTCTGGGTCGTGTTGGCCGTGCTGGGCGAGAACCCCATTGCCGTCACCAGGCGCGTGCTCGAGCCGGTGCTGTTGGGTTTCACCACCCGCTCCTCCGAGGTCACGCTACCGGTGCACATGGAAAAGCTGGAGGCCATGGGCGTGCCGAACAAAGTGGTGTCACTGGTGCTGCCGCTCGGCTACAGCTTCAACCTCGACGGCAGCACTTTGTACATCACCCTGGCTACCACATTCCTTGCCGAGGCGTATCACCTGCAACTGACCTGGTCCTCCGAGCTGACCATCATCATCACCGCAATGATTGCCAGCAAGGGGATCGCCAACGTCCCATCCGGCGGGCTGGTCGCGCTGGCGACGGTGTTGACTGCCGTTGGCCTGCCAATCGAGGCGATCGCCATCATCGCCGGGGTGGACGCGTTCATGGACATGGGGCGCACCGCGGTGAACGTGTTTGGCAACACGGTGGCCGTGAAGCTGGTGCAGAAGCTGGGCGGGCGTGCCATGCAGGAAAGCGACATGCCGCCGGAGCTGACGCGGGCTAGCGGGCCAGAGCTGCACGCGCCGGCACAGTGAACCGACAGGGCAGACCAGCGTCGACCTGGTGTTAACGGAGCACTTTCTCGAAGAAGTAGCGGCGAAGCCCGGAACCCACTGTCTTATTGCTCAGTGTGTCAGCAATTTCCTCTCGCACCAGGTCGTAGCCGGCGGCATTGTACAAGGCAAGCGCGGCGGTTTGGATTGCCGCCGTGCTGAGCTGGAGACAACGAATGTTGCGTCGGCGGCACTCGTCTTCGGCATATTGGAGCATCCGCCTCGCGATGCCTCGCCGTCGAGCCGACGGCTTGACATACATGCGCCGCAACTCCATCGCTTGTTCCGGGGCGGGCTCGAGGCCAAAGGTGCCGATGATCTCATCACCTGCGGCGGCCACCCAGAAGCCACCCTTCCGGTCGCCGTAATAGGCCGAAATGCCATCAATTTCATCGGCCAGAGCGCGTTCGATGTATGCTTCGAACGCGTCGCGCAGCTCAGGTGGGCTGAGAAGCTGGTTGACGGTAATGAATAATTGCCGGACCTGGGGAGTGTCATCGTCGGCAAATAAGCGGATTGCAATCTGGGTAGCCACGTAATCCACCTGCCGATCGCGGATCATGACCGAACCTTCAAACTTCGTAATCTATCGGCTGATCACCATCACTCGCGCCAGATTCCTGCCTCTGTCCATCCGAGCTCGCTGAATTCGGCTGCGCGGAATGGCGCCTCCTCTGCGGAGAAGAATTCGTCGAGTTGTGGCGGTGGCACGGAAGTGCCGCTGAGCATGGCGTGCGCCTGGCCGCGATGATGGTTCTGATGCAAGAACAGATGCAGCAGGAGGCGATCCGCGCGCTCTGCTTGCACGTGAGTGTCCCGGTGGACGCGAATGACGCGATCGAGTGCGGCTTCGTCGAGCGCCTCGCACCAGTCGATGAGTCGGCGATCAACTGCTGCTTGTGCGGGGCGGAGGTCGGAGACGGTTCGGCAAGGGATAGGATCGGACCACGCGGCCGGGCCGAGTGTGCCTCCTTCCAGCGCATCAACGTAAAAGCGATCGATAATCAGGATGTGATTCAGGGTCGCCTGAATGGATGGAAAGAAACTTACCCGCGGAGCTTCGAAATGGGCCTGCGTCAGCTTGCTACAGGCAGCGAGCAGGCGATGGTTCGCCCACGCGTTGTTGTATGCCATCGCGCGCAGGGTCTGAATATGAGAGGCGGGCATGGACTCCTCGACATTTTCTCGTCGACGCGCACATGTCTGGTCCCAATGGCTGCCGTTGGCAAAGGATCCTTTGTCAGGTTTCGCATGATGCTTTGTCATGCATGGCCGCTCGCGCGGTCCGGCGCTTCTCTGATTTCGGGTCGTCGTTGGTTGCTCCCGGGCAAAACAGCTCAATCGATTGCCTGCCAGGGCCAGACAGCCTCCGGTACGCTGCCACCGTCCGTGGGATGTGCGGCGCGGTACGCCGCCACATAGCCGTGCGCGATAGTGCGCACCGCGTCGCCGATCCTGTCGTAGACGGAGTCGTCCAGATTGGCGAACGACACGCGCACGGACCAGTCCGGGGCATGAAATCCGCCACCATTCAGCAAGACGATGCCGTGATCGCGGGCCAGGCGAAACACGATGTCGAGTGGATGTACCGTCTCGGTAATGAACCGTGCCACGTCATTGCCCAGGTATTTGCGTAGCCAAAACTCGATGTCTATCAGGCCGTAGTAATTATCAAACAGAGCGCCGGGCTTTGCCTCCAGGCCCAGGCCGTCGACCAACGCGGCGACCCGCCGGCGCAGGATGGCGATGCAGGCCTGACGATAGGCGCGCTTGTGGTCCGCCAGTTCGACCAGCGAGAACAGGGTCATCATCGCCTGCTGCGGCGGCGACAGGCCGGCGGTGTGGTTCAGTGCGACGTCGCGGCTGTCTGCCACCATACGGTCGATGAAGCGCATCTTGCGCGGTTCGAGCGCCAGCATCCCATAACGCTGATCCAGCCTCTGTTGCTCGAGTTCGGGCAGCGCGGCGATCTGGCGGTCGATGACATTGTCCTGGTGGAGGGCGATGACGCCAAGCCGCCATCCGGTGCAGCCAAAATACTTCGAGTACGAGTATACGCCAATGGTATTCAGCGGCAGCTCCGCCAGCAGCGAGCGGAAATCATCGACGAACGTCGCATAAACGTCATCGGTGATGAGGATGAGGTCGAGCCGCCTGGTGCGCACCAGCTCAGCCAGCTTGGCGCGTACCTCCGGGCTGATCGCAACCGAAGTCGGATTGCCGGGATTGACCAGGAAGAACGCCTTCACCGCCGGATCGGTCAATTTCGACAATTCCGTGTCGGTGAACTGGAAATCGTTATCCTCCGGCGCGTTCACATACACCGGGTGGAGTCCGTAATCCTCCAGTTCGGGGATTTCCAGATAGGGTGTGAAGATCGGCGTGCCAAGTGCGATGCGATCGCCGGGCAGCAACAGGCCATTGGCTTTCAGCGAGCGGAAAATGTAGCAGATCGCCGCGGTACCGCCTTCGGTGGGAAACAGGTCGAACCGGCCGGACGGATACGGCGGACCGCACATCGCCTGCAGCAGATAGGCATGCACAACTTGCTCAGCGTGCCCTAGCACGCGGTCGGGCACCGGATAGTTGTCGCCGATAATGGCGTCGACCAGTTCGTGCACGAATGCGTCGGGTTGGAACTGGAAGCGCCCAATGGCGAAATCCAGCAGTGACAAGGCGACGGGCGCCGCGGTGGAATCCTGACCACTGAGCCAGGTACGCAGCCGTTCGGCGATGCCGTTAGCGCGTGGCATGCCGCCGATGCCGGCCGGATGCATCATGGCGCTGGTCGCCTCCTCGATGCCGAATTGGCCGAGCAGGAAGAAGATTTCGCGGGCACGTGTGGCGATCCAGTTGGGATTGCCGCGTCCCGCATTGAGAAACATGTGCGCGGCCGCCTGACCATCCGTTCGCGCCAGGCGAATTAGCTCATCCTTGATTTCAAACGGGCTCATATGTTCATAGCGACGCAGGTTGAGATCCTGCGGCGCCGTCCCCAGGGCGTCCGCCGACGGTGCCGGCATCACCGTGCCTCCCTGCCGATGTTGACTGGATGTGGGAGATAAGGAGGCCCGACGCAGGTCGCATTGACGCGGATCAAATCGGCTGCCTCGCGGTTATGCCGATCTCAGCTCACGCCGGTCGCTTGGCGTACGATGCGGACCCTCCAGGCAGAGGCGGACCATTCGGGCAGAGGCGACCCATCCAGGCGGGAGCGGGCCATGCGGGCGGCAGCGGACCATCCGCGCAGGCGCGGCATTGTCATGCCGCGGCGCTTGGCAACACACTGCCCAGGCAAACCGAGGTCACGCCATGCAATACGGGAGCGCGCTGCCGATCACCGCCTTTGCCGACCCCAACGCGGCGACGGATTACGCCGCCGCCTTGGAGGCTGCCGGCTTCGACTTCACCTCCACCAGCGGCCACGTCATGGCGCAGCCCGCGGGCACCCATCCGCAGCGGCCGAGCCGGCAATATGCCGGGCCGTTCTACGATCCGTTCGTCACCTTCAGCTTCCTTGCGGCCGCCACACGCCGGCTGCGCTTCATCACCGGCATTCTGATCCTGCCTGCGTGGCCGACAGTGCTGGTCGCCAAGCAAGCCGCGGAGCTGGCTCTGATCTGCGGCGGCCGGTTCGCTTTGGGCGTCGGATTGAGCTGGAATGCGGCGGAATACGCGGCGCTGGGACAGAACTTCCGCGACCGTGGCCGGCGGATCGAAGAGCAGGTGCGCGTGCTGAAGCTGCTGTGGTCGCAGCCCTATGTGACGTTCGACGGGCAGTACCACACGCTCGAGAATGTCGGGCTCAATCGCGCCGGAGTGCCGGCGATCCCGATCTGGTTCGGTTCAGAAACGGGTGAGCCGGCGTTGCGTCGCGTCGCACGGCTGGCCAATGGATGGATGTCGATGGGCGATCCCACGCCGCATCTGCCGCGGTTGCGGCGGTACATGCAGGAAGCGGGGCGCGACCCGCAGACGATGATGGTGCGTGGGCCGCTGGTTGCCGGTGACGACGGGCCCGCGGCGTGGATTGCCGTGGCAAAGGTGCTTCAGGCAGCGGGCGTGACGCATCTCAACATTGCCGCGCCGCTTGACATGCCGCCAGCGCAGGCGCTGCCGCGGGTGATCGAGGCGAGACGGGTGCTTGCCGATGCGCTGGGGTGACAGCGGGAGGTTGGCCGGAGACGGATGCCACCTCCCGTCGCGCCCACCGGTCATTGCGAGCGGTCCGCCGTCATTGCGAGGACTGCGAGCGAAGCGATTATCCGGTAGGGCAGTGCTAAGCTTTTGGCGACAGGGCGTGCAGTACGTGCAGGAAACGCTCGGCAGCCACCGCGGCATCCCATGGTTGCCATGATGCGGTACCGAACCAACCGGCGAGTGGATCGACATCCACCGCTTGCTCCGTGATGCGCAGCACGCGCCGCACTTCCTCGGCACTCCAGCCCACGACATGCACCGCCTCCGATGCCGCAGCAATCCGATCCGCCTGCTTGTGCGCGCGGCGGTCCTGCGCCTGCCATTTGTCGAGCATGTACCGCTGTGCGATCGCCGCCTGCAGCCGCGCAGCCAACGCCGCGTATCCCGCGCCAAGAAAAGGCTTCAGCGGCGAGATCGGGTCGAACCCCAGCAAGCCTTCGTCCGCGTCATGCAGCAGTTCCCGCCGCGCGGTGGCATCGGACAGGCCGGTGAGGCTGCGGGCGCGGCGCAAGGCCAATACCAGCAGGCTGTGCTGGGCCACCGACAACGGCAGCGGCCAGGCGGAGTGCCCGCCCCAACGATAGGTGCGCGCCAACCCCAAGGCGAGGTCCTCGTCCGCCCAGTCAAACGGGGTCGGGTCCAGCAGATCGAGCCGCCGGCCCGAGGGCAGCCGCACCCAGGCACGCGTGCCTGGAGCAAGCGATCGCGCATGAGCCTGTCGGCTTGCCGAACTCATCGTTCGCGCCAAGGCGCGTTAACTCGCTCGGGGCGAACCATACAAGCCGCGTTAGCTGGCTGGGGTGGCATCATAGGTGAGTCGGTTGTGCGCATAAGGGCCTAGCCGAAATCGCTTTTCACGAACATGGTGCAACCGTGATCCATGCAGCGGGGGACAGGACCATGCCGGAGGCCATCGTGCTCGACCATCCGCTGGTGCAGCACAAGCTGACATTACTGCGCCGCAAGGACACCAGCACGGCCGCGTTCCGTCAGCTTGCCCGCGAACTCGGCATGCTGATGGCCTATGAGCTGACGCGCAATCTGCCGCTCCAGGCCGTCACCATCGAGACGCCGCTGGAAACCACCACCGCGCCCCTGCTGGCGGGCAAGAAATTGTGCCTGGTGTCGATATTGCGTGCTGGCAACGGCATGCTCGACGGCATGCTCGACCTGCTGCCTTCCGCACGCGTCGGCCATATCGGGCTGTACCGCGATCCCGCGACGCTGCAGCCAGTGCAATACTACATGAAGCTGCCGGAGGATGTGGCCGAGCGATTCTGCATCGTGCTGGATCCGATGCTGGCCACCGGCGGATCAGTCGCCGCCTGCGTCTCACGCCTCAAGCAGGCGGGCGTGACGCAGGTCAGCGTCGCCTGCTTGCTTGCCGCGCCGGAGGGCCTGGCGCTGCTGCACGGAGCGCATCCGGACGTGACGGTCTGCACGGCCGCGTTGGACCGCGGGCTGGACTCGCACGGCTACATCCGGCCGGGTCTGGGCGACGCCGGCGACCGGCTGTACGGCACGACATAGCGCGCAGCAGGTGCGCCGGAGCTACAATTGGTGCAAACTGCCCGGCGGTGGACGAACTGGTTGGTTGCGGCGGCCGTGAACTAGCTGGTTCGTTAATCCCCGGCCGCCCGCCGCGGCGCCTCAACAGGACCCCCCTCGATGCCCGGTGCGTTCAAGCCCGACGTCACCCTGCCCGCCCTCTGGACGGACCGTCCGAACTGGATGACCCATCTGCGCGCCCTGGCAGCGACCGGCTTCATCACCCAACTCGACGCCGACAACCTAGCACAATTCGCCGATCACGGTTGGCTGATCATGCCGCAAGCCATCGAGCCACATCTCGTGGATACGTTCGTGAACGACATCCACAAGCTACACGAGCTGCCAGGAATGTTCGCCACCACCGATTTCCGCGGCGGCCGAGAGCAGAAGCTGAACGGCAAACAGCCAGACAGTTACGAAAGTCTGTTCGATTTGTACGTGAACCTGCAGTCGTCACGTCACGTCTGCATGCATCCGAAGCTCACGCGCTTCCTCACCCTGGTTTTCCAGGCCAAGGTGCTGGCGTTCCAGCAGCTCCTGTTCCAGCGCTCCAACGGCCACTTATGGCACCAGGACACATCCGTGGTGGTGGTGGATACGCCCACTCTGCTGGTCGCAAGCTGGATCGCCTTGGAGGACATCGTGGAGGGCAGCGGCGAACTGGCCTATTATGACCGCAGCCATCGCCTGCCGCACTTCATGTTCAACGACGGCAAGACCAAGTACCACGACGGCTACGACCAAAAGGCCTATGCGCGCGATCTGGCAGCCGCTTGCCAGGCGCGGCAGCTTGCCTACGGGCGTTTCCTGGCGAAAAAGGGCGACGTTTTCTTCTGGACCGCCGACCTGGTGCACCGCAGTCATCCACGCACCCTGCCCGAAGAAACCTCGCGCATGTCCTGCGTGACGCATTACTGCCCGGCGACCTCGGTGCCCGGCTATTTCAACGACCCGGAGTTCCGTGGCATCGAGCCGTATTTTGACGCAGGCGGGTTCGCCAGCAGCTTCTATAAGCTGCCGAACCTGAGCAAGCAGATCCGGCCCGTGCCGCGCTACCAGTTCTACAATTGAACACAGGTTTGGGAGGTATCCGCCCATGTTGAACCCGCAACAGGTGAAGCAGTTCCAGCACGAAGGCTGGCTGTTCCTGCCGGAGACCTTCACCGAAGAAGAAGCCGCGGTGCTGCGCGACGAGGCCGCCCAGATCTATCGCCAGGACCGGCCCGAGATCTGGCGGGAGAAATCGGGCGCACCGCGCACCGCCTTCGCCGCGCATCTCTATAACGAGGCGTTCGGCTTGCTCGGCCGCCATCCGCGGATGATCCGGCCCGTCGAGCAATTGTTCGGCGAGCAAGTGTACATGCACCAATACAAGATCAACGCGAAGGCATCGTTCACCGGCGATGTGTGGCAGTGGCACCAGGATTACGGCACCTGGGCGCGCGACGACGGAATGCCAGAGCCGCGAGCGATGAACATCGCCGTGTTCCTGGACGAGGTGATGCCGATCAACGGTCCGCTCATGCTGGTCCCCCGCAGCCACACGCACGGTGTATTGTCGGCAGAGCATGACACCACCACCACCTCCTACCCGCTATGGACGCTGGATGAGGACACGGTGACACGGCTGGTGCAGAAAGGCGGCATTGTCGCACCCACCGGCCGGCCAGGCGGCCTGCTGTTGTTCCACGGTAACCTGGTGCACGGGTCGGCGCCGAACATCACGCCGTATCCTCGCAAGATCGTGTACCTGACGCTGAACGCGGTTTCCAACTACATCCGCACGCCGACCCGCCCAGACTGGATCGCGCATCGCGACTTCACACCCATCGAGCCGGTGGACGATGGCGCGCTGCTGGCCTATGCGCGGCGGTATCGGGCGGCGGCCGAGTAACCGGCCATAGCGGGTTCGGCCGTAGCGGGTTTATATGATACGATTTGCGCCAGTTTCCGGGATGCGCCAACACCGCGTTCGCGGAGTGATATGAGCGCGTCGCCCTCTGCGGCTTTGCGTAGCGACGCCATCGGCGGCATGCTGGCACACCGATAACAGGAGTGGGGCATCGGTGACACTGGCGAACGTCAGCCTCGACGACAAATACGCACTGGAAACAGGCCGCGTGTACCTCACCGGCATCCAGGCGCTGGTGCGGCTGCCGCTGATGCAGCAGGCGCGCGACAAGGCGGCCGGGCAGAACACCGGCGGCTTCATCTCCGGCTATCGCGGCTCGCCGCTCGGCGGCTACGACACCGCGCTGCATGGCGCGCGTGCTTTCCTGGAGAAACACAACATCCGCTTCAATCCCGGATTGAATGAGGACATGGCCGCCACCTCGCTCTGGGGCAGCCAGCAGGTCGGGTTGTTCGACGGCGCCACCGTCGATGGCGTATTCGGCATATGGTACGGCAAGGGGCCTGGCGTCGATCGTTGCGGCGACGTGTTCAAGCACGCGAACGCCGCTGGCACATCACGACATGGCGGCGTGCTGGCGATCATGGGCGACGACCACGGCGCCAACTCCTCCACGCTCGCGCATCAAAGCGAGCAAATCATGGCCGCCGCGATGATGCCGATTCTAAATCCGGCGACGTTGCAGGATTATCTCGATTTCGGCTTGCTTGGGTTTGCCTTGTCGCGCTTCTCCGGCTGCTGGGTGGGATTCAAGGCGGTCGGGCAGACGGTGGAAACCTCGGGCTCCGTCGCGGTGGACAATGCGCGGCCCGAGATCGTGATCCCCACCGATTTCGCAATGCCCGAGGGTGGGCTGAACATCCGCCGCCCCGATCCGCCGCTGGAGCAGGAGAAGCGGCTGCACGGAGCAAAGATGGCGGCGGTGGCGGCGTTCGCGCGCGCCAATGCGCTGGATCGCGTCACCATCGAGCCGCGTGAGCCGAGGCTTGGCATTGCCGCGGCCGGCAAGTCCTACCTCGACGTGCTTGAGGCGTTGGACGAATTGGGACTTACCGACGAAGATGCCGCAGCGCTCGGCATCCGGCTATACAAGATCGGCTTGGCATGGCCACTGGAAACGCTCGGCGCGCGCCGTTTCGCCAGCGGTCTGACCGAACTGCTGGTGGTGGAGGAGAAGCGCGGCTTCATCGAAGACCAGTTCGCTAAGGTACTCTTCAACCTGCCGCAACATCCGCGCCTGATCGGCAAGCAAAACGAGGACAGCAACGCCCTGCTGCCCAGCGAAGGCGAACAATCCCCGATCCTCATCGCCCGAGTGATTGCCGAAAGGCTGCTGCGTCTCGGTGTCGCCATGCCGGCACTGGAGCAACGCATCGCGCGCCTGCGCGAACTGGAAACCCGCGCCGCCAGGCTGCCGCCGCTGATCACACGTGGCGCTTATTTTTGCTCCGGCTGTCCCCACAACACTTCAACCAATGTGCCGGACGGGAGCCGCGCGCTGGCGGGCATCGGCTGCCACTCGCTGACTATCTTTATGCCGGAGCGCCGCACGCATCTCTGGAGCCACATGGGCGGCGAAGGCGCCGCCTGGATCGGCCAGGCACCCTTTACCACCGAGAACCACGTCTTCCAGAATATCGGCGACGGAACCTATTCACATAGCGGATTGCTTGCCATCCGCGCCGCCGCCGTATCCGGCGTCAACATCACCTACAAAATCCTGTTCAATGACGCTGTCGCAATGACTGGCGGGCAGCGCGTGGAAGGCGGCCTGACCGTGCCGCAGATCGCACGACAGGTCGCCGCGGAGGGTGCGCGCAAGATCGTCGTGGTCTCCGACGAACCCAACAAATATGCGCCCGATACCGGCTTCCCGCCCGGCACGGATATCCGACATCGTGACGAGCTCGACACGGTACAGCGCGAACTGCGCGAAACACCGGGCCTCACCATCCTGGTCTACGACCAGACCTGCGCCGCAGAAAAGCGCCGCCGCCGCAAACGCGGCACGTTCCCCGACCCGCAGAAGCGCGTCTTCATCAACGAAGCCGTGTGCGAAGGCTGCGGCGATTGCTCCACGCAATCCAATTGCGTTTCGGTGCAGCCAGTGGAAACCCAACTGGGCCGCAAGCGGCGTATCGACCAGTCCGCGTGCAACAAGGACTTTTCCTGCCTGAAGGGCTTCTGTCCCAGCTTCGTCACCATCCATGGCGGCGCACCGCGCAAGGCGAAGC
>Ga0335073_10012681_pt1 | contig 11830 bp, 9 predicted proteins | sample Lox_Sample_22_FD_207093 | JGI IMG/M metagenome (GOLD analysis project Ga0335073, IMG submission 207093) | Soil microbial communities from Loxahatchee National Wildlife Refuge, Florida, United States - Lox_Sample_2.2 | ecosystem: Environmental > Terrestrial > Soil > Wetlands | place: USA: Florida... | reverse complement strand
GCCGCCTGCCCCGACGCCAGCGCCAGCGCACCGACGCCGCCTTCCAGCGCCGCGACGCGCTTCTCCAGCACGTCGTTGGTCGGATTCATGATGCGCGTATAGATGTTGCCGAGCTCCTTGAGTGCGAACAGGTTCGCGGCATGCTCGGTGTCGCGGAACTGATACGAGGTCGTTTGATAGATCGGCACCGCGACGGCGCCGGTCGTGGGATCGGAACGCCAGCCGGCGTGAAGGGCGAGGGTTTCCGGATGTTGTGTCGGCGAGGACATGAGCATGATCTCCCGATTGCAGAACGCGGCAACGTCTCGATCTGGATCGCCGCCCGCGCAGCACGGAAGTATAATCTTCCACAACAGTCAAGCTTTTCAGCACAACAAAGAATTTCGTTTTTATAAGCTTAGCTTTGAAAGTCGTTTATTCTCAGTGACCTAAAGCCTGGAGAGCGTCTGTGTTCATTGCCCGACGGCTGCCGATAGTTGAGCCATGCCGCGCGAATGCTTGCTCCGCCTTACCGCTACGATCTCCGCCACAATCGAGATGGCGATTTCATCCGGCGTGATGGCACCGAGATCGAGGCCGGCAGGCGCTTTGAGCTTCGCCAAGCTTTCGCCAAGAACGCCGCAACCGACGAGCTTAGCCTTCAACGCCTCGGCCTTCTTGCGGCTGCCGACAAAGGCCACATATTCGGCGGCGACAGCGAGCGCGGCGGTCAGCGCGGCTTCGTCGCCGCGCCCTTGGGTTGAGACCACGACGTAGCGCGCGCTTGCTTGCTCAACTGGCAGCGCGTAGCCGACGATGCGGCGGTCGGCTTCGGCGAACGCAGATTGCTCCGCCGCGGGCGCACACACCGTGACGGAAAAGCCGACTCGTTTTGCCAGATCAGCGATGGCCACGGCGACCGGACTCGAGCCGCAAACGACGACTTGCGGTCGCGGCAACACCGGCTCGACGAAGATGTCCATCGTGCCCTCGCTTGGGCACATGTTTTTGGCGAAGTGCACACCGTCTTGCTCATCGCCTGCCACAACGCCACGATCGGCCAACAGATCGGGCGGCTGCACCGATACGAGCCGGGAGCGGCCGTCGCCGAGCGCATCCTTGGCAGCTTTGAGTACCGCAGCGCGGGCGCAGCCGCCGCCGATCCAGCCTTCCGAGATGGTGCCGTCCGGCAAGATCACCGCCTTCGCCCCGGCCTTGGCCGCGGTTGCCGCGACCGTGCGCACCACCGTCGCCAGCGCAAACGGTTCTCCGGTGGATTTGCGCGTTGCGATGATGTCAAGAATGTCGGTCGAGCGATTCATGACTCAAATCCCCGCCAGATAGGGTTCGAGCGCGGCCAGGCTTTGGAGATTGTGCGCCGGCGCAAACAGATCGACATACGGCAACGCCGCCTGCATGCCGCGCGCCTGCGGCGAGTAATCGCGCCAGCCGATCAAGGGATTGAGCCAGATGATTTTTCGGCAGCGCCGGCGCAGCCGCCGCATCTCTTCGCCGAGTTGCTCAGGCGCGCCGGTGTCGTATCCGTCCGAGACGATCATCACGGCGGTGCGCGAATTGACGACGCGGCGCGCATGCCAGCGGTTGAAGGTGGCGATACTCTCGCCGATGCGCGTGCCGCCGCCGATGCCTTGCGCCATCAAAGCAAGCTTATCGACCGCACGCGTTACGTCGCGATCGCGCAGCGAGGGCGAGACATGCGCAAGCCGGGTGTGAAATACGAACGCTTCGGCTTCGCGGAAGCTATCGACCACGCCGTGCAGGAAACGGACGAAAAACGCCGTATAGACGCTCATCGAGCCGGAGGCATCGAGCAGCACGACAAGCCGCAGCGGCTTGTCCTTGCGGCGCCGCCAAGCCAGCTCGATCAACGTTCCGCCATGCGAGACGTTGCGATGAATGGTGCCGCGCAGATCAAGGTGGCGGCCGCGGCGGCGGACCTGTTCGCGGCGCATCACCCGCGCGCGCATGGTGCGGGCAAGCCGCGCCGCCAACGCATGTGTCGCGGCAACCTCCTCGGGATCGACGATGTAACGCAGGTCCGTGGCCGATAACAGTTCGGCGCGGGAGGCACCTTCGCGTCGGCTGCGACCAGCGGCAGAAGTGTCGTCATCGCCGTCGCTGCGCCGCTCGACGCGGTCAGGGGGCCCAAGCGCGCCTTGCGGCACCGCCGCTTCAGCAAGCCGCCGCGCCGTCGCCGCATTTGCGCCCGGCACGCCGGCAAGTACCTGCCGCTGCCGCCTGCCGCCGCCGCGCCAAAATGCATCGAAAATTTCGTTGAAGCGTTCCCAATCGGAATGCGTCGCGCAAAACAGCGCACGCAGAGCGGGCTTGAGCGAGGAAGGCCGCCCCGCCGCCGGCGAAGCGAGAATGCGCAGTGCGTCGGCCGTTTCGGCGAGGCCGACTTTAAATCCATTGTCGCGCAAGGTGCGCGCGAAGCCGGCGAGCCGGCGGCAGGCGCCGAGCATCTCACTCCGTTCGTCCGCGCGAAGGCGGGGACCTGGCGTAGGATCCCCGCTTTCGGAGGAACGAGCGGATTTTCTTAGCTCCGACATCACGCACGCCCAAGCGCGTTCGCTCCCCGCAACGGGGAGGTGAAAGAGGAGCGCACCTGCTTACATTCGTGCACGATCATCACGCCACCTTGCCGAGCAGGCGTTCGCTCACCTCACGCGTGAACCGCGCGCGATCTTCGTGGGTCTTGAGCAAGCAAATCATCGTATCGTAGACCGCCTCCGGCTCCTGCCGCAGATCCTGGACCTCAAGCCCGGCAAGCGTCGCTGCCCAATCGAGCGTCTCGGCGACGCCGGGCACCTTGCGCAAATCCTCTTTGCGCACGGCGGAAACCATACGCGCGATCTGCAAGGCCAATGTCGTATCGATGCCCGGCGTGCGTGCGACGATAATCCTTGCCTCACGATCGATTTCGGGAAAATCGACGTAATGATAAAGACAGCGGCGGCGCAGCGCGTCCGACAATTCGCGCGTGCCGTTCGAGGTCAGCACGACGCGTGGGATCGATACCGCCTTGACGGTGCCGAGTTCCGGGATGCTGACCTGAAAGTCGGACAGGAGTTCGAGCAAAAAGGCTTCGAACTCCTCGTCCGCGCGGTCCACCTCGTCGATCAGCAGCACCGGCGGCTTGGCGCGGCGGATGGCGGCAAGAAGTGGACGTTCGAGCAGATACTTCTCGGAGAAGATATGCTCCTCGATCGCATCAGCGTTCTCGCCGACGCCCTCTCGCGTCTTTATGGCCAAGAGCTGGCGCTGGTAGTTCCACTCGTAGAGCGCGGCGTTCTGGTCGAGCCCTTCGTAGCATTGCAGGCGGATGAGCTCCGCGCCGTGCACGGCGGCGAGCGCCTTTCCCACCTCTGTCTTGCCGACGCCGGCCTCGCCCTCCAGCAGCAGCGGACGCTTTAAAAATTCCATCAACCACAGCGCGGTGGCGATGTCGCGATCGGCGACATAGCCGACGCCGGCGAGCTTGTCTGAGATTTCATCGCGCTTGAGGGTCATGAACTAGCGTTCGCTTCCGCCTCTTCATGGCCGGACTCGTCCCAGCCACCGACGTCTTTGTCTCTGCCCCTCTATGTTGAAGTCGCCAATGCCCGGCACAAGGCGGGCATGACGGCGGCTAAGGGACACAGTCGGCTCACTCATGCAGGCCGAGTTTCTCGGCCGCCGTCCAGGTGCGCCAATTGTCGTGCGGCATCTGGATATGGGTCGAGCCGAGGAACGAAAAAGCGTCGTTAATCGCGTTCGAGAAGCACGGCACACCGCCGACGTTCGGGCTCTCGCCGACGCCCTTGGCGCCGATCGGATGATGCGGCGACGGCGTCGTGGTCCAGTCGGTTTCCCAGTGCGGTGTTTCGACCGCAGTCGGCAGGAAATAATCCATGAACGACGCCGTGGTCACGTTGCCGTCGTCGTCGTAATGGATTTCCTGGCCCATGGCGATGGCGAAAGCTTCGGTCAACCCGCCATGGACCTGGCCCTCGATGATCATCGGATTGATGCGCGTACCGCAATCGTCGAGTGCGTAGAAGCGGCGCACCTTGGTCTGGCCGGTGTCAACGTCGATCTCGACGACGCAGATATAGGCGCCGAACGGGAATGTGAAATTCGGCGGATCGTAGTAATTGATCGCCTCCAACCCGGGCTCCATGCCAGGCGGCACTTCGTGATAGGCCGCCCACGCAAGCTCGGTCATGGTCTTGAAGCGCTCGGGATTGCCTTTCACCCTGAAGCGGTCCACGTCCCATTCGAGATCGTCGTCATGTACTTCCAGCATGTAGGCGGCGATCATCTGCGCCTTGGCCTTGATCTTCCGGCACGCCATCGCGGTTGCAGCGCCCGACACCGGCGTCGAACGCGAGCCGTAGGTGCCAAGACCATACGGAGCCGTGTCGGTGTTGCCTTCCTCTACCGTGATGTTGTCGGCGGCGATGCCGAGCTCGGTGGCGATGATCTGGGCGTAGGTCGTCTCGTGACCCTGGCCCTGTGACTTGGTGCCGAGCCGGCAAATGCCGCTGCCGGTCGGATGGATGCGGATTTCCGCCGAATCGAACATGGCAATGCCGAGAATGTCGCACGCCCGCGACGGGCCGGCGCCGACGATCTCGGTGAAGAAAGAAACCCCGATGCCCATCAGCTCGCGGGTCTCGCCGCGCCTGAAGGCTTCGCGCTTTTGCTTCTGCTCGGCACGTAGCTTCTTGTAATCGACCGTCTCCATCGCCTTGTTCATGGCGGTGTGATAGTCGCCGGAATCGTATTGCCAGCCGAACGCGGAGGTGTAGGGGAACTGCTCGCGCCGGATCAAATTTTTCAAGCGGAATTCGGCCGAATCCATGCCGAGCTTTTGTGCCATGATATCCATGGCGCGCTCGATGCAATAGGCCGCTTCGGTGACGCGGAACGAGCAGCGATAAGCGACGCCGCCCGGCGCCTTGTTGGTATAGACGCCGTCAACCAGGCAATAGGCGGCCGGGAAATCGTAAGAGCCGCTAATGATGGAAAACAAACCCGCCGGCCATTTGGTGGCGTTGGCGCAGGCGTCGAAAGCCCCGTGGTCAGCGATGGTGTAGCAGCGCATGGCCGTGACCTTGCCGTCCTTGGTCGCTGCAATCTCCATGTCCATATGGAAGTCACGGGCGAACGCCGTGGTCGACAGGTTGTCGATGCGGCTCTCCGTCCACTTCACCGGCCGTCCGGTCACGATCGAGGCGACGATCGAGCAGATATAGCCCGAATAGGCGCCGACCTTGTTGCCGAAGCCGCCGCCGATGTCGGGGGCGATGACGTGGATCTTGTGCTCGGGAATCTTCGAGATCAGAGAGCCGACGGTGCGGATGACGTGCGGCGCCTGAAACGTGCCGTAAAGCGTCAGCTCGCCCTTGATCTTGTCGAACGACGCGACGCACTGACAGGTTTCGAGCGGACAGGGATGCACGCGCGGATAGACGATGAACTCCCTGATCGTCACATCGGCTTTCGCAAACGCCGCATCGGTCGCCGTCTTATCGCCGGCCTGCCAAGCGAAGATGTGGTTGTAGTGCTTGCGCTCGCCATGCGCGCCTTCGGTCTTGTCTTTTAAGTCTTCGCGGAGCATGGGCGCGTCCGGCGCCATAGCCTTGAGCGGATCGACAACGACCGGCAATGCCTCGTACTCAACCTCGACGAGATCGGCACCGTCGGCCGCGGCCTCGCGATTTTCCGCGATCACGAAAGCGACTTCCTGGTTCTGAAAAAGAACCTTGCCGTCGGCCAGCACCATCTGTACGTCGCCGGCCAACGTCGGCATCCAGGCAAGGTTGACGGTTTTGAGCGTTTCGGCGGTGATCACGGCGACGACGCCTGGTACTGCGGCGGCCTTGGCCGTATCGATCTTCTTGATACGGGCGTGGGCATGCGGCGAACGATTAAACTCGCCGTAGAGCATGCCCGGCAATTTCACATCATCGACGTAATTGCCTTTGCCCTGGGTAAAGCGGATATCCTCGACGCGCTTGCGCTTACAGCCCATGCCTTCGAGCTTTTCGGCGCGTTCGGCCGAGGTGGGGGTCATGTCGTTCATTCTGCGGCCTCCCGGAACGCCACGCCGTTGAGCTTGGCGGCAGCGAATTGAATGGCTTTGACGATGTTCTGATAACCGGTGCAACGGCAAAGGTTGCCGGAAATGCCGTGGCGGATTTCCTCCTCCGACGGCGTCGGGTTTTCCTGGAGCAGCCGGTAGGCACGCGTGATCATTCCCGGCGTGCAGAAGCCGCATTGCAGCCCGTGCATCTCGCGGAAGCCTTCCTGAAGCGCATGCAGTGTGCCGTCGGGATTGGCGATGCCCTCGATGGTGCGGATGTTCGCGCCGTTTACCTGTACCGCAAACACCGTGCACGATTTCACCGACTTGCCGTCGAGATCGACGGTGCAGGCGCCGCAATGGGTGGTGTCGCAGCCGATATGCGGCCCGGTGAGATTGAGCTCTTCGCGCAGGAAGTGGATGAGCAGCGTGCGCGGCTCGACCAAAGCTTCGACGGTCTTGCCGTTCACTTTCATAGCGATCTGAGATTTGGCCATGGCGTTATCCTGTTTTGGTGGCCGCATTTTTTATGGAAAACCGGCGTCCACTTTTCCTGAAAAAGCGCTGTTAGCTGCGGGCGCGCGATTTGGCGCGGGCGAGAGCGCGCGCAAGCATGACGCCCGCCATCTTGGTGCGGTAGGCCGCGGGTCCGCGGGCGTCGGCGGCGGGCGCGGTGATCGCCTCGGCGGCAGCCACGGCCCTTTTCACCGTAGCGGGATCGAGCGTCGAGCCGATCACGATGTTGGCGGCTTCCTGCGCCCACAGCGGCGTCTCGGCGACATTGGTCAAACCGATCGAGCAGGCCGCGACTCTGCCGCCGGTCATGGTGAGCACGACCGCCGCGGCCGCGGTCGCATAGTCGCCGATCTTGCGCTTGAGTTTTTCATAGGCGTAACCGTGGCCGACCGCCGGCACCGGAATGCGAATGGCGGTGAGCACGTCGCCCGCTTCCAGCGCGGTGAAATAAGCGCCCTGATAAAATTCGCGGGCGGCAATGCGACGTTCGCCGCTTTTGCCCGCGACGTGATAGGTCGCGCCGAGGCACATCATCACCGCCGGCATGTCGTTGCCGGGATCGCCGTTTGCGACGTTGCCGCCGAGAGTACCGAGGTAGCGCACCTGCGGGTCGGCGATTTGCTCCGAGGTCTCGCGCAAAATCGGCACTTTTGCACTGAGCAAATCGGCACCGATGAGGTCGTGCTGCGTCGTCATTGCGCCAATGACGACATCGCCGCCGTCGGTGCGGACACCTTTGAGCTCCGCGATCCCGCCAAGATCGACGAGGTTGCCCGGTGTCGCGAGCCGCAGCTTCATCATCGGGATGAGGCTATGGCCGCCGGCGAGCGCGCGGCCGTCGTCGCCCAATTTCGCCAGCAAACCGACTGCGTCATTGACGGATGTCGGACGATGATAGGCGAAAGCGGCTGGTATCATGGGCATCCTCCCTGGCACCATCGGCCCGCCCAAGGTCATCACCAAGGACGTTGGCCGTTGCGGCGCGCAATACCACCAAGTTCGCGAAGTCTGGAGAGTTGTGCGCTGCAGCAGCAAGATCTGATGCACCGGATGCCCGCAGATGCACCAATCGTTCTAGAACTGCACGAACGGCAATAAATTTGCACGAACTGCGTCAGTGACACTGACGCAATTCCTCAAGTGCCTTGAGATTTATTGCGATGCGAAACGATGCCTGCGGCGGAGCACAAATGTCGGTTCTGCGCCGTTGAGCGACGCAACGCGCGATTTCAACGAGCCGATGCGGCTGCGGCTAACCGGCACCAGATAATGCTGCTTGGCGGCCATTTCGACCAATTCGTTGTCGCCGCTGCGCCTGTAGCCAATCACCCGGTCGATGTTGACGATATGGCTGCGATGGACGCGAACGAAGCGCGTGCCGTCGAGCCGCGATTCAACGTCGCCGATGGCGAGCGGGCAGAACAGCTTATCGTTACCGTCGAAGACATAGGTGTAATGCGCATTGGCGTGGACCGCGACCACCTGCTCCACGGCCAGGAAATGCGTGCCGCCGTCACGTTCGATCGGCAGGTGACGAGCAAAACGCCGCGGCGGTCCCCCGGCGCCGCCGAGCGGCGCGTATGTGCCGCGACCGAACTCCGGGTTGCCGCCATCGGCATTCGCCTCCGCCGGAATCGCCGACGATTCGCCGGCGATCTCCATAACGCCGTTCGTACCGGCTTCGCCGCTTGCCGCGGCGAAAACGTGCGATGGCGCCCGCGTTGAATCCGGTAACAACAGCAAGAAAAATATCCCGGAAATGCAGAACGCTACGATGGCAACGACGATGGCAAGAAGATCGGTCGACAGCGCTGGAGCGCCCGGTGAAGCGGGCACGAAGGGATAAAGCGTGACGCCGGCCATAGCCGTATAATGCATGCCGGAAACGGCAATGCCGAAAGCAAGCGCGGACAGAATAAGCGGCGGGCGCCCTCCCCGCCCGGTGGCGAGCCACAACGCCAATCCGGATGCAGCGATGGCGATGGCCATGCTGGCCGCAACATAAACCGGATCGTGAACCATATAGGCGCTGGCATCCAGCGCGGTCATGCCGATGTAGTGCATGGCGAAGATGCCGCCGCCCATCAGGCAGGAGGAAAGCGTCAGGCGAAGAAGCGTGAGGGGTCCGGAGCTGGTGGCATAGACCGCCGCCCCGACCACGATGGCGCAGACCAAAAACGACAGCAGCGTCGGCAAAACCAGGTAGTCGACCTGGAACGTCAGCCGCACCGCCAGCATCCCGACAAAGTGCATGGTCCAGATCGCGACCGCGAGCGACACTGTGGCCCCGGCCAGCAGCAAACGCCGCCGCACGCCGGCCGCATCCTTGATTTGCACGGCGAGGCTCAGGCCGACATAGGCGCCCTGTATCGCCATAGCGATCGAAAGCAACACGAGCCAAGTCGCGTACGTCACCGGCATTGCCGTTTCCCTTCGCTGTACGGGACGGCCACTTCACCCCATCGGGTCTGGAACAGGTATAATGTAATTTTGCCGGGAGGCCGAGAGCCCTCATCGGCCGCAACGGCTTATTTTCTTTTGGCCGGCTAATTGACCCGCCGGGCATAGCCCGCCCAATAGGGCTCGCGCAAAGTGCGCTTTAAGAGTTTGCCGCTGGCGTTGCGCGGCAGCGCCTCGACGAAGTCGACCGAGCGCGGCCGCTTAAAGCCGGCGAGCTTATCGCGGCTCCATTCGATCAGCGAGGCTTCGCTCAAGCCGGTGCCGGCACGCGGCACCACCACGGCCTTGACGGTTTCGCCCCATCTCGAGTCAGGCACACCGATCACCGCGCATTCCAACACTTCGGGATGGCCCATCAGCACGGCTTCGACCTCGGCCGGGTAGACGTTTTCGCCGCCGGTTACGATCACGTCCTTGATGCGATCCTTGAGGAAGATGAAGCCCTCCTCGTCCATGTAGCCGGCATCGCCGGTATGAAACCAACCGCCGCGGATGGCGTCCGCCGTTTCCTGTTCGCGCTCCCAATATCCGGCCATCAGATTCTCGCCCCGGTAAACAACTTCGCCGACCTCACGAGGCGGCAGCTCGCGGTCGCCGGAATCGACGACGCGCGCGCGGCCGCCGAACATCGGCCGGCCGCAGGACAGAAGACGCTCGCCGACGTGATGCTCGTGGCCAAGCGCCGCGAACGGGCCCGTCGTTTCGGTAAGGCCGTAAAGCTGCGAAAAGCGGCACTTGAACGTCTCGATCGAGCGGCGCAGCAACGCCGGCGAGATCGGCGCGGTGCCATAGGCGATATGCTTGAACGCCGAGAAATCGGCAGTGCGGGAGGCCGGCAGTTCGGTCAAGAACAACATCATCGCCGGCACCAAGAGCGCCGTCTCGATCCTCTGCTCGACGATGGTCTTCAAGAGCACGTCCGGCACGATCTCGCGCACGATCACGGCGGTCGATCCCGCTTGCATCGCCCAGATCACCCAGCCGCCGCCGCCGATGTGAAACAGCGGCATGCAGCACAGCGCCCGGCCGCCTTCGCGTATTTCCGGCATCTGCATTGCCAGGCAAAGCCCGGTGTTGAGCACGTTCCAACCGGTCAGCATCGCGCCCTTGGGCAGCCCGGTCGTGCCCGACGTGCAGAACTGCCAAGTGACCGCACCGTCGACGTCGCGCATCGGATCGTCGCCGCCGCGCGGCAAGTCGGCGAACGTCAAGGTCGGCCCGCCGGCGGCAACGCCGTGCGCCTTGAACTCCGAGCCGGTGACGATCAGCTTCGGTTTGACGTCGTCGACGATCAGCTTGGCTTCGTGCGGCGTCAGCCGCCAGTTGATCGGCGCCGCCACCAGTCCGGCCTTGTCGAGCGCAAAAAACAATTCCAGATAAGCGGCGCTGTTCTTATCGATGATAGCGACACGGTCGCCGGGCTCAAGTCCAAGTTTGTCAACCAGCGCCGCCGCGATCTGCGAGCTCGATTCGTTGAGTTCGGCAAAGCTTTGCGATTTGCCCTCGAACCAGACGGCTTGCAGCGACGGATGACGCCGGGCGCGCCAACGAAGCACTTCCGCGATGGTTCGCATTCAACGATCACCTTACCAAGCTCATGATCTTTTGCAGCGACACCGCGGCACGCTCGTGCTCGACCTTGGCCACGGTGCGATCGCCGTCCTCGATAGTCAGCACGAATTTGAAGCGGTTCTTCTCCCGTTTCACGAGCGCGGTCTTGAGGAGCAATTCGGCGCCCACCTTGCTTGGGCCGAGATGATCGATAACGACGCGGGTACCGACCGTGATTTGGCCCGGCTCGAGCAGATCCTGCACCAGGCGGCCGCAGGCCATCTCGGCAATGCCGACGAGGTAGGGCGTCGCCGCCACCGGCGGCATGCCCGGCACCAATGCGCCGACCGTGTCCTTGGCCTCGACGGCCACGCGCGTGACCGAGCTGAGCTCGGGCGCCGACGGCGCGGCGGCGGTCGACACCTCGGGAGAGCTCATTTTATTCACATATGCCGGCCGGCGGGCTTCCAGTTGCGTTCGAGATTGTCGATGAGTCTCGGGTCGTAGAGGCACAGGCATTGTTGCCGCGCATAGGTCGCCATGTAGCGTCGATAGATCGACAGCGGCTCCTGCGCGACCCGCAGCGCCTTGCGGTTGGCGACCGCACTGGTCATGCCGGCCCGCACCAGCTGCATGGCGTCCCTCTCGATCGCCGCGTCCATCTCCGCCGCCGGAACGATGGCGTCGCAGATCATCCGGCCTTCCGGCGTCTCGGCCGCAAACGCGCGTTCGAAAAAAATGCCTTCGCGCGCGAGCTTGATGCCGACCAGCCGCGGCAGCCGCAGATTGGCGGCGCCGGGAATGAATCCCTCCTTGCTGGCCGGAAGATTGAAATACGAGCCGGGCTCGGCGAGCACGCGGTCCATGACGCAGAGAATCTGGCAGCCCCCGCCGATGGCGAAAGCCTCGACCGCCGCGACCCAAGGCTTCTCGACATAGTCCTCGAATTGCTCGTCGTAGGTTTGCGCGCGCCAGTGCCCACGATACATCTTGTGCAACAGGCCCATCTCGCGCTCGATCAGAAATTCGACGAACGAAATTTGGCCGTAATAGAGGTGGGTGAGGTTGATGCCGGCGTTGAAGACGCGTCGTCCGGCATATTTCGGATGTTGCACAATGCCGCCGCGCAGCACGCCGACCTCGATCGAATCGTCGAGCAGCACGAGATCGACCGCGGTTTCCAGCGCCGCGGTGGAGAGATCGCCCTCGGCGTTGAGGAATTTCGGATTGGTG
>Ga0335073_10012680_pt1 | contig 11830 bp, 8 predicted proteins | sample Lox_Sample_22_FD_207093 | JGI IMG/M metagenome (GOLD analysis project Ga0335073, IMG submission 207093) | Soil microbial communities from Loxahatchee National Wildlife Refuge, Florida, United States - Lox_Sample_2.2 | ecosystem: Environmental > Terrestrial > Soil > Wetlands | place: USA: Florida... | reverse complement strand
TACAAGAACTGGCGAAATAAATCCTGGTTCATCGGGACTGGCGCCAGCGTGTCCCGGCGAACCGTGTACTGCAGGCCCGGCATGAGGTCGAAACGCATACTTCCCACACTGATCACGTGATTGATGGAGCCATTGAAGATGGTGTCGAACGTGTTGCGGTTCTGGATCAGCAATTCGCTGGGAAAAGAGATGCTGCCTTGAGCATTGCGCTCGGCGACAAACCCGCTGATCGCCGGAAATGACGACGGGTTGTATTGAAATCGCGAGTCGGCCCAGGTCTCGATGGATCGGCGAGGCGGAGGCAACGCGGCCCCGTTGTTTTGAACTCCCAGCAGCCGGGCATCCATTTGGTAGATGTTCTCGTCCTCGAACAATGGAGCGACATGCACGGCTGACCCGATTCCTAGCCGGTCCGTGATTTGTCGGCCTTCGCCCTCTGAGATCTGCATCTCGGCGTCGCGCGTCACGGTGTCGTCGGGGGTCAATCCGTTGGCGCGGGCAAAAAGAGAGAGTGCGTCGCGATTGTCTCCGTGCTGTTGCGCGACCGCGGCGCGGGCCACGAGATAGTCGTAGTTGTCCCTGGCATCGGCGTCTGAACTCACGCTGGCTAATTGCAGCTCTGCGCTTCGTGTGTCGCCCATGGCAAGGGAAGCGTTGGCCATGCCAACTGCGACTGAGACTTCATCTGCTCCCGCGGCTTGCGCGCTGCCGTAAAAACGCTGAGCGAGCGAGTATTCGTGGACGGCGAGCAGAATTGCGGCGGCGTTCAGATAGTCGTCCGCGGTAGGCGGATCGTCGTCTGAAACGCGGGCCTCGGCGAACCCCAGCGCAATCTGCTGCTGTGCGTCCTCCGGTTTCCCCTCCTGCGCAAACAGCATGCCCAGAGCCAGACGCACCCGCAGGCGGTCCTTGTCAGAACCCTCTAGAGCGCGGGAGTAGCGGGTCATGGCTGCATCACTGTCGCCCATGATCCGCAGTGCATCCGCAGTTACGAGCAACACTTTGTAATTTCTGCCGTCGGCTTGTTCCGCTATGCGGATTGATCGCTGCGCATCTTCCGGGCGCTGAAGGCTGGCATAAGCGCGTCCCAGTTCGGCTTCAATCATTGCGGAATCGGGCTTGGAAGGCGACGCGATGGAAAGAGCGCTGTTCAAGGTGTCCACGGAGTGCTGATAGTGCCGCATTCGATATTGCACATCGGCGAGTGTGAGATAGGTGGTGACGTCGCCCGGATCCAACCTGAGCGCGGCGCGATATTCGTTTTCCGAGCGGGTCCACATCAGCCGCTGCCGGTAGGCTTCGGCCTTTGCCAAATGCAGGCTGGCAGAGTCGGGAAGGAGCTTCGCCGCCAGATCTGCCTCTTTCAGCGCTGCGTTCGATCGGCGCATTTGCAGGAGAGCGTATGCCAGACCCAGATGCGCTTCGCCGTACTGCGGGTTGAGCGAAAGAGCTTTTCGGAAATCCTTCTCGGCTTGTGCAGCCATGCGCAAATCGTTATAGACATAGCCCCGGTTCATATAACCAGTCGCCATGTCCGGATCGATTTGTAAAGCTTGCGTGAAATCACGCACCGCTTGGTTGTATTCGTTGTAGTGGGTATGGATATATCCAGCAATGAGCGGCAGATCACGATCATTGGTCAACTTGGGCCGGTAGCGGCTGACGACGGCGCTCGCTTCGTCATAGCGCTCGAGGAAGAGCAGATCGTATGCCAGATAATCCACAACCTCGCGATCGCCCGGTAATTGTTTGAGGGCGCGATAGCCGAGTTCGGCCGAGGCGCCGTAATTCCCGGTCATGGTCAAGTAGCGTTCATGCTCGCGCATGACCGGCGGAGTGTTGCGTACTGTCTGCGAGCTGCGATCGAGCCATGCTTTGGCCAGCGGCAATTGATGCGCTTCCAGCGCGGCGTTCATTGCCCCTGAGACGATTAGCGGATGCGAGGGCGCCATGGCGAATGCCTTCTCATAGCTGGCCTGTGCGGCGGGGAATTGCCGATTGGCGCTGTAAAGGTCGCCCAGGGCGAGGTGGGGCACAAAATTTTTCGGATCCAGTTTTGCCATCCTTTGGAAATACTCCTGGGCGGTTTTGCTGTCGCCGGCCTCCCTCATCATGAACCCGAGAGAACCCAGGGCAGCCGGATTGTTAGGTGCGATTGCCAGAACATCGCGATACACGTGAAGGGCCTCATCGCGGCGCCCGGTTTTCCACTGCAGATTGGCATAGTTGAGCAGGAGCACGACATTCTTCGGCTCGATGTTGAGGGCGGCCTTTAAATCGCGTTCCGCGCTTCCCGGGTCGCCGGAGGCGGCTTCGACGGCGGCGCGAAGCCGAAGGAACTCGGGGCGATTGGCTCCCTGGATATCCAGGGAGCTGATTTCATTCTGCGCGGCTCGAACCAACTGCTCCGCTTCGGCCGTGTCGCCCTTATCTCGGTAGAGTTCGTATAGATCGATCTGAAGAGAAACCGGATACAACACGCCTTCGGGCACGGTGGGAGGCAAGCGTGCCAAAGCAGTTTTATATTCCTGGATTGCGTCGTCTTCGCGGTGTTGCAAAGCGTACGACCGCCCACGGACAGCATGGAGCTTGTAGTTTTCGGGATCAAACCCGGCAACGTGGTCGAGCACCTGATTCGCGCGGTCGAAGTTGCCGGCGTTTACCAGCGCCTGCGCTGCATTGAGCTGAATCTCCATCTGCCGCGGTGCAAGCTCTGCTGCCTTCAGGTAGTTCTCAGCCGCTTGCTGCTGATCGCCAGCCAGTTGATACGAGTACGCGAGTTCGCTCAGCGTGGCAGCGTCTCGGGAGGGGATTGTCTTCAAAATGTGGATCGCAAACTCATATTGTCCTGTGTCGCGATAGTAAGCGGCGACGGCGCGCAGCACTTCGGGATTGGTGGGCGCCGACTGCTGCGCGCGGGTAAGCATTTCTTTCGCTTTGTCTGGATTTCCCGTGCGCTCATAAGCCCGCGCGAGCAGCAGCTCGGTGCGAGGGGAGCGTTTGGCCGCTTCGGAACGTAGCAGAAACTCAAGCGCATGCTGCGGATCGCTTTCCAGTAAAAGCTCACCCGCTAATTGGAGGTCCGTATCGCTGGATGGATTTGCGGCAAGCACCTGTTGCAAGATCTGCTGCGCCTCGGCGTTTTTTCCCATCTTTGCGTAGGTCTGCGCCAGACCTGAGAGTCCAGCAATCGAGGACGGTCTCTCGGAAAGACCGTGACGGTACGCCTCTACCGACAAGGAGTATTGGCCGGCGAGCCGCGCCGCATAAGCCAGAGTGAACCAAAGATCTGGGTTTTGCGGCGCGGACTCGGCCGCTCGTTGCGCGTAACCTACCGCCGCGCGATAGTCTCCCCGTTGAATGGCGTCCTGCGCCGCTCGTGCCTGACGGGCCACTTCAATGCCCGAACCCCAACCAATGCCCGGTTCCGGTGATGAGCTGGACTGTTTTTTCTCAGCTGGCGCGGGCGATGAGGTCGAGTTTTTTCCATTAATTTCGAAGGTCTGCGCGTACAGCGGCGCTGGGCAACTCGATATGGCCAATGCAGCGCCGAGAATAATCTGCCGCAGCATGCTTTCAATCAATCCCCCACGCTCTCTGTAACTTGCCTGTAAGTCGGGGGTTGCGACTCAGATGCGGGAAGGGCGCGTGCGGTTGGACTGAAGAACGAGTGCCCCGGAATCGGCCGGGGAAAAAGCTGTGGCGCAACCAACCGTTCCAGCCTTTAGGGAATCGAAAGTTTGGTTCCTCAGAGCTTTGGTTTCTCAGAGCCCGGAGCAAGTATGACCTTGGAGGTTGGATTTTTGCGCCGGCCAATTCCACTGTTGGCCATCGTCTTGTTAGCTGTAGCCGTCCACGGGCCGATTTTGATGATGCAACTGCCCGCGACCACTTCTTACGACGCTAATTTCCACATTTTCTTTGCCTCACATTACGCGCAGCACTGGTTTAATCCCTGGAATGAAAAATGGTTTACGGGATTTTCGCAAACCACCTATCCGCCGTTGGTTCATCAAACCATCGCCCTGCTTTCTTATCTGGTCGGACTGACTGAAGCGTTCATGCTGGTCGAACTGGCCGCGATAGTTTTGCTGGCGATCGCCGCTTATCGTTTTGCCCGACTTTGGGTCGACGAGCGCGCCGCCAGCTATGCGGGCGTTTTCGCTATCTTTGCCGGCTGCGTTTCGTTCCTTGCCTATTCTGCCGGGCAGTTGCCCACACTCTTGTCGGCCGCGCTCTACTTCCTGGCGGTGCCTTACTTTTATTGGTGGCTGGTGCGGCGAAGCTGGCAGTCGCTGCTGAAAGGTCTGGCATTGACGTTGACTGCAGCCTCGGCCCACCACGTAACTTTGATTTTTGGATCGGTGCTTTTCGGCGTGCCTGTTTTTGCTCTGGCCTGGTACGATGCGCGCCAACAACAGCGCAGGGTCTTTCCAGTGATCGATCGTGCGGTGGCGTTTACACTGCTCGCCGCGATCGGCGTCGGGATTGTCCTGTTGCCCTACTGGCTGGCGATCCTTCGCCATCCCATCGTACAAATGCCCATCCCGCACGCCAGCCGGTCAAATTTTCTGACGAACTGGACGTACGGCATGAACTATTTCGTTGTGCCCTACGGCGCGCTCATCCTCGCTTTGCCTTTTATCGTAATCAAGGGATCTTCCAGCGGCCGTCTGCGAATTTTGCTGTTGGCGTTCTGGGTGGCATTGCTGATCGGGCTGGGCGGTACCACACCGGTGCCGAAGTGGATTTTCGGCCGGGCGTTCGAAATTCTCACTTTTGAGCGGTTCACGCTCCTGGCTACGATTCTGGCCCTTCCGCTGGCCGGTCTTGTCGCCGAAAACCTGATCGACCGTTGGCGCCGCGCGGGAGCAATCATCGTGGCGACAGCCGCGATTGGGAGCATGGTTCTTGCCTTCGTTTGGCTCGAGCTTAGTCCCTTCCACTCCTCGGGCTCTCTGAATGTCGATTCCGTGATCGCCTTTCTGAACCGCGATGGGCACAATCAATATCGTTATCTCACTCTCGGCTTCGGAAACGCTTTTCCAAAAGTCTCCACTTATAGCGACGCCGGCAGCGTCGATGGCGAATACAACTCCGCCCGACTGCTGCCCGAGATGACGCGTTATGGGGCGGCGCAATTAACCAACGCGAAATTCTTTGGAGTTCCAGGGATGGAGTCCCTGCGCGCCATGCTGCGCCATGCAAATCACTACGGTTTGAAATTCATATTCGTCCACGATCCCTTTTACGAACCGCTTCTGGTCTTCACGGGATGGCGGCGGGTTGGTTCGTTCGACTCCGGATCAATCACGGTGTGGTCGAAAGACGATGCTCCTCCGGCGCGGCCTATTCCGTCGGATGCTATGCCAGCGCCGTGGGAAGGCCTGATGTGGGGTACTTTGCCGGTGGGAAGCGCCGTCTTCGCTGTCCTGGTGTTGATACTTTTTCCGGAGCGTCTCCGGTCGCGAGATTCCCGCCCGACTGCTTCGCCGGTTCCCGAATATGCCTACGCGAGCGAGGTCCATTCATGAAGCGCGGCCTTCCTTTTCTGCTCACATGTGCAACGCTGATTCTGGTCGCCATTGCCTGGATTCAGTCGGGCGCACTCAAACGCCGCGCCATTTCTTCTGCCGCCACACCTGAAGAGGCAGTGCAATCGCTGATGGCGGATATTCAGGCTCGCGATTGGGACCGCGCTTACGCCCGCCTCGATCGAAGCAATGATCTGGAAAAGGCGGACTTCATTCGCGACATCGCGGGAAGTGATGGCAGCCTGCGGACAAACGGAACATTGCAGAGCTTCGCCGTCTGGCCTCTTCACGCGGATGAGAACCAGGCTGTAGAGCGCCTTCGCATGCAGTGGTCGACTGCCATCGGATCGCTGGACGATGTACGCGACCTTCCCGTGCGTCGCGATGGCGCGATGTGGCGGGTGGTGTGGCCGAAACCTGAGTTTCCCGTAGTTCCACCGCAAGTGATTGCCGTGAATTACCTGCGATGGGACATCACGGGCAATGACCGATCGCAAAGCTGGGGCGCGCAGGCTGTCGATTCGCCCCGCGTGCGCATCATCTCCATGAATGCAATTGATCATTTCGATCGCACCATTGTCATGGGAGAAATTGAAAATGAAGACACCGTGCCGGCTTACGTCAATGTCAACGCAACATTGTTGGGAGCCAACGGCTCCACCATCGACGAAGAGGGCAGCTTTGAGCTGATCTCACACACTCTGCTGCCGAAGCAGGTGTCGCCGTATCGCATTGATTTTCCCGGCGTGCGAATCGGATCGGTAAAAAGCGTGCGCATGGACGCTCGGGCGCTTCTGGTGCCTGCGAGCGCGGATCCCGTAATTACGGTCGCGGACCAGGTCGTCAACAAGGACAAGATCGGCAGAAACGTGCTGGCCGGAAACCTTGTGAACGAGAGCGGGGAAACCGTTAACATTGCGCAAGTGCTGGCCAGCTTTTATGACGACATGGGCAAAGTGATCTGGGTCTCCAGCGGATACGTCGATCAGGCCCTTCTTCCTCAAATCGCCACGCCATTTGCGGTAGACATTCCGAACGACGTGGTTTCCCGCATGAAGAACTATCACGTCGTCGTCAATCACTATATTCGGGCGAGCATCTGATCATGCGGGCTTTCTCTTTTGGATTCGCGGGAGCGCTGGCGGGAGCCATCGTTTTCGTGACGGCGGCGGCTGCGGCAATCGAAATACGCGTGCCCCCGAAAATCGAAGCGGGCGGGGCTTTCACAATTCAAACTTCCGGCACGGGAAGTGCGAACTTCTATTTACTTGGGCCGGGCGTCGCGTCGAAGCGAACAATTCAGCTCAGTTCGGGAGTGGCTGTTGCTCCTGACGAGGTGTCGAACGCCGGCGAGTACCGAGCTGTCGTTTGTGCCGGTTCAGACTGCACCAGCGCAGCTTTCGAAGTCCGCGCGGGCAAGCCAGCTCGACTGAGTTTCTTCCTGCATCCCTCGCGCGTGCCCGTCTCGCTGCCGAACGCCATTGATGCTACGGCAGTCATTTCCGACCGGTATGACAACCTGGTGCTTGCGCCCACTAACATAAGGTTCGAGATATCCGGCGGTTCGAGCCCTGCCTCAGTTAAGGTTGTGACAACCGATCGAGGCATTGCCTGGATGCGTCTCGCGTCCAGCAGCAAAGCGGGCGCCGTTCGCATCGCCGCAGTGCTGGGAGATATTCAAGAGCCGCGGATCATTCATCAGGTGGCGGCTGAAGCCTGTGGGCTGCGCTTGAACGCGAGGGCAAACGGAAAGAAAACCGTCTTTGATACCGATCCCGTGCGTGATTGCGCAGGCAATCCTCTTCCGGATGGAACGATCGTTTCGTTTACGAAAGTTGATGCCTCCGGCAAGACCACGGTGGATGCGCCGCTGAAGAAGGGCGTAGCGCAGGTTGAATTACCGCTTAAGGGCGCGGCGCGAATTTCGGTCGCATGTGGAGTTGTCGTCGGGAATGAACTCTCGCTTCGGGGAGCAACGTAGATGATCGACTCTCGGCTCAAGGATCTTGTGGCGGCGACGGTGTTGCTGGCGGCTGCTACCGGCGCTTGGGCGCAGAACCAACCCCATGTGAGCCTGGACGCGGAGAAGCTTGGGCCTCGCCCCATCGAACAGCTTACCGGAACAAACATCGTTCGGAGTTACGCATTGGCGTGGCGTGATCTCGCGAATGCTTTAAGCCAAAATCGTCCGGAGTTGTTAAACGAGCAGTTTATTGGCTTCGCCAAAGATCAGTTCAGGGAAAGGATCTCGGCTCAGAGTCACTCAGGTTTGCACGTGGAGATCCGGGACCAGGGCCATCGTTTGAAGGCGGTTTTCTATTCGCTCGATGGGGGCATCATGCAGCTGATTGATGACGCGCAAATTGAAACCAAAGTATTTGACGGGCGCAACCTGATTTATTCCGACAATGCGCCGCGCCGTTACTTGGTCCTCATGACGCCCGGCGCCGATCGTTGGTACATCCGATCGATGCAATCGCAGCCCGGGCCCGCGTCGTCATCTTTTTGAATTACCGGAGTGGAGAGGCTGATGCGCGCGAACCCAGAAGCTTCCGCGTCTCGCGGTGACGGAGGAATCGAGACTACGGGATGAAGTCCTTTCGCTTGGCCCTAGCCATTCTTGCCGTAGCAAGTTCGATCCCGAGCGCATGCAATCGCGCTCACGTGCAGGCATCGTCCGATCTTTCATCGGCCCGGCCTGCGCCGCCCAAGATCCTGGCCGACTACCAACCCTGGTTCGGCGATCCCAATCACATCGACGTCGGATACAGCAGCCAGGACCCCAAGGTCCTGCGTGAGCAGATCAAACACGCGCGTGAAATGGGAATTTACGCCTTCATCGTCGATTGGTACGGGCCGCGTGAGCCTTTTTTGGATCGCAGTTATGCGCTGCTGCAACGCCTGGCCGCCGAAAGCAATTTTCATGTCGCGATCATGTACGACGAAACCCAGGAAGACACAGGCTACGCTACGGAAGATGCTCTCGAGGCGATGGATCTGGCCTACAGGAAATATATCGGTCCGGGCGCGGCGGGCCGGGAATCCTATTTAACCTATCGTGGCCGGCCGGTGGTTTTCGTTTTTCCCAAGCGCGGCAATACGGACTGGAACCAGGTCCGGCAACAAGTCAACTCATGGGAAGCGCCACCGTGGTTGCTCTATGAAGATGACCCGCCTTCGCAATACGCCAAAGCTTTTGACGGGGAGTACGCCTGGGTCTATCCCGGCAAACAGGGCTGGAAGCCCGATGGCCAGGCCTGGGGCGAAGATTACCTCAATAACTTCTACTCAAGGATGCTAAAAACACATCCAGACGAAATCACGGTCGGCGGAGTGTGGCCGGGTTTCGACGACTCAAAAGCCTCCTGGAGCCTGCATCGAAAAATCGACCCGCGATGTGGCCAGACTTTCGAAAACACGCTGCGCGAATTTCGCGCGCACGACGATCCGGCCCACCCGATTCCATTCATTCTCATCGCCACCTGGAACGACTATGAGGAGGGCACTGCCATCGAACGCGGAATCCCGCAATGTGGCGCGCGGTCGAAGGTGGCTTCGTCTCTCAAGAAGATTTCGGAACAATAAATCAGTAGTCCCGCGGCGTTCAAAGCGGCTCAGACTGCCGGCAAATGCACCGACCTTGTCGGGTACATCCTGTAGCGCAGATTTTCCCACCCCCTGGCGAAAGTTCACGCTTGCCGTGCGATTGCTGACCTACTCCCCACAAAACAAAGGGTAACCATCCTTTGGCAGATTGTTTGCTTTCACAAAAGCAGATATTTCCCGGAGGGCCCTGTGACGGTGCATATCGACAATTTCGGCGAAGTGGTCATCGTGGAATGCGAAGGCAGAATCGTGAGCAGTGACGCCGTATTCGCGCTGCGTAACGCAGTAACCGCGGAGACCAGCGCGCGCGTCGTGGTTCTTGATCTTTCAGAAGTCGAGGCCATAGGCGGCGGGGCCCTGGGGATGCTGGCTTTTTTGCAGCGATGGGCGCACACCCGGGGCGTCCGCCTTAAGTTGTTTAATCCGTCTCGTTCCGTGCTTTTGCAACTGGAACAGACCACTTCGATTCCTGCATTCGAATTCGCCACTCTGGACGAGATATTTGCCCATCTCTCCCATGCGCACGCCTTCGCTGAAGCGGCTTCGCGCGACCAACTTAACGCGACCGGGGAGACACATGCCTAGACGAGAGCCCAAATCTCGACCACTGAAAAGAGATCTCCCGCTGGATCAGCGCTTGCCGTTTTTTGTCCTGTGGTTCGAGCGTTGGAAGCGCCGGTGCGAGGCGAGAGTGCGCGCTCCCAATCGAATGCCGAATCCGACCAACTCCAATGCGGGCAGTGGCGGCTGACGGCCCGGGGAAAATGACGATGACTTTATCCCGCACGCTGCTCGTGGAAGCGTGTGTTGCGTTATGGCTATTTGAGATTATCGTTCAACCTGCGAGGCGCAACCGCGATTCGTGATGCGAAACGCGGCTTGCCAATGGGTCTTCGCTATTCCCAACATGGATGCACTGGAGTCACGCTTCCTAGCTTCGCCGTGCCCTGCGTCGTCTGATTCACTTGTACGTAAACACCGCCCTGCAGGACGTTGTGAGTCCATTGAACCATCCCGTTCTTACGCTGCATGGCAAAAGTTTCCTGGTCGTGACAGCTGTCATAATTGCTGTCGCAGTTATATCGGTAGGACAGAGTCAGAGTGGGTGCGGCAGGCAAGCTGCCGATCGTCTCCGTGTACGGTCCCCACACTTCATTCACGATATAGCCCAAGTTTTCGGTTGTGAAAGTTTTGCATGAAGTGTGAATATCAAAGTTCGTGTTCTGCGGTTCAACCAGGATGGAAGAAAGCTTGCCCGGTGTCGCCGGAACATTGATGCAACGCGGCATCCAGGGGAGGGCTTTTTCAAAGATCTTATAAGTAGTGGGATCGCCCCAGTCCTGCTCCGTGATGGATTGATAAATATTGTGCCTGTCGAAAGTGTCAACGTCCCAAGGATAGCCAGCGTCAGTCTTCACCCAGTAAAAGGTCCCGGCGGAGGGATAAACTACGTTGTAATGCCCATTGGCGGTGGCAGCTTCCGGAGCCATCCACTGCAACATATCGTATTGGTTGGACTTACAGGTTTGAGCGGCCGCTACCCCAGCCATTGAAACAAAAATGAGCCCGAGAAAAATCCTCTGCATAAATCCCCCCAGAGACAAGTCTGCCCTCTCGCGATTTTGCTCAAACGATTGCCTAATACGGGGGAGACTCTAGGGAGACTACAGCCATCGCTGTAGGGGCGCAATACAGTAAACACCGTAGATTCTGTGGAAAGCCTCTTCGGGCTAGGTTTCTTAGCGCTGGATGCCCGAGCGGAGAACGGGAACTCGGCAATCCTTGCTCCGAGCCGAAATCCTGGGCGGGCAGTTCTCCGAACTTTTTTCTTGACCCAACTGCGGCGGTTGCAGCTGCATCGAAGATGCCGCGACCCAATACGACCAGATGACGGGAGAATTATTCGCATGAAACTTGCGGTCTCACTTGCTTTGCTTACTCTATTGCTTGCGCCGGGCACGCTTCTGGCGCAGAGCGAAAATCACAGCCCACAAAAGTCGGATGGAGTGTCCCGAACCCGAATTTACAGCTAATACTGGATGTGCGTGCCTCGGGCTCCGGACTAGCATCCAGCAATGGAGGAATCGGCGATGAAATTATTAGGCTTGCAAAAACTGAACGGCCTCGTAGCAGTGGCGGCAATTGCCCTGATTCTGCCGGCTCTGTGCTTTGCCGAGGACAAAAAGGACGATAGGTCCGATATCGATAAGCGGATCCAAGCCTCCGCCAACGTGCTGAACGAGATCATGGGTACGCCAGACAAGGCAATTCCCGATAAAGTGATGTCCGATGCAAAGTGCATTGCGGTTATCCCGTCGCTTGTGAAGATAGCTATAGGGTTTGGCGGCAGCCATGGCAGAGGCGTGGCCACTTGTCGCACTGACCACGGCTGGAGCGCACCCGCGCCGATTACCATAACCGGCGGTAGCTGGGGTTTACAGCTGGGAGGGCAGGCGATAGATCTGGTGTTGGTGATTACGAACGACCAGGGCATGCAACATTTGTTGCAGAGTAAGTTCAAAATCGGCGCGAGTGCTTCGGCGGCCGCTGGACCGGTCGGCCGTGATGCAGGCGCTGACACCGATTGGAAGATGAAAGCCGAAGTTTTAACCTACTCGCGCGCGCGCGGAGTTTTTGCCGGAGTCGATCTCAGCGGTTCGGCGATCACGCAGGACAAAGATGAGACTCGC
>Ga0335073_10012679_pt1 | contig 11830 bp, 13 predicted proteins | sample Lox_Sample_22_FD_207093 | JGI IMG/M metagenome (GOLD analysis project Ga0335073, IMG submission 207093) | Soil microbial communities from Loxahatchee National Wildlife Refuge, Florida, United States - Lox_Sample_2.2 | ecosystem: Environmental > Terrestrial > Soil > Wetlands | place: USA... | reverse complement strand
GACCAGGATGCGTTTGCGCTGGCGAGTCACCAGAAAGCGGTGGGCGCGCAGAAGGCGGGCCAGTTTGACGAGGAACTGATTCCGGTAAAGCTGACGACCGCGGCGCCCGGCGCGAAGGCGGGCAGACCGGTTGTGAGCGAGAAGACCTTCGCCGCCGATGAGGGGCCGCGGCCCGATACGTCGGCTGCAGCGCTGGCGGGATTGAAGCCCGTATTTCACGCGCAGGGCACGGTAACAGCGGGCAACGCGTCACAGACGTCGGATGGCGCGGCGGCCGCAGTGTTGATGGAAGCGGGGCGCGCAAAGGAACTGGGGATTGAGCCCCTGGCGCGGCTGGTGGCGTATGCGGCGGCGGGATGCCTGCCGGAAGAGATGGGCATGGGACCGATCTTTGCGGTGCCGAAGGCACTGAAGCTGGCCGGGCTGACGCTCAACGACATCGGGCTGATCGAGCTGAACGAGGCCTTTGCGGCGCAGGCGCTGGCGGTGATCCGCGAACTGGGGCTCGACCCGGCGAAGGTGAATGTGAAGGGCGGCGCGATTGCGCTGGGGCATCCGCTGGGCTGCACCGGGGCAAAGCTGACGGCTACGCTGCTGGCCGAGATGAAGCGCCGCAACGTGCGCTATGGCATGGTGACGATGTGCGTGGGCGGCGGCATGGGCGCGGCGGGGATCTTTGAACGGATGAACTGAGGGGACAGTTGCGATGTCTCAGAAGATCGCGGCGTCGGTGGTCTATGCATTGCTTCTGGCGGCGTGCGCCTTCTTCGCCGGCTTTGCGGTATTTGGATTTGCCTTTGCGATTGGCGATGGAGGCGGTTCGGTGGGACCAGGAATGGCGTTCTTTCTCATCGCAACGCTGGTGGGTGCGGTTGCGTTGGGAATTGGAGCTTTGAGCTGCTGGGCACGAAACCGCGTCATCAGGGGTATAGCGCTCGCAGGGGTGCTGCTCGTGCTTCCTGCCGGGTTTCTGTTCACACGCGAAAACGGCTGGGCGATGTGGTCTTATGCCCAAACCGGATATCACTACGGTGCATCCGCGTGGTCTTCCGTGCTGTTGCCTGTGCCTCTTGATCTGGTGGCTCTCGTCTGGTCTGGACTGCGTTTGCGCCGAATGGGGCACGCCGCAGGGCAAGGCCACGTGACCGTCAACAACGATTAAGGCAACCGGGAACAGATGGTGGAATGATGGGCGCGGAAAACAGTAACGGCCGGGAGGTGTCCCGGCCGTCGGTTTTCGATCTTGAGAGGCAGCCGTGGGCTGCGGGCGGCTTATGCCTTGGCGGTGGCCAGGGCCTTGAGGCGCGCGTTGAGGCGGCTCTTGTAGCGGGAGACAGTGTTGGAGTGCAGGACGCCCTTCTGGACGCTCTTGTCGAGGGCGGAGACGGTCTCGCGGTACTGCGCCTGGGCAGCCTTGACGTCGCCCTTGGCCAGGGACTCGCGGAGGGCGCGGAGGCTGGTGCGCACGCGGGTGCGGTTGGCGCGGTTGACCTCGGTGCGGGTCTCGGTCTGGCGGGTGCGCTTCAGCGCGGAAACATGGTTTGCCATTGCTGTTCCTTAACTTAAGCCCTGATGTCAGGGAGAAATGATGCGGTGCAGAATGCAACAGGAGCCGCATCCCTCGCAATTTCCTAGTCTACGGGAAAGCGGGCCGGGGGTCAACGAAGAGGGTCTGGGGGCGAAGCGGGGAGCAATCCATGCGGCGCCGGTATACCTTAAGTCACTCTTTCAGCAAATCTTTACCTGGGCGGGATTGACGGCGGACGGGAGCGGCGCTACTCTCTCCCCAGATACCGCATTTGGGCGCCTTCGCCAACACGTATCGTCCACAAGCCGAAGAGGGTCTTGTGCGCGCCCTATTGCTCTGCACCGGAATTTCGGGTGCAGCCCAGCCCGCAAAACTCCGAATGGAATCTAACCCAAAAGCAATGTCTGCCGGGACGGCAGCCATGGAGGCACTCTGAACGCTGATCTGGAGATCACACCGAACCTTGAGCCCCTGTTTGGGACCCGCGATGAAAACCTCAGGCTGATGGAGGACTCACTGGGCGTCAGGATCGACCTTCGATCGGACGCGGTGCATGTAGAGGGGCCGGATGAAGCGGTGGCCCGGGTGCAGCGTATCTTTCAGGACTTTGAAGCGCTGCGGCGGCAGGGCATTCATCCCCACAACGGCGAACTGAACGGCATGCTGCGGCTGGTGGTGGCCGATCCGGCGACCACGCTGCGCTCGCTGGCCGATGCGGGCAAGCAGCGCTCGGCGGGCGTAAAGCGGACGGTGCAGCCGCGCTCATTGAACCAGCGGAAGTATGTCGAAGCCATCGAGCAGAACGACATGGTGTTCGGCGTGGGGCCGGCCGGCACGGGCAAGACGTATCTTGCCGTGGCGATGGCCGTCTCTGCGATGAATGCGAAGAAGGTGAGCCGGATTGTGCTGGTGCGTCCGGCAGTGGAAGCGGGCGAGCGGCTGGGCTTTTTGCCGGGCAGCCTGCAGGAGAAGGTCGATCCGTATCTGCGGCCGCTGTATGACGCGCTCTACGATCTGCTCGATCCGGAGCGCGTGGACAAGATGCTGGAGAAGAACGTGATTGAAGTGGCGCCGCTGGCGTTTATGCGCGGTCGCACGCTGAACGATGCGTTCATCATCATGGATGAGGCGCAGAACACGACTGTTGAACAGATGAAGATGTTCCTGACGCGCATGGGGAACAACTCGAAGGCCGTGATCACGGGCGACATCACGCAGATCGACCTGCCCAATCCGCGGAAGTCGGGGCTGGTGGACGCGATCAACGTGCTGGACGGCGTGGAGGGGATCCAGTTCTGCCACTTTGAAGAGGGCGACGTGGTGCGCCACGCGCTGGTGCAGCGGATCGTGCGCGCGTACGAGAGCGCCAAGCCGCAGCAGCAGGAACTGCCGCTGAACATCGGCGAAAGCATTAACGTGGAGCAGCCCGCGCCGCAGCCGCAGCAGACGGCGAAACCGCAGTAGATTCGCCCTTCACGTAGAATTGAATGTGAACCGGGGCCGCCGTTAGAGCGGCCCTGCGCACGATGATTCTCCTCGACCCAGAGCTGGAGCCCGACCGAGCGCGCACCGCAAAGGTGGCGGGGCGGAGGACTGCGGCTCGACCCGGCAAACGAACCAACGCGAAAACTGAGCGCATTCCATCGGCGCGGACGCTGGCGCGGTTTCTGCGCGAGGCGCAGGCGGCGGTGCAGTTACGCGGCAAGGTGAGCGTGCTGCTGACGTCGGACACGGGGATTCGCCGACTGAACCGTCAGTTTCGCGGCAAAGACAAGGCGACGGATGTGCTGTCGTTCCCAGCAGGCGGGCCCGCGGCCGGCGAGATCGCCGGCGACCTTGCGATCAGCGTGCCGACGGCGCGCAGGCAGGCTGCGGCGCACGGTCACTCCCTCAGGACCGAGATCAAGATACTCATGCTGCACGGGCTGCTGCACCTGGCAGGCTACGATCATGAGACCGACGACGGCGCGATGGCGCGGCGGGAGCTGCGGCTGCGCGCGCGGCTGGGACTGCCGCAGGGGTTGATTGAGCGGGCAGGAGAGCTTGTATGACGCCGCTGACGATCTTCCTGCTGGTGCTGGCGGCGGCGATTGTGACGCTGGCCTCATACATGACCCGCGTCTACTCCGAGTTTGGCAAGATTCTCTCGCGCGAGGTGCAGGACAACCTCGACGCGTGGGAACAGGATGTGGAGCCGCAGCTGGGGCTGAGCCGCGAGCACGCGGCGATTTCGGCGGCGGTGGTGCAGCAGCTGGCGCTGGGATTCATCGCTCTGGACTTTGGCGCGGTCCTGTTCGATCGCGCGCCGCACATGGGGCGTCCCTCGATTGCAGAGATTGTGCAGGCGGTGCTGGGCGTGGTGCTTGTGGTGGTGTTCTGCAACCAGGTGGTGCCGTCGCTCCTGTTCAACCACACGCGGGGGAGTTGGGCCGCGCGGCTGGTTTGGCCGATCCGTCTGCTGCTGTGGATGGTTACGCCGATTACGGTGTTTGTGCGCTTTTTCTACTCGGTTGCGTCGCTGGCGGAGACTCCGGCGAGCCCGGAGGAAGAGGCTGCGGGCGATGTGGAGGCGCTGCTGGAGGCAGGCGAAGAAGAGGGCATCCTGGAAGAGACGGATCGCGACCTGGTGCGCTCGGCGGTGGAGTTTGGCGACAAGCTGGTGCGCGAGGTGATGACGCCGCGGCCCGCGGTGTTTGCGGTGCCGGATTCGACGACCCTGGAGCAGTTTCTGGAGCTGCTGCGTGTGCACAACTACTCCAGGGTGCCGGTGTACGCGGGGACGCTGGATAACGTAACGGGCATTGCTTTTGCGCATGACCTGCTGCAGATCACCGACGAGGACGCGCGCACGAAGACGGTGGCGGCGATTCAGCGGCCGGCGGTGTTTGTGCCGGAGACGAAGCGCGGCTACGAGCTGCTGCGGGAGATGCAGCGCGAGAAGCAGCACATGCGCATCGTGATCGACGAGTATGGCGGCGTTGCCGGGCTGGTGACGATCGAGGATCTTCTGGAACAGATCGTGGGCGACATCCGTGACGAGCATGAAATGGTAACGCCGATCGAGGAACCGCAGCGCGAGGCGGGCGGTTCCTGGCTGGTGCCGGGGAGTTTTCCCGTGGATCAGCTGGTGGATCTGTTTGGCGAGCCGGTGGGGCTGGACGAGCACTACGAGGCGACAACGCTGGGCGGCCTGGTGAGCGAGATCGAAGGGCGGATTCCGCTGCGGGGCGAGGTGGTGGTGCTGGATCACGCGGGGCTGCGGATCGAGGTGGTGGCGTCGACCGACCGGCGCGTGGACCGGCTGCGCGTGTTTCCGCCGAAGGCTGAGGAAGCGGCGGCGAAGGCGTCGTGAACAGCGCCTTGCGGCAGGGCCCACCCCATCATGCCGTACACTCATTCAGGAGTTTGAAACTTTGCGTTCAGGATTTGTTGCCATACTGGGCCGGCCCAATGCCGGCAAAAGCACGCTGCTGAACGCCCTCACCGGTGAGAAGGTGGCCATTGTCACCGCGAAGCCGCAGACGACGCGCAACCGCATTGCGGGCGTGGTCGAGGTGGCGGCGCGCAAGGGGAAGCATCCGGCGGCGCAGATTGTGTTTGTGGATACGCCGGGCGTGCACAAGCCTGCGTCGCAGCTTGACCGGCGCATGCTGCAGGAAGTGCACGAGGCGCTGGAGACGCGCGACCTGGTGCTGGTGCTGATTGATGCCAGCCGCCGGGTGCAACTGGAAGCGGCGGGTGAACCGGCAGGGGCGCATCGGCATCAGTCTGAAAAATGGGCGAGCGAAGACGAGTTTCTGTTCGGCCTGATTCGCGGGCTCGACTGCCCGGTGTTCCTGGTGCTGACGAAGATTGACCTGGTGGCGAAGGACATTCTGCTGCCGCTGATCGAGACGCTGACCAAGCAGTACAGCTTTGCCGAAGTGATCCCGGTGAGCGCGCGGAAAAAGGACGGGCTCGAAGTGCTGGTGCGGAAGATTGTGGAGGTGCTGCCGAACGGCGAGCGCTACTATCCAAAGGACCAGTACACGGATCAACCCATGCGCTTCATGGTGGCGGAGCTGATTCGCGAGCGCATTCTGGTGGAGACGGGCGAGGAAGTGCCGTACGCCGCGGCGGTGGTCATCGAGCGCTACGAAGAGCCGCGAGAGGAAGCCACACCCCGGAAGAAGCCGGGCGCAAAGCCGCCGCTGACGCGCATTGCCGCGGCGATCTATTGCGAGCGCGACGGGCAGAAGGCGATCCTGATCGGCAAGGGCGGAGCCAAGCTGAAAGAGATCGGGACGGGCGCGCGGAAGCAGATCGAATCGCTGCTGGGCACGCGTGTCTACCTCGAGCTGCACGTGATTGTGGAGCCGGGCTGGCGCGAGTCGAAGGCGTTTGTGGAGCAGCTCGACTGGCGCAACCAGCTGGAGAAGCTGGCAGAGAAGCAGGGTAACGACGAGGGCGGCGGGGAGTAGTCCGGACCCTCAAAACCGGCGTTATGCGCAGCGCACGCGGCCGCGGCCGGCGGTCTTGATTTCGTACATGCGCGTATCCGCGGCGCCGATGATGGTATGGATCGAGATGCCGTCCGCCGGGGCCGTTGCGACGCCTACACTGGCGCTCACCGTGAGATCGAGTCCACCCTTCAGCCTGAAATGCGTGGCCGTGAGCTCGCGGTGCATGGCGGTGGCCAGTTCATTGGCCTCGGCGGCCATTGTGTCGGGCATCATCACGACGAACTCGTCGCCGCCGTAACGAAAACACATGTCCTGCTTGCGGCAGAGCTCGCGCAGACGTTGACCGGTGCGGGCCAGCAGCTCGCTGCCGATGAGATGGCCGTGGACATCGTTGACGAGCTTGAAGCGGTCCAGGTCAAGAAAGGCCAGGCTGACGGGACGGCGTTCGCGATGGCAGCGCTCAAGCTCGTAGCCGAGCATTTCGTAGAGATGGCGGACGTTGAAGAGGCCGGTGGTGTCGTCAGTGATGGTGAGCTGCTGGATGCGGGCGACGTCGCGCGCGTTTTCAATGGCGATGGCGGCGTGGTCGGCGAGGATGTGGAGAAACGCGATGGTGTAGTCGGTGAGCTGGTCGCTGCGCGGGTTGAAGATTTCGATGGCGCCCTGCGCGCCTTTGCGGCCGATGAGCGGCATGGCGATGACGGATTTGAGCTTGGGGCCGCCCTGCGCGGGGTCGCTGAGGCGAGGATCATTTTCGTTCTCAGGAACGATGAGGGTTTCACCGTGTTCGACGACCCAGCCGGCCACGCCCTCGCCCACTTTCACGCGCAGGTCGCGCAACCAGGCCTCTTCGCCGCCAGCGGCGATGGCGTAATGGAGTTCCTTGCCCGCGTCGTCGAGCATCAGAAGCGTCCACAGGTCAGCTTCGATGAAGCGTTCCATGTGATCGAGGATGGTGCGCAGGATCATGTCGAGATCGAAGCTCGACGCGAGCGAGCGCGCCAGCTGGTGAAAGACCAGCAGGTCGTCAATAGGCACACGGTTCTGCGTTGCGTTGGACATATGGGCCTGTGGGTGGACGCCTGACTTGCATTGTGTCACATACAGGTCGTCTGAGAATTTTGATTTAGAAGTGATGAACCACCCGCTGGAATCACTGTGAGTATCTCTTATGCGGGTGGTGAACCAAGGCCCAAGGACACTGTCTTTATGATGCGGCATAAGGCTGCCGTGCGCTGCTGACGAAAGTCATATGGGCAACCCGAAAAGGGCGCCGCGGGTGGGAAGGCGCCTCAACCGCCGATGTGAACCATGGAGCGGCTGGGCTTGAGGAAGCCCGGTTCGCCGATGTGATGGCGAGCCTCTTTGCGCTGGACGGTGTGTTCGATGTAGGCGCTCAACTCGGTATCGGATTCACCGGCGCGCATGCGGCCGTAGAGGTCGTGCTCGACCTGCGAGAAGAGACAGGTACGGATTTTGCCGTCGGAGGTGAGGCGCAGGCGGCTGCAGGCTCCACAGAAGGCCTGAGTGACGGGCGCGATGATGCCGATCTCGCCCCGGCCATCGGCGAAGGTGTAGCGCCGGGCTGTTTCGCTGGTTTCGCGTGGAGGCAACGGAATGAGGGGTAGAACGCGGCCGATGCGCGCGACGATCTCAGCCAGCGGGACAACAATTTCGGGCGACCAGAGGCGGTCTTCTTCAAGCGGCATGAACTCGATGAAACGCACAACCACGTCTTCCTCGCGGGCGAACCGGGCGAAGCCCTCGACTTGGTCGTCGTTGAAGCCGCGCAGGAGAACGCAGTTGACTTTGAGCGGCTGGAGGCCGGCGTCACGCGCGGCGCGAATGCCGGCGAGAACCTTCTCAAAGCTGCCGGGAACCCGCGTGATTCGCTCAAAGGTGGGCGCATCGACGGCGTCCATGCTGACGGTAACGCGATTGAGGCCGGCGGCTTTCAGAGGCGCAGCGAGATCCTGGAGCAGGTGACCGTTGGTGGTAACGGCGAGATCGAGGGGCTGGCCAGAGATTGTGCGCAGTGTTGCTAATTCCTGGAGGAGGTCGATCAGGCCGCGGCGCAGCAAGGGCTCGCCGCCGGTGAGCCGGACCTTTTCAATGCCGAGACCGACAAAAAGCCGGATGAGGCGCAGATATTCGCCGACGCCGAGTTCTGGATACTGGGCGCCGTATTCGCCGGTTCGGCAATAGACGCACTTGTAGTTGCAGCGATCAGTGATGGAGACGCGGAGGTCGTGGATGACGCGCCCGTGACTGTCAGTAAGCCGGGCGCCGGGCATCTGTTCGGCGGAAGCGATTGGGGCAGCTACTGCCATCGGCACCTTTTAGGGGCGCAGGCGTTTGCCTGGCTGTGCGGGCCTGCGTCCACATAACGCCTGCACAAGCCTCAGTCGATGCGGGGCATTCCCTTGCGCAAGATGAGTCCGGCAAGCCCAAAGCCCGCAACGAGGCAGAGGGCGAGAACGAAGTAGTACGCCATGGGATGCACCCATCCCGGTGAGTAAGTCAGATCTTGTCCGACCCACAAGAGCAATACAACAGCGATGACTGAGAACTGCCCGGCAATGACCAGGAACGTGTGGCCCAGGTCGCGACGTTTGTCCAGCGCTTCCACCTGGTCGGGAGTCAGATTGCGTTCTTCAGGGGGAAGTAGGGAATTAGCCATTCTTGATCTCTCCCGGCAGACCCAGTGTGTGGCCTTGGGGCCTGGGCCGCCGCTACATTGATTCAATCACATACGGCTGTGACGACGCCAGCAGGGGTGGCCGGCAAGCTTTGGGAAGATCGTTCGCGGCGTTCAGTCCATCAAAAACGCCAGCGACTGCAGCGAGGTGATCTCAAATGGCTTGCGGCAGCGGATATTGGCGCAGCCCAGCTTATCGTCGCGGCGCACCATGTAGGACTGGGCCTTGGCGAACCGGGCGCGGTCGCGCTCGTCGGCATGGCGGGGCAGCTGCGGCTTCTTGCGGCGGACGACCCAGGTCACCTTGTACTCGGCGGACTGGCCACACTTGGGGCAGGTGAGCGTGTGGGTCCGCATCTCTGTGGTCTCGTTGAAAAAGTCTCGTTCTTCCATGATGCCAAGCACTCCAGCCGGCGAATCGGACCGGCAATGAAAGAAGTCCGCGCGCCGGGCTCAGGAGTGAGCCGGAGACAGGGCCTTCCACAACGATTCAAACTATTCCATACTCATCCTTGCCATGACGAAACGCAAGCCGGGCAAGTTCTCAGCCGCGAAGGCGGTGAAGGCCAACGCGCGGGAGCGGGTGGGACAACCCAAACCCTCGCGGGTGGTCGACGAAGCGCCGCGCACCGGGCGGCAAGCCAAACACAAGGAAAAACTGACAGATCTCTTGAAGGAAGAGGAGTAAGGAATGGCGAAAGCTGTGGGAGTGGGGGGCATTTTCCTGAAAGCGCGGGATCCGAAGGCGCTGGCGGCCTGGTATGCGGCGCATCTGGGCATCACGCAGGGCGATGGCGGCTCGCTGATGTTCGACGGCCCGGAGGCGGCGGGCATGACGGTGTTCGCGCACTTTCCCGCGGGCACGAAGTACTTTGGCGAGGGGAGCCAGCAGGCGATGGTCAACTTCAGAGTGGACGACCTGGACGCACTGCTGGCGGACCTGGGGGCCAAAGGCGTCCGCATCGACCCGAAGCGCGAGGACTATGGGTACGGCCGGTTCGCGTGGATCTGGGACGCGGAAGGCAACCGCGTCGAGTTGTGGGAGCCGGGGCAGGACTGAGGTCCCAGGGCCTAGATCCAGAGAAAGAGCAAAGCGGCGACGAGCGCGGCGGGCATGGCGACGAGGCCGATGCGGAAGAACCGGCCCGCGGTGATCTCGACGTTTTCGCGGCGCAGCGCAATAAGCCAGAGGATTGTGGCGAGCGATCCGGTAACGGAGAGGTTGGGGCCGAGATCGACGCCGATGAGCAGGGCGTGAGCGATCAGGCCGGACTCATGCGCCGTGCGGATGGCCGTGCCGCTGACCAGGCCAACGGGCAGGTTGTTCATGCCGTTGGAAGCGAGGGCGACGGCAAAGGCCGATGCGCCTTTGGCCGCCCATGCGGGTAGCTGGGTGATGCGGGCCAGGCCGGCCAGGCCGAGATTGAGCAGTCCGGCTGAGTGAAGCGCTTCGACAATGACGAAGAGTCCGGCAACCAGAGGAAGGACGGACCAGGAGACGCCGCGGGCGACGCTGGCGACGATGCGGCGATTGCGCGTGGAGACGACGATGAGGGCAAGGAGGGCTGCGGCGCAGGTGGGTGCGCCGAGCGCCAGACCCAATGCCGACGAGACGATGAGCGCGGCGGCGGAGAGCAGGAGTCCGGCGAGGGCGAGTTTGCCTTCGGTGGTGAGAGGCGCTTCGTCAAGCTGGCCGGGGACGGAGCCGCGCAGGCCCGCCCGCGTGAGCCAACGCAGGCACAGATAGGTGACGGCGATCGCGGCGGCAGATGGCAGGAAGAAGATGCCGAGCCACTGGAGCAGCGGTGGAATGTGGCGGTCGAAGACAACCAGATTGGCCGGGTTGGAGATGGGGAAGATGAAGCTGGCGGCATTGGCGATGAGTGCGCAAGCCAGCAGATAGGGCTCGGGGTGGATGCGGGCGCGCCGCGCGACGGCGAGCACGGCGGGCGTGAGGACGACGGCCGTGGCGTCGTTCGACAGGAGCGCCGTGACGACGATGCCGACGACGTAGATGAGCAGAAAGAGGCGGCGTGGCGAGCCGCGGGCATGACCGGCGGCGAGACCGGCGGCCCAGTCGAAGACATGTTCTTCGCGCGCCATCTCCGCCAGCAGCATCATGCCGGTGAGGAAGAGGTAGACGTCGAGCCCTTCGGCCACGGCGTGGCCGGCAAGGCTGACGGGCATGAGGCCGGTGATCACGAGAAGCGCCGCGCCGCCGCAGATCCACCAGGCTTCTGCGATACCTCGCGGCCGCAGCAGCATGCAGAGGATGCTGGCGAGGGCGATGATCCAGATGAGGAAATTAGCCGAGTGGGCGTCGAACAAGAAGAAGAGCGCCTCCGGAAGTAGCTTACAGTCTTGCGGTTGTTTTACGGGTCAGGGAGTGGCGCAGTCCGCGTGAGACCTGGCAGGGGGGGTGGGACCGCGCCGACGTAAGACAGAATCGAGCCGGAACTATCTCGGCCTTACACGTGTCTTACGCAGCTTTCGAGATTGTCTTACAGCGGTCGTGCGCAGGTGAGGTGGGAGTAGGACGGGGTTGTTTATGAGTCAGACGGCGCCTGCAAGAATGACCGAAAGCGAGCCTGGGCTCCGGCAGGTTGTCTTACCGATCGAGCCCAGCCGGGGGGGGAGCTCTCAGACAGGAAGGGCCTCAAGCCGGGAAGCCAGCTCCGCATGATCGCGTTCGCGGGCGTACTCGGCTGGGGATTTTCCCTGGTCGTTGCGCTGGTGTGGATTGGCGCCATGCTTGATGAGCAACTCGACGAGGTCTTCGCGATTCGCCGCGGCTGCAGAGAAGATCGGGGTATATCCGCCGACCTGCGCGGCATTGGCGTCGGCCCCGTGGGCGAGCAGCGTCTGGATGATGACGCTGTCTTTGCCGAGAGACAGCGCAGCATGGAGAGGCTGATTGCGCTGGGGGTTGTTGGATACGGCGTCGACCCGGGCGCCCCGCTTGAGCAATAGCGCAACCGCGCCGGCGGATCCGAAGGCGGCGGCGAGATGGAGTGCGGTCCAGCCATCGCCGGAGAAGGCTTCAATGGCCTCGGGATCGGCATCCAGAGCGGCGGCGATGCGCCCCTCGTCGCCGAGCGCGGCGGCTTCAAAGAGGTCGAGTGCGACGCCGTGCGCGGCGAGGCGGGCTACGAGAAAGTCGCG
>Ga0335073_10012677_pt1 | contig 11831 bp, 21 predicted proteins | sample Lox_Sample_22_FD_207093 | JGI IMG/M metagenome (GOLD analysis project Ga0335073, IMG submission 207093) | Soil microbial communities from Loxahatchee National Wildlife Refuge, Florida, United States - Lox_Sample_2.2 | ecosystem: Environmental > Terrestrial > Soil > Wetlands | place: USA... | reverse complement strand
ATCATCCGTATATGTTACCCCGGACAGGTCTCACTTTGCCATCCCTCTCCTCTACCACGTCCTCCTCTCCCTTCAATCCCAATGACGGGATCACATCATACCTCTTCTCCCGCGTCTTAACTGTCGAAGATATAAAACCTGCTGCACAGCTTCTTCCCCGCTTGAACGGCTTAAGCTGGTATGCTGAGATTCTTTATATTCTCAGACCCTTGATATATGCACTTCTTTTACAACGGTGGGTAAGAACAAGAGGCGAACGCAATGCGAGGAGGAGTTGGTGGCCTTGGTTGGTCGGATTGAGTATTGAGTATGCGGCCTTGGAGTTGAGGAAACGAGATAATTCGTTGAGATTGGGAAGGTTGGAGAAGGAGGAACAGAATAGGCGTAATAAAGCTTTGTGGTGGTGGGTTTTGAGGGGCGCTATGTATGAGAATGTGTCAAAGTATGGATCCCGTAACCGATGATGTAAAGCTGATTGTTTAGGGGTATTATCGATGGATTTGTTCAGAGGATTGAAAGGGTGCCTTTGTTGAATATTGCTGGTGGGATCATAAGCGATTATCAATATCTGTGGGAGAATTATTATTTTTCAAGTATTTCCTCATCTCACACAACATATCTAACCGTAGCTGCTTCGATGTGAGAATCGTCTAAAAGAGATAGCCAAGGAGTATTCTTTAGAATCAATTTGAAAACGATATGAGAAAATGGAATCAATTACACACTCGTAGTACTATATAATTTCACATTTGCGCCCAATGAATCCGACTACCCACTACCTCGACATGATCGCCTTATACAAAGGCCAACGCGCCGTCATACTCCTCGCCCTCTTTCCATAAATGTACATAGGGATAGTAATAAGACAGATGAAGATGTGAATTCCCCCAACAATACAGAATACCTCCAACGGTCCTTCGGTGGTGATCCATCCGGCAATGAAATAATTCATACCGAAAGAATAGATGTTTCGCAAGTTGATAGAGGCAAAGGCTTCTGGCGCATGGTCACGGAGACAATCCGTGATGTAACCGTATACGGCAATGTTCAAGAAGGCGAGACCAAAGGTGAGAATGGATTGCATCATGACTGGTCCGATCCAGGGAGCTTGATTGTGCAATGTGATACCGAAGCCAAAGAATCCCATTGTTCCAAAGATGAATGTGAGAACTACGGAAACGAGACGGAATTCAGGTTCGTAGATACCGTTGTTGCGACGGGCCAGGAATTTGCACAGGTAATCATTGATAGGACCTGCGATGAAGCCAATGAAGGAAGTAATCAAGCCTGCAATACCCAATAATCCAATCTCGCCGACAGAGAAGTTGTAAGGAGGAGATCCGAAGATGAGCGCTGCGACAGATCCCAATACAACCAACCATGAAGTCGAAAGACCGTAAGTGATGAAGGCGTACAAGACTTGAGGGAATAATAACATGGGGAAGGGACGGAGTATGATCTTGATGAGATTGTCTTCAGATTCAATTCCTCGGAATGGTCGAAGTTCTTCCCATCTCGTCCATGGCGCTTCGTTAGCACCGTGTTGGTTGTGAATTTGGGCTTCGAGTTGAGTGGCGGTCTTCTCCAATGTATCAGTTTTAGATCTCTCCTTGTCACGGACGGCATCAAGTTCTTCGAATTCGGCTTCGAGGATCTTGGCTTGATTGATAGTACCGAGATCGATGTTGAGTTCTGCGGCACGTTTGTAGCATGTCTCGGGGCAGAAGAGGAATATGAGAGGAATGTGGATACCGAAGAGGATGGCAGAGAGCTTGTAGGTCCATTGCCACCCAAGACTTTGAATGAGGTAGCCAGAGACAATACCGGACGACAAGACACCGACCGAGAGACATAATCCCCAAGCGGCAAGACGGAGACCACGTTGATGGACGAAATAGAGATCTGTAATTGTGGCGGTGACAAGTACTTCGAAGGGTGACATGCCGATACAACCGAACAACCGAGAGGCAAGAAGTCCGTCGAAAGTCGTCATGAAGGAAGCCCAGAGTGAGGAAATAAAGAGGACGAGATTGCCGCCGATGAAGACGGGACGTTTACCGAATTTGACAGCCAAACCATTGGTGATGAAGCAGGAAACTCCAATCATGAAAATACCCCAACCAAGTTCTCCGTTGAGCGTGTTATAACTCTACTATAAGCTTCTTTCATAGAGGGGACTGACAATTCCGAATTCTTGAGACATGATACCGAATCCAGGGGAAATCATGGGACCCCATGCTCCTACGACAGCTGTGTCGACGCACACAATAAACAGCATAAGATCTTTTTTCCATAACGGCCAGTTGAGAGGATCACGAGGCGAATCGGATGGTTGAGGAACGAGGATAATATCTTTATCTCTGCCGGTGCCGTGCTTCAAGTGAGAAGTTCCAGATGTATCTTGAAGGCCAGCAAGTTGTCTTGCGGCGAGAAGTTCAGCGAGGGGAGCTGTTCCAGGAACATGCTCAAGATGATGGTCTTCGAGAACTCCTAAACCCATGGCGAACGATTGTCTGCACGATTGATAGTTCTGGTGGACCGGGCATACCCCAGGTTATATAGATTCATTCAAAAACTCTATTCCCTATTCGTTGCGAGGTTCCTGGAGGCGATCGTGGGGCAGGGTGGAAATGCCGAGGATGATCGCGAATGGCGTTGCATCGTGTCTTCGTATCGACGTAAGAGTTGGTGATGGGGATTCGGCTCCCACCGAACTCGCATACATTTAGCCGACCGCGGCAAATGCTTTTATCTCGTGTAAATGCTTGGTTCTGCCGTGAGTCTTCGCCTGCGCCGGGTGTCTCCAAATCTCCGATTCGCCTCCGGAGGGGTTATTAGAGTTTGCGGGGTCAGCGGTTGCCCCTTTGTGCTGCCAGAAATGCGGGGATGAGGCCATTTTCGCGAAGTGAAAATAAGTGGCTTCCTCGGTGGCGGCTTCGGTACTCTCGGGTCCCCCGCAAGGTTTTGCATCTTTTCAAATTGCCACTTTCTCACTGAGCGGCAATTGGACACAGAGTTAATAATCAATGCCATTTCTCTGCAGTTGTTTGCCAATCCTGCTGCACGGCACTTTACTGCATATCTGCGTCATATCTTTCGGGAGTTGTCCCTCGGACCGAGCAACGGAGTCCGTGTTAATAAAAAAGGAGGGTTGAGTCTGGGATCATTTAAGTATGCCATCGCTGCAGTATACCCTAAGCGACAAACCTGCCGCCGCATTTCTTCGGACCAAGCCGAGGCCGACCTGAAAGTTCGTAAATGCCATTGCAAACTCGTATCGACATACTGTTAGTCAGTTGTACCCCAACGACACGTTTCTAACCTTAATGAGATGTAATGTTGGGATCTTCATAGATTGTGGCCATCTCATCCTCAAGTACTAGCACTTCCTGCACTCCTGCAACCCGCCCATATCTCTAGCTTTGGAATTGGATCGACGATAACATGACCGGAGAGATCGACTCTCATTGTCCTCCTTTCGTCCTTGCCTTGCTGATCTTTACGCAATCCCATGGGAATTGTAGCCGTGAGTCGCTGAGATCAATGATCGGAACCACTCAACCAATGAGATCCTACCCCAGCTCCCGTCCCACAAAGCCTCCGGCTCTCCACTCCAGTCAACGTGGTGGGCTTACTACTATTCGGAAACTGTTTTGGGGAATCCCGGAGGAATCCCGTATCTGACCCTGAATTATTTTCTAATTCATCAAACTGCCGTGTCTATGGTCCGAACCCATTCCGAATTTTGTTCAACTCAAAGTCCAAGCAATTCAATGCCCCGGAATATCAGAATATCCGAAAATACCATGACTGTGCTCGCCACGAAGTGAAAAAAAAACAAGTTCGAGATGCAACAACCGTATTACCAATCTAATTTCTCGGCCGAAATAAATCCTTCAAAGTCAGTCTTCGCGTCCTCGAATTCTCCAGATGCTCTCATTCTCTTGAAATATACTCCACAGTCCCTAGATGTGTCAGATATGTTCCACAAGAGCAAATATACAGATTAGTACAAAGCACTTCTCGTCCAATATTCCCTTGACAACTCCTACATGCTCCTTCCAGTAAGTTGTATTCACTTCCCATCCGTTCCATCAAAGCGTTCTTCTCTGCAGCAATAACAGAAGCTAAATGTTCATGAATTGAACACAGTTTTCGACCTGGTTCAGTTTTTTCTCCACATATTATGCATTTCGATAGATTTTTGGCTCCTGCTGACAAGAATGCCGACATCGCATTGTTTTTACCTCCTAATGCCTTTTTGGCGGATGCCCGGGCGGTTACGGCAAATAACGGGGGTATATCCTTTGCTGGTATCAATAATCTATAGTCAGAATACTGAAAACAATGTGAACGTACTCTAGGATTCTTGTCAGTGGGTTCTTCACCGTATGTTCGAGGTAGTATGTCCAATCGAGGCTAAGTCCTTGAGTAATAGCATATTCGGGATCCTGAAGTCAATTAAGGAAGATAAGGGCAACTACCTCTGCCTTCTCAAACCCTTTCGCATTGGGCGGAGCCTGTATCAAGACGTATGAGACTCTGAAATTAGTCACATCTCCTTCATAGTTCTACCTCTCTCCATCTTTGAAAACTCTTCTTGGATCTCGTTTTCGGATTTTATCGACAACTTCGATATGTGCTTGCTTTCCTTTATAATCGCCTGCCGATGTGCCCAACCACAATCCCTATCCTCAGTCTCTAAACTTATTGGAATAGACCCTTGTCATAATAAATTCGCCCACATCTAGTTCTCCACCGAGGATCTTCCGAACAGAAACCTTTACAATCTTCTCTACTTTGGCAATAATCTCAGCTCTCTCAGTTCCCGTAACAACATTCTCACCCTCGTTATTCTTGTCTAAAGGGAACAGAGTGCTCATTATCTCATCCATTATTTTGGCGATGATAGGAACACTATCCCGTCTCGTTGCTCCTTCAATCCCCTTGACGTCGATGATACCTGTACTCTGCTTCTGTGGCATCCATCCCAGACCAGCATATCGCTACAATAAGTTTCGAACACAAAAAGGTAAAGTACCTTCCGATTGACCAGCATGGAAGGAAACATGACTTTCTCAAACTCCAGAAACACAGGATCTGGAAATTCTCCACTAATCTCCTTTGATATTTTATCACCCAGCTTAATCGCCTCGGAAACACTCATAGTCTCCAACGTTTTCAGAAAGACACTGTCTGTATCACCATAAACAACTTTGACTACATCACCAAATCGCTCATGAACCAAGTCACGCGCTCTCGTCAGGTACAATGCTGCCAACACAATCGTGGTCTCGGCAATTGGAAGACTAAACACATTCAGTAACATTTCTATCTCAAGTGGTTGTTACCATTGTAATTTAGAACTTGGTGCGCCCGTTGCACCGTAAACTGCGTTTGCAGCAACCTTGATAGCTCGTTGTCGTCCATCCAAAACAAGTTTTTGTACGATGTCTGTGGTGGTCTTCATTGCGTCTTTGACTTTTACGCGTTCGTCGAGGAGATGGATTAGCATCTGTGGGAGAACACCAGGTTTTATGTCTGCTGAGGCGAAGTAGCATTCTTGTGGACCGTAACCTTCGTGGATTGATTCTGGTGGTAAATCGTTTTTGTTGATTAAGAGGGTAGAAAAACAGAGATTCTTTGCGACGATGATTGACGGATAGAGACTGGAATCAGTATGATTCGTGAGATGGAGATACCTTTTGAAGTCAAGGACGATAATTGGATGTTGAGTGTCATAAGCAACTTCAGGCATCCAATTTATTGGACTCTGTTCATTAGTCTCTTGGTCTGAACTTAGGGGGCGTACTTCGGTCATAGTGCTTGATGTGGTATCTGAATTCCCAGGCACGATAACTCCCCTTGCATTACTATACCTGAAAAGGAGCCTGCATTAGTCTCATCTGACTCTTGAGTTAACGGGAAGTACCCCCACATCCTTCTCATCTGTCCCATAAACACCTCCTGGAAATTCAATCCAAATACTCTCGCCAACTCGACTGCAGTCACAAGCGACGCATTAACTCTCATAATTTCCAACATAGTCCAACACCTCTTAATCGCATAATCTGCAACCCTCCTCTTCCCATCCGCCTTCTCATCCAGCTTTTCCCTATCTCCATCCCCAGACGTTGGCGTGGAAGTAAGCAATTTCGCAATCGTGGTAGGGGAAAGATATTCCAGTTTTCGATTTAGAACATATTCAGATGACTCGTTAAGAGAATATGTTCGCAACCGTTCTTCTTTTTCCATTACTTGTCGTGTGTCGAGGACTAAACGGCCTGTGCAGCCCAGGGAGATATATTCACGATTGGAAGTTGATGCCATACGTCTTTGTTGTCGGACCCAACTTGCATTATATGTTTGTCGGGCACGTGGTTTGAGAGCTGTGCTACTTGGTCTCGCCAAATAAGAAAAGTTTTTAGGTAGACCTAATTCCTTCGCACGATCGAGAAGCTCACTGACTTCTTCACAGACGTCGTATCCAGTAAGTATATCTGGATCGTATTTCAATAGGAACTCTCTCCATCCAAGTAACATTTCTTTCTCGTTGGGGTAATTGACGGTGTGGATTGTTGACGAGACATTCAGTGGACGGATTTCGGGATCCGAGTGTGTGAGTAAGATAGCCTGGTCGAATGGAGATGGCGATAGAGGCGAGGCGGTGAGTATCATAGAGATACCGGCAATATATGTGGGTGGAAGTGAATCATCTGTCCCTGGTTTAGATTTCGGTGCTATGGTTGATCGAGAGGCGGTTTCCACTAGTGAGAGGATACTTAGACAGACTGCACGGAGAGGAGCAAGTTTACTCCATAAATGGGTTCTTGTATTAGAAAGCGAATCATGAGATGGTTACCGTTCTGGGTCGCTGCTCGTGGCTGTAGGTGATAACCCTTGAACATCGTGTCCCTGACAGACAATTGCGAGACCGTACCTAGAACGTCAAGTTTGTAAGAAGGAGAAATACCGTTCGTAAGGCGCTTTGTACGTACCTCCAAGTTTGGGTAATTCTTTCCACTTTCCTTTCGGGACTTTAGCCCATCCACATCCTACAATATCCAAATCCACCATAGTCCTCGTCTCATATGCCAGACCAGTCTCATAGACCTGACATTAGCAATGCGACAAAATGGCAATCAACGGTTAAATCGTATAACTTGCCCTCGAGCATTAATTCCTCCAGTCCAGGTAATTCATCACTCTTTTCAAGAATCCTCGCTAAAGCATTTTGATTTGCAGTGCTGGCACAATATATTTTGATGAATCGAGTGTATCGCTCCTTGTTGGGTCTGTAATACATCAAAGGCTCTCTCTTCACTATTTCCGTTCTGTGGACCTGTATTTCGCCTTTGGAGTTTCGCTTGATGGCGGCTAGTAAGCGAGTGGTATCGTCTTGCTCATCGAACGAGGCGCTTATAGGGAAATACAACTATATTAAGAATTAGATGACTTATATGACGGAAGTACATATGGGTATAGCCCTTGAAGAAGACAGACTAGTGAAACGCCTTTGTCTGTACAGCCATGTAGCCGAACCTGCGGAGATGGCTTTGAGTCCACAAGCGGACTGGATATTGCATTGAGTGCCATTTTATCTTTCGAGGCATCTTCACAATCTAAGATCTGAAAGACTGGGTTGTCAGGTTTGACATAAATAGGAGAAACGTACCGATATCGTCGTGCGCTGGTTTGTAGTCGACATGGGGACGGTCAATTAATTGATCAAGAGACTGAGAGAAATCGGTGGAGACGTTGGGATAGGAAGATGATTCTGAGGACACAGAAGAAGCGGTTCTAGAGAAGAGTTTCTGATCTTTACTCGATTTCGTAGCTGAAGAAGAAGGCTTCTTTCTCTTTAGCGAATTCAGGCTCATCTCGGTCCTTGACGATGGAGGTCAAGTAAGCCTGTTCTGATGATCTTCGATTTGCGGTAAACAAATTGTTGACGCCACATGGCCTTTTAGATATTTACCGTAAACTTACGGAAATCATGACCTCACATTTACTGTTAATTTTTGCTTACGACTCACGAAAGTTCAAGCATCCTCCATCGACTAAGTCAAAAGTTCCTTGAGAAGGAGGATACAAAAAGGTACATTCCCTTCAAAAGTCAATTCATGATCCTTCGTCTTCCCAGTGACTCACTCATCTTCTTTGGAAGAGAGGGGGATTGCTGCGTGGTGATGGATGCATTGATGACGATGCCTTCATCTTCTTGTTCATGAAAATGCTAATGCGAGCCTTTGCCTTGTAGATGTCCAAAATCGAAGAAATCACTGATGACACACCCACAAATCAACCTACAGTCGAAGAAGTAGAAGATTCGGACTCTGAAGATTCCCATGCTGGCCACGACCATGCTCACGGTGAACACCCAGAAACACTCCCCGCTGGAGTCGTAGTTCAATCAAGAGGAGAAAAGAAGGCTCGTAAAGCACTTGCTAAACTCGGTCTCAAACCAATCCTTGGAATCACCCGCGTCACACTCAGAAGACCCAAGGGCGTACATCACTCTCAAACTGTCAATACTGACCATTCTCTAGATTCTCTTTGTGATTAATGCGCCTGATGTATATAAGTCTCCCAATTCAGATACATACATCATTTTTGGAGAGGCCAAGATTGAAGATATCAATTCGCAGGCTCAGGCTTCTGCTGCACAACAACTTGTTTCGCAAGCACAACAACAGAAAGAAATCCCAGCTGCTGGGGCCCAAAGTAAGAAGGAGGAAGTTGAGGAAGAGGATGATGGAGAGGAAGTTGATGAGGATGGAATTGAAGCGAAGGATATTGAATTGGTGATGACTCAAGCAAGTGTCTCAAGGAAAAAGGCTGTTACTGCATTGCGAAATAACGACAATGATCTTGTGAACGCAATTATGGAGGTATGTCCCCCAACCTTGATTCTACATCTTCTCCTGTTTATGCAATGCTGATATTGTCTAGTTAACGCTTTAATGCGGTTCTTAGCTCCAGGTATCTCAGTATAGCTTCTTATTAAAAAATCCCCATATTTGTCTCCCTGCTTCCGGTCCAACAACTTCCATCAATCTTCCCTCGTTAGCTTTACTAATCTCCCTCACACTCTCCCATTCCAGCATCAAATTCCAGATATTCTTTGCATTTACTCCTGGAACACTTCGTAGAAATTCCTGAGGCGCTTGATTGTATAATTTGACTCCCGGTGTTTCCGATGGATCAAGACCGATGCGCACGGCTTGTAATGGATCTGGTTCCTCATGATTCTTTTTGAGCTCTTCGAAAATTTCGGCGGTGAAATACGGCGATGAGGACCAGATTATTTTGAGACGAGGAAAAGACAGGGTTAGCAGAACCAGTTTAGTTTGTAAATCGGTTTGACTGATAGTTCCTGACATATCCATGAAGGGCTAGCATCTCATTAGCCATCGATCCACACAGAGATTTCCAACAGATGGGAGATACCTCGAGATTGAACGACTTATTCTGATCGAATTCAATCAGAAGCAACGGTGTCTTGTAATACTGCATCATCGTCTCACACTGATTATACAACCGTCCAGAATTCAAACTCTGAATCAAATCCTTAATACTCTTCCTTTCAACAACCATGGTAGGACACAACACATAATCACCAACCGTCAGCATCCCAGGAACAATATCCAAATTCCTCGCATGTAACAATCCCGGCAACGAACTTCTAAATTCTCGTAAATCAACCACTACTCTCGGTGGTTCGGCAGTTGCAGCTACCCTTCCACCTCCAGCAATACGGGTATTCACCGTCCTCAGGAAGAATTCTTGAGGATCTTCAACTGCTACATCTGATTGAAGGATAAGTGCCATGTTCCCTTTTTCTCTAATTAGACGTGTGAATGCGTCTTTTTCTTTACGCACTGCTGAGAGATAACGTTGTTCTTCGACAGAGTTGGCGTAGTAGAGGAAAAATACTTTGAGATTGCGAGTGGGATGGGATGCTCGATAGACTTCCACGCGGCGGATAAATGAGGCGTTTGGTTCGTACATTATGACGAAGCGTGGACGGATTTCTTCGAGCACGCGGTCGTCCATGTCGCCGTCGTAGGGGAGGATGAGAACAAGATTGTCGTTGTCGTAGAGTTCAAAGTAATCTTCTGCGTTGTCTTCGAAGACGAACTGCGTTTCTTCGGTTTCTTCGACTTCTACAGGATGAAGCTCATTAGACCTATTATGAGATACCGCCGCAAATGAGAGTGAGGGTACATTTGGTTGATGTCATCTGGATCGTCGTCTGGGATCTCAATTACTCCTGACGCCGCGTTGCGAGTAGTCAGAGTTGCACCTCCTCTGATTCTTCGTCTTTTATTCAGAGGTACTCCCTTTCTTTTCAGCTTCAATCTTGGATCCTCAACCGCATCTTGGATCAGCGTACGTCAAATATGAATAAATACCTTCTGTCACGCTCTCTGATTTCTTTTCAAACAACTGCGTTTTGGATTTCTGGAAGTTGGCTTTCCAAGTGAAATACTCTTGCAATCTCCTCTTCATCACCGTATCGCCACCCAATTGCAAATACTCTCTCAATTGCTTACACGTTCTCTCATCCGTACACATCACCACAACCGCATTCGTCCCATCGTCATTCACAGGGTTCAAAACAATTTCATTCTCAATCTCCTCAAGTGTATCCTTTAACGTCTCCCATTTAGGCAACTCCTCAAGCACAACATCCATCCCCTTCGTAACATCCTCCATATTCGTCTCCTGACTATCCTCCATTGCAGTTCCCTCCCGTTTCATTCCCTCTTTAACATACACTCTCTCCTTGGCAGTAGCAAACACCGTATGCGCAGCATCCAAAAATAACCATGGCGAATGATTTTGTCGACTTGACCCTGGTGCAGGAGTATTACTACTCAACACAGTTTCCAAAAACTCGTGGAATCCAACCGCATCATAGGTCAATAAATAATGCAGTATCCGCCTCAATAATGAAAGGTCGTTTACGATGGTGCGTGTTTTCCAACTTACGCGGTGCCAGATGGGATCCAGGAGACGACGGACTGTGACGTCAAAGTTTCGATGTAAAGCTGCGTCGGGAGTCCAGTCTTCCATGTCTAATGTAGGATTTGACCGTTTGAGTTCTTGCAGACAGACTTCGATGCATTCTAGTAGGGCGTTTTGGATTTTTTGCATTTGTGGCGTTAGTGGGATGGAGAGTTCTGTGACAGTTGGTGGAGAGCCTGATTGCGGTTCTAAAGATGTTGCAATGTCTACTTGAAATCTGTGACGTTAGCCGAAATGTATTTTCGTGGGGGAGATCGAATGTACCGTGGCCATAGGAGTGCATTTCGTAGGAAGAGGTTTTTGAGCATGTTTGCTAAAGGACTGAAGCCTGTAGTGAATGGTTCAGGAACATCTGAGAAAGCTTTAATAAATCCATTCCGATTCTTTTGACGAAATATCCTGAGTATGAATGCTTCCACTGATGTTGCGATAACTTTTTCTGCGTGCATGACAATAATCCCCGTAATTGATTCAGCGAGGTTTGGGAAGGTGAGTAAATCGACCACCAGGATTCTTGAAGTGATACTGAATATCCCACCTGAAGCATATAGCTTCATTCTACAATTAGCACTGTAAATTTGAAATATGCATTGCTGGAAGGGAAGAGCGATACCGCTGGTCTACGCCGACTTTGTCTGTATTGACTACTTGAAGACCAGTTCCTGTGCCACGATAGGCAGTTACAAGTTCAGCCATGTTTTGTCCTATCAACGTCTCCTCTCTAGATTCCACGCCAATCATTACTACAAAGTTTTTGTAGACGGTATCCTTGTCTGTAGAGGACACTTCGGCGTTGTCGT
>Ga0335073_10012676_pt1 | contig 11831 bp, 11 predicted proteins | sample Lox_Sample_22_FD_207093 | JGI IMG/M metagenome (GOLD analysis project Ga0335073, IMG submission 207093) | Soil microbial communities from Loxahatchee National Wildlife Refuge, Florida, United States - Lox_Sample_2.2 | ecosystem: Environmental > Terrestrial > Soil > Wetlands | place: USA... | reverse complement strand
CCGCGTTCCGGTGGCCCGGCCTAGGCGTGACCGGACCTGGGGTCATCCATCCTAGCTTCCCTCTCAGAGGCAGGTGGGAACGACCCGTTCCATCCGATGAATTGGGCCCCTTCCTCCCCATTCATCCAATGGGCGGATCGTTGGAACGCGACCCACGCCTCGTCTTATGCACGTCTTTTGCCCATTTGGTTGCGCGGCGGCGCCCTTCGGTCGCCTGATTCTCAAGCACTTGGCTGAGGTGCGGACGCGCGCGCGAGCCGGCGCCAAATCAAATCGGGAACGGCGGCCGGGGATGGTCCCGGAACAGCACGGCGCCCAGCCGGCGCCTCCTTCGCGCTACGCGCACAGCACCTCCGCGGCCACCGCGAATCTTGTGCGCGCACACGCTCTGCCGCATAATGAGGGCTGATCGATGCAAAGATCGCTTACGCCCGTGATCGTCGCGCTGGTGGCGATTGCCATCGCGCTGGTCGGGCTCGACGCGGCGCGCGAGCGCCACACCGCAGCCGCCGCAAGCCGGCCGGTGTCCGCGCTGGCGCGCGCGAGCAGCGCATCGAAGAACGTCTCCGCGAGCAGCGCGTCGAAATCCTCCGACGCCGCGGCGGCCGACGATAGCTCCGACGATTCGATGGGCGGCGATCCCGACGAAAAAGTGATCCGCTTCGCGCGCGATCCTTCGCCGATGCCACCCTTTCTCGCGACCGACCTCGACGGCCAGACGATTTCGACCGCCGCCTATCGCGGGAAAGTGGTGCTGGTGAGTTTTTGGGCCACATGGTGCCCGCCGTGCCGCGAGGAAATCCCCCTGCTGCTGCAGCTCGAAAGCCGTTACAAGGACAAGCTGCAGATCATCGGCGTCTCGATGGACGACGACACGCCTGCCGAGGTCCGCGAATTCACGCGCGCCGAGCACATGGATTATCCCGTCGTCATGGACAAGGCAAGAATTTCGGAGGAGTACGGCGGAGTTCCGGCGCTGCCAACCGCGTTCGTCATCGACACGAACGGCCGCGTGGTGCAAAAGCACGTCGGGCTCTACCCGGCCGAGGTCTACGACAATGAAATTCGCTCGCTGCTGGGGATGCACGTCGACGAGCCCGTCGAATCGTTCGTCGACAACGGCCAGATCTTCCTGAAGAACGTCCAGAACGCGACGGAACTGCCCGGCGTCGATTTCTCCGGCCTCACGCCGGGGCTGAAAAAGGCCGCGCTGAAGCGGCTCAATACGGAAATGTGCACCTGCGGCTGCAAAATGACGATCGCCGAGTGCCGCATGATGGATGCCGACTGCGCGACGAGCAAGGCGCTGGCCGCGAGAATCATTCGCGAAATCAGGGCCGCGGCCAATCCGGAGGCTAATCCTCCGCCTGCGAATCATCCTGCGCCCCAGAAGCCGGCCGGTGCGGAGCCGGACTCGGCGCAAAATCGGTAATCTTCTTTTGCGAACTGCGGGGCTTCCGGGGTCCGGCAGGGATTAGGAGCGGCGCCCGTCCGCGCGTTCACGCGAACGAGCGCCGACCGACTTCGACCGGCCTACCGATCGTACTTCAGGCAAATCCGCAGCTGCTCGAGTGCCTGATCGATGGAATGGATTGCGTCGACGCGGTGGCCGCCGAAATCGTGCCCGGCGTGGTCCAGGTGGTCGCGGGCGTTCTGCAGCGCAGCGATCGCGTCGTGGATTTCGGCGTGATGTTCGGGAGCGGGCGCGGCGGGTGAAGCGGCCGCTCGCGGCTGCGGGTTCGGCGTGGCAGGTGCAGCGGGTGCGGCTGCCGGCAGAGCGAGGGCGAGAGCCAGGATCGAGACGGCGAACACGGCAAGAAACCAACGCTTCATGGTATTTCCTCCCTTTCGGTTTTCTTCGTGGAATGGAGCTCGCGCGTCGCCGACCACCCTCTGTCTCAAAATCCGGCGCTCGAGCCGACAAACGGTACGCGTCGATCAACTTATAACGCGATTTCGGGCTACCTCCAAATTTTCTTCGCGCGCGGCCAAGAACCAACCACGGGCGGCGCGGGGATTGCGTCGCATACCGATCCCAGACACCGGCATCGCGCTAGGCAAAGTTGCGCAGACTTGCGACGGCAACGCGCTGCGGCCCCGGCCCGGTCGCGCGTGCGTTTTGAGTCAGCTGGCGCAGGCGGAGGCGCAACCGCCCCAACGCCGCCGAATGAATCTGCGAGACGCGCGACTCGCCGATGCCGAGGATCGCGCCCACCTGCTTCATCGTGAGCTCCTCGAAATGGTAGAGCGCCAGCACATCGCGCTCGCGCTCGGCGAGCTCGCCCATCGCTTTTCCGAGCAGCCCCGACATTTCCGCGCGCAGCGCCTTCTGGTACGGATCTTCTTCGGTGCCGGTGGGCGGCTCGATCGCATCCTCTTCGTTCGGGTCGACGGCCTCCGAATGCAGCGTGCCGAGATCGAGCCCGCGCGCTTCCGAAAGAATTCGCTGCAGGCGCTGAAGGCTCACGCCGATCTCTTCGGCGATTTCGGGCTCGCTCGGATCGCGGCCCAGGCGCGCGCGGCAAATCAGCTTCGCCTGTTCGACGCGCTTGGCCTGCCGGCGCAACGTGCGCGGGCTCCAATCGATCTGGCGCAGGCTATCGAGAATCGCGCCGCGAATCCGAAACTCGGCGTAGTGCTTCAGCTGGACGTTCTTGCTCGGATCGTATTTGCGCACGGCGTCCATCAGCCCGATCACGCCGGCGTGGACGAGATCGTCGAGCGGCACCTGGGGCGGCAGCCGATCGTGGATGCGGCGGGCGATGTGGTGCACCTGCGCGAGGTGCTCGAGGATGATCCGCTCGCGCTGCGGCTCGCTCGGGCCAAGACCAGATAGGGACGCCCGTTCGCGGCGGCGCGCGTCGCCGGCGGCCGGCGCCGCTTCCCGGTGCGCCGGTTGGGGCTCGATTCGCTTCATCACGACTGCAGTAGCCACGCTCGCTCCTCCTTGCTGCGTTGTTGCCCTGCCTGGCCCGAGCCCGTGAAACCGGTCAATCTTCCGCGCACAATCGGTATCCGACGCCGCGAATCGTGCGAATCAGCTTGCGCGGCCAGCCTGCATCGACTTTTTTCCGGACGTAGTTGATGTACACGTCGACGACGTTCGTCATCGTGTCGAAGTGGAGGTGCCAGACGCCCTCGAGGATCTGCATTCGCGTGACGGGGCGCCCCGCGTTGCACATCAGAAACTCGAGCAGCGCGAATTCCTTGCGCGTGAGGTCGATCGGCCGGCCGCCGCGCGCGGCGGTGCGCTCGATGCGGTTTAGTCTGAGGTTATCGACGGCGAGCACCGCGATCGCGTAGCTTTCGCCGTCGATCGTGCGTCCGAGAAAAACATCCCGCGAAGGACCGGACCCAGCGACAAGGGTGCGCATTTGCGCTCCTGGCGGAAGGGGACGAAGCAAACTGACTGCGTGCCGCGAGAGGAATACGAAGGGGACTTCGACTTTAGTGAAGCATTAGAGAGGTGTCAAAGGAAATGTCGCCGCTGAACGAGAAATGTTGCCAAAAACGAATGCCCCGAAGCGGCACATGCGAATGTTTCCGTTCGGTTCACACCACGGTCGTCGGGCTCGCGCGAGTGCGATACGTTCCTTGCAGAAGGAACACCGAGGGGTCAACTCCAGAATCCCAGCGTCGCCGGGCGCGACGACGGACTATGGATGCGTCATCTTCTCGGGGCGAACGATCTCGTCGAACTCTTTTTCCGTGAGGTAGCCGAGTTTCAGCGCGGCTTCGCGCAGGCTCGTCTTTTCGTGGTGGGCCTTCTTCGCGATTTCGGCGGCCTTGTCGTAGCCGATCTTCGGCGTGAGCGCGGTGACCAGCATCAGCGAGCTGTTCACGTAGTGCTCGATCCGCTCGGCGTCGATTTCCATTCCGGCCACGCAGTGCTCCTGGAACGACCGGCAGGCATCGGCCAGCAGCCGCACCGAATTCAAGAAATTGAAAATGATCACGGGCTTGAAGACGTTGAGCTCGAAATTTCCCTGCGAGCCGGCAAAGCCGATCGCCGCGTCGTTGCCCATCACCTGGACCGCCACCATCGTCATCGCCTCCGACTGCGTCGGATTCACCTTGCCCGGCATGATCGACGAGCCCGGCTCGTTTTCCGGCAGCACCAGCTCGCCGAATCCGGCGCGCGGGCCGGACGCGAGCCAGCGCACGTCGTTGGCGATCTTCATCAGCGACGCGGCCAGCGTCTTCAGCGCGCCGCTGGCGAAGACGAGTTCGTCGTGCGCGGAGAGCGCGGCGAATTTATTCGGGTGCGATTCGAACGGCAGCCCGGTGAGCTCGGCGATTTTCTTCGCCGCGCGCTCGGCGAATTGCGGATGCGCGTTGATGCCCGTGCCGACGGCCGTGCCGCCGATCGCGAGATCGTAGAGCCCCCAGAGCGCTTCGCCGATGCGGTCGATATCGCGCGTCAGCAGGCTCACCCAGCCGGACATTTCCTGGCCGACGGTGAGCGGCGTCGCATCCATCAGGTGCGTGCGGCCGATTTTCACCACGCTCGCGAATTCGCGCGCCTTCGCGTCGAGCGCGTCGCGCAATCCGGTGACGGCGGGAATCAGCTTTTGCGACACCTGCGTCGCGGCGGCGATGTGCATCGCGGTCGGAAACGTGTCGTTCGACGACTGCGACAGATTTACGTCGTCGTTCGGGTGAATCGGCTTCTTGCTGCCCATCACGCCGCCGGCGATTTCGATCGCGCGATTCGAGATCACTTCGTTCGCGTTCATGTTGGTCTGCGTGCCGCTGCCGGTCTGCCAGATGTGGAGCGGGAAATGGTCGTTGAGCTTGCCGGCGATCACTTCGTCGGCGGCCTGCACGATCAGCTTCGCTTTTCCCTCCGAAAGCTTGCCGAGATCGAGATTGACGAGCGCCGCCGCTTTTTTCAGGATGCCCAGCGCGCGGATCAGCTCGGGCGGCATCGTGTCCGTGCCGATATCGAAATGGATCAGCGAACGCGCCGTTTGCGCGCCCCAGTAGCGGTCGACGGGCACTTCGATCTTGCCCATGCTGTCCGATTCGGTGCGCCTCTTCAGTGTTGGTGCAGCCGACGCCTTCGCTTCCACGGCGCGTCCTCCCTTGAGTATCTATATCCAAGCATACTGCGAATTTGTCGCGGCTTGTCAGAGGAGATGTATGAAGGAGCGAATATCATAGAATCCATGGGCGATGGCCAATGGAAGGGCGCGGCGCCAGCGGGCAAAGTACAAAGAGAAAACCAGGAATTGAATCCCCAAGGCCAACGCCGTCCACCAGCCGTAGTAGAGATGGTACGAAGTCTGCACCACCACGCTAAGCAGGACCGCCGGCCAGGTCGAACCAGTCAGTTCGATCACCTCAGTCATCAAATACGCGCGAACGATGAGCTCCTCATAGAACGGATTTATGAGCATCTGAAGCAGCATCAGGTAGGTGCCGTGGCCGAAGAGATCTCGTGTTCTTGGAGCGAGCGGAAACGTGCCGAACAGAGCGTGATGCAAGAGCCAAAGGTCTCTTCCGCCGCGTGTGTAAACCACGTAAGAAACCACGATTACGGCCACGCCGACGGCGACGTCGCGCCAGGACCAGCGCAGACCGATATCCTTGAAACGCCGGCCGCGGCGCCGCAAGATATAGCCCAGCAGGATGAACCCGAAGATCTCGTGAAAACTGCTGGTGACCCACCGCAGATTCGAAGATGGCGGCGCCATCGACGCCCCATATTTCAGGATGGCAACGGCGCTGATGATCGAGCCCCCGATGGTGAGGGCCAGCACGAGCGCGAGTTCAAACCATCGAAGACGCTTCTCCGCGGAGGTCAGCTGGACTGCGGGCGCGACAGTTTCGGCGGATGCGTGCACGGCTGGGAAGAAAGACACGCTCACTTATATCGCATCGGTAATTTCCTGTCGCGCAAAAACGCGTGATCGACGCCGAAGAATAACGGAGAGCACGATGCGATCGACGTGGCTGACGGCCCGGAGCCGTGGTCGGCAAGTTCTACCGGCCGATCGAGAAATCGCTGAACAAATTCAGATGAAGCTCGGAGACGAAGGCGCTAGGCAGTCGGGCGCGAGCGTTCCGTTTGTGCATCCTGAATGACCGACGCGAGCTGATTCGCGAGTAACTGCCCCACAAGCTTTTCCATCGCGCTGACTTCGACGCTTTCTCCACCCTGATAGGCCGCGTCAGCGAGCTCCAGCGCCTGATAATACGGATTCTTGTCGCGTGATATTTGATCTGGAACGGTATTTGTGCCGGGCAAGCGATAGCCAGTCCTGACACACAGGACAACAAAAGAAACGATACGGCTGGTTCGTCCGTTTCCGTCAACAAAAGGATGAATCCAATTCAGTCGCCATAGAACGTAAGACGCCAGATGGACTGCCGTCCGGTTCCAATTCTCGTTCACGTATTCACACATTTGCTCGACCAGCTCTGGGACCAAGTGGGCTCCCGGAGGTGTGTGCTTGCTCCCTCCGATGGCGATCCCCGCGGGTCGATAGACACCTGCGTAGCCGCTAAGCCCGTCAAGAGCTACACGGTTCAGGGCCATGATTGCGGAGGGACGTAGCTTAAAGGTTTGCTGCCCCGGGTGGGTCCAAAACTCGATCTGTTCGACAGCGCTGTCAAACTGCCGCAGGACGTTCCTGGCCTCGCGGTGTGCCTTCTCCTCGGGATCAGCGATCAGCTCGGCTTCGAGCGCTTCGCTATGCCTCTCCTCGGGGGCCATGTCGCGCTACTTCTCCTTCAGAGCCTCCGCTTCCTCGTCGACGATTTCCCGGGTGACGCGCGGATTCTCGATGTTGGCGTTTCCGAAAGCGAAACTTCGCCTCTGCTCTTCTTTCTGTTCAGGCGTGAATTCGAGATTCTTGGCAGCGTCCAGCAGTTGCTGCAGCTCGGTCGCAGTCACGGGCCCCTCCAGGGAAAATCCTCTGCGAGAATGAGTGCTGCGAAACGCCCTCTCATTCCTACAAAAGGTACAGATTCCCATTAGGCATGGGGGGCCAATAGATTTTGATACTACAACCAGTCTTCGCCGAACGCAATGGAAGGGCTCTCCAAGAAAAGCGACAGCAACGACCGTACGCGCTTCCCCATAAGTCCGAAGCCTTCCTCCCTGTCGTCACAAATTCGCACCTGAACCCTTCCTGACCTCGGGGCAATTCGCATCGCTCGGCGTGCCGGCGCGGAAGAGGACACGCGCACAGATTCCCTCCCCTTCGATTTTTCGAGGAAGAACCCACGGCGGAGGCGCCGGGGGCGCGGAGAATCCAGTGGCCGGCGGCGGATCTTATTTGAAGCTGCTGAGGGCGCTTTGTTCGTCGGAGTAGTCTTCGAAGATCGTGCAGAGGTTGGTGATTTCGAGCAGGCGCTGCACCTGCTTGCTCAGCTGCATCATCTTGAGGTCGCCGCCCTTGCCGCGCACGGTGGCGAACGCGCGCGCGAGCGCCCCGATGCCGGAGCTATCGAGCTGCGTCACGTTGCTGAGGTTGAGCAAAAATTTCTTGCGGCCTTTGCTCAGAAGATCGAGAAACGTCTCGTGGAGCGCAGTCGCTTCCTGGAATGTGACGGTGCCGATGATGTCGACTACCGTGACCGGACCAGCCTGCCTCACAGACACGCTGAAACGCATATTTGGCAATTCCGCCTCGGGCCCGGGTTACACCGATGAAACCAGGGTGCGTCCTATGAAATCACAGGACGCACAGCCGCGGCAACCTGTGAATGACATACGCGCGCGAGCCGGCGCCGGTCAATCCGCGGGCGCCGAAGAGGAAGAAGCGGATTCGAACGCCTCGATCGTGGGCAAGAGGTCGCTGGCCACCAGCGACTTGGTGACGTAGCCCCACACGCCGGCCTTCGAAGCGATGCGGGCGAAATCGAGCGAGTGATGCAACGTGAGGATGATGATTCCGAGGCCGGGAACTTTTTCGCGAATCACGGGCGCGGCATCGAGGCCGTCGAGCTTCGGCATCGAAATATCGAGCAGGAGGAGATCGGGCTTGAGGCTGACGGCGCGTTCGATGGCTTCGATGCCGTCGCCGGCCTCGCCGCAAACGACCCATCCTCGATGGGCTTCCAGCAAGATGCGCACTCCCGAACGGACAAGCGGATTATCGTCGGCAATCAAAATTCGGAGCATTGGTTCTCCCTGGTCGCGGGCGGGCACGAGTATTGTGATGGCGCGAACGCGGAAACGGCATCGGGCGCTTCCTGTATGCGCCCTTACTCGAACGACACAGGCGGAGAACCGGTTCGCGCGGCGTTCGCGCGAAGAGAAAGAAAAAAGATGCGTGAGGGTGCGGGAGACGGAAAAAATCAGCCGCTGTAAACGCCGAAACGCGGTGATGGAGCAGCCTTCGCGCACTGATCCAGGCCCTCCCGAATCGCGGCGTCGAAATCGGAGTGCGGCGCGGGCGATTCGGCCGCGGCCTGGAAAAGCTTGGCGGCGCGGGCGGGCTGGTGAAGATTCGTCAGGCGGATGCGGGCGGCGGAAACGAGCGCCGAAGCGCCGGCGCGTTCGCGGGGATTGTGCTGCGCGAGGCGCTCGTACTCGGTGGCGGCGCCTTCGTAGTCTTGCTTGGCCTCGAGATAGCGGCAGAGTTCGAGCCAGACGCCGCGCGGCACTTTTTCGCCGCCGAGCGCGGTGAAACCGACATAGTCGTTCCAGGCCGCGTCCATATCGCCGGCAGCCGCGTGCAAACGGCAAAGCGCCTCGAGCGTTTCCTTTTGACCCTGCATATCTCCCCGGCGCTGCTGCGCCGCGAGCAGCATCTCCCAGCCCTCGACGTGGTCCGGCTTTTCGGCCACAAGCTGGCGGAGCGATGCAATCGCGCCCGCGGGATTATTTTCCGCGAGCGAATCGGTGGCGCGGACGATGCGTGTGTCGGCGGTCCACGAGACCTTCGCGTCGATGGCCTGATCGAGCGAGTGCTCGATGCCCGTGTATTTCAGGAGCAGCGCGCCGAGAGCGCCGAACGCGAAGCCACCGATATGCGCCCAATACGCGACTCCGCCTTCGGCGCCGACCGCCGCGACGATCGTTCCCCAGAAAACCTGCAGCAGCAGCCACGCCGGGAGAATGATGTACGCAGGCACGTAGAACTTGATCGGCTTGATGAACAGAATCCACGCCAGGCGAATGCGCGTCTTCGGGAAGCGCGCGAGGAACGCGCCCATCAGTCCCGCGATCGCGCCCGAAGCGCCGACGACCGGCACGAGGCTGCCGGAAAAAACGATGCCGTGGATCGCCAGCGCCACCACTCCGCACACGAGATAGAAAATCGGATAGGCGACGCGGCCCCAGGCGTCTTCGAGCACGATTCCGGCGAGCCACAGAAACCACATGTTGAAGATGATGTGCATCCAGCCACCGTGCAGGAAGTTCGCGGTGATGTAGCTGACGAGCGTCGGATGGAAGGGATGAAACGCGTACTTCCACATGATGGAGCTGTCGCGCGCCTGCTGAAGCTCGGACGAAAGCCGCGCCATTTCGGCGTCCGCCTCGGGCTGCGTCCAATTCTGGGATTGCAGTTGCGCGTCCCACTCGTCGATGGGCTGCGTGCGCGCAGGCGAAGCCATTTCCTTGTAGATCGAGGCGTGCTGCCGCTTGTAGGTCTCGACCATCTCCTGCACGTCCGAGGGCATTTGCGTGTCCGGAAAACGGGCGCTGAGAAGAAGGATGTGGAGCTCGCCGCGCCCGATCTGGGCCATCTCCCGGTCCATGGTGCCGTTGGTGCAGAGAAAGACGACGAAATTGAGGGCGATGATGGCGATGGTCACCCAGGGCCAGCGGCGGCCCCGCAGATTTTCGTGCGCCAAGGGGATGATCATGGAACGCGCTCCGTACGGGACGAATAGGCCGTAAAGCTTGTTTCTATTTTCAGGGGGGATCGCAGGAAGGTCGAGGCGAACGGCTGCGGATGAGCCCGAAGCGCCAATAGTGCCCCGCGCATGCGCGGGCGCGGCGGTCCCGGTGAGACACCGCTTAGGAAGGCTGGGCGGACGTGTTGGCAGACGCGCGGGGCGCGTTGGGCGAAGCCGGCGGCAGCCAGTAGCTTGCGAGCACCGGAATCAGAAACAGGATCGCGAGCGGGGACGTGACCATTCCGCCCACGACGACGCGCGCAAGCGGCTGCTGCGCCTGCACGCCGACGCCGGAAGAAAGCGCCGCCGGCAGCAGGCCGAGGCCCGCGGCCGAGCAAGCCATCAGGACGGCGCGCGTTTCGTTGTGCGCACCGCGCTCGATTGCCGCGAGGCGCGACGGCATGCGCGACTCAAGATGCTGGATTCCGGAAACGAATACGACGCCGCCGAGCGTCGAGACGCCGATTACGGACGCGAATCCGACCGCGGCCGAAATGCTCAGCGGCGTGCCCGTCACCAGCAGCGACACGATGCCGCCGATCGCGCCAAACGGCAGCATCACGAGAATCAGGAGCGCGTGGCGAAGCGAGCGGAACGCCGTGTACAGCAGAGCGAGGATCGCGATCAGCGTGATGGGAATCACCACCGCCAGGCGATGCTCTTCCTCGCGGAGGCTCTCGTATTCGCCGGCCCATTCGTAGTGATAGCCCTGGGGCAAGCGGACATTGGCGCGGATGCGGTTCTGGGCGTCCTGAATCGTGCCGGCGAGATCGCGGCCGCGGACGCTGAACTTCACGGGAATGTAGCGCCGGCCGTTTTCGCGGTAGATCATGAAGGCGCCCTCTTTCAGCAATACGTTGGCCACCTGGCCGAGCGGGACGCGGCCGCCATCCGGCGTGGGAAGCAGGATTTGGCGAATCGCGTCGGGCGAGGCGCGATTCGGCGGCGCGTAGCGGATCACGAAATCGAAGCGGCGGTCGCCCTCGAGAATTTCGGTGGCGGCGAGGCCGCCGATGGCGGCTTGCACGGCGGCGTTCACGTCGGCGGCCATCAGGCCGTAGCGCGCGCTCGCGCCGCGGTCGATCGAAATCAGCAGCTCGGGCTGTCCGGTTTCGGGAAACACGCCGAGATCGGCGATGCCGGGCACCTGCGCCATCACGTCGCGAATTTCGCCGGCCTTCGCGACGAGGACGTCGATATCGTCGCCGAAGAGCTTCAGCGAGTTCTCGCCCTTCACGCCGGACATCGCTTCCTCGACGTTGTCCTGAATGTTCTGCGAGAAATTGAAATCGACGCCGGGATATTTGGTGAGTTCCGCGTCCATCTGGCCGACGAGCTTGTCTTTGGTGAGGCCGGAGGGCCACTGGCCCGGATTCTTGAGGTTGACCATGAACTCGACGTTGTTGAACGTGGTGACGTCGGTGCCGTCGTCGGGGCGGCCCATCTGCGAGACGACCTGCGTGACGACCGGATACTTCAGCAAAATCTCGCGGACGTCGTGCGCCATCTTCGCGCCGATCTCGAAGGAAACGTCCTGCGGGAGCGTGGCGCGAATCCAGAGATTGCCCTCTTCGAGCTGCGGCATGAACTCGCCGCCGAGCAGGGCCGCGAGCCCGAGGGCCGCGACGAGGGCCAGTCCGGCGATGGAAAGCGTGACGACGCGATGCTGGAGCGACCAGCGCAGCGACACGCCGTAGCCGTGGAGAAGCCAGCGGACGAGTCTCGTGGGCTTCGTGCGGACCTTCTCGCGGCGAATCCAGGAAGCGAGCACGGGCGCGAAGACGACGGCGAAAATCAGCGCGCCGGCGAGCGCAAAGACGTAGGTTTCCGACATCGGCGCGAAGATTTTCCCGGGAACGCCCTGCATCGTGAAAAGCGGCGTGAGCGAAACGACGATCACGAGCACGGAGAAGAGCACCGGCCGCATCGCCTCGCCGGTCGCTTCCGCGATGATCGGGCCGGAGGTCGCGCCGACG
>Ga0335073_10012674_pt1 | contig 11832 bp, 10 predicted proteins | sample Lox_Sample_22_FD_207093 | JGI IMG/M metagenome (GOLD analysis project Ga0335073, IMG submission 207093) | Soil microbial communities from Loxahatchee National Wildlife Refuge, Florida, United States - Lox_Sample_2.2 | ecosystem: Environmental > Terrestrial > Soil > Wetlands | place: USA... | reverse complement strand
GGCGGAGATCCACCAGAAGGGCCTCGACGTCGTCGCCGACTACACCGCCCGCATCAATGACGAGATGAACAAGCAGGGTCTGACCAAGGGCACCGTCGGCGAGCGCCTGCGCCAGATGTACAACGACCCCAAGTTCCGCTACCCGAACACGGATGCGGGCAAGGAGAAGCTGCTGGCGGACCTGAACACCAAGGTCCAGGTCATCCGCGCCAAGCTGCCGCAATATTACGGCGTGCTGCCCAAGGCGGATCTCGTGATCAAGCGCATTCCGCCCTACACCGAGGCCGGCGCGCCGGGCGGCTACTACAACAACGGCTCGCTCGATGGGAAGCGGCCGGGCATGTACTACATCAACCTGCGCGACACCGCGGAGGTGCCGAGCTGGACCCTGCCCACGCTCACCTATCACGAGGGCATTCCGGGCCATCACCTGCAGCTTTCGATCCAGCAGGAAGCCAAGCTGCCGATGATCCGCAAGCTCTCGTTCTTCTCCGCCTATATCGAGGGCTGGGCGCTCTATTCGGAGCAGATGGCCGACGAGATGGGCATGTATACGGACGATCCGTGGGGCCGCATCGGCTACATGCACGACGCCATGTTCCGCGGCGTGCGCCTCGTCGTCGACACCGGCATGCATGCGATGAAATGGACCCGCGAGCAGGCGGTGAAATACTACGTCGACACGCTGGGCGACCAGGACGCCTCGGCCATCACCGAGATCGAGCGCTATTGCGTGCAGCCCGGCCAGGCCTGCGGCTACATGCTGGGCAAGCTCGAGATCCTGCGCCTGCGCGAGAAGGCGAAGACCGCGCTCGGCGCGAAGTTCGACATCCGCAGCTTCCACGCCGCCATCCTCGTCTGCGGCGCGGTGCCGCTCGCGGTGCTGGAAACGATCGTCGACAACTACATCGCGGCGAATTCTTAAATCCTGTCATCCCGGCCAAGCGATGCTTTCGCATCGCGCAGAGCCGGGACCCATCGGGATGCTGTCGCGGTGGGTCCCGTCTCTCCCCCGGATCAAGTCCGGGGTCGGCCGGGATGACAGTTTCACATTCAATGCGGGTTCGTCGCCGGCCGGAGCGCGGACTGGTCGAGCACACCGGGCGCGTCCCATTGGCCTTCGGGGCGCACGATCACATAGGGATCGCTCATCATGGTGATGGGATCGCTGTGCGGCTCGAGCTCGGCGTAGACCTCGACATATTCGTGGTCGGAGAACACCAGCGGGAAGTTCTTGCCCAGCGGCTTCAGCCCGAACTTGCTCCAGAAGCGCAGCAGCCGCTTCTGCGCATGGCCGTAGAGGTTGCGATAGCCCTTGCGGCGCACGATCTCGATGCCGGTGTCAACCACGAGCTTGGGCAGCAGCGTGCGGCGGTACTTGGGCATAACCGCCAGCCGCTCCATCTTCGCGAACTCCGCGAAATAGCGCAGGCGTAAGGCCGCGGCCGGGATGTTGTCGACAGTGCCGATGATGTGCGTGGCGCAGAAGTCGTTGCCGTCGAATTCCTCGTCGTAGGGGCAATTCTGCTCGCTCATGAACACGGCGGCGCGTAGCGCGAAGACCTTGGCGATGGCGTCGGGCGTGGCGGCGATCTCGGCCTTCATTTCCATTTCACGCTCTCCTGCTCCAGCTTGGCGGAGACCGCTTCGCTGACCTCGGGATCGAGGCGGAAGAGGTCGCCCAGGCCCTTCTCGCTCGGCCGCGCGCCGACGAAGCCGTAGCCCTTGATGGTGGAGAGCCCGCCCAACGTGCCGGCCTTGGCGTAGATCGGCACGCCGCCATAGCGCTCCTTGCCCAGCGCCTTGGCGATGAGCGGCGTGGCGAGGCGCGCGACCTTCTTGGCCACGATCGCCCAGACATAGATGACGGCGGGGCGCGTGCCCTCGGTCGCGAGCTGGCCGAAATCCGGATTGAGGGCGTCGAAGCTGCCATCCTCGAGCGCGACCTGGCCGGCTTCGTTCAGATGCAGGAAGCCGTAATAGCCGATGAAGGCGGGCGTCTCGTCCGCGGAATCAGTCTTGTTGTAGTAAACGCCCCAGAAACTATCCCTGTTGTGTTTATACACATCGTGCACAAGACTTAGGGGGGCCACGTTATCCGAGATTTCGCTCTGGCTTAGTGTATATAGGTTGCCGATTTCTTGATCGCTTGGGTGACGGACGAATATAATGCCTCCGTCCGGAAGACGTGCTGAAGGCGAACTCGTGGTCGAGTTCTGTGCTAAATATATGATATCGCTCAGGTTTGACTTCATCGCAGAACCCCGGTAACCCTCTGTTCTTGTTTGCCGGCCTTAATGTCTTTTCAGACTAAGGGGCCAGTTAGTGTACTATTTTGTATCAGTCTGCTGGTGCGGGAAACAACCATGATCGAATTGCCTTATACGGAAATATCGGAACAGATCATTCCTGATGGGGTGGACTGGGACGATTTCCGTGTCTTCCTGGAGGTCGTGCGCGCGGGCAGCTTCAATCGCGCTGCGACCAAGTTGAAGATGACCCAGCCCACGGTCAGCCGCCGGCTGCTGCGGCTGGAGACGGCCATCGGCGTGCGCCTGTTCGACCGCGACCGCAGGGGCCCGCGCCTCACCTATGAGGGCCAGCGCATCTTCAACGACGCCAATGCCGCCCAGGTCGCGCTGACCCGGGCCGCGACCCAGGCCTCCAGCGCCGCCGCCCGCGTCGAGGGCGACTGCAAGATCTTCATGGGCGACGGCATCGCCTCGTATTGGATGACGCGCTTCCTGGCGCCGTTCTTCACGCGCTATCCGAACATCGAGCTCAAGCTCTTCGGCGCCTACGACACCGCGGCGGACAAGCGCGAGATCTTCGATCTGCACGTCCACTACTACGAGCCCGCGGAGTCCGACCCGGTCGCGATCCGCCTCGGCACGATGCATTTCATCCCGTTCGCGAGCCGCGACTACATCCGCGCCAACGGGGCGCCGCGCAACACCGACGATCTCGGCCGCCATCGCCTGCTCGATCTGGCGGTCTATCTGGCGGACATGGGATCGTGGGCAAGCTGGTCGCGCGAGGATTCGGACAAGCATACGGTGCTGTTCACGAACTTGAGCGCCTGCCTGGGCGAGGCGGTGCGTTACGGCGCGGGCATCGCGCTGTTGCCGACCTATGCGCCGCTGGTCGACGACGATTTCGTGCCGCTGGAGATCGGGGTGCGTTTCCAGGCGCCGATCTTCGTCTCCTATCAGCGCGAGGCGGCGAAGAAATGGCCGGTGCGCGCGACCATCGACTTCCTGCGCACCAACGTCTTCGACAAGAAGAACATGCCTTGGTTCCGCGACGCCTATGTCTCGCCGTCGGAGGATTGGCCGAAGAAGCTTACGACGCTGCTCAAGCAGGCTGCCGAGCAGGAAGACGTGGACGGCGCGCCGAAGCGGCAGACGGCGCCGGTTCACAACCGCCGCATGCGGCTCCCGGAGTAACGTTCGTTACATTGGCGACGGCCGCGGGCCGTGGACCGAGCATCATCAGCCGGCCCAGCATCCAATGCGCCGCCTCGCGCAGCGCGCTCTCGCCGTCTCGCCAATCCAGCAGCATATGCGGCGCGCCGGCGAATTCGAGCCAGCGTTTGTCGCCGCCGAGATTGCCGTGGAGCCTGGCGATGCAGGCCTTGCGCAGGATGTCGTCCTTGCCGGCGACCAGGGTGAGGGTGGGCGCGGTGACGTTGCGCGCTTCCTTCACCGCGTTGGCGCCGAGCGCGACGAGGCCCAGGAAAATCTCCGGCTTGATGCCGTTCATCACCAGCGGATCGCCCATCAGCCGGAGCGCCGCCGACGGCGTGAGCTCCCAGCCGCTGACGCGGTCGAATACGAGCTCGCAATTGCGTCTCAAGGCACGGATGAGCCGTGTCATCCATTCATAGAACAGGCGACGGATGGCGGACGCGAGCGCGCCCGGCGCGACCAGCACCAGGCCATCGGTTGTCAGTGCGGGATATTTGGCGGCGGCATGCACGGCCACCGCGCCGCCCATGCTCTCGCCCAAGACGAAGAGCGGTAACGCCGCGCCCGCGCGCTGGCGCAGGAAGGCGGCGGCGTTGGCGGCGTCTTCCGCCAGGCGCTCGCTCCCGGCCCAGTTGCCGCGCGTAGCCGTCGCGCCGAAACCGCGCTGGTCATAGGCGAGGCAGCTGAAGCCGCGTCGCGCGAGCTTGGGCGCGATCTCGTCGAAGGCGCCGCTGTAGTCGCAGGCGCCATGCAGCAGGAGCAGCAGCGCGCGCGGCTCGTTCGCGCGCCAGAAGCGATAAGGCAGGTTCGCACCATCGGACGCCTGGAACACGCCGCAGCGAACATGCGCATGCGGATCGAGCGCGGCGAGCGACCAGCGGATGTCCTCCAGCCTATTCGCCTCCGGCCACGGCTGCGCTTCCCTGAAGCCGAACTGGAAAATAGCCGCCATGAGGTGAAGAAATCTCGCTGTTCCGCTTAGAAAATGTGCGGATTGCCCGAATGTTCCGCGGATCGAGCGCGCACAGAATGGACAAAAAGAAAGCGCGCGAAGCTTTCTTCTCCGCGCGCTTGTCTTTGCGTTCCGGCCGCCGTCGCTAGCCGCCGGTGACCTTTCGCCCGGCGACGAGGCCGAGTACCAGGAAGATCACGAAGATCGCGATGAAGATGAAGAACAGGATCTTGGCGATGTCGATGGAAGCGCCGGCGACGTTCGTGAAGCCGAGCGCGGCCGCGACGAGGCCGAGGATCAGGAAGATGACTGCCCAACGAAGCATGGTGTCCCCATGGAAATGGATGCGCTTTTGTTAATGGGGATCGCGTCCATTAGTTCCATGAGATGGGGGGGAGGCCGCCCCGGAAGACCGGACGCACCCGCTCAAGGGGGTTGGGGCCTTAGGCGAAGCGCCAGCGCCTCCGGGACGAGAATGGACGTTAGAGCAGACCGCCGTTTGAATGCTTGGTCATAAGCGACAAGCGGCTGGGCCGGAAACGACGCATCGAGAAGCACCCGCCCCTTGTGGGCAGGTCGACAATTTTGCGAAGCAAAATTTTCGGGGAGGAGGCAGAGTGTGCCGTCTGCTCCTGCCCCCTCCCCGAAAACGCAAGAGCGTTTTCGACCGGCCCACAAGGAGCGGTGCGTTCTTACTTCTTCGGTTTCTGGAATTTGTAGATGAACTGGTCGGTATGGCCGCGGATCGACTTGTCGAAGACGAGCGCGGTGTGCGGATCCGCCGAATTGCGCAGCACCTTGCTCTCGCCGACGAACTTGAACCCGGCCGCTTCGACTTCCTTCTTCACCACGTCGGGGTCGATGCGGTGCAGCGTGTCGGTGTCGCGCAGGCCCGAGCCCTTCTCGGCGACGTGGTCGAGGATCACGTAATAGCCGCCCGGCTTCAGTGCGTCGTAGATCGCCTTGTTGGCGACCGCGAGATCGACCGGGCCGGTGAATTTGTCGTGGAGGTCGTGATAGTTCTGCGAGGTCCACACCACGTCGACGGGCTCCGGCAGCTGGAATTTTGTGATCGACTGGTGGATGAAGCTGAAGTTCGGATATTTCGGATCGCCGCCCGTGGGCACGGGGATGTTGCGCTTGGCGAAGGCCGCGTCGAACTCCGTCGGCTCGAAGCCGTAGACCCAGCCCTTCGGCCCCACGGCGGTCGCGAAGAGGCGCGAGAAATAGCCCTTGCCGGGGATGAGATCGACGACCTTCATGCCAGGTTTGATGCCCGCGAATTCCATCATCGCGGCCGGCTTGCGATCCGCGTCGCGCGCGGTATCGGCATCGGGGCGGTTCTTGTCGGCGACGGCGGCGGCGATGTAGGCCGGTGTCTTCGCGGCAACAGGGGAAGCGGCAAAGACGAGGCCGAGCGCGACGCCGGCCAGAATAGCGCGTTTCATGAGGTCCCTCCCAGGATAGGATCGGCACTCTAGCCCGCGCGCCGCGTCAGGACCACAGCACCATGCGCATTGCCGTCATTTCCACACTTCTCGTCGCGTTGGTCTCGGCAAATGCAGACGAGATCGTGCGCGTCACCGCCGCGCGCTTGCCGGAGCCTGTCGGCAATGCGGCGTTCTCGAACACGGTGCTGGACGCGACGCAGCTTTCGAAATTCGACCAGATCGACACGGCGCTGGAGCAGGTACCGGGCCTGTCGCTGTTCCGCCGCTCGACCAGCTTGAATTCGAACGCGACGACGGAAGGCATCTCGCTGCGCGGCATCGCGCCCTCCGGCGCGGGGCGTGCGCTGGTGATGCTGGATGGCGTGCCGGTCAACGATCCATTCGGCGGCTGGGTGATCTGGAGCGCGCTGCCGAGCGAAGACATAAGCAGCGTCGACGTCTTGCGCGGCGCGGGCTCAGGGCCTTACGGCGCGGGCGCGCTGACCGGCACGATCCTGTTCAGCGAGCGCGACACCAGCGACGGCATCGCCGTCGCGGATGCTTCCGCGGGATCGCTCGGCACCTATCGCGCGGGCGGCTCAGGCGGCACGGATATCGGCAAGCTCGATCTCTTCGCTTCGGCCTGGGGCGAGCGCTCGAACGGCTGGATCCCCGCCGATCCCGCCGACCGGCGCGCGGCGGACAATCATCTCTGGTTTGGCGCCGGCGAGGCGAGCCTGCGCGGCCAGATGGAATTGGGCGGCGGCGCGATCGCGTCCGCGCGCGTGGAATATTACGACGAGGCGCGCGGGGCGGGGTTGGCCGGCGCGGATTCCGAGGCCGATGGCGTGATCTCGAGCCTCACCATCGCCAAGCCGTCGGGCGGCGGCGATCTCGGCTGGCGGCTGCAAGGCTGGATGATCGACAGCGGCTTCCGCAATGTCTCGGTCTCCGTCGCGCCGGATCGCAGCAAAACGACACCGGCCAACGATCAATATGCGATCCCGGCGACAGGCTACGGCATCAACGCGGCGCTGCTGGGCGAGGCGGGTGCGTTCAAGTGGGAAGCGGGCGGCGACGTGCGCCTCGACAGCGGCGAGTCGCGCGAGCTGTTCTCCTTCAACGGCACCGATTTCACGATGAAGCGCCGCTCCGGCGGCATGGAGACCATCACCGGCATCTACGGCGAAGGCGCTTATCACGACGGTCCGCTGCTGCTGACGCTCGGTCTGCGCGGCGACTATTGGTCCACGGCACAGGGCCATCTCGTGCAAGGCGCGCGCGCGGCGGGCGCGCCGCAGACCACCACGGATTTTCCGGGACGCAGCGGAACGTTGCCGACGGGCCGCGGCGGCGCCCGCTACGACTTCTCCGGTGGCGAATATCTGCGCGCCGCGGCGTATGAAGGCTTCCGCGTGCCGACGCTCAACGAATTGTATCGTCCGTTCCGCGTCGGCAACGTCACGACGAGCGCCAATGCCGGGCTGAAACCGGAGAAGCTCTATGGCGCGGAGATCGGGTGGGGCGGGCGCGCCGGCGCGATGAGCTGGAACGCGACCGGCTGGTGGAACCAGCTCCACGACGCCATCGGCAACGCGACCACGGGCATCAACGCGCTGCAACGCCGCAATATCGGCGACATCAACGCGCTGGGCCTCGAAGGCGATCTCGGCTGGCATGTGTCGGACACGTTGAAGCTCTACGCGGCCTATTCGATCACCGATGCGCGGGTGCACCAGAATTTGAACTCGGTGCCGCCGGGCGAGCCGCTGATCACCGGCAACCGCCCCGCACAGGCGCCGGGCACGGTCATCACTGGAGGCGCGACCTGGTCGCCGCTCGATACGTTGCATCTCGACGCCGACGTTCATTGGGAAGGCCGCCGCTTCGAGGACGATCAGAACACGCTGCGCCTCGGCAGCGCTTTCGTGCTCGACCTGCGCGCGACCTGGATGTTCACGTCCGACTGGGCGGTCTACGGCGTCGTCTACAATGCGGCGAACGCCGATGTCGCGACGGGCGAGACCAGCACGATCACGACCGGCGCAATCACCCACGAAGTGGTGAGCCTCGGCCAGCCGCGAACGTTCGAGCTGGGCGTGACTTTTTTACCCTCCCCTTGAGGGAGGGTCGAAAAACGCCTTCGCGTTTTTCGGGAAGGGGCTCACTCCGAACTGCATCAGCCTGCATGAGGCAAGCGGAGAGATTTCGGAGTGAGCCCCCGCCCGAAATCTGCTGCGCAGATTTCGACCTCCCCTCAAGGGGGAGGTAAAATCTGTCAGCTGCATTCGATCGTCTTCGTGGCGGAGTCCAACGCCGCGGCGATGCTTTCCGCTGCCGCCTTGTCGAGGTCGCGACGCAAGCGCGGCCGCAGGTCTCCGTCGCGCGGTTGCATTTTGGAATATCGGCAATACCAATGGCCTACCGTAACCCCAGGTCCCGCGCGATGATGCCGCGCAGGATCTCGCGCGTGCCGCCGCGCAGGGAGAAGGAGGGCGACACCTGCAGCAGATAGGCGAGGGTGTCGTTGAACGCGCCTGGCAGCGACGGATCCATGCTCTCGCGCGCGATGCCCTGGATGGCGCGCGGGATGTCCTGCTCGAAACCTGTCCCAAGGTCCTTCACGATGGAAGCCTCGACGATGGGCTGATTGCCGGCCGCGAGCTGGCCCGCGACCGAGATCGACATCTGCCGCAAGGTCCAAAGCTCGGCCATGAAGCGGCCGATGAGCATGCGCTCGCTCTCGCTCGGCTCGTCGCCCACCGCGCGGATGAATTCGAGATAGAGCCGCAAGGACGAGAGATAGCGTTCGGGACCGCTACGCTCGAAGGCGAGCTCGGCGGTGACCTGCCGCCAGCCGTCGCCTTCGCCGCCGATCATCATGTCGTCCGGCACCAGCACGTCGTCGAAGAACACTTCGTTGAAATGCGAATGGCCGACGAGATCGGTGATCGGGCGCACCGTGATGCCCGGAGTCTTGAGGTCGATCAGGAATTGCGTGAGCCCCGCCTGGCGCGAGCCTTCCTCGCCGGTGCGCACCAGCGCGATCATCCAATGCGCGTTCTGGGCGTTGGAGGTCCAGATCTTCTGGCCGTTGACGACCCAGCCTTCATCCGTCTTGCGCGCACGGGTGCGCACGCTGGCGAGATCGGAACCCGAGCCCGGTTCGCTCATGCCGATGCAGAAATAGGTCTCGCCGCGCGCCATGCCGGGCAACAGCCGCTCGCGCTGCGCCTCCGTGCCGAAGCGCAGCAGCAAGGGCCCGCTCTGCCGGTCCGCGACCCAGTGCGCGCTCACCGGCGCGCCGGCCGCCAGCGCCTCCTCGAGCACGACGTAGCGCTCGACATAGGAACGTTCGTGACCGCCGTACTTCTTGGGCCAGGTCATGCCGATCCAGCCCTTGGCGCCCAGCGCCTTGGAGAAATCGGGATTGAAGCCGGACCAGGAATGGGCGCGCCGGTCGGGCGGCGTCTCGCCCATCCATTCGCGCAGGAAGGCGCGGACCTCGCCGCGCAAGGCTTCGGCTTCCGGCGGAAGATCGAAGGGTTCGAACTTGAAACTAGGCACGCGTCAACCGGAATTGGCCCACATCGATCGAGCCGGCGCGGAAGCCGCCCTCGCACGACGCCAGGTAATAGTCCCACATGCGCTTGAAGCGCTCATCGAAACCGAGCGGTTGGATGGTCGGCCAGCGCGCATCGAAAGTCTCGCGCCAGCGCCGCAACGTTTCGGCATAGGAGAGGGCGAAGGTGCGCACCGTCTCGAAGCCCATGCCCTGGCTTGTCACATGCTCCTTGAGCGCGGTCTGCGACGGCAGCATGCCACCGGGGAAGATATAGAGCTGGATGAAGTCCGCCTCGCGGCGATAGCGCTCGAAGCGGTTGTCGTCGATGGTGATGATCTGCAGACCCGCGATGCCGCCGGGCGCCAGCCTTTCGCGCACCACACGGAAGAAGATGGGCCAATGCTCCTCGCCCACCGCCTCGAACATCTCGATGGAAGCGATGCGGTCGAACGTGCCCTGCACGTCGCGATAGTCGATGAGTTGGATGTCGATCAGGCCGGAGAGGCCCGCCTTGCTCACCGCGTTGGTGGCATAGGCATATTGCTCATGGCTGAGCGTGATGCCGGTGACATGCACGCCGTATTCGCGCGCGGCGAACATCGCGAAGCCGCCCCAGCCGCAGCCGATCTCCAGCAGCGTCATGCCGGGGCGGAGATCGAGCGTCTCCGCCAGGCGCCGCCACTTGTTGACTTGCGCCTCCTCGAGCGGCTGGTCCTTGCGCTCGAACACCGCCGACGAATAGGTCATCGTCGGATCGAGCCATTGCGAATAGAACGCGTTGCCGAGGTCGTAATGCGCGGCGATGTTGCGCCGGCTGCCGCTTCGGGTGTTGGCGCGCGCGCGGTGCTTGCGCATGTTGAGCCATTGCAGGACGGACAGGCCATTGAGCGCGCCGGTGAGCCGCTCTGTGTTGCGCGCGGCGAATTCGAAGACGGCGGCGAGATCCGGGCTCGTCCAATCGCCGTCCATGAAGGCTTCGGCGACGCCGATCTCGCCGCCCAGCATCATTCGCCGCCACACCCGGTCGCGGGCGACGTCGAGCACGGCGCGGGCGCCGGCTTGGGCGGCGTGGATGGTGCGTTCGGCGCCGTTGGCGAATTTGAGGACAAGTTCGCCCTCGCCGATTCCGCTGGCGGCGCGGACCACGGCCCGTCCCCAGAAGGGTGGCGTGATGGTATCCGCTTTCACGGGCAAGGCAGTCTCGACCATGGGGCCCTCTCAGGACGAAGCGCCGACCTTAAGATGAGCATGGGTCGGCACGCGCTTCAACCACAGACGCAACGCTTCAAAGTGGATTGCGGCGACCACCTTGAGCGTCATCAGGGGATGGCGAAGCACGGCCGCGGCCAGGTTCCGGTCGGTCAAATCCTTGCGCCGTCCCGAAAAAGTCGCGTTGAGGACGGGCGCGCCACCCTCGCTTTCCCGGATGGCGATCACGACCTCCCCGGCGGGTGGGACGATGCGGAAGGCGTAGCGGCAATCGAGCGACAGGAAGGGCGAGACGTGGAAGGCCTTGTCGCATTCCTGGTTGGCGCCCGCGCGCAGCACGTAGGAATGGCGCTCGCCGAAGGTGTTGTGGACCTCGTAGATCGTGGCCGCCAGCGTCCCGTCGGCGCGGTGGCAGAACCACACGCTCAGGGGATTGAACACGAAACCCCAGAGCCTGGGATAGCAGAGCAGCCGGATCGGGCCGTCCGCCTCGATGCCGGCGTCGGCGAGCCTGGCTTTCGCCCAGTCGCGCAACGGCCGCCCGTCGCCATGATCCTCGTCGTGGAAGCTGAGCAAAGCCGGCCGGTTGCGGGCGAAGAGCCGCAGGTTCAAATGGTCGAGCTCGTCGAGATCGAGCAGGAGCGAGAACACGCGATAGGTGAAGCTGTGGCGGCGCGGGTAGATCCGCGTATGCGTCACATGCCCTTCGTAGAGCGCCGAGACCGTCATGCCGCCACCAGGCGCGGCGCGCGCACGATGCGGCCGGACTCGTTGGCGACCCTCCAAGGCCGGCATCCGCCACCCGCGTCTTCCGCCGCGGCGAGGCCCGCCTGCAGCGCGTCCTCGTGGAAGCCGGCGCCCCAATAGGAGCCGCAGAACCACGTCCGCCGCGCGCCCTGCAGGTGCCAGAGCCGCTGCTGCGCCGCGAGCGCGCCTGCGTCGAACACCGGATGGGCGCATTGATAGACGCCGTGGATGGTCTCCTCGCGCGGCGTGGCGGGCGGGTTGAGCGTGACGAAAATATCTTTGCGCGTCGGCAAGGGCTGGAGCTTGTTCATCCAATAGGTGACGCAAAGATCGTCGTCGTCGGCGGCGTCGCTGCGGCCGAGATAGTTCCAGCTTGCCCAAGCCCCGCGCCGCTTCGGCATCAGCGACGGATCGCTGTGCAATACGACCGTGTTGGGGCGATAGCGGAACGCGCCGAGCAGC
>Ga0335073_10012673_pt1 | contig 11832 bp, 7 predicted proteins | sample Lox_Sample_22_FD_207093 | JGI IMG/M metagenome (GOLD analysis project Ga0335073, IMG submission 207093) | Soil microbial communities from Loxahatchee National Wildlife Refuge, Florida, United States - Lox_Sample_2.2 | ecosystem: Environmental > Terrestrial > Soil > Wetlands | place: USA: Florida... | reverse complement strand
TGAGTCAGCCGGGTGGCCTGGCTTGATGCATCCGGCGTTTTTTATCCCAGCATTCACTATGCTTGGGCTCTTGTTCGCCGCGCAGGAGTGGCTGAACGCACGTCACATGAACTACCAGATCGGCGCAGCCGCCGTTTTCGAGTCCTGGGGCTTCCAATATTTTTTGTGGGGTGTGATCTGGTGGGAGCTCTTGCGGCTGTTCCGGCGCTTCATCCAGGAAGCGAACGTCGCTCAAATGCTCACCATTGTCCTACCTGCCGGCCTGGCAATCTGCTTGCTCGAAGAGATGATCTGGGTCCCCATTTTCCCTCAGTATATGCGGGGCTACGGCACGCACTACTGGGAACGGGTGCAACGTGAATACTTCGGCGACCTGGTTGAGAGCATGGCCATCTTCTGGGGCGGATTCTTCTTTTTCCGGGGTGTTGCCTATTACCACCAGCTGCGCCAAAAGGAGAGGATGGCTTCCCAATTGGAAGCGCAGTTGGCGAATGCAAAAATTGCTGCATTGCGAATGCAGCTGAACCCGCACTTTCTTTTCAACACGATGAACAGCATTTCAAGCCTGATGCGGAGCGACGTAGATGCCGCGGACTCGATGCTGGAACATTTGAGCAGTTTGTTACGTATGACCTTTGAGCGCGGCGATGTGCAGCTGATTCCCCTGCACGAAGAGATCGATTTCACTGAGACCTATCTTGCCATGCAGGACAGAAGATACGCTGGACGCGTAACGCGGAGTCTTTCCGTCGATCCGGAGCTTCACGACGCACTGGTGCCCGCCATGATTCTGCAACCGATCGTTGAGAATGCGTACGCCCATGGGTTGTCGAAGCTGGACCGCGGCGGAGAGCTTTCCATCGACGTCCGCAGAAACGGACAGCAGCTAAAAGCGCTGGTAACGAATAACGGCGTTGGACTGAAACCCGGAGCTAACGAAAGCTCGAACGGACACGGCGTTGGCCTGGCCAACGTGAGAGATCGCTTGCGCCTGCACTACGGAGAAGACTGCACGTTCACGATGCGCGAGCTGGAATCGAATCAAGTTCAAGTTGCCATCTCATTTCCTTTGCAACTGTCGACAGAACCTGCCAAAAGCCTCACAAGGTATGGTGCTTGATGATTCACGCAGTGGTGGCAGATGACGAAGTCCTAGCAAGGCAGAAGTTGCGTCAATTGCTTCGTGACGACCGCGACGTAGAAATTGTGGGCGAGTCGGCTACTGCGCTTGAGACCATTGAGTTGGTGAAAGCGACGAAGCCGGAGTTGCTTTTCCTCGACATTCGGATGCCGGGGATGGACGGATTCGATGTTGTCGGCGCACTGACCCATGAGGCAGAGGTCTCTCTTCCGCGCATTATTTTCACAACGGCATACGATCAATACGCCGTCCGCGCTTTTGAAGTGAATGCAGTCGACTACCTGTTGAAGCCATTTACGCACGAGAGGCTTCGTGCCGCCATCGAGCGGGTTCGTGAGCAGTCGTCACTCAAACAGCAGGAACCGAGCACTGGGAATGGGAGCAGCAAAGGGGTCAACTTTTACACCAACAGGATTATCTTCAAGTCGCGCGGGCGAATTCTTTTCCTGCCGGTGTCTGACATTCGCTGGATTGGAGCAGAAGGGAATTATGTGCGGCTGTGTACAGCGACAGAGACGCACCTGCTGCGGGAAACCATGGCTCACCTTGAGGAGCGGCTCGATCCGCGGGGATTTCTGCGCGTGCACCGGTCATTCATCGTAAACCTGAAATTCGTAAAGGAAGTGCGGCGCGAAGCCAATGGCGACTCTGTCGTGATCATGGACAGCGGCCACAAGGTGGCATTGGGCCGCAGCTATCGCGCTTACTTGAACGAGCAACTCCAGCTCTACCGCGCCTGAAGATCCAGATTCTTGAATAGCGCAAATGATCTGTCCGGAGTTTCCCAGAGCTCAGATGGACGCTCACAGCTGAATGAGGGCCGTTCATCCCGCAACTGAACGGTCCGGCCCTAAATTCAATGAATTGGAGAAATGAACCGCAGGATTCGAAATCGAGTAGAACCTTCTGCGGCCGGCCAGTCGATTTGCATGCCTTAAGCGTGCCGCTGCTCACGGCAAAATGGTTGCTCGTCCCATCAACCTGGCGTTCCGTCACAGTGCGGCACAGAACGCGCCCGGTTGGTCCGCAACGTGCATCGTATCGAAATGGAGGCCATTTCCTGTGATTGTGATGCCACTGTATTCCCCGCAGCCGGCGCCGCCGCAAAGTGACTTGTCGCTGGCGCAAGTTCGGGAAACTGATTGCGCAATTTTCAAGGCCATCAAAGTAGATGCCGACGCGAACCGTATCTCGCGAGCGCTGACGATGCCTGAGTACCTCGAGGCATGGATTTGTGTTCCCGACGCGGCACCTGGTTCATTGACTCTTGCCTCTCCAGAAGAAAACGGATATCGACTGGACCACTATTCTGTCGATCGAGGCCGCTTCAGCATCACAGGATGTTATCTGTTTTGCCATCTTCGCAAGATGCGCTTGTTCTGGCGCAAGACGTCGAAGGCCTTTTGCGCTGAAAGCGTTGTCGACTTCCGCCTGAGAGGGAACTTCGGCAGCAGCGTCGTTGAGCTTCGCCATACCGAGCTTGGTTCGCAAGATGAGTACATTTGGTATGAAACGCTGTGGCGGCGCTCTCTTGAGAAGCTCGCTTCACTTTTCAAGTCAACGTAACGCCGCATCGCATCATGTTTTGGGTGCGAATCTATGGATTGTCTGGTGCCTTATGCGCGCCGGAGGCTTGGCGCGCCTTGTCCATTGCGATGAAAAGTGCTCGCCGTGCGTCGATATTGCCCGGATCGCTTGCCAGGACTTCGTCCAGCTCGGCGATTCCTTCCTGCCAGCGCTCGGCGTGGCAGAGAGCAAGAGCGTAGTTGTAGCGGAAGCGATTCTCCTGGGGATTGATCTCGAGCGCAGCCTTTAGCTTTTTGAGCGCGCCAGCGAGGTCGCCGGAGTCCTGGAGCGCGAGCCCGTCGTGCTCGAGTTCCTCAGCCTGTTGAAACTGCGAATTTGCCTCGGAGTCCTGGGCGAGAAGCGTTTTGGCTTCGTCGCGGATTCTTTCCGCCTCCGCGGTATTGCCGACCTTGCGCAGAGCGCGATCGAGCTTGTAAAGAAGGGCGAGCGTCGGTTTGGGCATTGCGTGTTTCGCCAGCTCAAGATGCGCAACGGCGCCGCGAGCATCACCGGCGACAAGGAGTTCCGAGCCGAGCTGATACTGAGCTTCAGGATCATGCGGATCGAGGGCGACGGCTCGCTGGAAAGCAGCAAGTGCGCCGGATTGATCTCCGGTCGCATCGCGCAGACTGCCCAATTCGATCCAGGTTTGGCCGTCGCGCGGGTTGAGCTTTGCCGATGTGATCAGCTCTTCAATGGCTCGATTGCTGTCCTGATCTTCGTAAATTTTTGCGAGGAGATAATGCGCCCGCGCTGCCGAAGCGCCCGTGGGGTGACTCTGAATGACTGTGGAGAGCTGATCGGCGGCGCTCTTCAAGTCGCCTGCTTCGGCAAGAGACATTGCGAGGTTGATACGGGCTTCTGCCAAGGTCGGATCGAGGGCGACGGCCTGCTCGAATGCCTTGCGCGCTTCGTCGAATTCGGCAAATCGGTCGAGCGCGGTGCCGAGAACGTTGTATGCGACGGCGGAGTTTGGCTCGAGCTCAATGGCTCGGCTCAACTGTTCGATTGCATCAGAGCGACGGCCCTGGAGCGCATCGATCTGGCCGAGAAGCAGGTGGGCGTCAGCGCTTTGAGGGTGAGTCTTGATTTCAGACTCGAGGAGGTGAAAGGCACGGTCGTAGGACCCGGCGTCGAACAGGTGACGAGCCTGGTTGAGCTGCGAGTTCTGCGAAAACAAACATTGCGAGCCAAAGCAAGGCGCAAGTAGCGCCAAGGCGATTAAGGTTCGCCGTTTGTGCTTGAACGGCCGAGATTCCGGAATGCCGGATTGCAGTTGGCGCGCAGGCATCGGACTCATTCCATTTAAAACCATTCCTCAAGAAAAAGGCGGTGAGAGCCATGCGACTCTCACCGCCCGGATTGCCCGTTCATCCGATCGAGCGACGGACAAATGGCGCGGCTGGTTAGAAATTGAACGCCAAGGTGAACTGCAGTTCTCGGGGAGGAATGCCTGGAATGAGTGAAGACACCGTCCCGAAGCCGGCGCCGTTTGCGACGTTGGCTGGGGCAGCGTAATTGATGATGTTGAAGATATTGAACGCCTCGGCGCGGAATTCGAAGTACGGTCCCTCGGCGGTGATTGGAAACCGCTTGAACGCCGACATATCGAACTGCGTGACGTGGTCGCTATTCAAGCCATTTCGTGGCGAGTTGCCGTAACTGTACGAGGGCACCGAGTAGGCCGAGGTGTTGAACCACTCTGACTTGTTCGGATGAGAAACGTGCGGACTGCCTGTCAGATTGGCGCGTGCATACCCGATGCCGAAGACCGTGCCGCCCACATTGGCGACGTCGCCGTTGACGAGGATGCTGAGCGGTTGGCCGGAGCGAATGCTGAAGATGCCGTTAGCCTGCCAGTCGCCCAGGATCCAGGCCGCGGGACCGGATTGTAGATACTTTCTGCCGGGACCGAAGGGAAGCTGATAGATCATGCTGCTGGAAAGGAACTGGGGCACGTTGAATGCCGAGGGGCCTTCGTTGCTATTGGGATGGTAGGGATCCTGGACGCCGGCTCCGCCACCGCCGGGTCCGTTTTCGGAAGCGAAGAATCCGCTGGAGCCGTTGTCGACGGCATGCGAGTAGGTGTAATTGACGAGGAACTGGAAGCCGTCAGTCATGCGCTGATTCGCGCTGACCTGGAAGGAGTTGTAGCTGGCAGTACCGATACTCCGACTGAAGTAGACGTTGCCTTGTCCCGGCCAGGGGCGCATTGCATCAACCTGAGCGGGAGTGCCCGTGCTGGGCGAAGTTGCCTGGTTGCCAGGAGCGCAGTAGTCGAGGTGGTGGCTGTTGCTGCCCACGTAGCCAGCGGAGACCGTCAGGGTTCTGCTGACCTGGCGCTGGATTTCTACGTTCCACTGGTAGGACATGGGGGTTTGTTTCTTCGGGTCGGTGTTCCAGAAGAGCGTACCCCAGGGTGCAGCCGTTGGAAGTGGAGAAGCACTGAGCGTTTGCAGGCTGCCGATGTAAGTGAGCGGCGCACCGAGAGTGCCGTTCAACGATTGGAATACGGTTTGTGCGGCCGGCCAGTTGCCGACGTGGTTGGCCATGTCTTGCGTGAACCCGGCGAACTCGTCGTACACGACGCCGAAGCCGCCACGCATAACGGTCTTTTGATCGGCGGCGTAGGCTGCACCGAGATGAGGCCCGAAATTGTAGTCGACGGGGCAGCGGAACGAGGCGCAGGGCGCGAGGCCGATGTGGTTGCCGAAGGGAATACTGGAGAGCGACCCGGGCAGACATGGGGCGGCGTGCGAGGTGGCGCACTGCGGAGGAAGCTGCGTGCCGCTGATGTCGTAGAAGCCGGTATTGACGTCGAATCCGCCGAAGATGGTGCCGGCGAGATTGCCGGGAGGCGTGAGCTTGTCATAGCGGAGCCCCATGTTGATGGTCAGCTTGGGAGTGACCTTCCACTGATCCTGGAAGAACGCGCCGTACTCATCATAGGATTCGGTCCAGTTCTGGCCAATATACGTTTGGCCGAGCGGGATTCCCAGCAAAGCAGAGGCGAGCGAGGCGCCAGTTGTGCCCACGTTGTTGGGGTCCTGAGTAGTCGAGTTGTTGAAAGCGTAGAACTGCTGGTTGTAGGCCGGCGTGGCATAGTACTGCTGAATCCATTGAAAGCCGGTGTTCAGCAGGTGTTTGCCTTTGAGCCAGGAGACGACACCGGCGGTCTGGTAGACGTGGTCCTGCTGATTGATGGCCGCTCCGCCGACGCCGCCCTGGTTCTGCGATCCACCGGGGTTCGACCAGGGAGTCTGCAACTCCAGGGCAGGAACGCCGTAGGTTGAGATTCCGGCGAAACCGTCAGATGTGGCCGCGCTTGAGCCGATGGAGAAGATCGTGTTCTCAAGGTACGGTGTGCGCGAGTAGCCGAATTTGAAGTCCATCACGAGCGAGTTCGAGAAATCGTGAATCCAGTCGCCGCCCATGTTCACTCGTGGACGGTCAACCTGCGTGCCGAGAATCTTGGTGATGGGATCGGTATCAATGTCATGGAAGTGAGTGAACCGGCCCGTGAGCGTGTCTTTGCTGCCAACCGTTTCGTCGATTTTGATCTGATACAGGTTGCTGTTGTCGATGAGCGGCAGATTGTTTTGCGCGTTGTACTGCGGCAGCGCCGGGTTGGAGTAATTGGGCCGGTCCCAATAGGTCTTGAAGAAGGTCTGCGTCATCTGGCTGATGCGATTCGGTGGAATCACATTGTTGACATCGTTATAAGAGAACTGCTGTACGGTATATCCGCTTGGCGACGACGGATTAGCGGTAAGTGTCGTTGGGTCGTAAATATTCTGACCGACAATCGAGTGCGAAAAGTCACCAGACAGTTCCGCGTCGGTGGGCACATAGTAGAAGTTTTGCTGAGGCTTGTTGTAGCGCCAGCCTTCGTAGGCAAAGTCGAAGAAGGTGTGCTTTCTGCCATCGTAGATTTTGGGGAGGAAGACGGGACCTCCAACGGTGGCGCCGAATTCGTTTTGATGGTACGGAGCCGGCGCGCTGCTGAATTCGTCGGCAAACGGGTCCCGTGCATCGAAAAAGTTGTTGCGCACGTCTTCCCACGCTTGGCCGTGCGGTGTCGCGGTGCCGCTCTTTGAAACCAGGTTGATGGTGCCGCCCATTGAGCCGCCGTATTCAGCATCGTCGTTGTGCGATTCGACCTTGAACTCCTGCACCGCTTCAATGACCGGCGTAATCGCGTAGCCGCTGGCGACAGTAGTGGAGTTCCAGATGCCGTCAAGGTAGTAGAGATTGGAGCGATTCCATTGGCCATTGACATTGGGGCGGAAGGTGGGTGTGCCGGGAATGGTCACGTCCTGCTGATAGCTGGAGCCTGCATTTGCTCCCTGCTCGTTCTGGACGGGCGTGACGCCGGGAGTGAGCGTGAGAAGCTGTGTAAAGTTGTGCCCGTTGAGGGGCAGGTCGTTGGCCGCGATGGTGTCGATGACGGTTCCGAGGCCGGCACTCGAAGTCTGCAGAGCCTCGCCCTCGGCTTGCACTTCGACCTTTTCCTGGACGTTGCCGATGGTCATTTTGTAGGCGACGGAGATGATCTGGTTGACTTGTACGGTGGTGCCTTCCTGAACGAGGTTTTTGAAGCCTGGCGATTCGACGTGAATCGCATAGGTTCCCTCGGTGGATACGTTCGTAAACGTAAAGCGCCCGTCCTGATTGGTAAGTGAGTCGCGCTCGACACCGGTGGAGTGGTTGATGAGCGAGACCTTGGCATTTGCGATAGCGGCACCGGACTGATCGGAGACGCTGCCGTTAATCTCACCTGTTGAAGTTTGCGCGCCGGCGATTGCGATCCCAAAGAACAGAATCGCGCTTACAAGGAAAATCTGTTTCAAAATTGCTCTTCCCCTCATCTTGCTGCCTCCTGATCACCTTTCGTTGAATTCGACCTACATTGGTGCAGGCGCGCGATTCGCGTCAGAAACCCTGCATGCCTCGTACGCTTCCGTAATCGTTTTCGATCATGCTCCGAAGAGGTTTTTGAATCGTTCAGTTCAAGCTCAATTCGTTGTGTCTGATCGGATCCACAAGGACAAGTCGTGGGTTGACTTATCCGCGGCAGCCGGGCCGCCCGGCCTGACGACAATTCCATCTGGACAATTGCCCGTGCACATTCGCTGATCGAAGCCATTGCGTGGGAAGAAACACACTTCCTGTGCCACAACTTCGGATCGTGACAATGTTTCTCTTTCGAAAAATGGACTGACAATACAAAAACATGCGATAACATATAAATTCTTGCTCTAACCGGGGCGACCGTAAAACGGGCAGCAGCAACTCAAGGCCGAGAGAAAGAACCGGGCAGGCTGGCACGGAGGATAGAATGCACACGAAAGGAAGACTGCCGTTTGACCCCCGTGCAGCGGGGTTCGAAGAGGAGACCAAACCGTTTGAGGAGGCGATCTTCCACTTCCTTTCTCTTGAAGACCGGCGGCGCTGGATGCAGTCCAATCTGTTTGCCGATCTGACGGCGTTTCAGGTCGGCTACTTCAAGCGAGCTCACGGGCACGCAGTGGAGCGCAAGAGCCTCGATGAAGGAATCCTGATTTACTGCGTAGCCGGCAAGGGACAGTATTCGCACAGCAGGTCATCCTGGAACGTGCTGCCAGGGGATCTACTTTATTGCTTCCCGAGGACGCACCACATCTACAAGGCAGACGAGAAGGATCCATGGACGATCCACTGGATGCATGTGTCAGGGCCGCGCCTGGCGATATTCAAAAAAATGATCGGGTTTACGCCGAACACTCCCATCGTGAAACTCGGAGTGCACATCGACATCATTGAGCTTTTCCGCACCCTTTACGATCTCTACAAGTCTGCGAACGACCAGCCGCATATCGCCGCGATCTACGCGTGCGCGCAATACATCCTGGCCTCGATTGCGCTGGCGCAACGCCCGTCAACCGCCAGCCCGCAATGGGAACGCGAGATTCAGACGGTGGTGAGTTTCATGGAGCAGTCGGTGGATAAAAAACTACAGCTCGACGATTTCTCTGAGTATCTCGGAATTTCGAGATTCCATTTCTCGCGACGTTTCAAAACTGTGACTGGCATGCCGCCGATGAAGTACTTTATGCACCTGAAGATTAAAAGAGCATGTTTCCTGCTGCAGTCCACCTCATTGAAGGTAAAAGCAATCTCGCGCGACCTGGGATTCGAGAACGAGTACTACTTTTCGCGCTGCTTCAAGACGTGTGTGGGTTGCTCACCGCAGAGTTATTGCAAAGTGCGCGTGAGCTGATGCGGGTTCTTTATGGTCGCGAGAATTCATCGAGAGATGGCGGAGATCCGAACCGAAAGCTTTAACTGGAGGCACATCGCGAATTCGCGGATTGTGAAGAAATTGCTTTGGGCGCATCAATTCTTGCTCAGAATTCCGTGGCGTTCCTGGGTAGCGAACGGTTTGGCGCCGGGAATGACGACATGCACGAAAAGCCCGATCCGGAGCGGCGATTTGCATCCTGGAGCGTTCAAGACCCGCCGCGTAAACTGAGCAAAACCGCGGTGAAAACAGGGTGAAATGAGGCCGATCCACGCGGAGAGCCACATTGACTGAGCAAAATGGGGCTCCTATAGTAGCCAGTTGTCGGATTCATCTGTGCGCTTGAAAGAGAAGTGCGCCGCTGCTTGCGCGGCGCGTGACGTGCCGCATGCATTCGACCAAATACATTGATGTGCGCCGGGAGGGAATTCCAATTTGAAGATCAGCTACCGAGTTCATCTTGTTGCTGCAACATTTCTCTTCATTTTGTGCGGCGGGCTGGTCGCAGAGGCGCAGGGAAGCGTGCCGCTGCACATCACGCACCAATATGCGGATCTGGATGCACGGAGCATGATCGGACTGCCGATGGGAAGCCATAAGACGATCGTGACACAGGACGGGCAGTTGCAATGGTCGCAGTGGAGCCTGGCGCGGAAGGGACGCGCAGTGCTTTTCGGGTTCAGCGAGCAGCTGGATGGTGCTCTGGGAATTGAATTGGGCGAGATGACAAGGGCGAGCGGGAAAAGGCTGGTTGCGGCCGGCCAGCACCTGGTGGAGAATCGCTTTCCGTTTCCAGTTACAGAGTGGAAGGGCGACCAGTTGAGCGCGGAGGAGATTACGTTTGCCACAACCGCGGATGGAATCGGGCTGGACGTGGTGGAGATAACCGCGACGAACCAGGGGAACGAGCCATGCACTTTGGAGTTGCGGCTGAGTGGGAAGCAGCGGAATTTGCCTGCGTTTGCGAAGGGCTCAGAGCTGAGCACGCGGGACGGGAATTTGCTGGCGGTTGTCGAACCGCAAAGCGGCGTGGCAAGGCAGGCCGTTGAGCGGCAAGGGATGATACTGGCCGAAGCGCGCGTTGTGCCGGCGCATGGCTCGATTACGTTCACCATCAAGCTGCCGTACGACTTTCCGGTTGCGAAGATCGCGAGCCTGACGAAGGAGGGTGGGACGGCTTTGCTGAAGGGCGCTTGCGCAGGGTGGGAAAAATTCTGGAGCGAGGGGACGCAGATTGAATTGCCGGCGCGCGAGAAGGAACTGAAGGATTTCTACCAGGCGTCGGTGGCGTACATTGTGATGCTGACCGAGCGCGATGAGAAGGGCGAGCTGTGGACCCTGGATGGGCCGGCGGAATATCGCGAGTTCTGGGGCCGGGGCGAATATTTTCAAGGACGATCGATCGAGTTTGCCGGGTATCTGCCGATTGCACTCGACACGGCGAAGCACACATTCAGCCTGCAAAAACCGGACGGCGAGTGGGACTGGCCGGTGACGAGCGGCTGGCCGGCGTGGGACAACATCGGCGGCAATGCGGGAACGGTTTGGGATTATTATCTGCTGACGCGCGACAAGCAGTGGCTGGCGAGTTCGTATCCGCACCTGGCGGCTGCGGCCGACTGGATCAACTTGCATCGCGAAGAAAGCATGGTGCCGGAGAATGCACCCGACGCGACGAAGCCGATTCACCGGCAGATTCCATGGAGCTGCACGCCGGAGACATCGCCGCCTTTGCAGCCGGGCGAAAGGCCGTATTGGTATGGACTTTTGCCATGGAGTTACGGCGACAGCGGGTTGCCGGAGGGGCATCCGTTTCCGCATAACACCTGGGGACTTTACGCGATCAAGATTGCGGAGAATGCAGCAAAGATTCTCGGAAAGACGGAGGACGCATCGCGGTATGCAAAGGAGTACGACGATTATAAGGATGCGTACTTTACGGCGATGTGGCGCTCGATTGCCCTGGAGAAAGAGGATAAGCCGTATTTGCCGGCGATGCCGACGGATCCGGGGGCGGGAGTGTCGCAGAGTTTGATCGCGGTGTATCCGACGAACCTGTTGCGGCCCGACGACGAGTGGGTAACAAATCTGCTGAAGCGAATGCGGCGCGACGAGTTGCAAGGACTGCCAACCCACATGGCATGGATGGGCGCAGGCGGCGTATGGCCGAGCGAATCGATGAACGTGGCCGAGACGTATCTGCGGCGAGGCGATGTGGACAAGACAGTGAGCCTGCTGATGGCGACGCTGAATCACACCTACACAACCGACGTATTCCGTGAAGAAATCAAGGTGGACAAGAACCTGCCGGTGGCGTGCGCGACAGGCGTGTCGAAAGATGTGCCGGATGGGTATGGCACCGGCGATATGCCCGAGGCATGGGGGCCGGCGAACCTGATTCTGCTGCTGCGCGACATGCTGTTCTATGAAGACGGTGACACGCTGCAGGTGCTGAAGGGAATTCCGGCAGACTGGATTGCGCCGGGTGAGAGCATGTCGATAGCAGGCGCACCGACTACTTTGGGCGGGAAGGTTTCGCTTAAGCTTGAATATCCGAAGGCGGGCGAGATGCGATTGAAGCTGGACGCGACGGTGGCCGTACCGGAGGCGGTGGTGCGGTTCCCGATTCCCGCGGGAGCAAGTTTGATCTCAGTGACGGTGAACGGAAAAGCTGTGAGCGGCGTGAGTGGAAATCTCGTTCCGGTGAAAAACCTTTCGGGATCGACGCTGATCGAGGCGAGGTTTTGATGGTTTGACGAAGAGCGGAAGCGAATAACATGACGAGGCGATAGAGAGCCACAGAACCGGTGGAAAGAGCAAGGAGCGGAAGAGATGAGTACGACAG
>Ga0335073_10012672_pt1 | contig 11832 bp, 10 predicted proteins | sample Lox_Sample_22_FD_207093 | JGI IMG/M metagenome (GOLD analysis project Ga0335073, IMG submission 207093) | Soil microbial communities from Loxahatchee National Wildlife Refuge, Florida, United States - Lox_Sample_2.2 | ecosystem: Environmental > Terrestrial > Soil > Wetlands | place: USA... | reverse complement strand
CAGCTTTCCGGCGTACAGCCCGAGTCCAGCTGCGACTAAGACTGCGCCAATTAGCGCATACAGTCGCGTCCCGTTTCTGGCCGGCGGCGCCTGGGCCACGGGCACAGTCGTGACCGAGCTCGAGGAAACAGGTTGGGCAGACTCGGCGACTACGGGAGCGCGAGAAGAATCAATCGAACGCTTAAGCCGTTTCAGATCGGCGCGCAATTCGGCCGCGCTCTGACAGCGCAGGTCTGGATCCTTCTCCAGCGATTTCGTGATGATCTCTTCGAGCTTCGCCGGAAGCTCCGGATTCAGACGAGCGGGAGGCGACGGAAGGCGATTCAGAATGGCTTCGGTGATGACGGCCGAGGTTTCTCCGCGAAACGGCAGAACGCCGGTCGCCATCTCGTAGAGAACTACGCCGAACGAGAACAGATCGGTCCGGCCGTCGAGATCTTTGCCGCGCAATTGCTCGGGCGACATGTAGGAAACGGTGCCGACCGCCGTGCCGGGACTGGTGAGGTCGAGACGGGTGGCCTCGGCGATCGTTTGCGAGTCTCCGCTGGTCGGTTTCGCAAGACGCGACATCTTCGCCAAGCCGAAATCGAGAACCTTGGCGTGTCCGCGATCGGTGACAAAAATATTGGCGGGCTTGATGTCGCGATGCACGATGCCTTTTGTGTGCGCGGCATCGAGCGCGTCGGCGACTTCGATCGCGATGGTCAGCAGCAGATCCATGTCGAGGGGCTTGTTGTGGATCAGGTGCTTCAGCGTCTGGCCCGTCAGGCACTCCATCACGAGGAAGAGATGGCCATCGTGCTGGCCGATTTCGTGAATCGTGCAGATGTTGGGGTGATTCAAGGCCGAGGCGGCGCGGGCTTCGCGGCGAAAACGCTCAAGCGCTTGCGGGTCCTGCGAAAGATCGTCGGGAAGAAATTTCAGGGCTACAAAGCGGCCCAAAAGCGTGTCTTCGGCCTTGTAGACCACGCCCATGCCACCACCGCCCAGAAGTTCGGTGATCCGGTAATGGGAGACGGTTTGACCGAGCATGAAGTGTTGAGCGAGTCCCCGGGGGAAGGCCGGACCATCTTAGGTTGGACGGGCGGGGGACGTCAACGACTGTTCTGACCCCGGCGCATCGGGTTTCACGTTTTCGCCGCGGAGTACGCGCGAAATGCCGCGGACGATGCGGCGCATGGGGAGTTCGGCTGAAGCGTCTGCGAAGAAGATTTCGCCAGTCCGGCTGCTGCGGTAGTACCAGCGCTTGAGCAGAGAGATGTGCTCCATGGTTTCGAGGGCTGATTTGTCGTTCGCTGGCGGCATGGATCGGAGCGCATCTTGCACTCGCGATTCCATGGATTGCGATTTCGTGTGGTCGGCGGGCTCAATGGAAAACGTCGTCGGACCAGAGATCCGGCCGTTGTCGATGCGGAAGAACGCGACGCAGTTGCCGAGATGGCTGGGTTGAATCATCAGGGCAGAGAGGCGGTCGAGGCGCCGCACGATTTCCGGCACTTGACTGACGACCGGCTTCAGCTTTTCAAGACGAACGTGGATTGCGGCGGCGTCTTCGAAGGCGAGATTGTTGGAGGCGGTTTCGCGGTCGGTCGCTAACTCGCGAACTAGCGCGTCGCCGCCAGAATCGAAGTACGCCTGCACGCGGTGGACTTCGCGTGCATATTCCTCGTCGGTGCATCCCTTGAAACATGGCGCCAGACACATTTTCATCTCGGAATAGATGCAGCCGGGGAATTTCGGATCGGGATGCAGATCGTCGACACAGCGCCGCATTTTGAAGAAGTCGAGCGAGTCGTTCATGAACTTCTCGGCCGCGACGCGAGAGACGAACGGGCCGTAGTACAACGAGCGACCGTTCAGTTTTCCCAACCGCGTGGTCACGGACGCGCGCGGATATTCGTTTTCCAAATGCAGTTTGAGGAATGGCGCGAAGCGCAAACGAAGGCGTTTGGAATAACCTTTCGGAAATGTCGCGCGCAGAACTTTGTATAGCAGGAAACCGGATTCGAAATCTGACCCGGTGGGTGTGTATTCGATAAAGCGGACGCGGTCCCGCAGGTTCAGCTTTTTTGTCCGCTCGGTGATCGGACCGAGGAGCCGCTGAATGCGGCGACGAAGATTGGCTGTCTTAGTGACATAGGGCTCGGCCGTGTCTTCTTTTCCGCGCAGAAGAAAGACACCGGGCGCAGCGGGAAGAGCAGAAAAGATTTCTGCATCCCGCTCGGGAACGAATTCCAGGCGATCAGTCAGCACAAGACTATTCTATTGGTTCGCCTTTGTCGGTTCACCACAGAGGGCACTGAGGAGCACAGGGGAGTGACGGCGAAATACGTCACAGTTCAAATCCTCTGCACGCGAGATCCCTCGCCTCGCTTGTAAAAGCGCGGGGTTCGGGATGACACCACTATTTTACGGCAGGGATGCAAACGAACATGAGGGAAGGTCAAAGGGTTCGATCCGTGTGAATCCGGGTTCATTCGTGGCGGACGAAGTTACTGGAAGTTGGCGCTGCGGAATTTCTGGCGGAAGTCGCTACCGTCGAGTGTGATGATGCGGCACATTTCATGCAGACGCGAGCGCATGCGTTCGCCGATACGGTCGCCGAGAGTTTCGGCGCGTGACGCTGCACGCGCGGGCGAGAACGAGTTCGAAACTCCGGCCGCGGGCTGATCGTCGAAATTCGTGGTGATGATCGTGATGCGGTTATCGTTATAACGCGTGTTCAGAATCAGGCTGACGGTGTCCCAGACCCATTCCGTGGGCTTCACGGCGCCGAGTTCATCGAGCACGAGAACGTCGGCTTCAAAAACGGGCCGCAGCACATCCAGTTCCGTGGTCTGAACGGTTGTGTTGTAGGAGTTCTGGATTTCCTTCAACAGCTCGCGATAGTCATAAAACAGGCACGGAATGCCGCGTTTGACGATCAGCTCTTTCATTACGCCGACGGCCAGATGCGTCTTGCCGGTGCCGATTTTGCCGATGATCAGCAATCCTTTGTCGCCGTGCGGATCGCATTTTTCGGCGAAGTTCGCAGCGATGAAGTGACCTTCGGCTAGCGTGCGATGCGCGCCGGGAAAGTCGGTATCGTAGTTGGCCAGCTCGCAGTGTTCGTAGCGGCGCGGGATGCGTGCCGACGTGATCAGCGACTCGGCTCGCGCCCGTTGCCGGCAGTCGCAGCGAGTGACGCGGCGTTCGGTTTTGCCAGAGCCAGTGGCGAGGCCGTCCACGGCTTTCCAGCCGGTTCCGGCACAAAGAGGACAGATTTCGGTCGGGGCCTTGATCACCTGTGAGTCCGAGAAAGTGCTGATTTGACTTTGCACCGAGAGCGCGTTTCGCGCAAGGCGGAAAATGCCGAGTTTCTGTGTGTATCCTGTGAATTGTCAGATACGCGTGGACTCAGTTATCCTCGCTAGGCTGGCACCTCAGCCACGTCGATGGAGCGGTCGCGAGATCGCCATGGGCTTCGGCAGCGACTTCGTAGACGGAATCGGCCCAGTGGCCATTGCTAGCATCTCGGCGAAGGCGCGCCAAGCCTCGGCGGTTCTTGGCGCCTCGCGGTGCTGAAGTACGCGTCGACATTTTTCGCGCAGTTCATCAGTCAGGTCTTGTTGCGCGCTGAATACCTCAAAGGCCATGCAGGCTGCCGCATGGGGAGAATCCTTGTATTCCGGCCCACGACCGAGAAGATAGTCGGCCGTGCAGTCCAGAGCCTGCGCGAGCTTCTCCAGAGCGTCCGATCGTGGCGAGTTGTCTCCTTGTTCACTTTTGGCGACCAGCGACTGGCTCAAGCCCGATTTTTTCGTGAGCTGGTCCTGTGACCAATTCTTCGCGGCTCGTAGCGCCTTCAGGCGATCTGGTCGGAAAGGCATAGCGCAGCATTCATTTGCTGTCAGTATTTAAGTTAATTCAGAATGAAAAGATAAGCCAGATCGAATAATAATTATTCCAATTCGAATGTAACTTGTGTATGCTTTGAATATCGCACGGTAGCCGCTAAATTTGAGCTTGGCGACAGGATCGCCTGCTCATGAGAAGAACCGAGCTGGATGAACTGGCTTACATCGTACCGATTGCAACGGTTCCATCGATCTTGCAAAGAGGCATTTTGTCCCATCGGCACGCTCACGGGCTACAACATGCCTCAATCGCGCTCGATGGCGTCCAGAACCGACGGGAGGCGAAGATCGTGCCGAACGGCCGTCCTGTGCACGAGTATGCCAATTTGTACATTTGTCCGCGCAACCCAATGCTGCTGAGGAGGAGCAACATGCACGATCAAATCTGTGTGCTCCGAGTCAGTACGGAAGTGCTTGATCTTCCGAACGTCGTTATTACGGACGGAAATGCTGGAAGCAAATATGTGCGCTTTCTTCCAGCGCCCGCGGGCTTAGCCATGGTCGACCGTGAGCGTACCTTCGCCCGCTGGTGGGCGCACCCCGGCGACGAGATTGAGAAATGGCGTCATTCAGTTCAGAAATGCGCTGAGGTACTGGTGCCGGACCTGGTCCCGGTGCGATATATCATCGGAGCCTACGCATCATGCGAACTCGGCCAACAGCAACTGCGGATGTTGGCACCAAATCTGCCGATAGAGATTGATGCGGATCTTTTCTTTCAGTGAGGCACCGAAATGATCAGAGTGCTAATCGGAGATATTTTTGAATCTAACGCTCAGGCACTCGTCAACACGGTGAACACGGTTGGCGTGATGGGCAAGGGCGTAGCTCTTGGATTTCGAAAGCGGTTTCCGGAGATGTTCGAAGATTATGCGCGGCGGTGCGAACGTCGCGAGGTTCAGTTGGGCAGGCCTTACATCTATCGACGACTGGCACCCCCGAACATCATTAACTTCCCCACAAAAGATCACTGGCGTTCGGTTTCGAAGCTCAGTGACATTACAAATGGACTAGGTTATCTCGCTGCCCACGTCTCTAGTTGGGGTGTCACGTCACTGGCGGTCCCACCGCTTGGCTGCGGTGAAGGACAGCTGGAGTGGCGAGTTGTGGGGCCGACCCTGTATCGTCACCTAGCGGATCTCGGGATTGAAGTCGAACTCTACGCACCCTTTGGGACACCACACGAACAACTCAGGCCGGAGTTCTTGAGCCACAAAGAGCCAGCGCCAATCGACATCGGGAACGTGTCCTCGTCCTTCTTTAGGGTCGATCCCGGTTGGATCGCACTGGTAGCTATCGTCGAGCAGGTCAGCAAAGAGCGGTATCACTGGCCGATAGGGCGTGTTGGCTTTCAAAAAGTTGCTTACTTTGCCACAGAAGCCGGCATACCAACGGGGCTTTCGTATCGTCGGGGCAGCTACGGCCCTTACGCACCCGAGATTAAATCCGTTTTGTCGCGCCTCATCAACAATGGACTGATTGTTGAGCGAAAGCTGGGGCGGATGCTTGAGACCGACGTCGGTCCTACCTATCAAGATGCCAAAAGGGCGTACGAATCGTTCTTATCTCAGTGGGAATCACAGATCGCAAGGGTCGTAGACCTAATCGTTCGGATGAATACTAACGACTCGGAAATCGCGGCTACGGTCCATTTCGCAGCGAACCGGATTCGAGAATCCAAGGACGGGCTTCCGACAGAGGCCGAGATTCTCGATTACGTGAAACAGTGGAAAATCCGACGTCGCCCTCCTCTCAACGAGGAGGACGTTGCGCTTGCGATTCGAAGACTAAACGTCTTGGGTTGGATTGACGCGCTTGCAAGCGAGAGCCTGCCGCTTGCCGAAGAAATGCTAATCGCATAGCACTCAGATGCGCATGGGCATGACGATGTAGCGGTACTTGTAATCGTCGCCTTCGGCGGGGCGGAGTTGGCCGGCGGATTGGGGATCCTTCAACTCCAGGCGGACTTCGCTTGAGCCTGCGGCTTTGAGGAAGTCGACCAGATAGGCGGCGTTGAACCCAATCGTCATCGGGTCGCCGGTGTAGGGAGCTTCCAAAGAATCTTCGGATTCCCCCGCTTCGGTGGAAGAAGCGGAGATTTTCACTTCCCCCTTTTCCAGGCGCAGGCGAACGGCGCGCGAGCGTTCGTCGGCAAACTGGGCTACGCGCAGAATCGCGGAGTTCAACTCGTCGGCATTCAAAGCAACGGATTTGCTGTTGTCTTTGGGAAGAACGGCTTCGAAGTTGGGGAATTGTCCGGTAAGCTGGCGCGAAGTGAGCAGACGCGATCCGATGCGGAAAAACAGCGTTGATTCATCTTTCGCGAACTCGACGGTCTCGGTATCCGTCGCATCGAGCAGGGACTTCAGTTCGTCCATGGCTTTCTTCGGAACGAGAGTCTTCAGCTCGCCGGAAACGCCATCGAATTTTTCTCCGTTGCGCTCGCAGTGAGCGAGGCGATGGCCGTCGGTTGCGACCATGGTGATCGACTCGGGTTTGAGCAGCATCAGCCCGCCGTTGAGGGTATAGCGCGACTCTTCGTTGGAAATCGCAAACGATGTGCGCGCGATCAGTCCGCGCAAAACTTGTGATGGAATCGAAACGCTGCCCGCGGAAGGAAATGTTGGCAGCGTGGGAAAGTTCGACTTCGCCATGCCCACCATTTTCGTGTTGGACCGGCCGCAGCGGATGCTGACCCAATGATTCTCCAGCAGCTTAATTGTGATGTCGGCGTCGGGGAGCAGCTTTACGTAATCGTGCAGCTTACGGGCAGGAATCGTGCATGAGCCTTCTTTCTTGACTTTTGCATTGCACGATGTGCGCAGGCTCAGGTCAAGATCGGTCGCCGTGATCGAGAGGCGATCGCCCGCAGCCTCGAACAGATAATTCGACAAGATTGGGATCGTCATCTTGCGCTCGACCACTCCCTGCGTGGCCGTCAGTTCGCGCAGCAATTCGGCTTTGCTGACTGTGATCTCCATGGTTCCCGCGGCAACGGCGGCTTCCACCGGCATAGAATACATCTCCCCCGAAATCCAACCTGCTAAACACCAGCCTACTTTGAACCCTACCTTATATCAAATTTAAAACCAATAAAACCAGCAGTAACCGTAGGGGCTGCGCAGAAGTGGAAAACCGAAGCAACCTGAATGTTCTCACTGGTTTTCGAGCCCACTGTTGATGTTAGAAATCCGTGTCAAACTTTTCGGAGCTCCTACTCAAACTCGACTCCGATTTTAGTTTCCGCCCGGCCTTTCACAGCTTCCACATCCATTTCACAGTGGGTCAAAAGGAAGCCGTGAATTTCTGTCGCGGAACTCAGCTGAAACCCGCGATTACCCGCCTAATTGTTCGGTCAGCTTGTTGACGAGCCTGTTCAAATCCTTGTCGTTCTTGCGCAGCTCTTCAATTTTCTCGACCGAGTGCAAAACGGTTGTGTGATGCTTGCCGCCAAACTGGCGTCCGATCTCGGGAAGCGAGGCTTCGGTCAACTGCTTGGCAAGGTACATCGCAATCTGCCGCGGATAAACGATTGCCCGGGAATTGTTCTTGGCCTTGATCTCCACCAACCGCAGGCCGAACTGCTCGGCGACCATCTTTTGGATTGATTCAATTGTGACCTTACGCGCCTGCGAATCGATGAAATTCTTGAGCACCTGCTGCGCATAAGGCAGCGTGATCTCAGCACCGATCAGGGAAGAATGAGCCACCAGACGAATCAGCGCGCCTTCAAGTTCGCGAACATTGGAACGAATGTTGGACGCGACATAAAGCGCGACGTCCGTCGGCAGAGTGACTTTCTCCTGCTCGGCTTTTTTCTGCAGAATCGCGACTTTCGTCTCGAGATCGGGCGGCTGGATGTCGGCGATTAATCCCCACTCGAAGCGGCTGCGCAGACGGTCTTCGATTTCCGCCAGTTCCTTCGGCGAACGATCGCTGGCGATCACGATCTGTTTCATCGACTCGTGCAGCGCGTTGAAGGTGTGGAAGAACTCTTCCTGGGTACGCTCTTTGCCAGTCAGGAACTGGATGTCATCGATGAGCAGCACGTCGACATTGCGGAACTTGTCGCGGAAGCTGGTCATCTTTTCGTAGCGCAGCGAGTTGATCATGTCATTGGTGAACTTCTCGCTGGATACGTAGCAGATGGCCGTCTGCGGCTGGCGGCGCTTGATCTCGTGGCCGATCGCCTGCATGAGGTGCGTCTTGCCCATGCCGACGCCGCCGTACAAGAACAGCGGATTGTAGGCTTTCGAGGGACGTTCGGCGACGGCCTGGCAGGCGGCGTGAGCAAACTGATTTCCGCTGCCGATGACGAACGCGTCGAAAGTGTAGCGGGGATTCAGTTGCGCCGCGCCATCCCAGTCAAAACGCGCTTGCGACGGAGCCGCTGCGGTTGAGCTCGACAATCCGCCATCGTGACGAACCGTGGTTGCAGCGGGATCGTCTTCCGGCGTGACGAACTTCACGTCATTGAAGCCGAGGCCTAGATTGTCGATTGCTTCCTGGATGAGATCGGCGTACTTGTCGCCGGCATGCCGGAACTCGACCGTGGGAACACGGACGAAGAGAACACCTCCGGTAGCGTGGCTGTAGCGGGTGGGCTTGAGCCAAGTGTCGTAGGAGTGCCGGTTAATTTTCTTTTCGAGTGCGTCCAGGATTCGCGCCCATGGATTCGGGGAAAGAGTTGTGCTGGGAGCTGACATATATGAATTGTTCACCGCGGGGCTCTGGCGGCTGGCTGAGAGCGCCTGTTCTATGCTGCTGTTTCGCCGTAGCTGGAACCGTTAATTTTACTGCGGAATGCGCCTGTTTTCTCTCGCGCCGCTCTAAAAATTAAAGACGAAGTGTGAAAGCAGGATCAGTCCGGCATACTAGCACAAATTTTTTTGTCGTGTGGAAATCTTTCGGCTGGAAATTTTTCACGAAGCTCTATTCATCGCGCGTATGACGCGTGCTGTCAAGTAGCGCGAAAGTAAATGCCGCGCGAATGATGCAATTCACTTCGATGGAAAAATCTCTGCCCGAATGCGCTCCATTGAAAAAAGGAAATTTCACAATGTGATTCCCGCCATTGACCCGCTGCGGAGCGCGTGCTACGCTCCGCTCGGGTTGCGAAGGTCCGAGCGCCATGGGCAGGCGCCGCGCCCCTCATCGATTGTCTGTATTTGAATGTCCCCGCGAATGAAAAGGAGGTTGCGATGTCTGGGCGACGGTTCTCCACTTCCGCAATATCGATTTTCGTCGCCAGTCTCTTCTTATTGTCTCTATTCACCTCGTGCGGCAGCTCCAGTAGCAACTCGATTTCGAACGCGCAGGCGCAAGCCATTTCGCAGGAGTTCGTCATGGCCGTGCAATCGGCTTTAACGAATTCGTTCACCGGTGCTTCGGTGCCGGCAGGTGCGCACGAACGTCTTTCGAAGATCATCCGCGAAGCAGATCCGGAGACGGCGTCAGGTTGCACGCCAACGTCGAACGGACAGACCTGCAGCTTTCCCATCTCATATACCGGGACGTGCCCATCCGGCGGAACGATCAGCGTCTCCGGCGACTTCAATCTGACGCTCAACAGTTCCGGTACGGGCTCCGACAACAGCACGCTCACGATCACGCCCACCAATTGCGTTGTATCGAATCTCACCGTCAACGGCGACCCGAGCGTCACGCTCGCGACTGCGATCGCGTTCACCAACGACATCTCCGATTACCCAGTAACGATGAATGAGTCCGGCGGAATTTCGTACGGCCCTCATCCTTCCGGAAGCTGCACGATGAACGTATCGCTTACGTTGGAACAATCCAGTTGCTCGGTTAGCGGCACGGTCTGCGGGCATTCCGTCAGCGGAAGCTGCTAGGGACGGATTGCTGCGCAGGTTGTTCTATTTTCGATAGAGGATTCTTAATCTCGACGCAAGGGTCCCAAGGAAGCGCAAGGAATGCTGAGCCTGAGGGCTGCAGAACCCGTGCGACTTCTGTAGTCGCGGTCCACTCACCTCACTTCTCCGTGAAGTCGGCGAATGACGCGACCTTCCCGATGTAGACGCGTAGAGTGCAGCGTGGGCCGACGTGCGCGAAGGCGACTTCCAGCGCCTCTGAGGGCTGAGCGACTTGCGCCGTTTCCATGGGAGCGCGAGCAATGTCCTGCTTCTGATCGTAAGCGCTGCCGGGCGTGACGTTTTTGTTCACCACCAGAGTCCAATGATCGCGCGCGGGAATGGGATAGATGGTGTAGGCCCCGATCGGAATGGTCGATGTGCCAAGCGTGAGTTCCGCTTCGGTGAAAAGGGTCATGGGCACGCCGCCGGGCGTCATCGGTTTGCCATTCGAAATCTTTTCTTGCTTGGTGGGGATGGGGTTGTAGCGCACATAGACCTGGCGTCCGTCGTCGAGATTGCACGTGGTCTGCGAAGACGGCGGATTGCCGGATTGTGCGGCGAGCCAGGGAGTCCACAGCAAAGTAATCAGCACAGCTCTCCTGACGAGTGGGGCGGACATGGTAGGAAGCCTCCGGCACAGAAGTTTAGCGCCGGAAGGGCTTTCAGGGGAAGGGTTTTGCTCGGGTACTCCCGCCGGAGCCCGCGACGACCAAGGGGCCATGCCGGGGACCTGCAGCTTGAGAGTCTCGTTCGTCTTGGACCTTCGGTTACGTTTTCCATGTCGCCTTCGATTGCTAACGTCGTGAGCAGGGGCCGGTGTGTTATGGCCCGGACCAGAGGGATCATTCATGGCGCAGGCAAAACTTAGGGTTCTTTACGGTGAGGCGGAAGAAGAGATTTTGAAGCAGCAGGCCGGGGCCATGGAAAAGGCCGGCCACACGGTGCAGCAGGCGATTGGACGCAAAGCCGTGGAAGAAGCTCTGAGAAAGAACACATTCGACCTGGTCGTGCTTGGATCGACGTTGAGCCGCAACGACCGTCATCATCTCCCCTATATGGTCAAGAAGACAAACACCGAAACCAGCGTGCTGGTCCTGCACGCCGATGGCAGCCGACATCCATGTGTGGATGCGTGCATCGATACCGGATACAGCATAGAAGCGGTGCTCACGCGCATTGAGGGAATGAAAATCGCGGGCATGATGCCAGCAGCAGCGGCGGCTGGCGCAGGCCGGTAAAAGCAGCGCGTTCCCGATTTCGCGAGCCAACAGCGATTGCGACAGATAAGGGCACGCCGGCTGGGTTGAGACGAAGTCGGAAAGCCTCAACCACAAACGTCGCAGAGTTCCGCGAAGGATTCATAATTTCCCAAAGCTTGTTTTGTGCTTGCTCGATGTATTTTCTGATATCTTGCAGGCCAGATGATGCATGCGCATGACGGCACGCGCACCGTTCTTGGGCTCGTTCCGGCGCGTGGCGGATCCAAGGGCATTCCGCGAAAGAACATCCGCGCGTTGGACGGAACACCGCTATTGGTGTACACCGCGCGCGCTGCCTTGAATGCCGCTTCCCTTTCCCGGATTCTGCTGAGCACGGATGATCCAGAAATTGCGGCCGTGGGCCGCAGCGCTGGACTCGAGGTGCCATTTCTCAGGCCCGCCAACCTTGCCCTCGACTCGACGCCGATGGTGCAAGTTGTCCTGCATGCGATTGCCTGGGCTCAGTCCTGCGGTCTCGTCTACGACGCCGTTTGTGTACTGCAGCCCACGAGCCCTCTGCGCAGCGCGGCTACCATCGACCGCTGTGTTTCCCTGCTCTGGGAGCGCGATGTGGACAGCGTGATTTCCGTTCGACCCGTTCCGACGGAATACAACCCGCACTGGATGTACTTTGAGTCATCGGCGGGCTTGCTGGAACCCTGTGTCGGCGGGCCAGAAATCACGCGCCGCCAGGAGCTGCCTCGGGCCTACCACCCAGACGGAAGCGTGTTTGTCGTTAAGACGGAGGTCCTGATGCGCGAACAATCTTTGAAGGGCAAGCGAATGCTTGGAGCAGTATCC
>Ga0335073_10012670_pt1 | contig 11833 bp, 11 predicted proteins | sample Lox_Sample_22_FD_207093 | JGI IMG/M metagenome (GOLD analysis project Ga0335073, IMG submission 207093) | Soil microbial communities from Loxahatchee National Wildlife Refuge, Florida, United States - Lox_Sample_2.2 | ecosystem: Environmental > Terrestrial > Soil > Wetlands | place: USA... | reverse complement strand
AGCATCGGCTCGGGGGTCCGCAGTTCGATGAGTACGAACGCCGCGACCAGCGCGGCCCCCACGGCGAGGTAGCCGAGGTACTCTCCCGCGAGACCGTAGGAGGCGATCTCGATCGCGCCGTAGCAGATCGCGGCGAGCCCCGCGGAGAACGTCACGAAGCCGGGGATGTCGAAGCGGACCTTGCGACCGGGGGTCCGGGGCAGGGTGACGTAACCGAGGATGACCGCGACGATCCCGATCGGGAGGTTGATGAAGAAGATGTACCGCCAACCGATCGTCGTCGTGATCACTCCGCCGAGGAGGATCCCGAGGATCGCACCGACGCTCCAGCCGAACGTCAGGAAGCCGAACGCCCGGCCGCGGCGCTCCGGGGGGAAGACGTGGGCGATCAGCGCGCCCGCGTTGGCGAACATCACGGCCGCGCCGACCGCCTGGACGACGCGCGCGCCGATCAGGATCGGCGCGGTCGGAGAGAAGCCGCAGAGGACGGAGCCGACCGTGAAGACCGCGAACCCGGCGTTATAGACCCGCCCGCGGCCCCACAGGTCGCCGACCCGCCCCGCCTGGGTCGTCAGCGCGGCCGCGATCAGGAGGTAGATCAGGATCGTCCAGATGACCGTCTCGAGCGGGGCGCCGAGGTCCCGCTTCATCGTCGGGAGCGCCAGGATCACGATCGTGCTGTCGACCGCGACCATCACGGTGCCGAGCGTCGTCAGCAGGATGATCGCGCGCTCGGTCCGGGAGAGCCCGGGGGAGGCGGTTGCGGGCGGGGCGACGGCGGTCGGCGAACTCATGGATCGGCCGAACGACCGTGATTCGCCTCTTAACGCCTCCCGAACCGGCCCGGTACCGGCGGCGCGGAGGTCGGGGAATCCCTAGGGCGTCGGCCCGCCGCGCCGTCACGCTGATAACGCGCGCCCCGCTGGGCGCCGCCGATGACGCAGCCGAGCGGGATGGCCCTCGAGGCCCACCCCCGGCCGACGCTCCTTTCGGACTTCATCTTGGGCAGCCAGGACGGGCTCGTCAACGTGCTCGGGATCCTGCTCGGCCTCGCCGCGGCCGCGGCGTCGAGCAAGCTGATCCTGGTCGGGGCGTTCGCGGCGCTTGCCGCCGAATCGATCTCGATGGGGGCGGTCGCGTACACGTCGACGCTCGCGCGCCGGAACCTCTACCTGTCGGAGCGGAAACGCGAGCTCGAGGAGATGCGCGTCGTCCCGGAGATGGAGCGCGAGGAGGTCCGTGTCATCCTCCGCAACTGGGGGTACCAGGGCGAGGAGGTCGAGACGATGCTGAAGATGATCGAGGCGAAGCCGAAGGCGTGGCTCGACCTGATGATGGCATTCGAGCTGAACCTCTCGGAGGTCTCCGCGGAGCAGCCGCGCAACAGCGCCCTGGTCGTCCTCGCCGCGACGATCGCCGGCTCGTTCATCCCGCTCCTCCCGTTCCTGGCCCGCCTCGGGAGCATCGAGACGAACGCGATCGTCTCGGTGATCCTGAGCGGGATCGCGCTGTTCGGGATCGGCTGGTACGAGGCGCGGATCACCCTCGGGAAGATCTGGATCAACGGCCCGCGGATGCTGCTGATCGGGCTCGGCTCGGGGTTCGCCGGCTTCCTCGTCGGGAAGCTGCTCGGCGCCTACTGACCGCGTCCTCAGATGGGGCGGCCGCCCCGCGAGTGACGCGCCCGGCCCGCGGGGCGGTGCCGGAACCAAGGCCGCGGCGCGTTCCGGCTCTCGTGCCGGGCGCAGCCGGCACACCAAATTACGAGCTCGCCCTCGCGGGCCAGCTCGGGGGTGGGGACGTGGTCGGTGTCTGGGTGGCCGCAACGTCGCGCGAGGCAGGGGTGGGCTCCTCGGTCCGCCGCGGCCAGTGCCATGACATGCGGAGTGTGCGCATTAATGCGTATTAAACCTTCCGTCGCCGACGGGTCATGGACGACGTTTCCGACCCCGGCGCGGGGTCCGGCGCCGGTCGGGGCGCTACTGCGCCAGCCGGTGGACCTGGCGGGCGGCGTGCGCGGCCCGCTCGCGGTCGGAGAGCTCGCGCAGGTGCACCGAGAGGGAGACGTCGCCGTTGAGCTCGACCGTCTGCCCAGTGAACGGCAGCCGCAGGGAGACGTGCTCGAGGTGGAGCTCGATCTGGCCGTGGTGGTTCGACAGCGCGGTCATGAGGTCGAGGAACGGGTTCGGAGTCTCGGCCGGTGCGGCGTTCGCGGGCATCGTACCGTCGAAGGCGACCCGGGATAGGAACCTATCGGCCCCCCGGGGCGCCCGTCGTGCCGCTACTTCTCGGTGAGCCCGGCCCGCGCGCGCAGCGCGTGGTAGAATCCGCCGAAGCTGGTCGCGGTCGGCGTCCGAAGACCCTGGACCCGGAGCTGCTCGCGGACCTCTTTCGCCCCCTGGCGGAGGTCGAGCGTCTTCGAGGAGTCGTACCGGTACTGGAAGGTGCCGTTCGGTCCCCGGGGGAACGGCTCCCAGTCGCGGGGCGTGGTCGTCCGCAGGTCCTGCGGCCGCTTCCCGTCGCCCGCGGAGAACGGCGGCAGCGTCAGGTGTTCCTCGGTGAGCCAGAGCATCGTCGCATCGCGGATCGCCTGGGCGGTCGTCTCGTCGAGCGCCCCGGGAGCGACCTGCGCCTGGACCCATCCGACGAGCGCGTCGAACGTCTTCTCGGCGTTCTCCTCGAGCATCTGCAGGACGGCGAGGCGGATCGCGCTGCGGCGCAGCTGGTGGATCCCGGTGTCACTGAGGCGGTACTCCGCGGTGAGCCCGAGGAGGCTCTCGGAGTTCTCCGCGAGGTCGGCGAGCGAGAGTACGAACAGGGGCGTGGCCGCCTCCTCCGCGGAGACGTACCAGAGCGAGAACTCGCGCCCGTTGGTGAGGAGGATGAGCGGTACCTTGGCCTCCTTGGCGCGGTCGGAGATCCCGCCGACCTCGCGCACGTTCGCCGTGCGCTCGCGGACGTCGAGGAACAGACGCGGGTGGCCCTCGGCGTTCATGAGGGCATAGTCGACCGCCTCGCGGCGCGCGCCGGCCGGGAAGTCGAGGTAGACCTGCCGCTTGTCATGCGGATCCCACCCCAGCGACGTGAGGAACGGATTCACGATCCAGTGGCGGATCTGCTGTTCGGTAGCGTCCTGCACATCGCGAAGGACTTCGCCGGCGACCTGGCTGAAATCGGCCAGCCGTCGGCTGAGGTCTACGGCTTCCATCGGGTGAAGCGATGGAGAGGGGGTCGCTTAAAACTACCCGTCCGCACCGGCGGAGAGTGGGGCCCGGCCGCTTAGCCGCGCCGCCTCGCGGTCCAGGAACGGCTCGATCGATGCGAGCGGGCGGTCCAGCCCTTCGTACGCGGGCAGGCCGAGCCGGTCCGAGAGGAGCCACTCGACCTCGTAGGCGTACAGCAGCGACGATCCGAGCCCTTCGAGCAGCGCGGCAAGCCGGACCGCCCCGCGGGGCGAGAGACGCACGTAGCGGGGGGGCCGACCGAGGGAGGCGAACATGCGGTCGGTCAGCTCCCGGTAGCGGTACCGCCGCGGTCCCCCCAGGTCGATAGTGCGCCGCCCGCCGCGTTCCCCTTCGAGGCGGATCGCCCGGGCGAGGTCGCCCACCGCGAACGGCGCGACGTGGTACGCCCCATCGCCGAACATCGGGAACCGGTGGTACCGCGCCATCGTCCGGAGCATCACGGTCGCGAGCCGGTCGGGCGCGCCGAACAGCATCGTCGGCCGCAGGATCGCGTACTCTAGGCGGCTCTCTGCGAGCGCGCGGTCGACAGCGCGCTTCTCCGCGAGATACGGCAGGCCAGTCTCGAGGGCCGGGGGCGCCGCGGGGACGCTGATATGGACGAAGCGCCGCACCCCGGCGGCCTCGGAGGCGCGCACGAGGGCCGTCAGCCCGGCCGCGAGCCGGCGAAATCGGCTCGCCCGGGCCTGGCGGTACCAGGCGAGGTTGACGACAGTGTCGACGTCGGCCACCACCGACGCCCAGTCGGTCGTCGCCGCGACGTCGCCCGGGACCCACTCGACGCCGGACGCCGACTCTCGCGCCACGGCGGTCCGATGGTATGACCGGATCGCGCGATCGCCGCCGAACTCCTCGAGCACGGCGCGGCCGACAAGGCCCCCGCACCCTCCCACGACCAGCAGACGCGGGCCGCGGGGGCCCGGAGCGCTCATGCGCGGGCCGGAACGACCGGTAGCGTAACGACGGCGGCTCCGGCCGGTCCGCCGAACCGCTCCGCCCACGCTGCCAGGAGACCCGGTCGGACGGTGTCGAGCGACACGGGGCGCCCCGTTTCTCGGGCGATCGACGTCATCACCGACGCGTCGAATCCGCACGGACGGAACCGGGCGAACGCCGTGAGGTCAGGGTCTACGTTCAACGCGAACCCGTGCAGCGTCACCCAGTGGTCGACCGCGATGCCGACCGACGCGATCTTCCGCGTTCCCTGGACCCAGACTCCGGGGCGACCGGCGACATGTTCCGCCGCGATCCCCAGGTCGGCGAGCGGCCGGATCACGAGCGCCTCGACGTCGCGCACGAACCGCCGCACGTCCCGGCCACGGGAGTCGAGGTCGACGATCGGGTAGCCGACCTGCTGCCCCGGCCCGTGGTACGTCGCCTTGCCGCCGCGCTCGACCGCGACGACCGGTAGGCCCGAACCGGCCGCCGCGCCATCGTCACCCTCGACGCCGACCGTGATGACCGGGGGATGCTCCACGAGCACCAGTGTGTCGTCGATGCGACCCGCTCGCCGCTCGCGGGCCATCGCCCGCATCTCCTCCAGCGCGGGGACGTACTCCCGACGGCCCCAGTCAACGACCCGAGGCATCGACCCGCCGCCGCGCGACGTGCATCGGCTCTCCCAGCCAGAGGAGCGCGGCCTCCTGGAGCGCCTCGGAGAACGTCGGATGGGGATGGATCGTCAGGGCGACGTCCCGCACGGTCGCGCCCATCTCGATCGCGAGCGCCGCTTCGGAGATCGACTCGCCGACCGATTCCCCGGCCGCATGCACTCCGAGGAGGAGCCCCGTCGCATCGTCCCCTACGATCTTCAGCCAGCCGCCGGTGGCGTGGCTGGCGTGGGCTCGCCCAAGAGCCGCGAACGGGAACCGAACCTCGCGGGGTTTCCGGCCCTCGGCCTCCGCTGCGGCGCGAGTGAGCCCGACGGTAGCGAGCTCCGGGTCTGTGAACACCACGGAGGGGATCGCCCGGAAGTCGAACCGGGTCGGCCGTCCGCTCGCGGCCTCCGCCGCCACCGTCCCCTCCCGGTACGACTTGTGCGCGAGCATCGGGGGGCGGGCGACGTCCCCCGCCGCGTAGATGTGCGGAACGTTCGTCCGCATCTGGGCATCGACCCCGATGAAACCGGTCTTGGGGTCGGCAGTGACACCGGCCTCCTCAAGTCCCAGATCCCGGCTGGCGGGCCGCTTGCCGACCGTCAGGAATAGCTGCTCCGCGGCCAGCGTCTCCCGACCCGCGGCCCCTTCCACGGTCAACCGGATGCCGTCGGCCGCCGTTTCCAGACCCGCGGCCTTCGTACCCGTCTTGACATGGACGCCGAGCCGCTCGAGCGCGCCGGTGATCTCCCGGGCGAGGTCCTCGTCCAGGCCGGGCAGTAGCTGCGGCATCATCTCCACGATCGTGACGTCGACGCCGACCTGCGCCAGGAACTCCCCGAGTTCGCAGCCGCTGACGCCGCCACCGAGCACCAGCATCGACCGCGGCAGCTTGGGCAACGAGAGGATCTGCGCGGCGTTCACGACCCGCGTCCCGTCGGGAGTGATCCCCGGGATCGAGGAGTGCAGCGCCCCGGTGGCGATGATCGCGGAGCCGAAGTCGACCCGCTCGTGACCTCCGTCGGGCCCCTGGACGTCGAGGGACTTCGGTCCGGTGAACCGGGCCTCTCCGGGGAGAACGGTGACGCCCGCCGACTTGAGGAGCGAGGTAACCCCCTGCCGTTCCTTCGCCACAACCGCCTCCTTCCAGCGCATCGTCGCCGCGAGGTCGTACGTGGCGCCGGGCGCGTTCACCCCGATTTCCGGACCTTCGCTCCGGAGGGCATGGTACAGCCGGGCGGCGTGGATCAGTGCCTTGGACGGGATGCAGCCGCGGTTCAGGCACTCCCCGCCGACCTGATCGCGTTCGACGAGGACGACCTTCTTGCCGAGTTGGCCGGCGCGGATCGCGGCGATGTAGCCGGCCGGGCCACCGCCCAGGACCGCGATCTCCGCCGTCCGCGCGTACGTGCCCGCCACGGTCCGTTACCCCGGTCCGTCGGCGGCAGGCCGGGACGAGGCATAGACGTCTTCGGTGACCGATCCCGGCGCCGGGGCGGGCGTCGTCTCGGCCGCCTCGACCGCGGTCCGGACCGCCGCGTCGGCGTCGGCCCGGACCTTCTCCTGAACCGGCGCCGAAAGGAGCGACCGGTCGAGAAGCCATCGCTCGAGCCGGGCGTACGGATCGTGGGCGGCCGCCCGGGCGGCCCAGTCGCCCGGTTGGTACCGGGTCGGGTCGTCGGAGCTCGAGTGCGCGGTCATCCGGTAGAGCAGGAACTCGATCATCTCTGGGCGGCCCCCGCCCCGGACCCGCTCCAGCGACTCGCGGAGCGCCCGGTGGACGGCGAAGTAGTCGGTGCCGTCGACCCGGCGCCCCTCGAGGCCGTACGCCCGGGCCTTCCCCGCCAGCGTCGCCGCGTGGGTCTGGCGGGCGACCGGCACCGAGATCGCCCACTGGTTGTTCGTGCAGCAGAACAGGACCGGCAGGTCGAACACCGCCGCAAAATTGAGCCCGGCGTGGACGTCGTTCGAGCTCGTCGCCCCGTCGCCGAAGAACGTGAGTGCGACCGCCGGCGACCGGCGGCGCTTCATCCCGTACGCCGCCCCGACCGCGTGCGTGACCTGGGTGCCGATCACCGACGACATCGAGACGTAGTGGACCTCGCGCGCGGTCGGATGGCATGGCATGTTCCGTCCCTTGGCGGGGTCCTGGGCGTCGCCGAACAGATGGTGCACGTACGTCGGCAGGGCGTGCCCCCGGACGAGCGCGACCAGCTGCTCCCGCAGCCCCGGGAAGATCCAGTCGTCGGCGGTCGTCGCGAGCCCGGCGGCGACGTTGACCGCCTCCTGGCCGGTCGCGGCGCCGTAGAAGCCGACCCGGCCCTGGCGCTGGTACGCCTGCATCCGTGCGTCGAGCGCCCGGCCGAGCGTCATCCAGCGGTAAGCGGCCAGCACCGTCGCCGTCCACTCCGGTCCGAGCGCGGCCGCCGCCTCGGCGTCGGTGTAGGCGAGTGGCTCAACCCCCTCGGGGGGGGTCGCCGTCGCCACCGCGGCCGACACGGCCGCTCACGCCAGTTCGGCGAACAGCTGGTGCGGGTCCTCGAGGTAGCCCTTGACGGTCGCGAGGAACTGAGCGCCCTCGTGGCCGTCGATAACGCGGTGGTCGAGCGAGATCGAGAGGTTCATGAGATCCGCCGGTCCGAGCGTGCCGTCGCCGCGGTAGACCGGACGGCGTACGATGCGGTGCACGCCGAGGATGCCGACCTCCGGGTAGTTCAGGATCGGGGTCGCCAGCACCCCCCCGAGCGCGCCGAGGCTGGTGATGGTGAAGGAGCTGCCGGTGAGCTCCGCCCGCGACAGCTTGCCGGCCCGGCCCCGTTCCGCCAGGTCGGCGATCTCGCGGGCGATCGCCGCGAGGCTCTTCTTGTCCGCGTCATGCACAACCGGAACGACCAGACCGTCCGGCACGGACGTTGCGATCCCGATGTGGTAGCTCGAGCGGACCACGAGCTCGGAGCGGGCGTCGTCGACGAGCGAATTGAGACGGGGGTGCGCCTTCAGCCCGGCGACCACCCCCTTCACGATGAACGGCAGGTAGCTCAGGCGGAGCCCCTGCTTCTCGACGTGCTTCGCCATCCGGTCCCGGAACCGGACCAGCTCGGAGGCATCGACCTCCTCGACGTAGGTGAAGTGGGCGGCGCGGTGCGTCGCCTCGGCCATGTGCTCGGCGATCACCCGGCGCAGCCCGCGGATCGGCACGCGTTCCGCGACCTCGGCGTCGGGCACGGACGGCGATGCGGGCGGGGCCGATGCGGGGGCCGCGGGGGCGGCCACCACCGTGGAGACGGGACCGGGGATCGGAGCGGGCGCCGACGCGGGTGTCGGTGAGCCACCGAGGTCCGCTTCGGTGATGCGGCCCCCCGGCCCGCTGCCCCGGACCGTCGAGAGGTCGATCCCGCGCTCGGCGGCCAGACGCCTCAGGTAGGGGGACGCGAGCGGAGCGGTCCCTCCGGCGGCGGCGGGGGGTCCGCGGGCGGGCGCCGCCGGCGCGCCCGGCGCCGTCGAAGTCGCGGGAGACGGTGCCGTCGGCGCCACCGCGACCGGTGCCGTCGGGGCAGTTCCGCCTTCGACCTCGAACGAGACGAGGAGGCCGCCGACCTTCACCTTCTCGCCGACCGCGGCGTGGATCTTGGCGATCCGGCCGGACTTCGGCGACGGGATCTCGACGTTCGCCTTGTCGGTGAGCACGCTGACGAGCGGCTGGTCCTCACGGATCGAGTCGCCCTCCTTGACGAACCAGCGGACAACCTCGCCCTCGGCGACGCCCTCCCCGATGTCCGGAAGTCGGAACTCGACGAGCATCCCCGCTCCCTACGCCGCGACCGTCGCGCGGGCGGCCGCGAGGATCTTCTCCGTGTTCGGGAGGTACACCTGTTCCAGTGAGTACGGGAACGGCGTGTCGTAGCCGGTGACCCGGGCGATCGGGGCCTTGAGCGAATAGAGCGCCCGTTCCGCGAGCAGCGCGGCGAGCTCGGCACCAAAGCCGCAGAATCGGGGGGCCTCGTGGACGATCACCGCGCGCCCTGTCTTCTCGACCGAGCGGACGACCGCCGCTTCGTCGAGGGGCACCAGGCTCCGGAGATCGATCACTTCCGCCGAGACGCCGTCGCGGGCGAGCGCCTCCGCCGCCTCAACGACGGGCGGGATCATCGCCCCGTAGGCGAACATCGACACGTCGGTACCCTCTCGGACCGTTCGGGCGACGCCGAACGGCACCCGATGGTCGCCGTCGGGGACGTCGCCCGTCACCGACCGGTAAATCCGCTTCGGCTCGAGGAACAGCACCGGGTCCTCATCGTGGATCGCGGTGAGCAGCAGCCCTTTCGCGTCGGCGGGCGTCGACGGCACGATCACCTTGAGGCCGGGGGTGTGGCAGAAGTACGCCTCGGAGCTCTGCGAGTGGTACAGGCCGCCCTTGATGCCGCCCCCGTACGGGGTGCGGATCACGACGTGGCACGGGAACTGCCCGCCGGAGCGGTAGCGCATCTTGGCGAGCTCGCTGACGATCTGGTCGTACGCTGGGTAGATGAAGTCGAGGAACTGGATCTCCGCGACCGGTTTGAGTCCGTAGAGCGCCATGCCGATCGCGGTGCCGACGATCCCGGTCTCGGAGAGCGGGGTGTCGATGACCCGCTCGCCGCCGAACTCCTTGTACAGCCCCTCGGTCGCTCGGAAGACTCCGCCGTTGAGCCCGACGTCCTCGCCCAGCACTAGCACGTCCGGGTCGGCCCGCATCGCTTCCGCGAGGCCGCGATTGACCGCCTGCACGAGGGTCAGCTCGGTCATCGGCTCGGCTCCCGGGGCGGGGGCGCCCCCAGCAGCGTCTGTCGTTCGGCCTCCAAGCCCGGGGGAACGACCGCGAACACGTCCTCGAACAGGGAGGACGGGTCGGGCGGGGGGACCGCCTCGGCGGAAGTGACCGCGGCCGCGATCGCCGCGCGCGCCTCCTCCCAGATCTTCGCATCGGTCGCCTCGTCGAGCCGGCCGTCCCCGAGCAGCACCTGCTTCGCGAGGTGGAGCGGGTCGTGGCCCTTCGCGGCGTCGACCTCCGCGTCGGGTCGGTAGCGGTGCGGATCGTCGGAGGTGGAGTGCGGGCCGAACCGGTACACCTGCGCCTCGATCAGCGTCGGACCGAGCCCGCTGACCGCCCGTTCGCGCGCCGAGCGTACCGCTCCGTAGACCGCCCGCAGGTCGTTGCCGTCCACGACCACCCCCGGGAAGCCGTAGGCGTCCGCCTTCTCCGCCAGCGTGGCACTGCGAGTCTGCCGGGAGCGGGGGAGCGAGATCGCCCACTGGTTGTTCTGGCAGAGGAACAGCACGGGGGCGTTGAAGACGCCGGCGAAGTTGAGGCCGGCGTGGAAGTCGTTCGAGCTCGTCGCCCCGTCCCCGAAGTAGGTGATCGCCACGATCGGTGCCTTCCGTCGCTGCGCGGCCATCGCCGCCCCGACGGCCTGCGTGATCTGCGTGCCGATCGGGCTCGAGGCGGAGACGAAATGCTGGTCGCGGAAGGCGAAGTGGTTCGGCATCTGGCGGCCGCGGGCCAGGTCCCGGGCGTTGCCGTACAGCTGGTCGACGATCGCGCCGAGAGGCACGCCACGGACGAGCGCGACCGCCAGCTCGCGGTAGGCGGGGAACACCCAGTCGTCGGGTTCGAGGGCGAGCGCCGAGCCGACCAGGGTCGCCTCCTGGCCGGAGTGCGGCGCGTAGAATCCGATCCGTCCCTGCCGCTGGAGGGCGAGGCAGCGCTCGTCGAGCGCGCGGACGAGCACCATCGTCCGGTACGCCTCCAGGAAGCGGGCCGACGAGAGGGCACCGCCCGCCGATTCGTGCGGGACCGAAAGGACCGCCGAGTCGTTCACGGGAGCTTCGGGGCGCGACTATCGCTTCGCATTATAACCTCACCCCGCCGTTGCGACGGAACAGGTACTCTCGAGCCGTTGCGCCACCGCTTCCCTTCCCGACGTGGACTTTAGTAGCCTGCGTTTCTGCGCGCAACCCCATGAACGTCCCGTCCTCCGCGGGGCCCGCGGTCGAGGCCGTCGGCGTACGCCGGGTCTTCGAAAGCCGCAAGGGGTTCCTGTTCCGGGACGTCACCCGGACCGAAGCGCTCCGCGGCGTCGACCTCGTCGTCGAGCGGGGTTCGATCTTCGGCCTCCTCGGACCGAACGGGGCCGGGAAGACGACGTTCACCAAGATCCTCTCCACGCTCCTCCTGCCGACCGACGGCAAGGCGCTCGTCCTCGGGCACGACGTTCGCACCGAGACCGCCTGGCTCCGGCCCCGGATCGGGCTCGTGCTCGGCGGCGAGCGGGGACTGTACAACCGCATCAGCGGGCGGGAGAACCTCCGCTACTTCGCGGACCTGTACGGGATACCGCCGTCGGAGCGGGAGCAGCGGATCAACGAGGTGCTCGACCGGGTCGACGTCGCGTGGGCGGCCGACCGGAGGGTGGAGGAGTACTCGCGCGGGATGAAACAGAAGCTCCATCTGGCGCGGGGGATCCTGCACCGGCCGGAGATCCTCTTCCTGGACGAGCCGACGATCGGGCTCGACCCGAAGAGTGCCCGCGAAACGCGCAAACTGATCCGGGGCCTGGTCGGGGACGGCGTGACGATCTTCCTGACCACGCACTACATGTTCGAGGCCGAGGAGCTCTGCCCGCAGATCGCGGTGCTGTCGAAGGGCCGGATCGTCGCGCGCGACTCGGTCGACGGCCTCCGGAAGCTGGTCGGCGGCGACCGGACCTTGGAGGCGGACGCCTACGGGTTCGAGGACCAGGAGCTCGAGGCGCTCCGCAAGCTGCCGGGGGTCTCGAAGGTCGTCAGCGAGGAGTTCGGGCCGTCGCTCCGGTTGACGATGCGTACCCGGACGACCGAGACGACGGTCGACGATGTCGTGCGGACGCTCCCCGGCCATCCCGAGCTCTCCGTGCGGGAGCGCCGGACGTCGCTCGAGGACGTCTACCTCGACCTCGTCGAGGAGGAGGCGCGCTGATG
>Ga0335073_10012669_pt1 | contig 11833 bp, 10 predicted proteins | sample Lox_Sample_22_FD_207093 | JGI IMG/M metagenome (GOLD analysis project Ga0335073, IMG submission 207093) | Soil microbial communities from Loxahatchee National Wildlife Refuge, Florida, United States - Lox_Sample_2.2 | ecosystem: Environmental > Terrestrial > Soil > Wetlands | place: USA... | reverse complement strand
TGATACGGATCACGTCCAGACTGTGCATAACCCGCGGGTACCTGTGGCCTTGCACGGTCCCGCGAGTCATATGTTTCACGGGAATACCGAGGATCTCTGTAGTCCATAAGAGGTTCCATGTCCACGTCCATTTCATCATCTCCATACGCTTGAGCTCGCGCCCTCCGAGGCTCTGATTCATTTGTATACCTACTATCGACTCGACCCATGGAAACTGCATTGCGATCGTCATATGTGTCCATCCGGCTTAATGGGTCATATCCGCCTGGTGCATATGACTGTGGACGGTGTCCTGCATTCACTCGTCTGCGATTTTCCGAGTCGAACTTAAACGAATCCTGCTTGAGGGTTTTGATCATTGCCTAGGTGAAAGGATGCAGTCAGTGAGCGATATGTGGATGGCACGTTCGGTGGCTCTACTGACACTTGTCAAGGCTCGATAGGCCGTAATGAGGTAACCAGACCTTCCCTGCTTGATGCTTAGCATCGCTGGATCGAAGCTGTTAGGGATACTTACGTCCTGGTGCCGATAGGGGCGGACCAAAGCATCAGGCCCGAGATACCGACATATATCAGCTGTGATTACCTCGCGACTTATGTCCTCCCCGGGTAGGAAGTAATCATTTGTTGGGGCTGGTCGGGGAGAGATCTCTTCTGGACGGGCTCTCGAATCACGATGGTCTCTGGTCACTACGGGCGGCGCTGCGCGATTGTCGCGCGGAAGGTCACGTCCAGTGTCAGGAGCCCTGCGATCGCCGGGTTCCACGGCTGTCCTTGGATCTCGACCATATGTGGTTTCTCGGGGATCTCGAGTAGACCTTGGGTCCACAGCGGTCCTAGCCTCTCTGGTGTCTCTGGATTCGGCAACGGGCCTGGTCTGTCCGGCAGATCTTGGATCAATGGCAGTCACGTTCCTGCTCTCGACTAAGGTTGTTGGTCGAACTTCGGGAGTCGTCCTGACTGGTGTTCTTGACCCGGCCTCGCGCTCCCTCTGGGCTGCTCTTGCGTCGCGCTCACGGCGGTCGCTGCCATCATCTCGGTTGTAGCCACCGTCTCTCTCGGCTGTATGCCGTCTGGCCGCCATCTTGTATATAGGGTTTTCTCAGTTTTCCGGAATGGGTTGTCCCTGGGCAATAAGGTTCTGCGAGTGGTCGTCTGGCCCCTGTGAATGCTGCCTGTTCAAAGGAATAGGAGTTGAGCCTGGTGGTTCCGTGTCCCCACAAGGTAACGGATTAGGAGAGCAAAGGGTTTCAATGCAAGGGGGTGTGTGAGGTCTGGTGTATGAAGTTTGTGAGTACAGAGCAGGTTTTTCGATGGGTTGGTTAATGCTGCTGTGATTGAGTGCGCATAAAGGTATTCGGTGTGAGATTGGCACTGGGAAGGCTGGGGACGAGATCAGCGCAACATGGGTTATGCCCGCGGGGTGCAAAGAGTCAGGATGGTTACGGCTTCGCGCATGGTGTGCCAGGATTGTCCCTCCAAGCCTGCTGAGGGAGCGAAGTAGCGTGTATGGAGGTAGCCTAGCGAGAATTCAGCCCCCGCTATTACCCACATTTTTTTAGTTTTACAAGGGCCGGAAGACAATCCGCCTTGCGCACGCTCTCCACACGGTAATGTGACATGTGGAGTTTTCGTCAGAGTTGTACCACAAAACGAACTGCACTTGTAACTTCTGGTCAATGTGATGAGCTGAAGGTTAGATCTAAATGACCGCTAGGCCTGCATTCAACGGTGATTTTCACCGCAGGCTCAGCGAGTACTGATCCAATAATGTTCGCTGCTTGAACTGATTCGGTCACTCAACATGCACCTCTACAAGAAAGGTTTCCCCGTTAGAGTCCGGAGTGATAGGGTAAGCTCTGGCGAACGAATTGCTATCATAGGTGAGGTCGGTCCGCCTAACCATGCGAGACGGCAGGGACGGCTCGACCAGTGCACTGGGTCGGTTGCATTCCAATCCAATCGGGAAAGCTTTGAATGTGCCAAAGCAAGCTCATTATCTTTTGAATTAGTCTGTAGAGCATCGCATGCCGGATCGTTAGAGACCATGTTCGTCGAAATGATATGGCGCTTTGAAAAGAGACCAAGCCGCTGAACACAGGGTATCTCGAAGACAGAAAATAGTGATGAAGAACGAATGCCGAAAGACGCAAACGAAATCCCAACGGAGAACAAGTATCTAGAAAGCACAAGAATGCGACGCCGGAACCCTGATCCAAACCTCCATCTCTTATAGTCTTGCTCCCATCCTTGCGTACACTCCATTAGTACTTGTCATCCTCGAGGTTGTGCTCCAAGGTTCTTCAAACGGCTTTTCGTCGAGCCAACGACTTATGCCAGAATAGGTGCGTGACTTCTTGCATGGACTCGGGTGATGCTGGTGGTCGATATAGGACGAATCATGGCGGTGGTCGGAGGCCTTCGTTTTAGAACAAGTGCCAGTACTCTTGCCCCTAGTTTGAGACATCGTCGAGCAGTAGACTGATCCTTCTAAAGATCAGTACTGACCTTGGCATTCGAGGCTTACAGCTCTCAAAAGACATACCTGGGCGGGTAATATACAAACTATGAAGTCTGCTTGTACTGGTTTGTTGACAGGACTCTGACTGCTATCTTGAAGTCGAGGAAGCTTGCTGAGGATGAGGACGGCTAAGGAGGGACACAGAGACATGCACGGTCAAGAGGACCGACATCGAGACCAGGCATGGTAAATGAGAAAGCTGAGAAAGACAGGGGAGATGTAGTGAGGCCAACAAGTGATCAATAGCAGACTCTTGAACAACAAACTTTGCATATGGTCAATACCAACGCCACAAGTTCTCCGCAACCACAACAATTGTGTCGACAGCCAAGGGTGACGGGGTACTTCTGCCATGGTGTAAAGCGCAAAAGGTTCCCAACCTCAAGAAAATGATGCTTGGTCGAACAGAAGTTCCGGTTATGGCATTCACAGTGGCGGCCGAGAATAAGACTGGGGATGGAAGCCCATAGTAGGAGATTTACGGGTGATCTTCAACAAGCGGCCGCAGGAACTTCTGTATCCGCAAAGCTACAATAACTTGAGAAACTTTGCCAGCTCAAGGTTGTTCTGACATCAAGAGAAACTGTTGGGGAGTTCCTAGCTCGAGATTTCAAGGCCTGAAGAACACGATGGCAATAATCCATGGGGATGATGTGTCTCTTTGTAAACGACGAGTGGAGCTTTGACACGCGCGTTTGCCGCTGATGAAGACGCTGAACAATTGGTCCAGCGGAAAGGACGAGAACGCCTGACGAAATGAGGGTTACGCCTTTTTCCCCCAGGAATACTCATTCTATGGGGCAGATTGGAGCTTTGAGACAGAAGTTCCAGCGAAGTGGGGTGGAAATTGCAAAGATGTTTGGTCAGAACACTCAACATTTGGGCAGTTATGACTCAAACTCTCCTAATTCTGATATTGACGAAGCGGGCCGCTGTCAGCTTGTGTTTTGCTTTTTCCATTCTTGGTGGGGAAAGAGTGGAGAATAGGCGCCTCAGGCTGCCCTGTGGCGAAGCCGCGCAACCCCCCTCCTACGAAAGCAACCCTGGGTCTGCTGGAACTCCCTGGCTTGTCCACACTTTAGCGTCATGTTAATTCGTTTCACCGCACACGATTAGGGAAGACCTGAGGTCCCATCAGTAAGCTCTAAGTTAGATGATCATTTCTGATTTTAGGTGTTGGTCAACCATTGGCTTCAAATACGCCTTGCGGTGGACGCATTCCGCTTAGCGGCATTCGAAGCTACAGTAGCTTGGAACTTTTGGACCCCGGCAGCGACACAGTATAGGTGCGAACCATTCCAAGGCAGATTCGGCAGGGCGTCCTGCCCATCTCAGCAGAGTTTTTCGTCGGTGTGTCAAGTGTGACACTGTGTCGCTAATCTCAAGAGACTTTAAGTCATCGTAAAGGGACCATGTTTCCATCCTTCGAGATTGGCCGTGTGATAGCCTGTTACAATTTACACCAGCCTTGAGGTGCCGGATGTTCGGCGTTCTCCTTTAGCGACGTATGGTCCTGCACAATCGCTTGGTTACCCTGACCCTTTTGTGCATCAACTCGGGGCCGTGCACCAATTGACTACCACGAGGCTGGCAAGCCAATATGCAGCCATGCAAGATGAAGCCAGACTGGGACAAGCACAAGGTTGCCATATTTCATTTGTATCAAAACGAGAAAAAGCCACTCCGGGATGTGATGCATATCATGATCCAGAAACACAGCTTCGTGGCGTCGTAAGTTCATGTGGTACCGTGAAATTATCTCGGCCTGCTAACGGGTTCCCAGAATCAAGCAATACAAAGACCAGTTCAAGAAGTGGGGAATGGTTAAAAACCTTAACAAAGTCGACGTGGCGATCTGTCTCTACGCGCTGGACGACATTGAACGGGAGAGCAGACAGCAGGTCGTTCTCCTGAGAGGGCGTGTAATAACTCGTGGAGACATCAACACCTATTTGAAGAAAACCAAAAAGAGAGAAGAGAATCTGCGAGCAACAATTCCACGGCCGACAGAATGGCCAGCTCACATTGTTTTCAGGCCTTCTCACTTCCAGATGCAGACACCCCCGAACTCTCGGGGCCACAACGTGCTGAGTTCAGGGCCTAGTCCTTCTCAGCCACCTGAGCAGACGACGCCTTCTTACACAACGACATCGTCCTGGAATGTATCCTCAAGTCCAACCAAATTGTTGACTCCTAGGTCATCACTCAGTCAGCGAACGTCGTTCAGTTCAAGGCACGTTGCAGATTCCGGTTTTGCGAGCGACGCCGAAGACGAGGACCCCGCGGAACACATGCACTATGAGCCGCTGGACAAAGACGTACCGATGGAAGAGGTCGAATTTTTGGAGGAAGACGAGGTCTCCGACCGCGACAAGGCCAAAATCTGTGTCGGCCTTGCGGAAAGCGATAACTTTGGGGCAATGGTCCGTCAGACTATTGCTCCAAAACCACTTTCCGGATTCGAGCGAGCCAATCCACTGTTCTTCAGCCTTCTATCGACATCGGCACCTGCAATCTATCGGCAAGATCAAGGTGTAGTACCAGCTGGACAGGCACAAGCAAGCGAGTCGACATTTGCAAAGGCGCTGAAATATGATCGCGAAATGCTCGTCAGGTCTTATCCAATCCAAATGACTCGCGGGACAGGACATGAGGCTGCTGTGTCCGTGGAGCCGTCAGTTTCCTTCCTGAGAGAGTGCCTGAGCGCGTGCATTGTCGGTGGTCAAGGATTCCGAGACACTGCAGATATTCTGATGCATGGCGCTGTACAGGACTTCAGGAACATGGTCAACCGACGCGATTCTTACGCCTTGACGGCGCTGAACCTGCTTATCTCACTCCTAGAAAGTGTCGGGCAGCGTCCCTTGGCTGAAACAATCCTGCGGAAGATCTTGGAGACTGAGAGTGACCGACTTGAAAGCGAGAGTCCCATTGGCGTCACGATTCGTTTTTTGTTGGATATAGTCTGCGGCCGAGCCAGACAGTCGAAATATCAAGCGGATAGGATGCGGCAAGTCCATCACGAATTATGTGCGCTTTGGGGCGCAGACTCGCCCTCTGCACTTGCAGGCCTTTACCATGTGGCGTGGACTCTTGCGTTGGTCGATGACACCAACTCCCGCAGAGAGGCATGGGTCATCCTCGAGTCCCTGAACGTCACATGTGAATTGACGCTTGGTCCATGCCATTTCCAGACCATTACCAGCATGACCACGTCGGCTCGGGTCCTGTACCATCTGGGAGAGCATTGGATGGCTGCGCTCATGATCAACAGAGCCATCCAAAGACTTGATCTGATGTATGAGGACTTTCATCCATATCGTCTCGAGGCACGGTCTCGACAAGCTAGGCTTCTCATGAAGTTGGAAGGATCACACGATGTCGAGGCCATCCTGCAAGACGTTGTGAGACGTCAAGCTGCAGTTCTGGGCGTTCAAAACTCTCGAACTCAATCGACTCTTGAATTACTGAAAGATTTTCTCACAAGCAAAGGTCGAAGTCAAGAGGCAAACAATCTTCCGAAAGTTCTGGAACAAATCAGCGACAATGGGTCCTTCGAGAACTGACGGATTCAGGCATACCATGAGATGGGTACAAACAACATCATAAGAGGCTCGACCATTGATTTGGACGGCAAACCTCGTCTACCTTCGACGATAGAAGCTGTCCGAACTTTGGTGGCCACTGCGAGGACTTGCAGGGACTAGTCCCATCCGTCAGCAGGTTAAGGAGCTCGGTTATCTTCTCAAACTTACAGCCGAGAGGACCTGGTGAAGTTACAGAACTTCTGAAACCGTACGTACTGTCGAAACTATCATCAGATCTGACCGAGAGGGTGGAAGGTCGCCGCTGAGTGATCGCAATGGGTTGACTGCCTCCGGAGGAAGCATACGGAAACCCTCCGGCGGAGCGGTCTGACGCCGGATATTGTTCATACGTGTCATACCTCGAGCTCTGTCGAGAGAGAGACTCCATTCCTGCCGCATGATGTGCTTCATTTGTCCTCGGCGACACGTCATAACTTAGCAGATTCGACCTTTGCGGTGAATCGTACGCAGCGTGCCGGCCGACGTACGCAGCGGTGGAACTGATGGTTGCTTGTTGAGAATACAAATGAGGTGAGGGCGAAGAAGAGTATGTCTCTGCTGTATCTTGACTGTACGAGCGACTAACTATGTCCAATTAGTGCCAGAGCCTATCACACTCGAAGCTTACACTCACCTTGTGGCCGACCTTGTCCGTGCTCTTGGCGCTGGCGTCCAGCTTTCAGCGCATTGATCTTCTGCTGAGGTATCTTTCAGTCGAGCCTACGGAAAAAGCGGTGACAGGGGACAAACCTTCACCGCAGTACAATAGGCTGTCTCGACAAGAAAACCATACTCTCCCTATGGAGTGGTTAGGCCTGGGCCAAGGATCCCCGTAGCTTTTGGGGTGGCTATACCTGACAATCCGCTTCTTTCACGATAACCTCTCCGCCAAGGTACCCCCCTAGGGTCACCGCGTTGTATCCTGGTACCATTTCGGACGATACAAAAAGCCTGCTGCGACTGGACATGATGCCTTTTGAATCAGGCTCGGGAGAGCCTTTCACAAGACTAAGGCTGGCACCTCAAGATTTCGGAATTTGCCAATGTTCTGGAAAATGGGTAAAATATTATCGAGGCACTGATCAGAGACGACAGCTAGTCGATGGATGTTGATCTATTAGACAAAGCTTGAAACTTACGCAGCGGGGATGGCTTGCATGAACGATGGATCTGAACGAGGGGGAGCTGTGATCGAGGGGAAGTGGCCGAACGTGTTATCTAGGAGGCAGCTGAGCGGGGTCGCTGCACGTTTATGCATGGGAGAGCCTCATCTCGAGACTGCGGCATGCTCACAAAGCTCACAACTGGTCAGTGTAGCGAGGCCAATAGACGAGCACTGAGCATGCTGCCAAAGCGTGTCCAGTAGCAAAGACCGGCTCCGATGCAGAAAAGGTCTACATGTCTTGTATGTGGACGATCAGTGGGATCTGGACTATCACTCACTTCTTCATTGGCGCACACACAGAGCAGAGCTCAGCGGAGCCAGCGCACGGACTGACTGCCTCACCTTCATGATTAGAGCGAACTGCAGCGTGATATGCAACCCCTTCTAAACCGCTACAAAACGACGTGGTAGTTTCGATAGGTCTGCAGCATTTCACCTTGATGCCGGCGTCTGTCGTCGCAATTGCCCCAAGTCAGCAAGATTCGCTCACGGGTTCCTATTTCGATTTGTGGTCATTAACGCATGCCAACAAGTAATGAACACATCGAGAGGGAGATCGAAAGAAGTTGGTGGTTTGATACTGGAAGCTATGCGCAAAGTGGGGCCATTCTGTTTCGGTGGCAAAAGTACAATAATCTCTAGACGTCTACGAAGTTGCCTAGGCCAACCCCAATATCACACAGCAAGCCATCAAAATGCTAGCGCTCACCACATACTCCAGCCAATGTATGACAAGCCTATGGAGAGACATCAGTAAAATGCGCGAGTCTCGAGATCAACAACCCAATCCAGGCCAACAGCGGACGGACAAAGGTCTTCCACCATGATAACGAACAGCCCGGGAAGGCCTGCCTGGCGACCTCATCTGGGAGTGGCAAAATTCCCAAAAATCATGGCTTTACCTGAAGTGTTCTTCTGCTCTTCTAAAGAAGTCTCCACTGCTAGCATCAGATGTGTCGTTCTCACTACCAGTTCTGCAAGACATTATGTTAGTTTGAGATAAAGCCGCAAGAAAACACTTCCACCAACCTTTTATTTCGATAGTGAAGCTCATGGGTAAGCCATCGGCGTCAGCGGACGTGGCTGCGAACCTCCTTTGTGCATCCCTTACCGCGACTCGCAATCCAATGTTTCTCTTATGGCCCTGCCATAGTATTGTTTTGTCTGCACCTATAGAAGGCTCGAGTTCTGACGCTGAAGCAAACTGAGCCTCTTCTTCGTTCCTCAAATCATCCGCCCTGGTTTGCAACCATTTTTTCCATACCCTCATCCAACCTGCCCTCTCTTTCACCATGCGTACTGTGTTGAAGAAGACTCCACGGCGAGGGCCGAGAGTTACGAGACTTGCATAGGCGCAGAATTGGGTGAAGAGCTCACCGGCATCGAAGTTGAGTGAGTGTACAATTTTTTCACTACCCCCATCACCACCGTTTGCGTACACTGGCTGCGAGGGAGCACTGCCATTGGCTTGGGATGGGCTTCCTCCTGCGGGAAAAGCTCTTCTCGGTATGGTGCCCTCTACGCTGGGCTTCTCTGGCCTGAACCGACTGTACAATGCGCCGAGCTTTGCCAGGCGACCCCCCGGTCCTGGGCAGTCCACGTACAAGCTACCCTCTCCCTCAATCTTGGGGCTTAGTCCATCTGTGCCAAGGTATGTGCAGAAGAGGTAAGGGTCGTTATACCGATTGGAAGGGTGGTACGCTTCGAGAATGAGTTTGTATTCGGGCAGCGCTGCTGCAAGTAGCAGGCGATAATGCAGGATACGAACAATGATGGAGTGGAAGCGGCGCGACACGAGGACGAGAGGTAGCAGGGCTTCGGTGGAGAAGGAAGTGAGCAGAATAACTAGGATCTGCCCGTTGCATCAGCCTTTCCATCATTCAATTGAATCAATTTGACCCCGACATACTTCATTCGGTAAGTCATACAGACACAACGCTTTGGAAGCAGCCATCGTGACTTGATCTTTCGCAACCCTTAGAGCAGGCCGATGGAAGAACAGCTCGGCACGGTTTTGCACGGGCGGAAATGACTTAACGGTCCTCTCGATGTCTAGCCGGCCTCACCAATCTATTCCAACAGTGCTGCTTGTTCTCTGGCAGGGATATAAGTCTCATGCCGAGAAAAACAATGTGAATATACCCCATACAGTCATGGGATGCCGATGCATTGCTGATAACCGAATTGGCCGCGCCGACCGATAAGCCGGGAATGACGCAAAGCTCTAGGCCCTGTAAAGATAGATCTGTGGGGCCCAACCCTCTGGTACTGGGCGCGAGCAAAAGTTACAATGCCCCTTGAATCCCTGCTGCGGGACAAAATATAATCGTTGAGAGTTCTACAGATACTTGCAGCTGGTCAAGGTCAGCGGCTGGCTCAATCAATGAATTTCCTTCATACTTCAGGACATTTCCCAAAAAAAATCCGTTCTTCTTCCACTTCGGTCAATTGGAGCGTCTTAAAAAAGCTGAAAGATGCCCGACAAGATCCTCGATGACATCTCTCATAGGAGATATAACCCACTGAGGGGCAGTTGGGTACTGGTCTCTCCACATCGCACGAAAAGACCGTGGCAGTAAGCGCACGATCAACCACTTCACAACCTCACTAAAACCCCAGCCAGAGGGCAACAAGAAGCTCCCACGAAGATTGATCTTCCAACTTACGACCCGAAATGCTACCTCTGTCCAAGAAACAAGCGAGCCTCTGGCGATGAGAACCCAGACTATGAGAACACGTTCACTTTCGTGAACGACTTCAGCGCGGTCAAAGAATCACAAGCAGCCTACACCCCCCCGGATGCTCCTCCTAGCCTACCAGGCCTCCTGTTGAGAGCAGAACCAGTAACTGGAAAATGCTACGTCCTAACCTTCTCCTCCAAGCACAACCTCACGCTTGCCGACATGACAGCAAAAGAGATCGTGCCCGTTGTAAGAACATGGACGTCAATTTATACTGCACACTTATCACCCTCATCTCCTCTTGCCAAACTTGCGGCGCCAACGCACCTCCCGCCATCGAACCCTCATACAGATGTTTCAAAGCCGACGGAGAAATACAGATGGATGCAGATTTTTGAGAACAAGGGGGCAGCTATGGGTTGCTCGAACCCACACCCACACGGTCAGATCTGGACGACAACTACCCTTCCTGAAGAGCCTGCGCTGGAGTTGGAACAACTAAAAAAGTACTATCGAGAGCAAGGCGGCGGTCACATGCTGATTGACTATGCCAAAATGGAGCGGGAGAGGAAAGAAAGAGTCGTCTTTGAGAACGAAACATTCCTAGTGCTTTGCCCTTGGTGGGCCACATGGCCGTTCGAGACGATGATCGTTCCCGTGAAGCAGCTTCGCTCACTGGTTGATCTGACCGGTCCAGAGCAAGAGCATCTAGCAGAAGCCATCTCGGACATCACTCGCCGATACGATAATCTGTTCGAGACCTCATTTCCGTACAGCATGGGTATCCATCAGGCACCATTGGATGCCACAGACGAAGAAGTCGAATGCAGCACCTTGCACTTACATTTCTACCCACCTCTCCTGCGAAGCGCGACGGTCCGAAAGTTCTTGGTCGGATACGAGATGATGGCAGAGCCCCAAAGAGATATCACACCAGAGCAGGCTGCTGAAAGACTAAGGAATTGCGGTGGAGAGCTGTACCGGAAGAAGCTGGGTGGCAAGACACTGGAACCACAAGATGAAAAGTTCACGGATCTCTGATTCTCACGGAATGTATATGCCATTCATTTAACGTACGACCCATACTGCGCAATCAACCACACTAGACTTGTTACTGCAACGGCGGTCGGAGCCAGCCAAGGCCCTTGTGGTCTCGCAGTCTTGAAGACAAAGGCCTCACTCATGAAATGAGCAAAGCCTACCAAATACGTCCACATCGCCAACTGGTACCACGGTTTCTCGTCTATGTGGTATGCTGCGTATATTCTGACGATGCCGACGAGAAATGTCCATGTGCCAAATGTGCGTGCCGACAGTGGCGTTACTGGAGAGCTGTGCGACTCGGCGGTACTAGACTCTTTTACTGTGGGTCTGCTCGCAGCCGGCGTAGAGATCGCTTCCGACACAGTCGTTGTAGTCTTTGTGGTTTTCGTGGATGAAGAGGCAGAAGTAGGTTGTTGACCGGCGTAGAGTCGGCGAGTGTAGGAAAGCGTGGTGTATGCTTGAATAGCATTGCCCATGGACGTGACAGCAACCTTAGAAAAGTTCAAGTCAGCAGTTTGTCCAATCACGAAATACTTGAAAGGGATAGATATACTGTAAGCAGCCACAACGGGAGTAATCCCTCTTGCTTTGGCAAATAGGAGGACATGATGCCCATGCGCAGACCAGGGGTATTGATTCCCGACAATGGTACGGTTGATAGAGTCAGGCTGGTGTAAATTCTTCTGCCACCTCTTGTTTACGGAGAGCATCTTCTTCCGCATCAACATACCCTGGAAAGACCGCTAGCGAAACCTTGTTCTTCCCCCCTGAGAGGCGGGCCCAAGCACCTATGACGATCCCCTCAACAAGCGTGCGGCTCCAAAGGGCATGTCGC
>Ga0335073_10012668_pt1 | contig 11834 bp, 19 predicted proteins | sample Lox_Sample_22_FD_207093 | JGI IMG/M metagenome (GOLD analysis project Ga0335073, IMG submission 207093) | Soil microbial communities from Loxahatchee National Wildlife Refuge, Florida, United States - Lox_Sample_2.2 | ecosystem: Environmental > Terrestrial > Soil > Wetlands | place: USA... | reverse complement strand
ACCCTTCTACTGCTTTGTAGTGTACTCTTCGAAAAGCATATCAACATGCGGTATTGTATTGAGACTGCGTTTGGCGACTGCATGCTGGAAGTGGCTACGGCTGGTCCACGATGACGGCATCGCTAGCGAAGAGAACTGGAGAAGGACAGATCAAATCGTTTATTTCTGGCGCGCTTGACATGATGTACGCTCAGGTACGTTTCAGAGTAACAAACATGCGCCCAAAGATTACATACGGGTTCCAAGGTGATCCCTGACAGAATAATTAATGAAAACGTGTAGTATACGAGCTGGAGAAGTCCCACATGGCTCAGATGGAAACCCCATCCAACGTCATGCTGCGCAGCTGGATATGATCGTGGTCGAAATCTATTAAACGGCGCGGTAGCCCGATCGGATGACCGGAGTATGTATGGACCACTTGACCAAAAAGCTCGATGTGTGGAAGTACGGTTTAACCCGAGCCATTCCGGTGCATGTCTCATATCTCGAGATGAAAAATGCGGATCACTGGAGAGGCTGGTCGGGCCGTGGGTTGCTTGCGTCTGCGATATTGACTACAGATATCGGGTGGTAGTCATGCACTTCCACTAAGGTACCTTTATCCCAATGCACACGTGATCTGTATAGTAAGAATATACTTTGCTAGGACGAGATAACTTATGCTCTGCACACTGTGATGTCAGACTTCGTTTAAACAATTGAGAAGCAACGAGCTGCATGGCTGCGCCACTTGCAATGGCAGATTTCAAGCCTTGCAACTCGACAACGCAAAGGGTGAAAAATATGGGCCTTCTCTGCCTTCGATCCCATTGATATGACAAGCTCTTGTTCTAGAAGTATCTTTCCAGCAAGATGCGACTCATCAATGTCTCTGCCCTCCGGCTCGAGCAGTTCGCAGGTCCAAAGCCGCCCGATTACGCCATTCTGTCTCACACTTTGGGGCTCAGACGCCGACGAGGTCACGTTCGCAGAATTCAATAACGGTCAATGCCAACTAAAGAAAGGGTTCAACAAGATTGTGCACCTTTGTGAGGAGGCTACACGCCGAGGTATCGAATATGTTTGGATTGATACCTGTTGCATCGACAAATCGTCTTCAGCCGAGCTCTCCGAGGCCATCAATTCCGTGTTCCGATGGTATGAGAAGGCCAAGGTCTGTTTTGTACATCTCGAAGACTACGATTCGAAGCACCGGGAGGACGGGCCGAACGAATGGGACGCATGCAAATGGTATGACAGCCCTTGTTAGATTATCCGGGTCGACCCGCAGTAACGCGCTTCTTCGATTAGGTTTACTCGAGGTATTGCAAGAGCTTCTTGCCCCTTCAAAGGTCGTATTTTTCGACAAACATTGGCACTTTCTGGGGGATAAATGGGACTGGAAGGTCAGAATCGCTTCCATTACGGGAATAGATCCTTTGATGGTCTCCAGTCCGACACTAATCATGAGCTACGGCGTTGCAGCACGCATGTCATGGGCTGCGAATCGCAAAACAACTCGCCCGGAAGACGTTGCCTACTCTTTGCTTGGAATTTTCGGTATCAACATGCCTCTTCTCTACGGGGAAAGTGAAAAGGCCTTTGTGAGGCTACAGGAAGAGATTATAAGGATTAATCCGGACGAGCCCATTTTTGCCTGGGACTTTGTATCTGAGTTGAATGACAGTTCCATCGCTCTTCCTTGTGAGGGCGAACAGCTGTTATATTCTGTGCAATGTCTCCTTGTCAGTTTCGATACAGCGGTCACTTGCGACAATGCGTGCCACAAGATCTCCCCTCTGATACCGACAGATATAACCCCCCAATTACTATGTACACGGGCGTACTGGCGCATGCGCTCTGTGAGCATGGCAACCTTCCTTGTTCCACCAGAGCTCGCCTTCGCAGCAAAGACAAAACGAATTCATGTTCATCTGAAGTATCAGGATTCAGGCACAGTTGATCCTGAGCATCATTCGAACAGGCGTATGATGTCGAGGAGGCTGTGCCTCTGGGTATTGATCGTACACCTTTATAGTTATTCGACTGGTGGGCAGAAGGGCATCCTGCGACACCCTTTTTGATCGCGCTGAACTTCTCTCCTCGCGGAGAACCTGGCAACTTTTCGATTGTAGTGCGGTGGAATCAATGGGAAGATGTCTTTTGGGGGTTGAACATAAGGAAATGGTGATGACTGCACTTCCGCACTCATTAAAACGGAAGAAACTGAACGGCAAATACACCGGGGGAAGTGTCTCGGTCCATGATAGGCAGATATTCTGGGAGGCACGCAGACGTGTCGTTGTTTCGCGCGAGGTTGTCATGCTCGCATTGTCTTTGATACCCCCTAGATTTATTTGATTTGAAATGACATAGAGCACAAAGCTGCGCAAGTACAGTCCATTGCACTGAGAACCGATGAGTTTCCACTTGTTGAACGGTAAGCAGCGTGCGAAGGCGTATCAATGTGTTGACTCTGTTCTCTTGATCGTTCAGCAGCTGATTGGGCCTATATCATCTCCAAATCGCCAACAACATTCACCAAGTGCGTACCACCTAGCGTCGGCGCATCTAAGACCAAATGTCTGTTGCCGGGGATACGCGCAGAATCATTCGTGAACAGCACGAGTGGGCTAGATTTGGCATACAATCGCTTAATACTCCGCTCATACGAGAGAACACCGTCGCTTTGACCCAAATTATCTGTCATTTCCCAATGCCACTTTATCCGCCCACTGCTGACCTGAAGGTAATACGGATGCGAATTTCGCCGTGGAAATGGACCAGCACCGTCAACGTGGATAGCGCCCGTTTTTGGCGCAAGTCGCGTGATCGCATGCTTTGCATATCGATGCTAATAGTGAACTACCTTAGGTTTAAACTTCTTTTCTACCGTCGCCTTTTTTTTTTTTTCCAATGCGACACTGTATCCATCAATATGGGATCCCGGAGGCGGATCCTGGTCATTAATCCCAACTCAACCAAATCGATGACGGACAACCTACGTCCACTCGTAGACGAGCTCGGCTTCCCAGACGTCAGAATGCACAGGAAGAACAATGCCATTGCCGACTAACTGCCAGCAGACCACCCACGAATACTTCACGGCGCCGTCCGGGCCCAAAAGCATCAACGACGCAGACGACGCCGCCGAGAGCGCGCGGCATTGCCTGCCCCACCTCCAAGCGCACATCGACACGGCCGACGGCTTCCTGGTGGCGTGCTACTCGGCGCACCCGCTGGTGCCGCAGCTTAAAGCCGCGCTGGCCCGCCAGCAGTCCGGCAAGCCGGTGACGGGCATCTTCGAGGCCAGCGTGGCGACAAGCCTGCAGGTCGTCGCGCCGCATGAGAGGTTCGGCATCGTGTCGACCGGGAAGGTCTGGGAGGCGCTTCTCTCTGAAGCTGTGCAGGATTTTCTCGGGACGGCTTCGGCTGCCAGTGAGCGGTTTGCGGGCGTGGAAACGACCGGCTTGAATGCGACGGAGTTGCACGATGCGCCTGCGGATGAGGTGAGGGCGAAGATGAAGGATGCTACGAAGAGGTTGTTGAAAAAGGGTGACGTAGGTGCTGTATGTCTGGGCTGTGCGGGAATGGCGGGCATGAACGAGGTGGTTCGAGAGGCGGCGATTGAGGAATTGGGCAAGCAGAAGGGAGAGAGTATCAGAATCATTGATGGCGTGCAGGCTGGCGTCGCCTGGCTGGAAGGAGCCGTCAGATCTGGATTCTAGATGCTTTGTAGGATAGATTGCGTCAGACAAATATAAGGGCATCAAACAGGCGAAAGACATGATCACGGTGTCAGATTCGTGTATATGCTACAATGACAGCGGTATAACGCCGATCGCTATGCTGGTTTACACCAAATGTCAGAATGTGCGTATCGTAATCAGGACGTTCGCTTTCTTCGCCCGGCAGCTCGGGCAGCTCCTCCACCAGCATCAGCGACTGTATCTCTCACCAAACCAGTGGCTTCTGCCTCCTCTTTGTCCCTCCAGCCAATTCTCTGGCTCTGGGTCGGAGCAGGCATGATCTTTCCAACATCAACCTGGGAAGCATGCGCAAGAAGATCAGTTGCATCATTTGCCGAAGATGTGTTCGATATCCCAGATGGTGCCCGCCCAAGTAGGCCTCGCTTCCTCCGTGAAAGATTTCCGGCTGTGGTGTCTGGAAATGAATCGCGGCGTACCGATGCTTCGCCCTTACGTGCGAGCAAAGCAGTGATTGACTCTTTGAGAGCGCCAGCGGATGCGGAGACAGATGCGCGATGCAACTCGCGCATGGAAGATTGTCGTGGTTCCACAGATGTATTCCCGTCGAAACCTCTCATAGTCTCGGTAGCCTCGCCCTCTTTAGCATGTTCCTTCTCAGGTGACGGAGTTCGACCGTTCAGGCTTTGGTCTGAAAGTTCGCGAAGGGCTTTGGGCTTGGATGAACTCGGTCTATCAAAGAGTCCCGGCTGCTGGGGTTTTCTAGACGGAGGTGGTATCCGACGAGTCGACAATGAGCTAGGTTTCTCTAGCTGTGACTGTCCGGCCCTGATAATACGAAAGTTAGTATTGGTTGCACCCTAGTCTTCCATCTACTTACTCTTGGTTGCCGGTTGAATGGCGCGGAGGGATTGGTTGGATTGTGTAGTCGTCGAAAGGCTGTACGGAACCCATCTCTATCGACTGTAACAGCCAGTACTCGGAAACCGCTGGTATCTGGTGTTCCGCTGCGTACTGTAACTTCTCCAGACTTGCCGCTTCGGACTTGCAGAGGAGTACGCTCGTACTTTGCTTCAAGAACTCGTCGTAGGTTCCGCCTGATGATGGTTAGCTTGTTCCACTGTTGTCGTATGCTAGGGAGTAGTACCCATTAAATTCACGACTTTGGACACGTGAAGTAAATCGGAATCTTTGAAACCGGTCGAGCAAATTAATATTCCCTCCAGACCTTAGCAAGTCAGCAACCGCCTTGAATATCAGAACATAGCCGTCATACCATCCATGGTTAACCTTGCGAACGGTTTTGAAAGACGATCGTCCTCCGGATCTACTACTCGTTTCTTGTGCATACATGATTCAACCCACCACTCTGTCACGCGCGTGGCTAGGCTGGCAGCTTCCGGAATTGGTGGCAGCATAAACCCAGGCACATCAACAGGAACGATTAGGAAGCACTGTTCCTCAACATTTTCTGGATCAAGTTGATCAACGTCCAGAAGTCTTGCTCCGTGTGAAAGGAGGTGTTCTCGGAGAATTTTCAACTGTTGACAGTAGTTAGTCCAACGAACTTAGCAGAGGAAGGTGCCTTTTGCCGAACCTTCTTGCCTTCAAACCCATGGATTGAGATGTTCACGCCATGGAATAGCCCAATAGGGTTCGCTCGAATGCTGAAGGAATCAACCTCGACTTCCTGGGGAATGCTCTCTTTGCGACTGTTTCCAGTGGCGTCAGGCCTCACATGAAGTTTTGTACTGTGCAGGTTTGAATTGTCTTGCACGTCGGCGCTCATCGGACGGCTTTCGACTCCCCGCCTGGGCTGACTAGGCTGCCGACTGGAAGCTGCATCGGCAATATCGGCCCAGATAGCTTCCGTCTGACTCTCCAACTTGCTACTCAGCGTTCGTCTAAGCTTCCGCTTTCCAGATTCGGCTAATGTGTTAGCCGAAACATTTTCCCTTTGTCGTTTGCCCAAGGTGACTGTGTCAGTTGCCATGGGTTTGAGAGCCCTTTGACCTTGCTGTTCAGACGGCATGCGAGGGTCAAATAGAGCCGTATGCAGAGCCATTCCACGTTCGACGCTCTCGTGCAACCATTGATGACTGACAACAGGTATGTCCCATTTAAGGGCGTGATCATATTTCCGGCCTTCTGGCTTTTTGGCGATGAGCGTCGTAACAACCCCTCTGATCAAGTCACACTGATAGTCTCCGCCGTTGGCTTGAATAATCGCACTCAGACTCTCTCGAACTTGTACTACGAAGTGTTAGTAGTCTCTTAAGATTCCTTTTTCAAATTCAACGCACAGTCCTCAAATCCGGTGAAGCAAATTCGTAGCCCGAAGAATGGAGGCGCATAGTGCTGTTCTTCGAATGCGGCCACATCTGGTTCTCCACCCTCCAGCCAGGACTCTCTGACAGCCTCAACAAAGGATGGAAGAACTACTTTGACGTCGGGTCTCTCATTGGCGACATATTGATATTTTGTAGTCGTCACGCTACCGACGATAAGGTGAGTCACGTCTGAAGTGAGGTCGTACTTGTGTACGGCTCCCATTTCGGTGACTTGCGCAGCGATGGATTGCTAAAGGAAGTACATGTTAGATTTGATCATATACACTCGTCCGAATCCATAAAAGTGTCTGAGAGAGAACGCACGCGATGGTCTGGCAGTATGCTCGTGCAGCACATGATCATGCCGGCAAGAGGCAACTGCCCCTTGACTGTAAAGAGGTTAGTAGATTTTATTTTGATTTGGGAGTAGACTTCATCATCTTACTTGGATCCGGAGCCATCGCCAAAGTCCATGGGAGCGGTCTTGGAACAATGTGTAAGGCAAATTAGTCTGCAGTCGCGACGCGACTTTCTGGAGTTGCTGATGCGTCACGGCCACAGCGTGGCTGGTGAACCACTTGCTAAAACAGGTATAGCGCAAAGCCCGCGAAATTTCGTGAGCTTTGGGCAGCTTTTTCAACACAGAAACATTTTCGCTGTGAATTTGAGCGTCGGCCTCTCACTCAATCGCACCTACGACCATGGCGAAAGTGAAACCCGAGGATGAGGTGAAGGTGAAAAAGGAGAAAAAAGAAAAGAAAGAGAAGAAGCGGTCTGAGGAGGACGGTGTCTCGAAGAAGTCGAAGAAAGAGAAGAAGCAAAAGGCCGTTGATGCAGCAAGCACACTTCCAGATGAACTCGAGAAAATCCCGGCGGCTGACAATGACACTGGTTTAACGAACGGCGGCCAGGACGATGACGTCGCAGTCGTAGAGATTCCCCAAGTGAAGGTCCCGCTGGAGGCTCTGGTACCGTTTGCAAATCCCTTGGCCGACGAGAAACAAACCAAGAAACTGCTGAGAACAGTTCAAAAAGGTATGTTTACTGCAATTACCCTCTTACTCTTATTTTTGAGCTAACGATTAGCCAGCTGCTAAGCACAAGACTCTCCAGCGAGGGGTCAAGGAGGTCGTCAAAACTCTACGAAAATCGTCTTCTGCCCTTCCTTCATCTACTCCTGTCGCCAGTCCCGATGCTGTCGTTATTATCGCCGCTGATATCTCTCCTATGGACGTCATATCGCATCTTCCCGTTCTCTGCGAAGACCACAACATTCCTTACATCTACATTACGTCTCGGGCGGAGCTGGGCGCTGCAAGCAGCACGAAGAGGCCGACCAGTGTGGTGATGATCAGGAAGAACAAACCAAAGAAGTCTGACGACGATGATGTAGCCAAGGAGAAGGAGTACCAAGAGGTTTTCGCCGATTTGGTAAAGCTCGTACAGAAGGCTGGCAGGAATGTACGAATATAGGCCTTGGAAATGAGAACAATGGGGAAAATGAGATTGCTACGATGGAGCTTGGAAGATACGGTGAACTGCACCAGCAAAGGTTGAAGTGAAGCATTTGGGGAATGAATTTAAGCGTTCGTCGCGGTTATACCTTTGGTAGGGCACAGCACGAGGATCTTTGAACCGAAATCAAAGAGGTAGCGAGTTCTAATCTACGCGGGCAATAGCCATCCGGATAAGGATCAAGTCAAGGACGGAGTCACTTAGAATACTACAGACGAAAAGGCGATATCTAAGCGAGCTAGAAAAAGATCTCGTGATATGTAGCTCTTCAGCCGTCTTCAGCCGTGGCAGGTGAAAGCTGAAGAGACTCCATATAGTAAGGTATCGGCATATTTTTAATGCACTGCAATTTTTTGGAGTCGAGCTGAGGGATTGCGCTGAAAGGTCCTTGTGGAATGAATGCGCATATAAGTCTCTTTTTGGATCTCGTGTTCAAAATATTTTGTGGTTGGTTGGGATGGCATTCTGGAACCCCTGACCAGGTTTCTCAGTCGCCACCACCTAATTAACCTTCGCTCCAGTCTGTACCCGACGTTCCCGGCTGCGTAGCGTGGCTGGTGTCGGTGGTCTTACGACGAGCTCATCTCGTTTGAGCGCGAAATTTAATTACTGTCTGGCTACAACACTCCTTTGGAAGTATTCCGTTTCTCTCTTCTTCTTCATCCAAATTCTCACTGTTCTTATCAATTCGATCGTACCCTGGTCTCCGCGGACACGCGCGGATCACCAGAGCTCTAACGTTACTACTACACCGCCTCGCCTCCTCCATCACCACAAAACTTCTTCAACTTAACCCAACTCGACCTACGACACGGACGGCCACGCGAGAAACTTCACGACCGACGAAGTAAGTACACCTATAGACATCCATTTGTACCGGTCTCAGAACCATTCCTTCCTCAAAGCTCTCTTCCGGCTACTCCGGAGAATGGCAATCGCTCGCGTTTCGTCCGCTTCTCCTTCAAACGCTACTCTCCGTCACACCTCTCCCACACTCTCAGAAGCAAGCAAACAGAAGTTTTGTGTTAATCATGTCTGACGGAGCTTAGATCGCTACAAATCTGGTCCGCGGCGCGAAACTGCTCGGGTGACAACTGTGGTCTGTAGCTTCTTTCGAAGCGATCATGACCGAACGTCCAGTAAGCAGGCGATCTTCGACCCCCAAAATGTCGAATCGCTTCGCTCAGTTCTTCTCCACCGCACCCAAAGCCAAAACTGGTAGCCCGGCCGTCGTCAATGCTTTCGTCGCCGGCCAAGAGAAGGCCTTGCTGAAATCAGCCTCCTCCAGAATGAATTCGAGCCCGGCACTACCCACAATATGCCTTTCAACGGCAAATAGCGAGCAGCAGATTGCAGACGAGCAAATGACAATGTTGTATGAGCCTCCATCATACGAGGAGACGATGGAGATGGCCCGACTCGAAGCGCAATGGGGCCCCTTGAAATCGCAAAACCACTTATATTCCAGTCGATTCGCGGGAGGAGAGTTTCCTGAGCCGATAGAAGATGAACCACCTCATTTCTTTCTCCTAACCACCTTGCTGAGCTACCTCATCCTTATAATCTTCGGTCACGTTCGAGACTTCTTTGGCAAGTTCTTCAAGCCCACCAACTACAAGCATCTTAAGCCCCAAAACGGGTATGGTCCGCTGAACGACGATTTCGATAATTTCTACGTACGTCGACTGAAGATGCGGGTCAACGAGTGCTTTTCGAGACCCGTCACAGGCGTACCAGGGCGATACATTACTCTTCTCGACCGTAGGCCTTACAACAGCAACAAGTCTTTTGAGCTACTCGGCACTACTACGGAGACATTGAACATGTCCTCATACAATTACCTTGGCTTTGCCCAATCGGAAGGGCCGTGCGCGGATGCTGTGGAAGTAGCACTGAGAAAGAGTGGCATCAGCACAGCAAGCTCTCGTGGAGATGCGGGTACCACCGATCTGCACGTCGAAGTTGAGAATCTTGTCGCCCAATTCACTGGAAAGCCCGCTGCCATGATCTTTTCCATGGGCTTCGTCACGAACGCCTCGTTTTTTCCAGCAATTGCCGGCAAGGGTTCTTTGATTATGTCTGACGAGCTCAATCACACGTCCATCCGCTTTGGTGCTCGTTTGTCAGGCGCAGTGATCCGCACGTTCAAGCATAACAACATGAAGGATCTCGAAAGAATGCTCCGCGAAGCTATTTCTGAGGGACAACCAAGAACGCGCAGGCCCTGGCGAAAGATCCTTGTGGCGGTCGAAGGCTTGTACTCTATGGAGGGGTCCATGTGCAATCTTCTAGGTCTCGTCGAGCTGAGGAAGAAGTACAAGTTCATCCTTTTCGTCGATGAAGCACATTCTATTGGTGCTTTGGGTCCGGAAGGCCGAGGCGTATGTGATTACTTTGGCATCGATCCTGCAGACGTGGATATCCTCATGGGGACATTGACCAAGTCTTTTGGTGCAAATGGTGGCTACATTGCCGGGGACAAGGTTGTCATTGACAAGTTACGGGAAGTCAATGCAGCGACTCTCTTTGCGGAAGCACCCACGCCACCAGTCCTCACGCAGATCGCCACGGCTCTGCGAATCATCACTGGGGAGATCAACCCGGGCCAGGGTAAAGAACGTTTGCAACGTCTGGCATTCAACTCACGCTATCTTCGTCTGGGACTCAAGCGTCTCGGATTCATTGTTTACGGTCACGATGACAGTCCCATTATTCCACTGATGCTTTACAATCCCGCCAAAATGTCTGCATTCTCACATGAGATGCTTCGAAGACGGATCTCAGTCGTTGTTGCCGGCTACCCAGCAACTCCACTCGTCTCATCGCGAGTACGGTTCTGTGTCTCTGCAGCTCATAACAAAGACGATCTTGATAGAATGCTAGTGGCGTGTGATCAGATTGGCGATATTCTGGCTTTGAAGTTCAGCAGTGGCATTGCCGGAGGAGCGGAACCAGAACCGCAAGAATCAGTCTCAGACCGTATTGGTCGGCTGACGGAAGAGGAGATTGTGGCTAGCGGCAAGCATGGGAAGAAGTACAGAAGAGGTCACCTCGTTCCGATGAAACCGCCTAGATGGAAGCTGGAAGACGTCATCGCTATGGGTGAGGAAGATGCCAAATCACCACTTCGGTAATTTCAACAAAATTTTCCATTGGTTGCCGACGCCTATGCTCTTCGAACCCTTGCGGCTCAAGAGAAGTGAGGCGAACAAGAGGCCACTGAGATGGTGGGCTGACAAAAGCGGGTGCCCAGTTAATCCCTCGGCTACGCCAGGTGCGCCCGGCCAAGGGGTCTCCATAATATGTTCACGATTGCATTGGGGTGGAGTTACTTGAAGAGCGGTCATATGGACCAGCTTATCGCTTGGGAACTTGACATTCTATCTAATAGATGCTGTCAAGGACAGCCGTTATTGTACCATTAACCTTGTCGCTAACTCCTTTACAAGGCAAATTCCAAATTGAAAATGCTTTTCCGATCCTGAATTTCCTCCAAGTTCACAGCTCAGGGTTCTTACAATCAAAAAGACGGTAAGTACCGAGCATGCGGATCAATTGGCAGGGGCGAAGCTGTTATGCGAGTGGATTGCGTCGAGACTGCTACGCAACACAGCATATACGAGAATGGTAGCAGGCCTAGAAGAGGGGCAGTGCCTGTTCCTTGTTGACCGGCCGTGAGTGGTGGGCTTGTGACATGCGGGACGCAAAGTATTCCGTTGATGTTTGTTGGTGCTTTGACCGCCAGAACCGTCATCTTCCTTATTGGGCTTGTTTCGCTGGTTGCATTGTCAATCCTAGATGCTGTGAGTAAGAAGCAGCGCCTGGAGCTTTGCGAACGTCACCAGGTCAGCGCTCAATTGTCAAGAGTTATGCCTGGATAAGCAACGTTTCGAAGATATTCCGCGGTGAGCTGGCGTCACTGCAGGGCGTCAAGGGCAACATCGAATGACTGTGGTCATGCAGACGCATTCTCCTGCACTTGCCTGTCACTAATAAGCGAGTGCAAGTTATGCCTGGACTAACGTGGAGACTTCATGCAGACAGCTCTCTTCTCCCTTCACCTCAGCCGTCGATAGGACTGCACGCTCTGCAGCCTTGAAGCACACGGTCAGGACAGTGCGATAACTGCCATGCGTAACATCTCATAACTGGGAACCAACAAATTGTGCAGCAGCGCTTAAACCCCGATCGACAATGCTCCAAGCGGGTCATTACAGATCTTCACTGTGGGTAGGAGTCGAAGTTCACGGCCAGAGACCCAGCGGAAGCGGGAATCCAGATGTCCGGATCAGTTTCAAAG
>Ga0335073_10012667_pt1 | contig 11834 bp, 6 predicted proteins | sample Lox_Sample_22_FD_207093 | JGI IMG/M metagenome (GOLD analysis project Ga0335073, IMG submission 207093) | Soil microbial communities from Loxahatchee National Wildlife Refuge, Florida, United States - Lox_Sample_2.2 | ecosystem: Environmental > Terrestrial > Soil > Wetlands | place: USA: Florida... | reverse complement strand
AGGCGCTTCGTTACGCAAATGTATGGGAAAGCCTGGCAGGGCTCGGAGAGGGAACCACGCGCCGCACGGCGCTCCTCAACGCGGCGGCATCTTTCGACCTCGCAGGCTATGAGGCGAATGCAGTATGTCTTGCAAGACGCCTGGTGCCTCGCGCGCCGGAGCTGGCTGATATGTCCGGTGATGTCAGCGAGCTTGCCTCCCTGTTCCTGCAACGGATGTTCCTGTACGTCAGCAACGCTGCGCCAATGGCCCATGTTGAGCCGGACGCCGCTGCCATGACGATCGAAGACCTGTACTTGGCAGCCGGGGGCGCATTGCTCGCCGACGGTCTCCGCCTGGCAACCCACGGATTCCTGGCTGGCAACCGCACCCGGCTTAGCAGCGCTGCCGAGCAACTCCAGCAGGCCGAGAAGGCGTACGTAGAGATCGGAGCGGCCTCGGAGGCAAACCTCGCCCGGCTGCTTCGCTCCCTGCTGCCAGTTATGTGGCAGCGGTCTACGTGGACCTACCTCGCGGAACTCCATCCAGCCCGGCCTGCATGGAGGCGATATCTCAAGCTGCTGGCGCGCGGCTCCGGGAAACGCATCCTGACGAGTTCGTCTGTGTCTGAACTCTGGCCGTCCCAGGTCACGGCGCTCCAGGCCGGCCTCCTTGATTCGCAGTCAAGCAAAATCATCCGCATGCCGACCAGCGCAGGAAAGACCCGAGTCGCCGAACTGGCGATCGTTGACACTCTCCTCAGAGAACCTGGCGCGAAATGCGTTTACGTGGCTCCGTTCAGAGCACTGGTTTCGGAAGTGGAGCAGACTTTCGCTGATTTGCTAGCCGATCTGGGCTTGCGAGTCTCCTCGATCCTGGGGACCTATGAGTCCGATCAGTTCGAGATGCTGCTTACCGAGGACGCGGATCTGGTAGTCCTGACGCCGGAGAAACTTGACCTGCTGCTCCGCCTGCGCTCTGACTTCCTCGCCAAGGTCCGGCTCATCGTCCTCGATGAGGGACATCTAGTGCATGATCTCAATCGCGGGGCCAAGTTCGAGTTGCTTCTCACACGGCTCAAGCTAACCCTTGAATCTCCACGGTTCCTCGTCCTGTCTGCCGTAGTCCCCGATCGCACGCTGACAGACTTCGCGAAATGGCTGCAGGCGGGAGCCAACGGGGTCATTACCTCCGCATGGCGGCCATCGGTCCAGCAAGTGGCAGCTCTGCAGTGGCACCGGACCACGGGCGTGCTGCGCTACGCCGCAACTCGCGAAGAAGACGCCATCTTCCGCCAGTTCATCCCTGGCATCATTCAGCAGCGGACCTTCGCATACGAGAACCCCGCGACCAGCCGGATGAACCGCAGGCGCTTCCCGGAGAGCGGAAATAAAGGCCAGATTGCCGCAGCGCTAGCGGCGGAGTTCGCCAACATCGGCTCTGTTCTCGTATTCACGCCCATTCCCAGGAACGCGGTCAGTGTCGGTAAGGCAGTGGAAACACTTATCCAGCTGCTGGAACTCACCGGGCAACCAGTGCCAGTTCACTTCACGACTCCTGAGACCCGCTCAGTCCAGGTCGCAACGGAGTGGCTCGGCAGCGACCATGACGTAACGAGGCTCCTCCGGAGAGGCATAGCAGTTCATCACGGGCAGCTGCCCGATGCCGTCAAATCGGCGATGGAGACCGACTTCCGTGAACGCCGCTATCGCGTCATCGTAGCCACCAGCACGCTCGCGCAAGGCGTAAACCTTCCTTTGAGGACCGTCATCATCCACAGCTGCTGGCGAAGCGATGCCACCTCCCGCGAGCGCATCCCTGCACGCGACTACTGGAACATTGCAGGGCGGGCAGGCAGGGCACGCGAGGAAACGGAAGGCACCGTCGTTCATGTCGTCATGACAGACCAGGACAGGAAGGATTACGAACATTACCTGGCAGCAAGGGACAACGTCGAACCAGTTGAAAGCGCGCTGTTCCAGGCATTGCAGTCCGTCATGCAAAATCGCCTCAGCGAGGCTGCGCTCGGGGAAGCCCTAGATGCTGAAGTCCTGGCGATGGCTGTCGAAGAATCCGCCCGGCCAGAGATCGCCGACTTTAATTCCGTCATTAACGGAAGCCTCGTCGCCGTACAAGCAGGGGAGCGGGGACTTTCGCTGGGACCTGTTTCACGCGCGCTCACCAACCAGCGGCAGCGCATTCTTGAGCAGGTAGACCCTCAACTGCTCCCGATCTACAGTGCAACAGGCTTGCGATCCGCCAGCTGCGAGCATCTGCGCAAGCACATCCGCGACAATGCCGAAACTATGTCTGCCCTCCTGACTGCCAGCGCACCTGACTATAGCGGGCTAGCCGATGTGCTGCTTGACGCGACGGCCGACATTGACGAGATGACATCGGACATCAACTACGCTGGCGACACCCGCGCGCTGCTGGGAGCATGGATCGCGGGCACTGCGGTAGATGACCTGCGGCGAGACTTCGCGCCCGCGGCCGCCACCGTCGAAGACCTGACAAGGTTCATTGAGAACTTCTTTACTTACCGTCTGCCCTGGGGATTCGCTAGTTACCTCCGTATAGCTGCAGCCGTCCTCGGCGTCGAGGAACTCGGCCTCGGAGCCCAGTTCTTCCCGTCCATGGTGAAGTTCGGCGTTCCTGTTCCAGAAGCCGCCTGGGCCATGGCTGCGGGCGTACCGATAAGACGGGTCGCTGTCGCCCTCGCCAGCAGGTTCCTGGCCGAGTCGTCGGAGAGAGCTTTCCAGGACTTCTTTGAATGGCTCGGAAGCATCGACTCCGAAACCCTACACGCCGATTTCGGCCTTTCCGGGGCAATCCTTGAAGACGTCTCACGCGCGGTGCGAAGGTCAGGAAGGAATCCACTGCTCAGCACCGGCGAAGACGTCACAGAACTCCTGCCCATGACAGTAGATGTCAGGGGGATCTCATATGGAAACCGAAGGTTTGCGGCCCACACCCTGCAAGCTGGAGAGGAAGCTCAGCTTGAGCGTGAGTACGATAACCTCGCGGACCAGAACGCGATCCGCGTGCTGATCAACTCGGCAGAACTGGGCTATCTACCGCGCCAAGTGGCGCAGCTCCTTGCGCCCGAACTCGATGCGGGCGGGACACTCAGGGTGACGATAGCGGAAATCGAAAAACGCGATGTATCCCGGGTAAAGGTGATGTTGGCAATGGCCGGTGAGGAGAACGGCGGGCAGTAGAGCGTGCACCACCTGAACCGGACGAGCGCGGACTGCGTGGCGTCGACCGGCAAGTCACCCGGATCGGCCGGGACGCCTGGCACGGTTATATCAGGGCAGCCTGAGGCTTCCCGAGTTGGCTCAATTTAGCACGCGCCGGCTACCGCCCCCTGTTGATCGCGTCATTAATCTGACTCAGGGTCCGTAGAACGTTCGCGCCGGCGGGAGTAGCAGCGAGGCCAGCGTTGGCGAAGTAGCCGATCGTCAGACGCAGATACAGGCTGCCCTCGTCAAAGTAACTCAGACCAAGGCGGTTGGAGTGCAGATGAACTCTGCGCTCCAGGTGGAACTCGCGTCCCTGCGCCAGGCGCCCCTCGGCGTCGAGCTTCAGTAGGACTAGTGCCAGATCACTGCCAGCCTGCCAGTCCCGGTAGGTAACCTGCCACATCTCGGAGCCGTCATAGCCTGCGGCCTCGCCCTCATACTCTCCGCCGGGAACGCCGTTATTGCCCGGGTACCAGCGCCACAGGCCCCCGGTCGCCTCGGCTTCATCCAGGTATCTGGTCAGCGCGGACCTGCCTTCGCCGCTCTGATCTAGGCGCCAGAGGACTCGAAGCCGGAGATGATGCATCTTGATCGGCTCGTATTCCCAGAAGTAATGCCAGGATTCGATGCGTTCACTGAGCGTCTCGTGAATCAGCCGGTCAACTACACCTATAAGCAGAGCCTCCGGTTGCGCCGGAGAAAACGGCAGAATGTTTACCTCAGTCCAGTCTTGCAGTTCCCCACTCAGGCTGTCGCTCATGCCGGAAACGATAGCGTGACCTGCCCGCCTTCAGTGCCTCCAGCAGTTCGGCTTCGTCATGTGCTGACCCGGTGTGCTCGATATACCGCGCGCCCCAATGAGAGGCTTCGCCGTGCGCACATACGGGGACATGACCTTACCCTGCGACCCGGAATTAGTGCTACAGCCACACTCACGGAAACCAGCAAACCCGCAGGTCAGCGTACCGAGCCAAAGCGAGGTCCGTGATCAGATCATGAGTCAGGTCACCCGGGTCGGCTGGGATGCCCGGCCGGGAAATATCAGGGCAGCCCGAGGGCTTGCTTCGCCATCAGGGTGAGGACATGGCTGCCTGTGCCGAGGGGAAGAGCGACTGCCTCGTGGGCTAGCGCGACGGGAATGACCGCGTTCGGGTACATCCTTGTCTGCACCCGGTCAAGCGCTTCGAGAGTCGCCCTCAGCGTCGGGTAGTGCTCCGGGTTAGCGTGCACGTCCGGCAGCTTGTCCGGGTTCCTGTTCGCGTAGGGATCGCCTTCGGGAAGCCTGGGCACGGTGATGACGAGCATCCGCCGCGTGGAGGTCTTGTAGAAGAACCGCCGCCCGTAGAACTCGTCCTCGCCGTACAGTTTGGCGGGGTCCTTGACCCGGATGCGGGTCTGGACGTACACGTTGTCCAGGCCCATGAGGTGACACTCGGGAACGTACTCAGCGATCGCCGCGGCGTGCTCGACGAAGGTGCCGCTCTTCTCAACTCCCACCAGCAGCGGCGGCAGCTGGCCTTTCTGGCTGAGCCTGACACCGAGCGCCGCCCAGTAGCTGAGCCAGCGCCGCTTGAGCGGGGCAGTCGTTCCGTGGAAGGCCAGCGGCCCGTCCTGGATGAACAACGTGGTCGCCAGGGCGGCTGGGTAGTGGGTGTAGAGCCAGTCCATGTAGCCGAGCGACAGCAGTCGTTCAGCCGCGTTCATGACGCGCGTGAACGGGATCATGTTAGAACCGGACTCGGCGAACTCGTCGTGCGTCCGCAGCACGTCGGTAACATACAGCCGGGTACCGCAGGCGGGGCACTTGGCGTCATCGGGTTCTACCGGGACATCGGTCATCCCGCACGATGGGCACTTGCCGATCTCGATGAACGTGGCGGGAGCACCGGGTTCACCGTGCAACGTCAGCAGCGCGTCCCGTAGCGAGTAGGTCTCGCCTGCTTCGGTGAAGCCGCTGGTGCGGAACATCTCGTCCACCTCCAGCCGCCACGTCTGGATGCCTGTCATCCCTTTCCGGACGATCATGCTGCCGGGCAGGACGGACTGGATCGACCTGGCGTCCATGGCTTGCCGCAGCTTCCTGGGATCAACCAGGCCGCGGTCATCGGAGCTGAAGAACTTGTCCAGGTCGACGAGGGCACCACCGATCTTCAGGAAACCCACCGTGACAGACGGATACTTCTCGCGGGCGGGGATCTCGACGTCCGATCCATCGAAGGCGAAGGTGAACTTCGGTGCTGGCCTCGAATCGTCCGGGGCAACCTTGCCCAGCGGGATGAGCCGCCTCTCGATTTCGCCTTTCTCGGCGGTGACGGCAGGGATCACCCAGCGGGTCATCGCCTCCTGGATCGCAGCACTCGACGCGGCGGGCACATGTCCCAGCCGGGGTGCGAACTCCCGCTCGTAGGGCATCAGGGAGTCACCACGTGCCCCTGGTCATCGACCTCGGGTAGCCCAGCGGCGAGCCGTGCGCGGTTGATCATCGCGTGGTCGAACTTGGCTATCTGGGTGGGCACGATGTACTTGCCGGAGAACGTCTTCATCCGGACATACCCGCGGTCTTCCGCCGCGCGGATGTCGGGCGCGAAGATGCTGTAGTCGTAGTAGTGGCTCAGGTCCCGGGTCTCGATATCAGAGTTCAGGTGTGCCACGATCCAGTTAGACGTGTTAGACAAGATGCGCTGGTCGACGCTGCTGACCTCCTGCGTAGCGTAGATCAGCCCGATGTCGTACTTCGCGGCTTCCTTCGAGAGGCGGAGCCACGGGTCGTCGTTGACCGTGGACTTCCCGGATTTCTCGCGGTCGAACAGGTTGTGAGCCTCCTCCACCATGATCTGGATGGGGATGTTCTCCTTATCGTCGCGGAACCGCTGGTTGGCCTTGTCCAGCAGGCGGAAGACCAGCCGCTCGCTAAGCATTTTCGAGACCTCCTGGCTGCCGACCGAAAGGTCGACAATGACAAGCCGTCCCGCGACCAGGTCATCCCATATGAGATCGGATACCTCGCCCGTGGCAGAGGGGTCGTGGAAGTCGGCGAGGAGGCGGATCTTGTTTACGACCACCGTTCCCTTGGACTCGTCAAATACTTCACGGATTGCCTTGAATGGCGCGCAGTTGCGCCAGGTGTCGAGTCCGATGCCGGCGTAGCGCGGATCCAGCGTCCCGGCGCTGTCTTCCGCCATCCGATCAGCGATCCAGCGTACGATCTGCCTGGCCTGCCCAGGACTGGCCACCCGGCATAGTCCCTGCCTCGGGTTGACGACTTCGAGTGCATCGGGGATGTCCGGCAGCAGCTGATCGCGCATGGGCTTTGCCATCTTGAAGCGCACGGAGAATCCGCGTGCTGCCCCGGGGGTGAAGTTGGCCTTCGAGAGTGTCGCGTAGAGCGCGAGGCGCCCTCTCTGAGCATCTTCGAGTGCTCCCCAGTACTCGCGCTCGCCCGCCTCACCGGCTGGGAAGTCGCCGCGTTCAGGATCGAAGATCTTTGCCGATTTAAAGGCATTTGCGTAGGACGTGTTTTCTTCCGATAGCCCGTCGATGATCAATTCCCATACCAGGGGCAGCTGGCCCGTGTTGTAGAAGTTGATGGCCAGGGGATATTCCTGTGCGCTATCAGGATCGGGACGCATGGTGTAGATCTTCACCAGGTCGGTTCCCAGGCCGAGCAGCCGCAGGCCGGTCTTGTCTTGCTTGTTGATCCTGGCGTACTCGCCCTGCGGGTCGAAGATCAGCTGCCCGATGGGCTTGTTAGTCCTCGCGGCGTGCTCGAACACCGCAGTCGCTATGGTCTTGTTGGTGTTGGATTTCCCAGCGCGGGTCATGCCGAAGACAGCGGTCTTCCGCGAGATGAAGTCCGTAACCCTCACGTTGACCGGGCACTTGTCATAAGCCGCTTCCGCCGCTCGTCGGCGAGTGGCAGAGTAGCGGACGACCCCAATCGGGATCAGGTCGGGCGTCCGGCTCTCGGCTACCTCCTCCTCGGTCCGCTGCGGGTAGGACGCAATGTAAGACAGGGCCTCCGGGCTCGGCGCATAGACGAAGTAACGGCTGGCGGAGTACACCGTGTCAATGTCGGCACCCCACTGGACGAAGCTGCGCCCGGCTACGGTGTCGGGGTAGAAGGTCCCCAGCACGTCGCAGCGGAATGCCGAGTACTGCATGTTTTTCTGCGTGAGCCTGTCAGAGATCGCCTCGGATGCCGGCGGCTCGCCCTTCTCATAAGCCTCCCGCATTGCTTCCATGCGGATGGCCACGAGGTCGAGCTGATTGGGCAGGTCAGCGACCCCTCGGACACGCAGGAGGATGATCTCGTCCTCGTCCAGCGGCATCGCGACCGGTTCCATCGGCCTCTGCGGGCCGGCTGCGAGCAGGAAGCAGTGCTTCGGGACGCCCCCAGCCCGCCGCTTGTCGATGTCATTAGTCACGACGATCGCGGTGTCGTAGTCGAGGTTATAGATGCCTCCTACGAGCACGGCGCCGGCCAGCATCGGTGTCAGCGGGCTGCTGCCCGCAGCGATCCTGGTACCCAGGCCGACTTGCCCTGCCAAAGTCATCGGGCGCTCTCCTCAGTGGCTGCACTCGGCTTGCCGTCGCCGTTGCCGGGGGGCCGGAGATCCAGCGGGACATCCGGGTAATTCGATACCAGCAGCTCCGATTTCGACGTGCGAGTCCTCGATCCGGCCGCGGTATACGTGTAGCCGACAGTGCGGAGCGCGAATCCCGGGCGGTCCGCGTACAGCGAGCGGATCACCGGGCTGTCGTCGTATGAGAGCAGCCACCGGAAGCCGTCTGATTCTTGCAGTGCCGTTGCGAGGGCCTCATGCTCACGGCTATCAAAAGACCATTCATAAAGCTCAGGAGACTTCTCGACATAAGGCGGATCAAGATAGACAACCACCTCGTCCTGGGTTAGCCCGCCGAACCGCGCGGCCCTCCGGAGGCTTTCACGCCAGTCGCAGTTCCACACGTCAAGAAGACGGCCCGTGTCTGCTAGGTCTCCGACTGCACGGATGCGCCGCTCCAGGCCCGTCACGCCATAGCGGCAATCGATCTTGTACGCCGAGACCTGTGCCCTTCCGCCGATCGGACCGGCCCTGCCGTGCAGGATGCCGGAGAACGTGGTGCGGTTGAGGAACAGGCACTTCAGCGCACGGTCGCGACGTCTGGCTGGGCTCGCAAGCCGCCACCAGTCCCAGCGCCCGACCGTGACCTCTTCATCCTTCATGGCCTGGATGAGCCAGGTCGTGTCGAAGGCTGCCACATGCCAGAACGCTGCGACCAAGGGGTCGGCATCAGCGAGAATCACATGCTCTACCACCCCGGTGCCCGCAAGCCGCAGCCCGGACGTTGCGCCACCGCAGAAGGGCTCCACGAGCAGCCGGGGCGGAGGGACGTTGGCATCGATGATCGTTTCGAGCGCGCTGAATAGCTGCCGTTTCGCGCCGGGGTAGCGCAAGGGGCTAACCACTGAGTGCGAAAACAGGGCCGAATCCGTCAGCTGATGTCTCGGCTTGTCCAGCACAGCCACTCCCGGCCAAGGCTTATGCCGAACCGTCTTGCGCTCTCCGGCCTGTGGTCTCATTCCCCTCGATCCGCCCAGAAGGCTATAGCCAAGCGACGTCAGCCAGTTACATACCGTACCGTGAAACGGGACTTCCTTAAAGCAGCCATTTAACCGCTTACGTTCACTAATGCGAAGGATTTCCCGTTATGCGAGGCGGTGAGCCGCGAACGGTGCTGGCACCAGCCGCAATAACGAGATGAATGCTGCATGTGGAAGTGGTATCACTGACCGAGATGTTAGGGCGGCATCCTGAGGTCGGCGCGGCCAGGCTCGCAGATCCCGCCGCAAGGAAGGACGCGGGATGACCGAATCTGCTGCGGACGGGGCGTACGCCGAACCTGCGGCCCCGGAAGGCGGCGTTGCCGAAGAGGTCCCCTACTCGCATGATCAGGCCGACGCTGAGGTAGCGGCGCGCCTCGTCGATGTCGCTTATGCCGCAGCGGCGCGGAGGTGGGATGTCCCCGATCACCTGCGCGCCCAGGCAGCTCGACTGAACCCGGTTCCTGAAACACCGCTGGTCAGGGAGCTGCTCTTGGCCGCGTGCTACGACCTCCGGCTTGATCACGGTGGGAAGGCCGGCTGCAACCTACGGCCTCGCACTGATACCGAGGACTCCTCCTGGCCGCCTCGGATCGCCGAGGTGCTCCCTGATGTGGTCGCCCTGTGGCGCGATGTCGCCGACCGCGCGAACCATCCGGCGGCTCGGGCCCGTTTCAATGACCTGCTGTTCGAACGCCGTGACGGCGTAGGCCGTGACCGGGCAGTCGCTGCTGCAACGGCGTATCTCAGTGCTGCGCGATCACGCCCGCGCGCAGATCTCGATGTTGCCGCGTTCCTGGTCCGCGCGTGGGATCTCGTCCGGCGGGTGGATGCGTGGGCTCTTTCGGCTGACTGCTGCTCAGAACTCATCAAGCGCGTTGACGCGGAGATGTCCAGCCCACCGGCTGCGCCGGGGATTATCTTGCCGATGCTCGCCGCTGTTGCCGCGAAGCCCGCGCGAAGCCAGGTCAAGCAGGCACCAGAGACCGTTCCGGACCCCGCGGTAGTAGGGCAGCTGCTTGATACGGCGTTCGCCACCTTCAAGGACGGGTACCTGGCGAGCCAGATAGCGTCCTTGATGCGAGCGCGAACCGACGACCCGGTGGAGATCGCTGAGATAGACCGCCGCGAGGTCACGGCGTACCTTGATGAGGCCGACGCCAGCAGCGGCATGGCGAAGCAATCTCATCTGCAAGCTGCCATCAGCATCTCCAGGGCACGCGGGCTTACGGGGCTGGCAAGGCAGGCCACTGTCCGGCTCCAGGCAATTCCCGTCAAGGACCTCGGCCTGAAGAGGTCTTCCTCGTCGTTCCGCGTGCCGCGCGACCAGATAGAACGCTTCCTCGACGGATTCACGGCAAGCACCGACTGGCGCGACGGGCTGGGCTTCTTCCTCCAGACGGACTGCCCCTTGGGGGATCTTGCGCGGCTCCGGCAGGAAGAACGCGACATCGCGAAGGTCACCGTCTTCAGCAGCCTCATTTCCCGCACTATCCTCGGTGCTGATGGCCTGCCCAGGTGGACCGCCGCGTCTGACGACGACCGCCAGGCCGAGCGGCTCGCCACCTGCGCCCGCATCCGCGCGGAGACCCAAGGGCGTATTCTCGCCGAGGGCCTCCAGCGGATGCCAGACCGCTACGGCACACCCGCAGAATCAGAACTCTCGGCCTTCCTGTCACGGAACGGGCAGATGGACCAGCCACTCGCGCTCAGTCTCGCCCGTGGGTTCCGCCATTACTGGGCCGGTGACTACGAGGCATCCGTCCACATCGTCGTTCCCAAGATCGAGACAGCAGCCCGGGCGCTCCTCCGGGAGCTGGACGAGGGGATTTACCGGCTGCAAGTCGCTAAGGACCCCGGCCAGTACCCCGGCTTGTACGTCCTGCTCCAGGAACTCGAAAAGCTCGCCTTGGACGAGTCATGGGCCTATTTCCTGCGCTGGCTGCTCCTCGGCCCCCTCGGAATGAACATCCGCAACGAGGTCGCCCACGGCTTCGTCACCGACATCAGCCCGGTGTACGCCGCAGTTACCCTCCGCGCCGGCGCCTTGCTGATCACTGTTGTCGCGCCGCAGCCTCCATCGGCTGCCCGCGCCGCCAGCCGCGAGAACGACCATGCAGTCGATCTGGCCGACCTCCCCCACCGGGACCGTGACGAAATCCTTCAGATTCTCAGCATGCCTGTCCGCGACCCAGTTCCCCTGCCGTGGCGAGGCGGGTCTGTAGGCCGGCTCGCTGGGCTTACCGCATCAACGCTCCGGACCGCCGCCAGCTCTCTGAATCTACTTGCGAGGCGCCTAGACCCGTAAGCGGAATCGTGCGGGGGTGACTCGGAGCACATCGGGTGGTGAATGTTCGGCTTGCTGCCAACACCGACGCTGGTGCTCCCCTCGAACGAACCGCGGCACACGAACTGCCTCTGATGGGGCGGCACCGTCCACCACTGCGCTGCCATCCATCGACAACCGATCCGCCTCGAAGACTATGACGCAGACGACCCGCGGCGCAGCGACCTCGACCTGTGGCGCCGGGAGATCAGGATCCGCGGCAAGGGCGGCAGGCCGCGGGTGGTCCGGATCGGCCATGAGGCCGCCCGCGCCCTGGACCGGTACCTCCGCGTTCGGCCCAAGCATGCGCAGGCCTGGCGGAGGGAGCTGTGGCTGGGCGTGAATAACCGGGGGCCGATGACGGCGAACGGGATCTACCAGATGATCGCCCGCCGCGGCCGGCAGGCCGGGGTGGATGCGTGGACGCACCGGTTCCGGCACCACTTCAGCCACACCTGGCTCGACCGGGGAGGAGCGGAGGGAGACCTGATGGAGCTGAACGGCTGGTCATCCCCGCAGATGCTCCGCCGCTACGGCGCCAGCGCCCGCAGCGCCAGGGCACGCCGCACTTACGACCGCATCATGGAGCACAGCCCCATGAATCCCCATCAAGGCGGTTACAAATAGCGGCAGTCGGCCCGGCGCCGGGATCATGCTGGTTTGATCCCACCACGCAGGGCGG
>Ga0335073_10012666_pt1 | contig 11834 bp, 10 predicted proteins | sample Lox_Sample_22_FD_207093 | JGI IMG/M metagenome (GOLD analysis project Ga0335073, IMG submission 207093) | Soil microbial communities from Loxahatchee National Wildlife Refuge, Florida, United States - Lox_Sample_2.2 | ecosystem: Environmental > Terrestrial > Soil > Wetlands | place: USA... | reverse complement strand
ACCGGCCATCGGCCGGGACGGTGACCGTGGCCGGGCAGCGGGTGGACCGGATGAGCGAGGGCGCGCTGGCCCGGTTCCGCCGCGCCCAGGTGGGGATGATCTTCCAGTTCTTCAACCTGCTCGACGACCTGACCGTGGCCGACAACGTGCTGCTGCCCGCGCAGCTGGCCGGGGTGGGTCGGCGGCAGGCCCGGGCGCGGGCGGGCGAACTGCTGACCGGGCTGGGGATCGCGGCCTTCGCCAATGCGTATCCGGGACGGCTGTCCGGCGGGCAGCGGCAGCGGGTGGCGATCGCGCGGGCGCTGGTGAACACCCCGGCGGTGCTGCTGGCCGACGAGCCGACCGGCGCGCTGGACAGCGCCGCCGGGCGCGAGATCGGTGAGCTGCTGGCCGGGCTGAACGCCTCCGGCCAGACCCTGGTGCTGGTCACCCACAACCGCGACCTGGCCGCCGCGTACGCCGGGCGGGTCATCGAGCTCACCGACGGCCGCGTCACTAGCGACCGGGGCGCAGCGGGAACGGCGGCGCGGCCATGAAGCCCGGACCGGTGCTGCGCGCGATGCGCGGCGGCCTGACCCGCCGCCGGGTGCAGGCGGTGGCGATCGCCGTGGTGCTGCTGGTGTCGACCGGTGCGTCGGTGCTCGGCCTCGCCCTGGCCGTCGACTCAAACGCGCCGTTCGACCACGCGTTCGCGGCGCAGCACGGCGCCGACGTGACCGCGACCGTTGACTCACGCCTGGCCACACCAGCCGAACTGGCGGCGACCAGGCGGCTGCCGCAGGTGACCGCGGCCGCCGGGCCGTTCCCCGAGGCGACCGTCGCGCTGGAACTGGGCAGCCAGGCTGGATGCAGCAATCCTTCGCCGGGCAACCCGTGCAACGGTGCGCAGACCCTGCCGGCCATGACCCTGGTCGGCCGCGCCTCGCCGGGGGGCCCGGTCGACGACGTCGTTCTGCAGTCGGGGCACTGGGCCCAGCGGCCCGGCCAGGTGGTCCTGTCCAGCACCGAGGTGTACCCGAACGGCAATCTGCCCCCCGGCGCCGGACTTGGCACCGAGCTCACGGCGACCGGCGTGACTGGGACGCCCGCGCTGACCGTCGTCGGCGTCGCCACCTCAGTCACCGGCTCGGCGGACGGCTGGGTGGTCCCGGCCGAGACCGCCCGGCTCAGCACGGCGAAGGGGCCGGCCAGCGCGCAGATGCTGTACCAGTTCCGCAGCGCGGGCTCGGCGGCGGCCGTCCGCGCCGGCCTGGCCGCGGTGACCACGGCCCTGCCCCGGGGCGCGGTGCCCGGCGCGCAGTCCTACCTCACGGTCCGGCAGCAGGAAGCGTCCGGGATCGGGCCGATCGCGCCGTTCCTGGTCGCGTTCGGCCTCACCGGCCTGGTGATGTCGGCGCTGATCGTGATCAACGTCGTCGGCGGCGCCGTGGTGGCCGGCTACCGCAGGATCGGCATCCTGAAGAGCATCGGCTTCACCCCGGGCCAGGTGGTGACCGCCTACGCCGCGGCGGCCCTGGCCCCGGCCATTATCGGATGCGCGGTCGGCCTGGTCGCCGGGAACTTGCTGGCCGCGCCGATGCTCGGGCACGCCGCGAACGTGTACGGGGTAAGTTCCCTCGGCGTGCCCGGGTGGGTGAACGCGGGGGTGGCGGCGGTGATGTGCGGCCTGGTCGGCTTGGCCGCCGTGCTGTCGGCGCTGCGAGCGGGCCGGCTCAGCGCGGCGGCGGCGATTGCCGCCGGGCGTGCTCCCCGCTCCGGCCGCGGCTACACCGCGCACCGGCTCCTCGGCCGGCTGGGGCTGCCAAGGCCGGTGACGATCGGGCTCGCTGTGCCGTTCGCCCGACCATCGCGCTCAGCGTTCACGCTGGTCGTGGTGTTGCTTGGGGCGACAACCGTCACTCTCGTGGTGGGCCTCGGCGGGTCGCTGAGCCACGTCGTCTACGGGCTATCGCTGGCCAAGACCGAGCAGGTGCGCGTCGGGTACTTCGGCGGGCTGGCTGGTCCTGGCGGTGGTCCTGGCGCGCCCCCGATAGCGGCGGGCGGCGGGCCGTTGCCGGTTGGGCAGCCCATGGACGCGGCCGCGCGGCGGACCATCGCCGCCGCGCTGCGCGCGCAGCCTGGCACGCTGCACTACGCGGCCGAGGCGGACGAGCAGGCCACGGTGTTCGGGGTGTCCGGGCCGATCCCGGTGACCGCGTATCTGGGCAACGCGGACTGGACCGGCTACGGCATGATCAGCGGGCGCTGGTACAGCGGCCCGGGCCAGGTGGACGTGCCGGCCTACTTCCTGGCGGTGACCGGCAAGACGATCGGGGACACGGTCACGATGACCTTCGCCGGGCGGCAGATCCCGGTGCGGATCGTGGGGGAGATCTTCGACAACCAGAACAACGGGCTGGCGATGGTCACCGGCTGGCCGACCCTGGCCGCCGCCGACCCCGGCCTGGAGGCGGTCGAGTACGACGTCGGCCTGCGCCCGGGCACCTCGTCGGCCGCCTATGCGCGGCAGGTCCAGGCCGCGCTTGGCCAGGGGTACGCGGCCGGCGTGAACAGCAACAACAAGGGCCTGCCGCTGGTGCTGGGGCTGATCGGCAGCCTGGCGCTGCTGCTGGCGGTCGCGGCCGGGCTCGGTGTGCTGGCCGCCGTGGTGATGCAGACCAGGGAGCGCGCGTACCACCTGGGCGTGTTCCGGGCGGTCGGGATGACGCCGCGGCAGACCATCGCGATGGTGGTGTGCTCGGTCGCCGGGATCGGCCTGGTGGCCGGCGTGGCCGCGATTCCGGCCGGGATCGCGCTGGTGCGGTCGCTGGTGCCGCTCATGGGGGCGGCCGCCGGGACCGGCATGCCACCCAGCTACCTGGACGTCTACAGCGCCGGGGAACTGGCCGGGCTGGCCCTGGCCGGGGTGGTGATCGCGGTCGCCGGGGCCCTGATCCCGGCAACCTGGGCGGCCAGCAGCACCACCTCGTCCGTGCTGCGGGCCGAGTAGCTACTGGCGGGCCAGGTTCGCGGCGCCGCCGCGGAGCACGAACTTCTGGATCTTGCCGGTTGCCGTTTTCGGGAGTTCCATCATGAACGTGACGCCGTGTGGGGCCTTGAAGTGGGCCAGCCGGTCGCGCACGAACGCGATCAGCTCCGCCTCGGTCGTGTCGCCGCCGTCGCGCAGCACGACGAACGCGTGGGGAGCCTCGCCCCATTTCTCGTGCGGAAGCCCGACGATCGCCGCCTCCTGCACGGCCGGGTGGCGCAGCAGCGTCCCCTCCACTTCGACCGAGGAGATGTTCTCGCCGCCGCTGATGATCACGTCCTTGATCCGGTCGCGGATCTCCGCGTAGCCGTCCGGGTGCACGACCGCCGCGTCACCGGTGTGGAACCAGCCGTCGCCCATCGCCCGCTTGGTCGCGTCCGGGTCGTGGTAGTAGCCGTCCATCACCACGTTGCCGCGGACCACGATCTCGCCCAGCGACTGCCCGTCGGACGGCACCTCGCGGCCGTCCGGGTCGACCACGCGGAGCTCGCCGGACGTGATCAGCTCAACGCCCTGCCGGGCCTTGACCACCGCCCGGTCGCTGGGGGAGAGGTCCTCGTGCTCGGGTAGCGGAGCGCAGACCGTGATGAACGGCGCGGTCTCGGTCAGCCCGTACACGTGCGTGACCTCCCAGCCGAACTCACCCTCCAGCCGCTCGATCGTCGCCGCCGCCGGCGGGGCGCCCGCCGTGACCACGTGCACCCCGGGCGGGACCTCGCCGCGCACCTCGGCCGGCGCGTTCGCCAGGGAGATCAGCACCGTGGGCGCGGCGCTCAGCCACCGCACGTTCTCCTCTCTGATCAGCCGGAACACTTCGGCCGGATCGACCTTGGGCAGGCAGATGTGCGTGCCGCCCGCCGCGGTGACCGTCCAGGTGTAGGTCCAGCCGTTGGCGTGGAACATCGGCAGCGTCCACAGGTAGCGCTCGCCCACCGCGATCGGCAGGTGCAGCAGCGTGCCGATCGTGTTCATGGCCGCGTTCCGGTGGGTGATCATGACGCCCTTCGGGCGCGCGGTGGTCCCACTGGTGTAGTTGATCGTGAGCAGGTCCCGCTCGCCGATCACCGGCCGGGAGAACTCCGGGCTGGCCGCCGTGATCGCCGCCTCGTAGTCGAGCCACCCGTGCCGTGTCCCGCGCAGCGCCACGAAATGCCCGACCGCCGGCATCTGCTCGCGGACGCTGTCCACCGTCTCCAGGTAGCCCTCGTCCGCGCAGACCACGGTGGCACCCGAGTGGTTCACGATGTAGACGAAGTCTTCCGCGGTCAGCCGGTAGTTGACCGGCACCAGCACCGCCCCGATCTGCGGGACCGCGTAGAACGACTCGAGCTGCGCGTGGGTGTTCGGGGCGATCGTCGCCACCCGGTCACCCCGGCCGACGCCCAGGCCCTGCAGCGCCGACGACCACCGGTCACAGCGATCGAAGAACTGCTCGTAGGACAGCCGCAGGTCGCCATCGACCACCCCCTCCCGCGAACCATGCAGGCGGCGGGTCCGGCGGGCGAAGTCGACGGGGGTCAGGGGTGTCTCCACGGGACGACATTAAGCCCGCGAGGGGTCCCGTGGAAGCAGGGCCGGTGAACTACGGCAGGATCGTGGGCATGGACTGGGTAGCCTGGCACGCCAGATACGACGACCCATCCTCGTGGCTGAGCGGGCGGCTGCGGCGGGTAAGCCTGCACCTGTCCGAGGCGATCGACCGGGCACCCCCAGGGCCGGTGCGCGTGGTCAGCCTGTGCGCCGGTCAGGGCCGCGACGTTATCGGGGTGCTGCCCGGCCATCCGCGCCGTGATGACGTCCGTGCCGTCCTGGTCGAGGTCGACCCCAGCCTGGCCGAGGCGGCCCGCCGTGCCGCCGCGGAGGCCGGGCTGGCTCAGGTCGAAGTGCGCGAGGCCGACGCCGCCGCGGTGGCTAACTTCGCCGACGCGCTGCCCGCCGACGTGCTGCTGCTGTGCGGCATCTTCGGCAACATCAGCGACGAGGACATCAAGCGCACGGTCGAGGCCTCGGCCGCGATGTGCACACCGGGCGCGACCGTGATCTGGACCAGGCACCGGGCGGCGCCCGACGTGACCCCGCGGATACGGGCCTGGTTCACGGCGAGCGGCTTCGACGAACTCGCTTTCGCCGCGACCGGCCCGGACACGCTGATGGGGCTGGGAGCGAACCGCCTGCGCCGCGCGGCTACCGCCGGGCTGCCCGACCGCCCGCTGTTCACCTTCCGCCGGTAGCAGCCGGCCTGGTGACCCGCCGCCCACCGGTCACCCGCGCTCATACGCCGAGGTAACGGCGCAGCAGAAGCTTGGTCTCCTCGACCACGGCGGCGTCGCCGCCCGGCTCGTCGCGGAACGCGAGCCCGAGCAAATGGTCGGTTACCTGGACGGCGATGAGGCATCGCGTGGCCAGACCCGGGTCGGAAAGGCCGTAGCCAGCCGTGAGCAGATTATGGAGCCGGGACGCGATGTCGTGGTCATTCTGTCTCTGGGCCTGCTCAAGCTCGGGACTGCGCGGAGCATGGTAGAACGCGTTCCGGAAACCCGGTTCTCGCCGGAAGAACTCGGCATAGGAATCAACGAGGTGGTCGAGGAGGGCACCCGGCGAGTCGGGAACCTCGCCATCTGGCGCCCACCCGAAAAAGCCGGCGGCGTCGTCAAGCCAGCCCAGAAGCAGCGCCCGGGCAATGCTGTCCTTGTCCGGGAAGAACCGGTAGAGCGTGCCGACCGAGACCCCGGCACGCTCGGCGATGAGCCTTGTCCCCAACTCGTCGTAGCGGACTTCCTGGAGCAGTTCGGCAGTGGCCGCGAGGATGCGGTTGAGCTTGTCTCGGCTCCTCGCTTGCTGAGGCTGGCCTCGAGGCGCCTGGCCGGATGCCTCGGCTGCGCTGCCCACGTCATCCCCTTGTCCGCTAGATAAACCTGAACTAGAGTCAGGTTTATGTTTAGCACGGAAACCGCGATGGCGCCATGGCCCGCGGCCCTGAAAGGCCGTCTGGAGAAGGTCACTGTGGCCAGCGAGGTGCTGCGCGGGAACCCGCTCGGCGACCCGCACGAGCGGCCGTTGTGGGTCTACCTGCCGCCGGACTATCCCGACGAGACCCGGCGATTCCCGTCGGTCTACCTGCTTCCCGGCTACGGCGGGAGCGTCGCGAGCTGGGCGAGCCGCCCGGCCTTCGGCCGGCCGGTTCTCGAGCTGATCGACGAGGCGTTCGCGACCGGGCAGGCACCGCAGGCGGTCGTGGCCAGCGTCGACGGCTGGACCCGATACGGCGGGAGCCAGTACATCGACTCGAACGGGACCGGCAGGTACCACTCCTACCTGTGTGACGAGATCGTCCGCTACGTCGACGATCGGTACCGCACGATCGCGGACCGCGATCACCGGGCGGTCCTGGGCAAGTCCTCCGGCGGATTCGGGGCGCTTGTCGCCTGCATGCTCCGGCCGGATGTCTTCGGCGGCTGCGCCAGCCACGCCGGGGACGCGTTCTACGAGGTTCTCTACCAAGCCCGCCTGCCCGAGATCGTGCGAGGCCTGCGTCCGTGGGACGGCGACATCATGGCCTGGTGGACAGACTTCCAGGCTCGCTGGCCCGACGTACGGTCCGCCGAGCGCATGCTCCAGTATGTTCTCGGCGTCTCGGCATGCTTCTCGCCTGACCCCGACGGCGCTCCCGTGCTGCCGGTCGACACCCGGACCGGCGAGATCCGGCCCGACGCCTGGCGCCGGTGGCTCGCCTGGGATCCCGTGCGCATGATCCCCCGCTACGCTGGCCCGCTCCGGTCCATGCACGGCGTCTGGATAGACGCTGGCTCCGAGGATGAGTTCTTGCTTGATCTCGGTGCTCAGGCTCTCCATCGCGCCCTGCGCGCGAGCGGCATGACGAGCGATGCCCTGCACTTCGACATCGTCCCGGGCGCGGATCACGATACGATCAGCCGCCGCCAGGTTCAGTCCCTCTGCTGGCTGACCAGGAGACTTTCGGCGGTCTAGCCGGGACCAGCAGCGCCCAGCCGCCGGATTTCCTCCGCGGCCGCCTCCATGAACGCGACGGCCTGCGTGCGGCGCTGCTCCGGGGCGCTCCCCGGAGCCGGCGCCGAGACCGGCTCGGGACGGCAGCGCAGCGCCTCCTCAATCACGCCGTGCCAGCAGGCCGGAAACCGGCCGAGGGCATACCGCCCGGCGCCGGTCTTCGACGTGATCTGGCCGGTGGCCACGGTGTAATGCTGCCGGCTCACACCGAGAACGCCCCAGGCGACTCCCCAGTCGGTCAGCATCGCCATCGCCGTGCGAGTGGCCGGGTCCTTGCTCTGCGTTATCCACCGCATCCAGTACTGGTCGAGGTTCTCCAGCGTCCACGCCGTCAGTTCCGCGGCGTCGGCCTGCACGGCGAGTTCAGCGGGATCGGGTCCCCGTACCGGGACCCCGTGCCACGCGAGCGTGGCCCACTCGACCGGCGACCGGCCGCCGGGCCCGACCGTGAGCCGCCCGTCATGGTGCACCGGGCCGGCCGTGTTCGCCGGGCTGCGAGTGAGCTCGTCGAACGTGACATAGATGCCCTCGAAGGCGGGCCTGCCGGCCTCGGCGGCCAGGTCGGCGTGCACCGAAGCCAGCGCTTGCCTGGACACCTCGCTCACCGGGCTGGAGCTGGCCGCGATGAAGTCCACGTCACTGGTCCGGAGGTGGAAATCGCCCAGCGCCACCGACCCGACCAGGTACAGGCCCTCGACCACACAAGGCGCGGCGGCATCCACCAGCGCCAGGTAACGGGTCACAACCCGGTCAGCCTCAGCGGGGAGCGTCATTGTCGTGGTCCTTTCCCGCGCCCGCGCCCGCGTTCCGGTCGCTGACGACGGCGAGGTGTGTCACCCGTGCTTGCCATACTGGCGCGATGCTGCGGATTGGAACCACGGTAATGAACGTGACGGATCTGGGCCGGGCGGCGCGGTTCTGGGGAGAGGCGCTCGGGTACGTGCCGCGCAGCGAGGGCTCGCTGACGCTCGTTCCCGGTAGCGGCGACGGGCCCGCGCTGACGCTGGACGAGGACGACCGGATGCACTTCGACCTGTATGCCGCGGACGCGGCCGAGCAGCAGGCCGAGGTCGAGCGGCTGATCGTGCTCGGCGCGCGGCGGGTGGACTGGCAATACCCCGACGGCGCCGACTTCGTCGTGCTCGCCGACACCGAGGGAAACCTGTTCTGCGTGGTGAACGCCGGGCCGGGCTGAGCCCGGCGCCGATGCGGGGTAACGCGGCGCTGGTGGCTGGACACTGAGAAGTGTGGAGATCCTCGCCAGATCGCAGGCGCACCGCCGCGCGGTGCCCGGTATGCCCGCCTCGGCCACGCCGGGGAGGCGTTCATGATCACTGTCCGGATCGCGCACGCCAGGCCGTGGCCGGGGTACGTCGGCGACGGCAAGGTGATCAATCTTGGATTCCTGGTCGTGCTGGCCGACGACGCCGGACACCGCGCGATGCCGGTCTGGCTGATGCGTGACGACCGGGCCAGCGGCCATTCGCTGCGGTACCTGCTCGAGGAGCCGGGGGGCGTCACCGTGACCGCGGGGGTCCCCGAGGAACTCGGCACCCGGCTGCTGCGCGCGGCCGGGGCCACGGTGACCGGCGTGGACGTCGGTATGACCGCGTCTGACGCCGGCGAGCTGGCCACCGAGACCGCCGCGGCGCGGATCGAGGTGGCCAGTCCCGCGGGACCCAGGCAGGTCACCGCGCGTCTTGGCCTGGGCCTGGCCGTGGCGGCCGCAGCCGGAGCGCCGGTGCGGGTTCCCGGCGAGGTGCTGGACCGGTTCGCGATACCGGTCGCCGGTGACGACCTGCTCGGCCCGATCCTGAACCGGATACCGCCCGATAAGCAGTGGACCAGGCGCGAGCCTGAGGCGTATGCCGGTCCCGCTGACGGAACGAGCCGGCGGCCCCGGTTCGAGCCGCGGAACCTGACGTTCGCCGACGGTCTGGACGGCTGGCTGTTCGGCGGCAGCTTCACCGAGCACGCCAGCGAGTCGCACTGGGATGACTACTCGTGCGCGGTAGCGGACGGGTCGGCGGTGATCTCGTCGGCCGTGCCAGAGCCGGCCGGGATCGCCTTACTCGGCCAGGAAGTTTTCGCCGACGACTACCGCGGCGCCGTGGTGGTCTTCCGGGCCGAGTTCCGCATCGGTGGCGCGCCTGGCCGCGCCGGGCTGTTCCTGCGGGTTAACGAGGGCCAGCCCATCCGCGGGCCACTGACGGACCGCTCGGTGTTCGCCGACCCGGACAACAACATCGTCACGATCCCGGCCGGACGCGACTGGGCCACGCACGAGATCAGCGCGCGGGTACCCGGCGACACCGACGTATTCGTGTTCGGCGTGTTCCTGACCGGTGCCGGCCAGATCGAGCTCCGCAACGCCGAACTGACCCGCGGGCGTGAACGTTCATGATCCCGGTGGAATTTGGTACTCCATAGTGAGATGTGTCAACACCCCACAGGCCCGGCGTGCCGGCGGCTCGTGATCCAGGCAACCACGCAGCAATGACCTCCGCACTAGCACACGCCAAGTAGAGCACACAGCTCCAGAGCAGGACATTCCAAGCCCGCATACGCCGCCGCCCGAGGAAAGCCTCAACGAAAGGAAGGTAGCCCACCCGCCCGCAGTGGGCCCGTCGATGGCCCCGGCCTTCTTGCCTAGCTTCACTTGATGCGCGACAGATCGGCCTCGCATGATGCGTGACACGACCCTAGGTTTCTTGTGGCTTCAATCATGGAGTTACCGGGCCTGCGCCGCTATGGATTCGGCCCGACGGGCTGGGTAGCCTGGGTTTTGGCAGGAGCGCCTGCCAGACTCCGAGCTGTCGCGGCCTGCGCCCGCGGCGGCGCGCGCCCGCGAGCGGGGCTGATTGCTGGTCGTGGCCCGCGTTCTGCCTGGGTGAGGCTTCACCTGGTGCGCCAGCAGCGGTGCACAGACAAGGCAGGTCATGATGCGGAGGACGAGGATCGGGCGGGTGTTAGGGTCTGGCCGGTGGCGAGCAGTGCGGGTAGGTGCTGCTGTGCTGGCAGCGGTGGGTATTCTGGGCGCGCTTCCGCCTGCCGTCGCATCGGCTTCGCCGCAGCAGGCTCTGGGCTGGACCGAGCAGGCCCCGGCGGTCTCCCCGAGTGCCCGGGCCTGGCCGTCGATGGCGTATGACGCGGCCACCGGCACCGTGGTGCTGTTCGGCGGCTGGGACGGCACCAGCCGCGTCAGTGACACGTGGACCTGGAACGGGGCAACCTGGACCAAGCAGGCCCCGGCGGTCCACCCGTTCGCCCGGTTCGGTGGTGCGATGGCTTACGACGCGGCCACCGGAACCGTGGTGCTGTTCGGCGGTTATGGGTATGGCAAGGCCGACATCTTCTTCGGCGACACCTGGACCTGGAACGGCACAACCTGGACCGAGCAGCACCCGGCGACCAGCCCGCCCGGCCGGTGGGGTGCGGCGATGGCTTATGACGCGGCCACCGGCACTGTGGTGCTGTTCGGCGGGAATGGTCAGCGGGGATACCTCGGTGACACCTGGACCTGGGACGGCACGACCTGGACCGAGCAGGCCCCGGCGACCAGCCCAACCGCCCGGGCCGATGGTGCGATGGCTTATGACGCGGCCACCGGCACCGCGGTCCTATTCGGCGGGGTAGGGCGGGGTGCGGCCGGGGTTGGGCATCCCGCCGAGCCTAACGTGTACGACGCCGGCACCTGGACGTGGGACGGCACGACCTGGACCAACCAGGCTCCGGCGACCAGCCCGCCCACCCGGACATTCGCGTATATGACTTATGACGCGGCCACCGGCACAGCGGTGCTGTTTGGCGGGTACGACCAGGCCGGCTGCCTGTTCGGTGACACCTGGACGTGGGACGGCAGGACCTGGACCAAGCAGGCCCCGGCGACCAGCCCGCGCGCCCGGGCCGAAGGCGCGATGGCTTATGATGCGGCCACCGGCACCGCGGTGCTGTTTGGCGGGTACGACCAGACCGGCGGCTGCGCGCGCAGGCCACAGTACCTCGCTCAGACCTGGACCTGGGGCTGACCCGGCAAGCTCGCTCCGCGAACCGGTCCCGGGGCCACGCCGCGCCGCCATCGTCGGGCTGTGGGCACCCGATGGTGCGAGTTCGTGGAGGGAACCCGGTTCCGGGGACACGAGGAACTCGACCAGCAGTTCGTGGCCAGCGGCCGGTATGCCGTCACCGCTGCCGGTGACGTGGCCGCCATGGGCAACGCCCTCAATTGGGCAGATCCGTACATTGCCCCGTCACGTGGACAGTAGGCTTCCGGCCTGTCGCACGTCAGTTGGCGGACATGCGTCGCGGATCTGTTGGCGGATTACAGTGCGCTTGCCCATATTGCCTAGCCGACCAATCGATGCCTATCGCTGGCCGGTCATGACTTCGGTGCCGCCGATCGCCGGGCTGCACCCCGGAATCATGTCCGGCCCGTTCGTGATCCTGCGGTTCCCGGTCAACGGCAGCGGCCAGGAAACCGAGCCGCCCACGGTCTACATGGACGGCTTCACCGGCGCCCTCTACCTAGACAAGCCCGCCGAAGTAGCCCGCTACACCACCGCCTGGACCGACATCTGGAACGCCTCACTCAGCCAAACCGCATCACGGGAACTGATCAAACTAGCCTCAAGGGAGCTATCACCATGAAAGAAGGATCGACGGCCACGTGGGTCAAGAGCACCCACAGCAACGGCCAGGCCAACTGCGTCGAAGTCTGCACCAGCGAGCCTGGCACCGTCGCCGTACGCGACTCCAAAGACCGCGAAGGCCCAAAGCTCGC
>Ga0335073_10012665_pt1 | contig 11836 bp, 12 predicted proteins | sample Lox_Sample_22_FD_207093 | JGI IMG/M metagenome (GOLD analysis project Ga0335073, IMG submission 207093) | Soil microbial communities from Loxahatchee National Wildlife Refuge, Florida, United States - Lox_Sample_2.2 | ecosystem: Environmental > Terrestrial > Soil > Wetlands | place: USA... | reverse complement strand
GTGCTCTTCATGCCCTACCTGGCCGGCGCCGGAGCTCCGCACGAGATTCCCGGGGCAGCGGGCGCCTTTGTCGGCCTGCGGCTCGGTCACACCCGGGAGGATCTCGCCGCGGCGGTGCTGGAGGGCCTTTGCTTCGAACTCGCGCGGATCTACGAGGTCCACGACCCCGACGGCGTTAGGCGGATCCACGTGACTGGGGGCGGGACGCGCCTCGGCCCGATCGTGCAGATCCTCGCGGACGTGCTGGGCCGCGAGCTACTCGTCTCCGCCGCACCCGACGCGGCGGCGATTGGCGCCGCCTGGCTCGGCGCCGCCGCGGCTGGCGACGGAATCGAGAACCAGCGCCTCAGCACCCCGGCGGTGCTGGAACCGCGGGCGGCCAGCACAGAGTCACTCCGCTCGGTGAGGCACCGTTACGAGGCCGCGGCAGCGGCCGTGAGAGGGCTTGGAGGTTCCCCTACCACTTCACCCAGTCACGTTTCCTGACGAACATCCCCACGGCACACGCGTGCCCGACTGATCTACCACTCCCGACTAAGGACAACTAGCAATCCCGGAGGGTAATTGTTTGCGCTTACCGTACTCGGGCCAATCAGCACGGCAGACCTGGGGCGCGTATACCCTCACGAGCATCTGCTGACCGGGCCGCCTCATGGGCTGGGCGAGGCGGATCCTGATCTGGTCCTCGATGAACCCGCCGAGATCCGCGCCGAGCTGGAGTTGTTCGCTCAGGCCGGCGGAGGATCGATCGTCGAGCTCACCACGCCCGATTACGGTCGCGATGCGGCCGGGCTGGTCGCGCTCAGCCGTCTCACACACGTGCATCTCATCGCCGCCACGGGTTTCAACAAGGCGCTGTACTCTGCGGATCTGCTCAGGGATACCAAGGTGGAGGCGCTGACCGATCGGTTCATCGGCGAGATCCTCGACGGCGTAGGCGATGCAGAAAGACCCGTCCGCTGCGGCGTGATCAAGGTCGGTACCAGCCTGAATGAAGTGAAGCCGACCGAGGAGGTAGTCCTGCGGGCGGCTGCGCGGGCGCATCTGGCGACTGGATGCCCGATCACGACCCACACCGAGCGCGGGACGCTGCCCGAGCGCCAGCTCGACATCTTCGAGCAGGAGGGTGCCCCGGCCAGTTCGGTGACCATCGGCCATCTCGACTTCTGCCCCGACCTGGATGTGGTTCGCCGCGTCGCTGCGCGCGGGGCGTATGTCGAGTTCGACCAGGTCCCAAAGCCGAAGTATGCAATGGAATCGGAGGTGATCCGCCGGATCACGGTGCTGTCCGGGGAAGGGCTGTCTGACCACCTCCTGGTCTCCGGCGACTTCTCGCGCAAAAGCTATTTCGAGCACTGGGCCGGCGGCCCGGGGTTTGGCTACCTGCTGGGCCCGTTCCAGGAGCATCTCGCGGATGTCTTGACGGAGGCTGGGCTGGATGCCGAGGCGATCATCCGGCAGGTGTTCGTAACCAATCCGCGCCGCGCGTTGGCGTTCCGGGGCCCCGGGGCGGCGCGCACTGCGGCAGCGCTGGGGTGGGTCGGATGAGCGCTCCGATCCAGCGGTGGCTCGCGCCCGACAACCCCGGCACGCGGTATCACTCTGCTGTCCGGCACGGCGAGCTGATCTTCGTCTCTGGCCAGCTTGGCACGACCTCGGGAGCGGAGCTAGTGGACTTCGCCACCCAGCTGGAGCGTGCGCTGGAGAACCTGTTCGCCGCCGTACGTGCGCTCGGAGGCGACCGGAAGACCATTCTCAAGGTCAACGGCTACCTCGCTGAGCTCGCCGATTTCGGTACCTACCACGCTATCTACGCAAAGGCCTTCGAAGGCACCGATTATCCAGCCCGGACTACCGTCCAGGTGGCCGGTTTCCGACCACCGATTCTTGTGGAGATCGACGCTGTCGCGGCAGCTCTGTGACGGCGCCCCCTGTCCCGGCCAAGTCATCGCGCACGTACAGCGACGAGAGTCGCGCACGTGAAAGGAGAACAGTGATGGCCATTAACAATTCTGACCAGACCCCGGACGGCCGACCAACCCGGCGGTCGTTCATGCGCGGCGCGGCCGGCTTGGCCGCGGGGGCGGCGCTACCCGGCGTGCTGGCTGCGTGCGCGAGTGGCAGCTCCAGCAGCACCAAGTCAGGGGCGACCTTGGCCAGCGGCACCGCTGGTGGAAAGCCCAAGCGCGGCGGCCACCTCATCATCGGCCTCTCCGACGGAGGAGCCAGCGACGTCCTCTCGCCGTGGGTGACTCCCTACTACTCCGCCGCGGCCCGAGCGCAACAGGTGTTCGAGCGTCTCTTCACGTATGGCCCCCAGAGCCAGGCGGTTCCGCAGCTCGCCCTCAGCGCCGAGCCGAACAGCGACGGGACGGTCTGGCGGGTGCAGCTCCGGCCCGGTGTGACGTTCCACAACGGCAAGACCCTGACCGCCGATGACGTCCTGTACTCGTTCCGCTATGTAGCCAATCCCAAGAACAACGCCGAGTCGCTGCCGCGGCTGGAACCCTTCGACCTGAACAACTCCCGCGCGGTCTCGCCTACCGAGGTGGAGTTCCAGATGGTGCGTCCGCTCGGCGACTTCCAGACGGCCATGTGCGAGAAAGACTTGTGGATCGTCCCGGAAGGAACGGTCGACTTCAGCAAGACACTGGTGGGGACCGGGCCGTACAAGTACTCCCATGGTGAGATCGGCATCGCGTACCTGTTCGAGCGCAATCCCCACTATTGGCAGACCGGCGCCGCTGGCGGCCCTCCATGGACCGATAGCGTCCAGATCCAGATCCTCCCCGATCCCACGGCGAGGCTCAACGCGCTGCTTGGTGGCCAGATCCAGGAGATGACGTTCATCGACTTCGCCTCGGCCAGACAGTACGAAGGGGGCAGCACGATCACTGTGATCCGCAGCCCGCAGCCCAATACGACGCCGATCTACTTCCAGGTCGACGCCGCGCACTTCAGCGATGTGCGGGTCCGGCAGGCGATGAAACTTTCCATGAACCGGGTAGCGATGGTCAACGACATCGTGCTCGGGTACGGCACTGTCGGCAACGATCTGTTCGGCAAGGGCCAGGCGGTCTACAACAGCTCGCTGCCCCAATGGACCTACGATCCCGACAAGGCGGCATCGCTGCTCAAGCAGGCTGGCGCCTATCCGCTCGATGTCACGCTGCCGACCGCTGACGCAGCCCCTGGCATGGTCCAGGCCGCCGTAGCGTTCAAGCAGTACGCCGCCGCCGCCGGCATCAATGTCACGTTGCAGAAGATTGATGCCGGCACCTACTTCGGTAACAACCTGTACCTGAAGGCCCCGTTCTACGAGACGCAATGGGCCCAGGGATTCGAGTCACAGGCGCTGGACGGGCTCGTCCTCAACGCCCCCTACAACGAGACGCACTGGTATGACAAGCCGTGGAGCGACGCCTTTTACGCCGCGCAGGGCATCCTCGACAACGCCAAACGCACAGCCGCGTTCAATGCGTTGCAGGAGCCGCTGTGGAAGGAGGGCGGTTACTTGATCTGGGGGGTGTACGAGACCCTCGACGCGACAACGCCGAACGTCCGCGGCATTGTGCCGTACAACTCCAACGGGTTCGGGAACCTTGGTGGCTTCAACTTCAAGTACCACTGGCTGGCCTAGCGACGTGCCATGAGTGCTACCGCCCTGAAAGTCCGTGTCAAGCTCCGGGCTCGACATCCGCTAGTCGCCTACGCCTTCCGGCGCACGGCGATCGCCGTGCTGCTGATAGCACTGGTGTCTCTGATCGTGTTCGCTGCAACGGAGGTGCTGCCTGGCAACGCGGCGGATCAGATCCTCGGCCGGGGAGCAACGGCCGCGCAGAAGGCGCAGCTGACTCGCCAGCTTGGTCTCGATCGGCCGCTCCTGGCCCAGTACGGCAGCTGGATCTTCGGTGTCCTGCATGGCGACTTTGGTCAATCGCTGGCCTCGGGAGAGCCCGTCAGCACGTTTATCGCCGGGCGGCTGGGCAACAGCCTGATCCTGGCTATTGGCGCCCTGATCGTAATGATCCCGATCTCCGTCGTGCTCGGGACCTTGTCCGGCGTCAGGCGCGGCCGCCCCGTCGATCACGCTGTCTCCGGCGTCTCGCTCGCGCTGATCGCGCTCCCCGAGTTCGTCAGCGGGACCATCCTCGCCGTCGTCTTCGGGGTTACGCTGGCGGTCTTGCCGCCTACATCGATCATCCCCGTGGGCAGCAGCCCGCTGACCGACCCGAAGATCCTGATCTTGCCGATCCTGACCCTTTGCTTTGCGGGTTCGGCGTACATAATCAGGATGCTCCGGGCCGGCGTTGTGGAAGCGATGGCGTCGGAGTACGTGCAGGCCGCGCGGCTCAACGGCGTGCCCGAGGGCCGGGTAGTGCGCAGGCACGCTCTGCGTAACGCGCTCGCACCGACCGTGCAGGTGGTAGCGCTGACTCTCCAGTGGCTTGTGGGCGGAATCGTCGTGACCGAAACCGTCTTCGCCTACCCCGGCCTCGGACAGGGGCTCGTCCAGGCGGTCACTGCTCGTGACATCCCAGTTGTGCAGGGGATCACCGTGCTGCTGGCCTCGTTCTACATCCTGGTGAACCTGGCCGCCGACATGACCGTAATCATCCTCGTCCCCAAGCTCAGGACCGAGCTATGATCGCCGCATCCCAGCCGCGCCTGCGGCGGAACAGCCAAACTCTGACCAGCAGCTGGCCTACCCGTATCTCGCTTGTCGTCGTTGTGCTCCTGCTCCTGCTGGTGATCTTCGGCCCGTTGCTGACCCCGCACTCGCCAACGGCTGAGCTGGGCCCCCCATTCGCGCGTCCCTCGAGCGCGTTTCCGCTCGGCACAGACTACGCCGGGGAGGACGTGCTGAGCCGAGTCCTGGTCGGCGGCCGGTCGGTGATCCTGATCGGGGGCATCGCCACTGTGATCGGGTACCTGATCGGCGGCGTGATTGGCCTGGTCGCCGGCTACCAGCGCGGTTTGACCGACTCGATACTGATGCGCGGCATGGACGCGCTACTGGCTTTTCCCCCGATCATCTTCCTGCTGCTCCTGGCGACCGGCTTCGGCAACAGCCTCACCGCCCTGACCCTCGGAATCGCCCTGATCCATGTCCCGGGGGTGGCGCGGATCGTCCGCACCGCAGCGCTCGAGACATCGGTCCGCGGCTACGTCGAGGCGGCGTTGGCACGCGGTGATCGTGTCCGCGTCATCTTGCGCAGGGAGATCCTGCCCAACATCTGGGGTCCGATCGTTGCCGACGGCGGTCCGCGCTTCACGGTCTCGATCCTTCTCGTCGCGGCGGTCAATTTCCTCGGCCTGGGGATCGCGCCACCGAATGCCGACTGGGCGTTGATGATCTCCGAGAATCGCTCGGGCTTGACGCTTAACCCGCTGTCGGTGCTGGTTCCCGCGTTCATGATTGCGGCGCTGACCGTGAGCCTGAACTTGCTCGCCGACCAGATCGCCCGTGCGCACGGTTCCTCGGTCGACGTGCAGGCGATGCGGCGATGAGCGAGCCGCTGCTGCAGGTAAGCGATCTGCTCGTCACCACGGTGGCGGGCGACCCGGTACTCGACCACGTCTCCGTTGAGGTCGGCCGCGCCGAGTCGATTGGCCTGGTAGGGGAGTCGGGCAGCGGCAAGACCGCGCTAGCACACGCCATGCTCGGATTCGCTCGTCCCGGCCTGCGCCTGAGCGGCGGCAGTGTGCGGATCGCCGGTGAGGAACTGCTGACGAAGTCCGAGACTGATCTGCGCGCGTTGCGCGGACGGAAAGTTTCCTACGTGCCCCAGGATCCCGCCACCTCATTGAATCCGTCGATGCGGATCGGCGATCAGCTACGCGAGATCTGTCGCATCCACGGCCGTCAGACCGAGACGGAGGAGATCATCCCCACCGTCCTGGGCCGGGTGGACCTGCCCTCAGACAGGCAGTTCCAGCGGCGCTTTCCGCACCAGCTTTCCGGCGGTCAGAAACAGCGGGTGGCGATCGCGATCGCGCTCGCCTGCGATCCACCGCTGATCGTTCTCGACGAGCCGACTACGGGGCTCGACGTCGTCACCCAGGCGGTGATCCTGCAGGAGGTCAGACGGATCCAGCGCGAACTCGACGTCTCGCTCGTCTACGTCTCACACGATCTGGCTGCTGTGGCAGCCGTGGCTGATCGCGTGGTCGTGATGTATGCAGGCTCGATCGTCGAGAGCGCCGCGACGGACGTGCTCGTAGCGCGTCCCCGGCACCCATACTCGCGCGGCCTCGTCTCGAGCGTGCCCGATCACCGGCGGGCCCGGCGACTGCGCGGGATCCCCGGCGTCGCCCCGGCCGTGGACGATCACCCCGTCGGCTGTGTGTTCGGGCCGCGATGTGAGTTGTTCACCGATGCCTGCGCCGCCGAGCAGCCGTCACTGGTGGCGCTCTCGAGCGACCATTGGGTGCGCTGCATCCGCTCCGAGGACACCCCGCCGCCGACCAGCGAGCCCCGGCTGGCAGCGCCGGGTCTCGCCGCCGACATGGAGCCCATCCTCCGGGTTCAGGAACTCGTAGCCGACTACCGCTCGCGTGGTATCCCATTCACTGCGGTGGACCGGGTGAGCTTCATCGCGCAGCCCGGCGAATGCCTGGCCCTGGTGGGCGAGTCGGGCAGTGGCAAGACAACGATCGCACGCTGCATTGTGGGCCTGCACCAGCCGTCGGGGGGAACGATTGCGTTCGACTCCCGCCGCCTGCAGCCAAGCGCTCGCCGCCGTTCCCTGGAACAGCGGCGGCGCATCCAGATCGTGTTCCAGAATCCGTACGAATCGCTGAATCCCAAGCGCACGATCCGCGACGCAGTGAGCTGGCCAGCCCGGGCGCTTCGCGGCTGCTCCCGCCAGCAAGCCGAACAGGAGGTTGCCACCCTGCTCGACCGCGTGCGCTTGCCCGCCGGGCTCGCGCAGCGGTACCCGGGCGAGCTGTCCGGCGGCGAGCGCCAGAGGGTCGCGATAGCGCGGGCGCTCGCCGCTCGGCCCGACCTGCTTGTCTGCGACGAAGTCACCTCGGCACTCGACGTCTCGGTGCAGGCGGCCACACTCGACCTACTCCGCGAGCTTCAGACCGAGCTGAGCCTGACGATGCTGTTTATCACTCACGACTTGGGTGTAGTGGCCAGCGTCGCCGATCGAGTGATCGTGCTGGAGCGCGGCTCGCTGCAGGAGGAAGGCGATGTCCTGGAGATCCTGCGCGCGCCCGCGCAGCCGTACACACGAAGACTTGTCGAGGCGGCGCCGTCGCTCATGGCGACAGAGAACGGCCTGCCATCCCCTGCGGACGTGCCATGAATGACCTTGGCGAGCTGATTCGTCGGCGGATTGTTGCCGTTGTGCGCCACGTGCGGCTGGAGCATCTGGACACTCTTCTCGCCGCGCTCACGGCCGGCGGGGTGAGCGCGGTCGAGTTCACGTTCACCGGCGAGGACCCAATCCCCGCAATCCGGCAAGCCCGTGCCTCCCATCCAAAGGTGATCTCCGGCGCCGGGACGATCCGCACCATCGCGCAGCTCGACGCGGCGATCGCCGCCGGGTCGAGATTCGGCGTCTCACCACACCTCAACCCGGACCTCGTTCGGGCGGCGCGTTCGCACGCGTTTGCCTACATCCCTGGTGTGCTGTCGCCAAGCGAACTCGCCCACGCCCTGGCGCTCGGCTGTGAGGTGGCGAAGGTATTCCCGATCGGGGTACACGGACTGGGATACGTTGGCGATCTGCTCACGGTGTTCCCAGAAGCAAAACTGATGGTGTCTGGCGGCGTGGGGGTCGCCGAAGCTCAGCAGTACCTCGATGCAGGGGCACGAATAGTTTGTCTTGGCGGAGCGCTGGCCGGATCAGTCGGCACGGCACCCGACCCCGAACTGATCACTAAGCGGGCGAGCGCGGCGACACGGCCGGCGCGGGACACGCCGCCCGTGGGCCTCTGACGAGGACGAGATGGTAGATGCCCGAGCGGCCGGGTCGCGCCTATGCGGGAGGATGTCGCTCGTGCGCCTCGGCTTCGGCGCGGCCAAGTTGACCGGGCCGGGGGTGTGGGGGCCTCCTGCCGACCCGGACCATGCGGTCGCATTGCTTCGCCGGGCCGCCGACCTGGGAATCAACCTGTTTGACACCGCCGACACTTACGGGCCTTTCGTGTCCGAGGAGCTGATCCGGCGGGCGCTGTATCCGTACCCTGACCTGATCGTCGCCACCAAAGGCGGTTGTGTCCGCACCGGACCCGATCAGTGGGCGACGCTCGGCGATCCGGCGTACCTGCGGCAGAGCTGCGAGATGAGCCTGCGGCGACTTGGGCTTGAGACGATTGACCTCTACCAACTGCACGAGGTCGACCCACGTCTTCCATTCGAGGATCAGGTCGGGGTCTTGATCGATCTGCGCCGCGAGGGAAAGATCAGGCACATTGGACTCTCCGCTGTCACGATCGATCAACTCGACAGGGCCCGCGCGATGGTCGAGATCGTCACTGTCCAGGGCGAGTTCAACCTTTTGCAGCGGACAACGGAGCCGGTGATGCACTACTGCATGGATCACGGTCTCGGCTTCATTCCATTCTTCCCGCTGGCCGACGGCAGACTAGCTCGCGCCGGTGGGCGGCTGGAGGCGCTCGCCCGCAGCCTCGGCGCCACCACAGCGCAGCTGGCACTGGCCTGGCTCCTGCATCTCTCGCCTTCGGTTCTTCCGATTCCGGGCTCGGCGACGATGGCCGAACTCGAGGAGAACGTGCGGGCAGCCGCACTCATGCTGTCGGACGTCATCGTCGCCGAGCTGTCGGCGGGAGCTGCGCTGATTTGAGTCCCGCCTGTTCCGCGGTCACGGGATGGCGCGCACGCCTGGACCGCCCGATGCTGGCAGCACGCTCCAAGAATCGCCGCACATGGATGGGTCGCGGCCCTGGGGTGGGGCGGGGTCCATGACGCCTTCGTAGACAATTCGCCTGCCGCAGTAACGCCGGGCGGCCGTCTACGTCCACTACGAGGCTCGGCTGGTGGTGACCAACGCCTGGCCAGGGCAGAACTGGTTCATCTGGGCGCAGTAGCCCGCGCCCACAGCACAGCTCTCCGACTCGGTGATCTGTTCGCATTTGGCGGCTGAGTGCATGACCGACATGGTCGTGATTGGCGGCCTGGATACCAAGTCGGCGAAGTAAGGGCAGGCCCGGGAGCTTCCGCGCCAGTTGCTTATGACCTTATGCCGGAGGCCCCCTACCCAACGGCCTTGCGCGGCGCAGCCGCACCGTCCGATGCGCGTTAAGTCCTAGCTGGAGGCGCCGAGGCGCAGGCCGAAGACCAGCAGGATGACGCCGGGCGCCGACGCCCAGTCTCGTTCAGCCAGGCGGATAAAGCCGGCCTCGGCGTAGAGGTGATGGGCCCGCATCATGTCCGGCACGTATCCGCACACCTGCATGTAACCAGGACCGTGCTCGCGGTGCCGGAACTGAGCGTGTCTGCTCCCTGTGTAAGCTTGCCGCATAGATTGGCCCGTTCAGCGTGCAGTTACCCCCGTTGCCCGGTGAAGACGGACGACCCCTTCAGCCGGGTCGGCACCGCTGCCTCACCCTGCCGACTAGCCCGCCGCATGGGGATGCGCGTCCCGTTCCCTCCCGAGGGGCCTGCCAACCCCGGTACGTCGAGCACGTCGAGGGAATGGTTGATGACCAGTACCCCGCGCGATAAGCCCTGTCCGTTACTGCGCCAGAGTGGAGCAACCATGACAGAACCTGAGCCCAGCATCGACTTCGCCAACCTACCGGCGCCCGCCGAGGGCATTCTGGTTACGTTGTTCCTCACCGTCCGCAAGGTCGCGCGGTCCCGGGATTTCTACTCGCGCGTCCTGGGCGGCACCGTGGTCCTAGGCGAGAACCCGTGCATAGTGAAGCTGTCCAACTCGTGGATCATCATGAACCCGGGCGGTCCGCCCACCCCTGACAAGCCGGATATCTCGGTGGTGGACTACCAACCCGGCGACAGCACCTCGATCTTCCTGAACTTGCGGGTCGCCGACATCCAGGCCTGCTACCAAGAGTGGAAAGCGAAAGGCGCAGAGTTCGTCACGCCGCCGATCGACCGCGGAGCAGAGATCCGCTGCTACATGCGAGACCCGGACGGATACCTCATCGAGGTCGGCCAGTCCACCGGCCTGCTGCACGGCGAGCTCGCTGCTAAGCGGCCGGAGGATCTCCCAGGCTGAGTTCGACTCTAGCGCGGGGGGTTCCAGCCTTTATGCACAAATTCCAGGCGGTTGCCATCGAAGTCAACGACATTGGCCGCGTAGTAGCCGGGCGCGAAGTATGTCCGGTCGGCCGGCTTGCCCTGGTCGATTCCGCCGGAGCCAATTGCGGCACTGTAGGCGGCGTCCACTGCCTCGTTGCTCTCGCACACTATGCCGAGGTACAGGCCCGTCTCGCCGGGCGTGCGCTGGCGCAGCCAGATGCTCGATCCGACTCCGGTGCCGGAGACGTATGTGGCGTCGCCGAGGCCGTAAAGGTTCGGGACGCTGGCGGGGCCAGCGGCCGCGTCGTAGTTCCCGATTTCGCCCCAGCCCAGGGGCTTCAGCGCGGCACGATAGAAGGCCAGCGACTTCTCGATGTCGGTGACGGAGATGTAGACGTGATCGATCATTTCGAGTCCTCGCTCCCCGATGCAGCGTTGTTACGGGCGAAGTCGCCCTGCTGCCACCCGCACATCATGCCCGAACCGAGCCAGCCGCCGACCCGAGGCCGCCGACGCCGCTCCCGCGGACTTACTCACTCATGGGTGCCGCGTTGCGGGCTTGGACTGGCGGCTGGGCCGGGTCTACTTCCTGGCCTTCTTGAACCCTTTACATGGACAACGGTAAAGCACTCGAGTTCCGCCGCTGGTCCGCCTACGGTGGCGGAGGCTGGCCAACCTAGTGGTAAGGGCTGGTCCGCCTAACCAGGCAGAAGAGCAGCCACTGCCCTCGGCGCGCTGGGTGCCGGCGCTGGACAGCGCACCACGGCGGGCGCGGATAATAAGAGCCGTGCCTGCTGACGAATCACCGCGAGCGATGTGCGTCTTCTGCCAGATCGTGGACGGCCGGGAACCGGCCAGCGTGGTCTACTTTGATGCCGGGATCATCGCCTTCATGGACCTACGCCCGGTCAATGCCGGCCACCTGCTGGTAGCGCCACGGGCCCACGCCGCACGCCTCGCCGACCTGGACGAGCGGCTTGGCGCGGCGATGTTCGCCGTGGGGCAGCGGCTGGCGGGAGCCATCCGGCGCTCAGGTCTGCCGTGCGAGGGAGTCAACCTCTTCGTCCCCGATGGCGAGGTCGCCGGGCAGGAAGTTATGCACATCCACCTGCACGTGCTGCCGAGGACACCGGGCGACGGGTTCCGGATCGAGCGTGGGTCGGCAATCACCGGCCGGGCCGAGCTTGACCGGGCAGCTGCCCTTGTCCGGGGCGGCCTGGACCGGGCAGACTGACTGGGTGCAGGCCGTACGGCTACGGCTTCTTTGCGCGGGGCTGAGGTCCGGCGCTGGCGTGCCGAAGGCGCGCGCTTGAAGCCGTATAAAAGTTGTCACAGCTCCGGCAGGGCTTCCTGCGGCGTCAGCTTCTCAGGCTGCGTCGAGGGTAATGATCGTCGCCACACGTCGAACTAGACGCGATACCGCCATGCTTAGGTACTCACTTAGGTACTCACACGCCGAAGGCCACGGCTTCCGCGTGGTCGCCGTGGCCTTCTACCTGCGTGGGCGCTACAAGATTTGAACTTGTGGCCTCTTCCGTGTCAGGGAAGCGCTCTCCCGCTGAGCTAAGCGCCCGCGAGGCGGAAGCGGGAATCGAACCC